>TBL_comb47_HYPODRAFT_10006295_pt1 | contig 12860 bp, 11 predicted proteins | sample TroBogypolimnion_40_FD_10682 | JGI IMG/M metagenome (IMG submission 10682)
AAACCGGCGGTGATATCAAACGACGCACCGACCCCGACTCCAGCCCCCGGCGTCAAGCAGAAGGGCTACGATTACGAAATCCATTCCGGCGACACCTTGTCGGCCATTGCCAAGGCCTATCGCGACCAAGGCGTCAAGGTGACGACAACGCAGATCATCGCGGCAAATCCGGGCCTGAACCCGAACAGTTTGATCGCCGGGAAAAAGATTTTCATTCCCGATGCGAACGCGAAGTGATTTTTGTAGCGGCGGTGCTGGCGCCGATTTAGTCGAGCCACAGGCTCGACGCTACAGTCACCGAAGCAATAAGACAAAAATCACCGCGGCGAGAGCGATGCGATACCAACCGAAGGCGTTGAAAGTATGCGTCTGCACATAGCGCAGCAGCCATTTCACGGCGATGAAGGAGACGGCGGCGGCCACGACGGAAGCCAGTGCAACCATGCCCCAGTTTTCGTGCGGCGTTCCGGCAAGGGGATGATGCAGCGCCTTGAAAATTTTCCAACCGCTGGCGGCCAGCATCGTGGGGATGCCGACGAGGAAGGAAAATTCCGTGGCGGCCGGCCGCGCCAGGCCGAGCAGCAGGCACATCATGATGGTGGTTCCCGAACGCGAAGCGCCGGGGAAAACCGCCGCGACGAGCTGGCCGAGACCGACGGCAATGGCGATGGTCCAGGTCACTGCGTTGTTTAATTTTTTCCCGCGCAGGAAGAATTCGATGGCGAGAAAGGCCAGTCCGCCGAGGAGCAGCGCCCACGCGACAGGCGCCAGCTCTTCCGGCAGTTTGATGCCTTTTTTATCAATAATGAAACCGCCGACGCAGGTGATGGCGAAGGCGGCGAAGATTTTCAGCAGATAATCCTGGGTCTCCCTGTCACGCAGTTCAAAGACAAATTTATAGAGCCGTTCTGGGAACAGCGGGAGCACGGCGATGACCGCACCGCACTGGATGACGACGTTGAACAGGTCGCTCTGGTGCGGCAGCCAATGCTCGGCGATGAGCAGATGGCCGGTGGACGAAACGGGGATGAACTCGGTGATTCCTTCAACGATTCCTAAAATAATGGCGACAATCCAGTCAGGCATACATTATTTGGACGTTAAAGGAGGGTGCGGGGCAAGCAATTTAATTGGCGCGTGGCGTAGATTCACTTTTTTTTGCCCCAGAAATTTTTGGTTTCCTCGGCGCGCTGCTTCACCTTGAGCTGGCCCAGGATCGAGTGCCAGCCGATGTAGATGCGGTGCCACTGGCTTTCGGCGTTGCGCACGGCGCCCTCGTTGATCTCGCTCAGATAGCGCAGCGACGGGGCGTTACCGATGAGGCCGAGGACCTCCTCGCGCGTCGGCGACGCGGCCTCGACGGAAGCGAAGATCAACTCCAGCTCCTGCGCGATGATGCTTTTCAGCTCGAGGAAGTGGTTCTCCTCCGCCGGCCCGAATTTTTTGGTGCGGGCGACGTTGATGAAATGGTTGAATTGCTTCCAGCACTCGATGTGGGTTTCGATCTGGGTGACCAATTGATTCAGTTCGTTGGCAGTCATAAATAATCGTTTTAGTTGTTCGGGGTGGAGCGGGCAGTCTGCGGGAACAGGAAAATGATGGCGCCGCCGCGAATTTCACGGGCAGTGATGCGGAGGCTGCCGAAGTGCAGGCTGACTTCGGCCAGGGGAATCTGCGCGGCGCGGGCTTCGCGGAACAAAGACAAGACACCGCTGCCGATCTCGTTGAGCAACGCCTGGGGATACGCGGAGGAAACGGTGGTGGTGACGACGAGACCATCGCGATCCACGGTCATGCTGCCGGACGGGAGTTGCTGGACGGCGGCGCGCGATCGGAAGGCCTGGAAAAGTTTTTTTAGGAATCCCATGACGCGATGAGTTTTCTGCCCTGTTCGAGCAATTGACCGGCGGCGGCTTCCGGTGGCCAGCCCACGAGGAAGGATTTTTCGCCGTGCGGCAGCACCAGATATTGCTTGTCCAGATTGTGGGCGGCGATGTGCGAGAGCGGGCCGGCTTCCAGCTGGTCGCCGATTTTCTTGGCGATCTTCACCGCGTGGCGGGTCCAGGCGGCGAGCGGTTCGACGGCTTGAGTGCCGAGCGCTTCGGGTTCGCCCAGACCCTCGGGCGGAACGGCGACGACGAATTCCGCGCCTTCTCCCGTGAGCAGGGACAGTTTCCACATCGTCTTGCGGTGGCTGGCGCTGATGAACTGGGTCTCACTGGAAGGATTTGCGTTTTCGTCCATCGTCTGCGCGGACTCCAGGAGCAGGGCGTTGATGGGTTTGGTGATGGTGCGCGGGCGGCCCGGTTCCGGCGGCAGATTTTCAAACGTGCCGGATTTCCAGGCGAGAATCCGACGGAACGCCACCTCGCCGCGCGCGCCCTCGGCCTCGGCGTCAATCAATTCGCCGTCCTGCAACCAGAGTTTGGACACCAACGGTCCGCGGGTGATCCGCAGGACGGTGGAATTGCGCGAGAGACATTCCATCTGGATGATGTCCATGAGGCTTTTGCTCTGGACGCCGCGAAAGCCACCGTCGTCGTCGCGTCCCAAAAGCGCCTCCAGGCATTCCACGAACATTGTGGAATTCCGCTGCATGTCGGTCTTGAGCCAGAAAAGGTCCACGCCCAGCGCGTAGGCGCGCGAACGGAATTCTTCGTCCTCCAGTCCGCTCAAGACGACGGTGCGCAACTGGGGAAACCGGCGGCGGACGATGGACAGCACCTGCAATCCATCCATGCGCGGCATTTTCAAATCGCAGATCAACAGCCGGAACGGTTCCGATTCCAGCATCGCCAGCGCGCGGGAACTCGACGTGGCGGTGCGCACGTCCGGGCCGCTCGGCAGTTGCGAGAAGCGTTCATGGCACAGCTCGAGCCAGTCGGCATCGTCGTCCAAAACCAGGATTTTATGCGGCGCATCCATTCCAAGGGTGTCAACAGCCAATTCCGAATCTGTCCAAGTTTAAGTGGCAAAACATTTCTCCATCAATAGCAATCGCTGTTCCCAATGCAATTCCAGTCATTTATAGGGTTTTATCCCTCAATCTGGACAGCCGCCGCACCCGCCAGTCCCATGATGGGACAAGTTTCGCCCCCAAACGCATGAAAATAAAGGCGCTCCGGTTGGATCTGAAAAAAAATCAGCCGTGGCGCGGTATCTGCTAAATCCCCTCCGACCGGTCGAGCGGGCCGGTCAGCAACCAAACATGAGTGTCGTAAAAATAAAATTTGCGGGGTTCCTCCGGGGTCTGTTGCGTCGCTTTGATGACGACGAGCCGGTCGCGCCAAAAACGTCACGCTCCATCTCCGCGTCGCCCGTCGAGGTTCCGCCGCCGGCATTTTTGCGGCAGCCGGTGACGCCCGCGCCCGTGGTTGCCCCCGTTCCACCCGCCCCGGCGCGGGCCGATGAAATCCAACTGCCGGTGACGCCGATCCTGACGACCCTGCCGCTGGACTTGCGCGCCAAAATCGTGGGCGCGAACACGGTGGGGATGATGATTTCGCTGCCGGTGGACAAGATCCTCGCGCAACTGGCGACCGGCTCGGTCAAGATCACCTTCGGCGAATTGCGCCAGCTCGCGCCGGGCGTGTTCGCCAGCTTCGGCGGCGAATGCGACGCCAAGATGGTGACGCTGCCGCTGAACCAGATTCTCGCGCAGCTCAACCCGGCGTTGCTCGCGCGCCGCGCCGCCCAAAAGCAGCAGGCCGAGCTTTCGGATGAAATCATCAGCCCGTTCAATGCGGGCGGTCAGGGCTTGAGCATTTCCACCGGCAACATGAAAGCGCCACCGGTCAGGCCTGTGACCGTGGCTCCCGTCGGCTCCACTCCGGTGTCCCGGTTCGCGCCGGTGCCTGAAGCCCCCGCGCCCCTGCCGCCCGCTGCCCAACCGCCGGCGGGCTTTACGCCCCGCTGGACGCTGCCGGCCACCAACGGCCATGGCCATGGCCACGCCAACGGTGCGCCCAAAGCGCCGACCTTTTCAGCTGCGCCTGTTCCGCCGGCAACCGTCTCGCCTACTCCTCCGATGGCGGCGCTGCCGGAGCAGTCGCAGCCGACGATTATTGCGCCGTTGGGCGCGCTGGCCGAAAAATGGCCGGAGGCGTTGCAACAGGAAATTGAACAGCTCGATCTGATGGGTGCCGACGTGGCCCTGCCGATCCACCTGGTTGAACCGGCCTTGAAACGGGGCCGCGTGATTTTTTCCTGGCGCTACATGCGTTCCTGGATCAAATCGGCGGCGGTGGCGGTCTCCGCGCATGACGACCTCGAACTGGAACTGCCGCTGAAGGTGCTCGCGCCGCTGTTTTTCACCCAGAAAAACGGGGCGGCCAAAACGCAGAAGAAAGCCGCCGTCTCGGCGGAAATTCCCAACCTGTTCTTCGGTTTCCCGCAGCCGGCCGCCGCCCCGCTCCCGCCCGCGCCGCCGGCGGCGTTGTCGCAGATGCCCACGGCGGTGGCTGCCGCAATGCCGCTGCCGGATACGAATTTTTTCACGCGCGTCAACCAGCCGCAGACGACCGACTCGGAATTCAAGCGCAAGGGCGGCACCGATTTCAAATCGCGCATGGCCACACCGAGCGAAATCGTTTTCCGTGCGATGGAATTACCGGCCGTGGCCGGGGCGATCATCGCGCTGCCCGACGGGCTCAAGGTCGCCAGCCAGATTCCGCCCGACTTGAACGGCGACACCCTCGCGGCCTTTCTGCCGCAGATTTTTGCGCGGGTGAACCAGTGCTGCCGCGAACTGCGCATGGGCGACATGAACAATCTGAGTTTCACTGTCGGCAACGTGCCGTGGAAGATTTTCCGCGTGAACGCCGTCTATTTCGCCGCGTTCGGGCGGGCGAACGAAACCCTGCCCAGTGTGCAACTGGCCGCGTTGGCCGTGGAACTCGACCGCAAAAAAATCTAAAATTATGGCCATCATCAATCAAGCGACCAAGGAACTGCAGGTCAAGATCGTCTATTACGGCCCCGCGATGGGCGGCAAGACGACGAACCTGGTGCAGGTCCACGACCACGTCCAGACCAACGCGGGCAACAAGGGCAAGCTCGTCTCGCTGGCGACCAGTTCCGACCGCACGCTGTTCTTCGACTTCCTGCCGATCGAGGCGATGACGATCAAGGGTTTCAAAACAAAGTTCCAACTCTATACCGTGCCCGGCCAGGTGATCTACAACACCACGCGCCAGCTCGTGCTGCGCGGCGTGGACGGCATCGTGTTCGTCGCCGATTCGCAATACGAAAAAATGCCGGAGAACGTCGAGGCGTTCCAGAATCTGATGGACAACCTGAAGACGCTGAAGCTCGACATCAACGAGATTCCCTACGTGCTCCAATACAACAAGCGCGATCTGCCGAATGTCGCGCCGGTGGAATACATGGATTACCTGCTGAACAACCGCGATGTGCAGGTGCCGTCGTTCACCGGGACGGCGCACAAGTGCGAAGGCGTGTTCGAGACCTTGAACATGATCACCCGCATGTTGCTCCAGAAATACATCAGCCAAAACGTTCCGCAATACGCATGACATGGCTACTTTGCCCCAACTCATCGAGGACGACATCGAGCGGCTTGGCGAAGCGCTCCGGGAGTTTATCGTTTCGACGGATGCCACGGCGGCGCTGGTCATCGACAAGGGCGGCTTTCTCATCACGCATCAGGGCGATGCGAGCGAATTCGATCTGACCACCATCGCCGCGCTGTCCTCCGGCGCGTTCATGGCCAATCAGACCATCGCCGGCCTGGTCAACGAGACCAACTTCAACAGCATTTATCAGCAGGGGGAGAATTTCAGCCTCTTCGTCATCAACATCGACGACAACTGCATGCTCGTCGTGATATTCAAATCGCAGACCGGCGTCGGCGTCGTGAAATATTTCGCCGGCACCGCCGTCAAACGCATCGCCTGCCAGCTGGAGATCGCCCAGGAACGCGCGCCCGGAATGGGGCTCGACCTTTCCGTGCTCAACGTCGCCGACGCGTCACAATTCTTCCGCAAGAACGAGGCCTGAACGCCTCTTCTACTCTTAATCTCAATCGCGATTCTGATGCCCTCCAAAAACGGTTGGGATTAAGAGCCTCTTTCGCCTCACAGACGGCAGTGGCTGCCGTCGCAGAACGGCGCGGCCTTGGAATGCTTGCATGCGCACCACGCCACGGTCTTGGCCTCGGTGATCTCCGTCTTCAACGGCCCGAAGCCCGTGCCCTTGTGCGCACCGTCGCAGAACGGCTGCGAATTCGACTGGCCGCAGGCGCACCAGTAGAAAGTGCCGGGCTCGACTTTTTGGACGATGGGGGATTTCTGGGCGATTTTTGGTTCACTCATGCTCCCGTTGTAATCGCTGTTGGGATTTAAGCAAACATAAATTCTGACTCCGGCCAGCGTGCTGCCGGCTTCCAGCCGGGCAGAAGAAATACGACTGGCCCTGCCGACAAGATGTCGGCAGCACGTTGGTGCAGCCTCAATTTATTTCCAGACGCCCAGCGCCACTAGTTCCTTTGTCGCCGTCATTCCCCAATCATGGCGGTTCGCTTTCGGGCTGGCCGGACTGGGATGCAAAATCTGGCCGACCCGGATTTTTGAACCAGCCGCCACCAGTTCGCCGCGTTCCTTCGCGAATGCGCCGATGCCGATGAGCCATTCCGGTTTGAGGATCTCCAGCACGCGGCACAGATGTTCGTCGCAGACGGCAAACAACTTTTCCCGCTCAGCCTTGGGCAGTTTGTTGGGCGTAAGGTTCGACCCGCTGGCCGCGAGGAAGGCTAGCGGACAGTAATTGGCGACAAAATGTCCCGCGAAGGAATTTTCCGGCGATCCAAAACGCTCCGCGAACAGTTTCCAGAACCGGCGACCGCTGACTTCCGAGCGCGGACAATCAAAACCCAGGATGAGCCGCTTCGGATGCTCCTTGGCCGGCCGGTTGATGACCGCGCGAATTTTCATCCAATCCCGAGCGGCCGCGATTTCGCCGAAGGGAATTCCGATCTGTGCCATGCCGAACGGGCCGGGGTTCATGCCCAGAAAAACCACGTGCTTCCGGCCGCCGCCAAACCGGCGCAAATATTCCTCGTGCGCCTTCCAGGCATAGGTGAGCGGATTGTAAACGTGCGAGACTGGCGACGCGAACCTGAGCCGTTCCACCTGTCTGGAGAGTTCCCGCGCGGCAGCGATGAGCTGTTTGCTGGTGTTCAAGGCTTGACAATATTTGATTCCGGAACGCGGAGGATGGATTAAAAATACAACCGGGACAAGAATAGTTTGAATGTCCAACCACATCCCGGCCTTTTCTTGAAGGGAAGGGAATCCGCGGTCGTGTTTTTTAGGAATAGGCTATGACGGGATGATGGGATAATCGTCGGCGTCATTGAATGACATGACTATTCCAAGGCCATTCCATTCCGATGCTTTTGGGACGGCGAGTTTGTCTGTCATTATTCGTATAATTTTCTGGAAAAATTGTTAATGGCATTACCTCAGGCATGGTATCGGGCGCAAGTCTGTTGCTAGGTTTACCCTATTATATGATGAAATTATTTCTTCTGCCCTCGTATCCAATCAATGACGGTAGCGTCATTTATTATGGGCAGGGCTGCGAGATGATCTCGCGATGGGTTATCCAGCGTCGGTTGCATAGGGAGCCGTCAAACGTTGTCATCTTGGCATGGATCACACAGATTTTGCGAGAGCCAAACATAACGCTCTAAAAATCGCCAACCCCGATGAGCGCAATCCAAATTCGCAAAAAAGGGGTTCTCATGTGTTGCAAAACCACCGACTACGGTCCGAGTAGGACGCGGTAGAAAGACTGCGGGCGGGCCGCATTCGTATCCGTCCACTGGAATGGCGGCACCGGTGCGTAATTCGTGAACAGCGACTGCCACGCCGGCAACGTCAGATTCGTCGCGCTTTGAATCGTGTAGTCCGGCCCGGCGTCGCCGCTGATGGCGAACTGGAAATGCCCGGAAGCCATATTGGGTCCGGAAATCAGCGGCTTTTGCGGCGCGATCACGCCCGCCCAGAAACTCTGCGTCGCGGCGAGGCCCGACACATTGGTAACGACGACGACAAACTGGTTGCTGGTTCCGCTCTGCGTAATCAGCGGACGCCAGCTAATCAAGCCGCTGGCAGCATTGATACTCGCGCCTGACGGTTTGGTGGGCAGTGTGAATCCCAATGACTGGGCGGGTGAATTCAAATCGCTTGCCTGGCTGGCCACGGTCAGGTTGCCTCCGCCGATCACTGTCCGGTTCGTGAACGGGGACAGCACGGGCGGCAGGTTGGTTATCACTGTGACCAAAAACATGTCGCTGGCGGTCAATGCGCCGTCAGTGACCGTGAGTTTGATCGTGGCGTAGCCAAGTTGGTTGGCGACGGGCGTGATGGTCGCGGTGCGATTCACTCCGCTGCCGCCCAGAACAATATTGCCATTCGGCACCAGCGTGGGATTAGAGGAGGTGGCGCTAACGGAAAGCAAGGCCGGTGCGGTTAGCAGATCGTTGACGGTGAAAGCCAGCGGCGAAGTCGCGTAATTCCAGGTGACCACTTGATCGCCAACATCGCTGATGGTGGGAATATCGTTCACGCCCAGGATTGCCGGCGCAGAAGTCACCGCGTTGACACTATTGCTGACCACGCAACGGAAGCTGGCGCCATTATCGCCCACCGCCGTAGCAACTGAGTAAGTCGAACTCGTGGCCCCCGCAATGTTGACACTATTTCGTTGCCATTGATAAGTCGGCGACGGGGTTCCAGCAGCCAACACGGTAAAAGTCGCGGTGTCTCCCGCGACGCTATTCGTGGCGACGGGTTGCGTGATGACCACCGGCGCGATGTTGGTCGGGGAAAGCGAAACGGCTGCGCTCACGGTTTTGCCCAGATAAGGTTTTGAGGGCAGTGTAAGGGCAAAGGATTTGCCGTTGATGGTCACGGTCAGCTGGTTGGTCAGAGTGTTCGTGTTCGTGTAGGGAGCCAGCATGTTTTCAAACGGATCGGCGGCATAGAGCATCGCCAACTGGTTGGTCAGCGTGGTCACTATCAGCAAGGTCGGACGGGAGACGGTGACGGTCAGACCCGTGGTGACAAGCGAGGCGTTGGCGTTGTGGAACACGGCCCCCAGCCAGGATTTGGCCGGAACAGCGAGGGCTTGCAGCGACGACGTGTTGGTGACAATCGTCCACGGGCGATTGGCGTTGGTGGCGTAAGAAGCCAGCGTAGATTGCGAAACCCCCGGCAACACCGCCCAATCAAAAGTTAGATTGGTATTGGCGGCACTCTGGTCAGCGTAGAATGAAAAAATCCGCTCCTTGCCGTTCTGTTGGACATCGCGAAGCGTCTTGACGCCATTGGTTGGCGGCAGATAGCCGACGCCTTGATACAAAGCCCAGGTGATGCCAGCATCCTGGATGGTGCCCCCGGTGCCCGGAATGGTTTGGGTGGTTCCGTTCAGGCCATAAGTAATAGCATTGCTGACGGACAATCGTTGATCAAGCGAAGTAGTCGTTGGCAGGGCGTCTTGGGTGTTGTCATAACCCGCACCGAGATGAACCACCGCAGTATCGAGATAAAAGACCGCCATGTTTCCCGACAATGAAATCGCCGTCCGTGTCGTGTCGGACTGCACATAACGGGACTGCTCCCATCCGCTGACGCCGCTGGTGTCGGCGGACACGGTTCCGGCAAAAGGCAAATCGCCGTAGATATAGCGGCCCCAGGCATTCGTCAGCGCGGCATCATTCACGGTCTTGGTGGTGACGCCGGGAATGCGGGTATAGTCGCAGGAGGAATTATAATCGCGCGCCGACACAGAATAACTAACCTCGCCATATTCATTGCCGTTGGAATAAATAAAGCTGCCACCCAGCGGCATGAAGACCTGACGGTTATATGGAAACGCGCCGCCCAGGGTTTCGATGCCGCAGGTCCGTTCCGAAATCCCGCGAAAGGTGACCAGGAAGTGGGGAAAGTGCTGGGACGAGTAGTCGGACGTATAGAAATGCGTAAAGGTATGGTTTGTGAACGGCCAGTTGTTCGTGCCGGGATTATTATTATTGTTCCAAGCAAGAAGTTTCAGCAACTCATTGGTGCGATAGTTCACACTAGCCACACCGGTGATCCAGGAGGTCAAGTTGTCGGTTGGAGAATGGCCCAGCAGATCGCGGGAGCGCAGCACCCGATCTGGATAACCTTGATTGACCGGCGCGATGCCATTGATAAGGCAGTCCACGAAAAGCTGGTCGATCTCATTCGTGGCCGGCATGGTCCAGCGCGGAATGTTCGCCATTCCGTTACGCCACTTGAGAATGTCATTAAGATAGGCACCTCCATAAACCAGCAGATAGGGTGTGTAGTGTTCGCCGAGCATATAATCAATGGACATCTGGGGAATGGCCGTGTAAACCGGCCAGCCCGTGGGCGATTCATGCTTGGGGCCAATCAGCGCAAAACCGTTCCAGATATGGGCGAAAGTCGCATCGAGTCCTTCCAGCCGGACGGAATTAGTGCTTTGGGTCAGATACTTGAGCACGATCCCTTGTGAACTCCAGGTCATATTTGCACCAGTCACAAGGAATGGCAGGTGATCTGCGGATATGGTCCCATTTGGTGGCACCATATAATTGGTGTCAATATGCCCGTTCCGATAGAGGTCGGGAATACGGTTGCCCCAGGCGTCGATGTTGCTCACCTGAATCAGCCCGGGATTAAGGCGGTTCAACTGCCGGGCATAAAGACAAACACTTCCCAAGGCGTAGCCCTCGCATAAATCGGCCCACGTATGGCAATAGTTCCACTGATCGGTGATGTCCCAAGGGGCATGAGTATAGGCAATGGTCGCGGTCACCAGCTTGGGTAGTAAATTCGTGACCAACGCAGGGTTGTTTTTGATGTAGAAAGTCGAGCTGGTCGTGATGAGGGCTTTATAAATTGCATATAAACGCGGCAGATGAACCATCCATCCGCCACCTTCCTGCACCACCGTAGCCGTAGAACTCGAAGGATAGGTAATATCCGAAAACCGTCCGGTGACATTCAGGTTTGTCACATAGTTGGTGATGCTGGCATCATCACCTGGTGCCGCTAAAAAAAAGTCGTTTGGAAACAGGCTTTGATTGGCCAGCAGGTAACTTTCAAAGGCGTCCGCCTCATAACTGGTCGGGTCTGGCAATTGATTGCCGGCTCCGCCATTAGTGGAGCCTGAAATGGTCATCTGCACGTAAGCAATTCCGGCGTTAGTGACAAAACCAATCGTGCCGCCGGTCGTGCCATTGGTGGCAGTTCCGGCCAAGGTGTAGCTACCCGAATGAATGATATTGCCGCCAGTAACTTGAATTAGGAAATAGTTACCATTGGTCAGGGAACCCGCAAAATTCACCGTGATCGTCTGTCCACCCAGATTCAATGTTCCCTGCGAAATCGTCAACGCCGGATTGGAGCCGTCAAAGTTGAGAATGATTGGCCTTGAACCCAGGTTGACCGATCCACCCGCAGCCCCCTTGATGATTGCGTCCGTCGCCGTGCCGCTGGCGGACAAAGTCGCGCTGCTGCTCAAAGTGTAGGAGCTGATGGCGGACACGTCATATGTCGCGCCGGCGGCAATGGCAACGTTGGTCGTGCTGTTGATGGAACCGACGCTGCCCAATGCCAGCGTGCCCGCGTTGATGGTTGTCCCGCCGTTGTAAGTGTTCACCTGGTTCAAGAGCAGCGTGCCCGCGCCCAATTTAGTCAACCCGCCACTTCCCTGATTCAGCACCGCATTTGCCGTGAAAATGTTGCCGGCATTGTTAATGTCCAGCGTGACCGTCTTGCCGGAACTGAAGATCACCGGATGGTTGAGGCCAGATAAACTGGTCAGGCTTGTGCCGGTGATTTGAAGTGTGCCGCCATTAAAAGTCAGGCTCGATCCCGCCACGCCGAGGTTGTTGGTTACGCCGACACTCAAGGTGCCGGCGGTAATGGTTGTCCCACCGCTGTAAGTATTCGTGCCCGAAAGGATCAGCGTGCCACCTGGGCTATTGAACACCAAAAGCTGGCCGACGGGACTCTCTTGAATGACACCCGGAATCACCAGGGTTTCACCGGTAAAAACCGCAATCTGCGCCGAGGCCCCGGCGAGAGTGGTCGTGCGGCTCGGCGAAAGGGTGTAGGTGCCGCCGCCGCTGCTGTTCTCTTCCGACAATGTTGCATTGTTGCTGATGGTGATGTCATTGTTGGTATTTCCCAGGCTAAAGTCACCCTGGATTCCCAGCTTGCCGGCGGCAAGCACGATGTTGCCGGCAAAAGGTTGAGCAACGTTGCTCCAACGAAACGTCAGCGTGCCGGAACCGGTTTTGGTGAAGCCCTGGGCGCCATTCAGGGTGGCATAGAAGTAGAGACTCGAACTGCCGGCGATATTGATGGTCGGTATGCCGGAAGCGACCTGCGCCGTGAGCGTGCCGGAGCCGTTCATGGTCGAGGTGCCGCTGGTGAAGTTCAGCGTGCCAAAAGTATAGGCCGAACTGTTGACCGTCGGCGCCACCGCGCTGTTAAAACTTACCACCGCGTCGCTGGCGTTGGGCACGGAAGCCGGAGTCCAGTTGCCCGCCGTGCCCCAATAATTGTCCCCGGCGGAACCCGTCCATGTGCTCTGGGCATGGAGCAGCCATGTGGTGTTTAAAACAATCACCAACCCAATCAAACCAGCAATACTTTGACGGAACGACATCAATATTCTAATCGTTGATCGGCATGCCGAACGGCCAGTCGTCCGGGCGATTTTCCCCAGATTCGCCTGGCCGGGCGACGCAATAGCCAATAAGAATAGACTGGAAAACCGGACCGATCCATTTATAAAAATGGTGGCGGCGCCAACCCAAAGAC
>TBL_comb47_HYPODRAFT_10006296_pt1 | contig 12859 bp, 10 predicted proteins | sample TroBogypolimnion_40_FD_10682 | JGI IMG/M metagenome (IMG submission 10682)
GAACTCGATATCAGTAACTCCTATCATGCACAGGGAGGTATTGCTGCAGCCATCGGTGACGATGACAATCCTGATGAACATTTTGAGGATACACTGGTTGCCGGTCGGTATTTGTGTGACCATGATGCTGTATCCCTGCTGGTCAATGAAGGATTGGAAAGAGTGAGGGAACTTATTTCCCAGGGTATGGATTTCGATGAGGATGGTGAGGGAAAATTGATTTTAGGACTCGAAGGGGGTCACTCGAAACGGAGGATTTTGCATGCGGATGGAGACGCTACCGGGAAAATGATGACGAGTTTCATGCTGAAAAAGGTTCTGAACAAACCGGGGATTACGACTTTCGAATATTGCGCCGCTTTGAAAATCATTGTTGAAGATAACATCTGCAAAGGGATTCAGACGCTCCGGTATATTGATGGTGAGAATATTATATTTATTGGGAAAGCCACCATCCTGGCCACGGGAGGTCTTTCCAGACTTTATTCCAGATCAACAAACCCCTACACGGCCACAGGAGATGGTATTGCCCTGGCCTGGCAGGCCGGAGCCAAACTTGCTGATATGGAATTCATCCAGTTCCATCCCACTGCCCTTGCTATTCCCGGTGAGGAAGCCTATCTGATCAGTGAGGCTGTAAGAGGAGAAGGGGCACATTTACTGGATGTGAACAGTGTTCGTTTCATGACCGGGATACATCCCCTGGCAGAGCTGGCTCCGCGCGACGTTGTAGCTTCTGCCATTTTTAAGAGAATGCAGGAGACTGGTAATACGATCTTTCTCAGCTTAAGGCATCTGAAAAATGGGAACCTTGCAGAAAGGTTTCATTCAATCGATTCCCATCTTAAATCATTCGGAATAAACCTGCTGGAGGATTTAATCCCTATAGCTCCCGCGGCTCATTATATGGTTGGCGGAATCCGGACGGATATTTGGGGTCAAACGAGTATCCAGTCACTTTTTGCCTGCGGCGAAGTGGCATCAACAGGTGTTATGGGCGCAAACCGGCTCGCCAGCAACTCATTGCTCGAATGTCTGGTCTACGGGAAAAGAGCCATTCAGAAAGCCCGGAATCTGACAGCCAATCAACCATTAACAATCGCACAGCAACCCATCAGACTTAATCCGGATACAGACCAGGAATATCTTCAGATTAAGAACGAACTGGCCAATATTATGAGTGATAAGGTCGGGATCGTCCGCGATTCGGAAGGTCTGGAATCTGCCCTCTCTAAAATAGATTCGATTGCAGCACAATACACTAATCCGGGACTCGATTATAATTATCATAAAATAGTCAATCTTACTGATATATGCCGGATTATTACCCTTTCGGCTTTGGAACGTAAGGAGAGCAGGGGGGGACATATCCGAACGGATTATCCCTTTGAGCTGGAAGAGCAGTTGCATCATATTATACAGGAAAAAGGAAAAGAGATTCAATATGAAGCAGTTAGAACATCCTAAAAGGGAATTGAACATTGAGGCACTCAGGCCTTTCCTTGAATATGCCTTAAACGAAGATATCGGAAGCGGAGATGTCACCACCAATTCGCTCATACCCGTTGAGCTTCAGGCCAGGGCCACGATGATTGCCAAGTCATCAGGAATTATTGCCGGCCTTTCAGTAGCTGAAACGATCTTTCGCATGCTCAGTCCGGATATTAGCTGGAAAACGTTTGTCCGTGATGGGGATAAAATTAATACAGGGGAATATATTCTTGAAATCTCAGGATCTTTCAGGGCCTTGTTAACCGGAGAACGGCTGGCTTTAAATTTTATGCAGCGCATGAGCGGAATTGCCACCATGACGCATAAATGTGTAACTGAACTAGCAGGTTACCAAACAAAAATACTCGATACGCGAAAGACGGTTCCGGGATTGCGCGTGTTGGATAAATATGCAGTCCTGATGGGTGGTGGAACTAATCATAGGATCGGGCTTTACGATATGGTTCTGATTAAGGACAACCATATTAAAATAGCCGGCGGAATTACCAATGCGGTAAGGCAAATCAAAAATGGAATAACAGGGAACCTTAAAATTGAAGTCGAGGTAACAAATTTTGACGAAATCAGGGAAGCGTTAGCTGCCGGAGCCGATATCATCATGCTTGATAATATGACAACGCTTCAGATGGCTGAGAGCGTAAAGATGATCCATGGCCAGGCCCTGGTGGAAGCCTCCGGAAATATGACCCTTGAACGATTGAAAGAGGTTGCCGGTACGGGCGTAGATTACATTTCTATCGGAGCACTTACCCACTCGGTTACAGCGTTTGACATTAGTATGAATATAGAATCCTGAACAATTGAATCTAATTATCGATATAGGAAATAGTCAGACAAAGGTTGCCGTATTTGATGCAGGTGAGATTGTGCAAACAATTTTCACCAAGTCGCTTGATGGCGCCCAAATTGCCAGTTTAAAACAGATTTATCCGGCCTTAAAACTGGCCATCCTCTCCTCTGTTGCCGATATCAGCGAGGCCCTTCTTCATGCGTTAAAAAACGAATTTGATTTCTTTCTTGAATTTAATCACGAAACGCCGGTTCCGATCGAAAACAGATATGAATCAAAACAAACCTTAGGACTCGACCGACTCGCTGCGGCAGTAGGGGCTGTTAACATCTTTCCGGGAAAAGATCTTTTGGTCATTGATGCCGGAACAGCAATCACATTTGACTTTATTGACAGGAACAACCGCTTTTTAGGCGGAAATATCTCACCAGGACTGGCCATGAGGTTTAAGGCACTTCACCAATTCACCAGGAATCTTCCGGAAATCAGTGCCGCCGACCAGATGGAGGATATCGGAAAAACAACCGAAGATGCTATACGGGCGGGGGTCCAGAATGGAATGATCTTTGAAATTGACGGGATGATCGACCACATCATTCAACTCTGCCCCGGCTGTCAGGTCGTTTTAACCGGCGGCGATTCCTATTTCTTTGATAAAAAATTAAAAAACACCATCTTTGTAAAATTCGAGCTGACTCTTATCGGTCTGAATAAAATTCTGGAATACAATGCAAAGGAAAATAGTCATTCATGAAAAAGTCGGATTCATGAGATTCAGCTGGTCAATCTTTGCTGGCTTTTTCAAAAAAAATCAGCTTTGTCCTAAAACAGGTGTCCTGCTTCTCTATTGGGGGGCGATTGGTGTTGCATTTTCGTGCAGCTCTAAGGTTGCTTCTGATATACCAAAGGATCTGATCAGTAATAAAAAGATCCCGTCGGTAGAAGCGTTTAATTTTCAAACCTTTTATACCGATTCGGGAGTAGTAAGATATTTCCTGAAAACGCCAAGGTTACTCATCTTCGACCGCGAAAAATCACCCTACAAAGAATTCCCGGAAGGATTTCATCTTCAGCAATTTGATACGAATAAAAAGATCATTTCCGAATTATCGGCCAACTACGGGAAGAATTTCGAAAAGGAAGAAAAATGGCTGGCAACGGGGAATGTCGTAATGGTTAACAACAAGGGCGACACCTTACGATCGGAAGAGCTGATCTACCTGATTAAGGAAGACAAGATCTATTCCGAAAAATTTGTCAATATAAAGAAAGAGGATCAGGATATCTCCGGAACCGGTGGGTTTGTATCAGATTCACAAATGAAGAAATGGTCGTTTATTAAGACTTCAGGACATATTTATATCACTGATCAGAACAATAAATGAATTTCATGAATGCTCAGCAATTTGATTGCTGAAATTTACTATCTTCGCACGCTTAACAGAGATTAAGAAAATAATTATAAAGTAACCAAATATCAATGGCAACATTACAGAAAATCAGGAACCGTGCCGGAATTGCAATTGCAATATTTATTGGGATGGCACTTGCAGCTTTTATTCTCGGCGACTTGTTCAAATCATCAAGTTCGATCATGCGAGGGAAGAAAATGGAATTAGCAGTAATTGACGGGAAAACGGTAACCTACCCCGAATTCCAGGCAAAAGTTGATGAGCTGGCTGATATCTACAAAATGAATTCCGGTAAGTCCACCCTTGATCAGAAGACCACTGACCAGATAAAAGAGCAAACCTGGCAAAGTATGGTTCGGAATCTTACCATGAAAGATATCTATGAAAACCTGGGAATCGGTGTTTGTTCGGCCGAACTTTTTGATCTGGTACAGGGAAAGAATCCCCATCCGATCATTCAGAGCCTTTTCCGCGATCAGAATACGGGAGCCATTAACCGGCCCGCTTTGATTCAGTTCTTGAAATACCAGCAGGCCAATAGTGCCGGAAAGGAACATAATTATTGGTTATTTATTGAAAATCAAATTATTGAAGAACGGTCATTCTCAAAATACAATAATCTTCTTGCCAAAGGAATGTATGTAACTTCCGAGGAAGCAAAGAGCGATTTAAAAGGTCGAAACCATAAAGCCGATATTCAGATTGCTGCAAAATTATTCTCCTCCGTTTCTGACAATGAAGTAAAAGTATCTGATTCTGAAATCCAGGCTTATTATGACAAAAACAAGGAAAAATACAAACAGGAGAATAACAGAACCATTGACTACGTTTCCTTTCCTGTAATTGCTTCAAAAGCAGACGAAGATAAACTGATCAAGTGGTCAAACGATATCAAGGGAGAATTTGCAGCTGCAACTGACCCCGCCGCCTATGTGAATATTAATTCAGACGTCCCTTTCGATCCTTCCTTCTTTAAAAAAGGGGAACTTTCACCTGAGATTGGCAATTTTGCTTTCTCCGGTAAGGCAGGTGATATATACGGACCATACAAGGATAATAAAAGCTGGAAACTGGTAAAAATTCAACGATTTGAAGACCTGCCTGATTCTGTTCAGGTACGCCATATCCTGATAAAAGTGAACAGCGCCCAGGAACTGACCAAGGCAACTGCTGCGATTGACAGTATCAAAAATCTGATTGTTGTAAAGGGACAAAAGTTTGAAGATTTAGCTCGTGCCAAATCTCAGGACAACGGAACCGCCAATAATGGAGGTGCATTGGGTTGGATTCGTCGTGGAGTTATGGTTAAACCATTTGAGGAAGCCGCATTCTTTGGGAAATTAAATGACCTGCAGGTTATAAAAACTCAATATGGCATGCACCTGGTTCAGGTAACCAATCGCGGGAAAACAGCACCCAATGTTCAGTTAGCGACCATTAGCCGCCTTATTGAACCAAGCAGCCAGACCTATCAGGCAACTTACACTAAGGCCTCTAAATTTGCCAGCTCAAACCAGGATCCAAAGAAATTCAATGAGGCTATAATTGCTCAGGGTCTAAATAAACGGATGGCGACCATTAATGAAAACGACAAAGAGGTTACAGGTTTGGAAAATTCACGTTTATTGATCCGAGCAGCCTTCAACGCCAAGGCGGGAACAATTATCTCAGGATCCGAAGGGACTCCTATATTCGAACTCGGAAATCAATTCGTCATTGCAGTACTGACAGGCGAACAGGAAAAAGGGATTGCCCCTCTCAATACCATTAAAAGCCGCGTAGAATCTGAGGCAAAGAAAGAGAAAAAAGCTCAGCAACTGATTGAAAAAATGGCTGGTAAGACAGATCTTAGTCAGTTAGCCTCGGCAGTTGGCGCCACAATTTCTGAAGCCAAAGATATTAATTTCGAAACCTATTCCATCCCCGGTGTCGGTTTTGAACCCGCCGTTGCAGGAGCTGCAGCAGCCCTGGAGAGCAATCAGGTATCAAAACCCGTAGCAGGAACCAGTGGTGTTTACGTAGTCAAAGCAATCAGCGTTACCTCCGGAACCGATCAGGATCTGGCAGGTGACAAACAAAAGCTATCGGCATCTGTAAGCTACCGTGCAAATATGTATGCTTTTGAAGCCTTACGTGAAAATGCAAAAATAGTCGACAAACGGGCAAAGTTCTATTGATCGGACAGAAACATAAAAAAAAGCCGCTGATTAAGCGGCTTTTTTTATTTATGCACGTATATTTACATCAGAGAATACCAATTTAAAAAATTGATTTGAAATCGTCTGACATTTAGTTCCTCCTACGGTCATGAAAATGGATAATGTCTGTAAGTTTATCAGAACCCTCGTCCTTTGTGTCATTCTCCCGATTGCCTGTACAAAGAGCATAGTAATACCTGTGATAATCAGTGATCCTGCAGATCATAACATGAAAATTACTCCTTCAAATCCAACCACCAGCGACTATATTAAATTGGTGGTATACAATGATTGTCAATATAATATCCTTACAGGTATAACTCTTAACGGAAATACGGTTCAAATTGTGAAGCAGTTCAACAGCAGAATAATGATCCCTTGTTTCATAACTAATGATACGATTAATATTGGGAGGCTCCCTAAGGGATCCTATCTTCTAAACTATAAACTTTTGGACAATGCCACTTCACCCCCAAAAGCAACCCTTAACTTAAACTTCAGCCTGGTTGTATCTCCTTAATGCGTGCTGTTCAAAAAGAATTTGTTTTAATGATAATTTCTGGTTCCATGACGATCTGCAAGGATCAATATAGTTTTCTTACTGATAAACCGTTAATGAATCGCATTTTGGCTATTCGCTACTGGCGGCTGGCTTGAATACAAGTAGCTAAATCCATAAATGAGCAAACAATTTATCCTGCTTGTCACCTTTCTACTGATGACAATTTACTCCCGGCAGTCATTATCGGGACAAATAATCTATGTTTCGCCTCAGGGGAACGACAAGAATCCCGGAACAAAAGAGAAACCAGTTGCATCATTTGCATCAGCTCAGGAGCTGGCCAGAAAGATTCCGCGGAATATGACAACATCGGTAATTTTCGCTAACGGAACCTACTATTTACCTCAGTGTGTACTATTTACAGCAGATGATGGTAAAAGCAATGACGCATCGGTGACCTATATGGCTGAAGAAGAGGGGAAAGTCATTCTAAGCGGCGGAAGTCTGCTGAGACTCAAATGGAAACCAGATGTGAAAGGAATCTTCGTTGCCACAGTTCCTGACAATTTAACTATCGACCAGCTTTACATTAATGGCAAACGTCAGCGGATGGCACGATTCCCAAATGCGGTTGCCGGCAAGAACGTTTTCGACACCTGGGAATTAAATCATAATGCCAGTCCTGACAGTGCAAATGACCCGCTCACACCGGAGAGGATTGCCCGGTGGAAGAATCCGGCCGGGGGATATATTCATGCAATGCATTCAGCCCTTTGGGGAGATATGCACTGGATCATCAGGGGAAAGAACAGAGACGGAACACTTGAATCCGAAGGGGGATGGCAGAATAACCGACCTTCCAAAATGCACCCTGTTTACCGGATGGTGGAGAACATATTTGAAGAGCTGGATGTTCCTGGGGAATGGTTTTTCAATAATAAAACCAGAAAACTTTATTACATGCCAGAACTGGAGACCAATCTGAAATCTGCCAGGGTGGAGATTGTCAGACTGAATAAACTAATTGAATTTCAGGGTTCAAAGTTAGACCCTGTCAGATCGGTTCATCTCAAAGGTTTTGTATTCCGTCATACAGCACGCACATTTATGGAGAATAAAGAGCCGTTGCTGCGCTCCGACTGGACCGTATACCGCGGAGGGGCAGTGGTTTATAACGGAGCAGAAGATTGCACCATTTCGGATTGCGAGTTTGATCAGGTTGGCGGCAACACCATCTTTGTAAATAACTACAACCGAAGGATCACCATTAAAGGGTGTTACATACATAACAGCGGAGCAAACGGAATAGCCTTCGTGGGTGACCCCGCCACCGTACGAAGTCCTATTTTCACTTACGGACCTCAGGATTATCCGCACATCGACCACACTCCCGGGCCAAAAGGGGATAATTATCCGGAAGATTGCCTAGTGGAGGATTGTCTGATTACTCTCACCGGGAGAGACGAAAAACAAACTGCCCCGGTGCATATCTCCATGTCCCGCAGGATCAGGATAAATCATTGTTCAATCTATGATGTGCCCCGTGCAGGAATAAATATCAATGAAGGGACTTTTGGGGGACATATCATCGAAAATTGCGATGTTTTTAATACTGTATTGGAGACAGGCGATCACGGGAGTTTTAATTCCTGGGGGCGCGACCGTTACTGGACACCCGACACAAGGAAAACCGTTGAAGCCGTACAGAAAGAGCCCGGTTTGCCATTCCTGGATATGCCGGAACCCAACATCATCAGGTATAGCCGATGGCGCTGCGATCATGGATGGGACATAGACCTGGATGACGGATCCTCTCAATACCTGATTACCAATAACCTGCTGTTAAATGGGGGATTAAAGATGCGCGAGGGGTACCACCGGACAGCCGCAAACAACATCATCATTAACAACGGTTTGCATCCACACGTGTGGTACCTTAACAGTGGCGATATATTTAAAAACAATATTGTTTTTCTCCCCTATCAGCCAGCCATTATGAACTCAACAATTGCAAATGAGGGGAAATGGGGCCAGGAGCTGGATTTCAATTTTTACGCCTCGGATAGGGAATTTATGACCCGATATGGGTCAAATGGGTGCGATAAAAATTCCATCAATGGCATTCCTAAATTTATTGACCCAAAGAAGGGTGATTTTCGGGTATCGGCCGACTCCCCTGCTTTGGATATAGGATTCGTAAATTTTCCAATGGATCAGTTTGGGGTGATCAAACCCTCCTTAAAGGCAATTACAAAATCCCCTGAAATTCCTGTTATCAAAATCAGTTCTGCAATTCTCCCGGCACAAGAACGGACTTTCACCTGGATGGGTATCCTTTTAAAAGAACCAACAGGTAATGAAATGTCTGCTTTCGGAGTCGGATTTGATACCCGTGGAGTGGCATTGACTACAGTCCCGGAAAGCTCAGAAGCAGCAAAGATGGGATTTCGAACCGGTGACCTTATTCAGGAAGTAAATGGAATCAAAATAAAGAGTATACAGCAATTAATAAACTACATTCAGCAGAAAAAGAGCTGGTCAGAAAAACATACCTTTGTTCTGATTCGAAACCAGGCAAGGAGTACTGTTTTAATTAGTCAAGCCTTAATGGATATTAAACAACTGCCCTGACATGAAGGACAATAAACATTTCAATTATGAAAAAATCGTTTTGTCTGTTTGCATTAATCGTCTGTTTTAACCTGTTGGCAATTGCACAGCCCAGCAAAGTTTACGATGATCTCTCGATTCCAAGTAAAATCCTTAAGAGTGACCGTAAATATGCCATCTATCTTCCCCCCGGCTATGAAAATTCCCAAAGGAGCTATCCTGTTCTCTATTTATTGCATGGTGCTGGTGACGACCACACCGGATGGGTACAATTCGGAGAGGTTCAACGCATAACCGATAAGGCTATTGAAGACGGCTCAGCTACTGCGATGATAATCGTTATGCCCGATGCCAAAACGGGGCAAATGGGATATTTTAACAGTATTGCCGGCAATTGGGATTATGAAGACTTTTTCTTCCAGGAGTTTATTCCGGCCATAGAAAAGAGCTACCGGATAAAAGGGGAAAAAAGATATCGTGCGGTCGGCGGCTTATCGATGGGTGGCGGAGGCTCATTTATGTATGCGCTTCACCATCCTGAGTTATTCTCTTCAGCCTGTCCGCTAAGTGCTTATGTAGGGCCTTTGAATATAGAGGAAGCAAAAACGCGTGTAAAAAAGAGTAATCCCGATATCACCGATGAAGCAAAGATCAAGACTTATTTTGAAAACCATAACGCCATTGAACTGGTTAACCGGATTCCCGAGGATCAGAAAAAAGCGGTGCGCTGGTACATCGATTGCGGGGACGATGACTTTCTTTACGAAGGAAATTGTCTGATTCATATTGCAATGCGCAAGAAAGAAATCCCCCATGAGTTCCGGACACGTGACGGAGCCCATAACTGGACCTACTGGCGTGACGCCTTACCAAAAGTCCTTGAATTTGTCTCTGAGGAGTTTCATCAGAAATAAAACGAACCAATAAAGATTAAGAGATCAAGGTTGGCTTCTTTACAGCGGTCAGCCTTGATCTTTTCGTTTAGCTTCAACCTAATCCCTTTTCAATAAATCCCTTATTTCAGTCAACAGTTTTTCCTCATTGGACGGCTCCGCCGGAGGTGGTGGAGGTGGTGGAATTGCCGACTTTTTATTCAATGCATTCATCATTTTAATCATCATGAAAATTGAAAAGGCAATAATCAGAAAATCAATGGTTACCTGGATAAAATTCCCATAATTAAGGGTGACCGGCTGGGAGACGGCTTTCCCGCCCACTTCAACCACTTTTTCCTTTAAGACTAATTTCAAACCTGTAAAATCGGTTCCGCCAAGCAGTGCTCCGATCGGCGGCATCAGAATATCCGCCACAAAGGAGGATACAATCTTTCCAAATGCTCCACCGATAATTACGCCGACTGCCAAGTCAACTACATTTCCACGCATGGCAAATTGCCTGAACTCTCCTAACATGCCCATACCGTCTTTATTTAAAGGTTTATTTATGCCAAATTTAATTAATCAATTCCCAAATTCCGAATAAATTATGCAGTTAATCTTCGGTTTTATTTTTCATTATATTATTTACACCCCCAAAACAAATATGGTATTTTTCATTTAAAAGTGTATATTCAATCTAAATACCCGCATTTAAACACGAATCTGTTCTTTTTTTATACTTTTGTACACAAATTTTCAAAAAAACTAAAAAAATTATTTTTCATGATCGACAAAGGGGTAACTACGTTTATGATATTGGCAACAAGCCTTGTGATGCTAATGACACCCGGACTTTCATTTTTCTATGGAGGACTCGGAAATAAAAAGAACATTCTTAACATCATGATGCAGAGCTTTGTTTCATTGGGATTAACAACCGTGCTGTGGTTCAGTTTCGGCTATTCACTTTGTTTTAGCGGAACTTTAGCCAATGGGTCAGATTTTTTTGGTATCATAGGAAATCTCGACAAGGCATTCCTGCATGGGATCACGCCAAAGACAATGATGGTTGGAAAGGCTTTTCCGGAATATGTTTTCTTTGCCTATCAAATGATGTTTGCGATCATTACACCTGCCTTGATTACAGGTGCTATTATTAACAGAGTCACCTTTAAAGCATATGTTATATTCCTGATATTCTGGCAAATACTGGTCTATTATCCTTTTGTCCACATGATCTGGGGTGGCGGAATCCTGCAACATTGGGGAGTAATCGATTTTGCCGGAGGGATAGTTGTACATGCGACGGCAGGATTTGCGGCCCTTGTGGCTACGATTTATGTCGGCAAGAGAAAAGGGAGCGAACATGAGCCAAATAATATACCCCTGGTGGCAATCGGTACGACATTATTGTGGTTTGGCTGGTATGGATTTAATGCGGGCAGTGAACTTGATATGGATGATATCACGGTAGCTGCCTTTATAAATACCGATGTCTCGGCTTCGTTTGCTGCAATTACCTGGCTGATGATTGAATGGAATAGCGGGAAAAAGAAACCGACATTTATCGGATTAATGACAGGAGCTGTAGCCGGTCTTGCAACGATTACACCTGCGGCAGGATACGTTACGGTCGGTGCAGCAGCCTGCATCGGTACAATGTCAGGAATCGTATGTTATATGGCCGTTGAATTTAAGAACCGAATGAAATGGGATGACGCGCTCGATGTTTGGGGGGTGCACGGAGTAGGAGGGGTTTTCGGCACCATTCTCCTTGGAATATTCGCCACAACAGCTATAAATCCAGGGTCTATTAATGGACTTTATTATGGTGGCGGCTTTGAACTGATAACGAAAGAGGTCATTGCATTATTGTTTGCAATTGTCTGGGCCAGTTCATTTACGTGGATCATGCTTCATGCCATCAACCGTTTTGTTCCGGTCAAGGTGACTGATGCCATGCAGAAAATAGGACTTGATTACCATATTCATGGCGAAGTTGCACGGGTGATATGATATAGTTAGTGATAGGATGACTTGTTCATGACCTGAAAAGGTCATCCTATCACCTGATGAATCAAACGCTATTTCCCGATAATTTTCTGAATGTCATTCAGTTTATTCAGCGCCTCCATAGGTGTGAGGTTGTTGACATCCATATTCTTGATTTCGTCCCTGATCTGTTTCAGGACAGGGTCGTCTAACTGGAAGAAACTCAGCTGAAAACCTTCGCGCATTTCGGCCAGATCTTTGACCCTTTTCGCGGGTAACTCCTTGCGGTTGGCCAGCTCAAGTTGCTTCAATATCTCCCCTGCCCTATTCACCACACTTTTGGGCATACCTGCCATCTGGGCAACATGGATCCCAAAACTGTGGTTACTTCCGCCCCGGACAAGCTTTCGCAGAAAAATCACTTTATTTCCTACCTCCTTCACTGTGACATTAAAATTGCGCACCCGTCCAAACGACTTCTCCATCTCATTCAATTCGTGATAATGAGTGGCAAACAGGGTTTTCGCCTTCCCTTTGGGATGTTCATGAATATATTCCACAATCGACCACGCAATCGATATGCCGTCGTAGGTGCTCGTTCCGCGACCTAACTCATCCAGCAAAATCAGACTCCGGTCTGACATATTATTCAAAATACTGGCAGCCTCGTTCATCTCCACCATAAATGTTGATTCTCCGAGTGAAATATTATCCGACGCCCCTACCCTGGTGAAAATCTTATCCACAAATCCGATCCTGGCAGCTTCTGCCGGAACGAATGATCCCATCTGTGCCATGAGTACAATCAGGGCAGTCTGACGCAGCAAAGCCGATTTTCCGGCCATATTCGGCCCGGTAATAATGATGATCTGCTGTTCCTCATTATCGAGGTATACATCGTTTGTGATATACTTTTCGCCGATCGGGAGTGACTGTTCAATTACCGGATGGCGGCCATTTTTGAT
>TBL_comb47_HYPODRAFT_10006297_pt1 | contig 12859 bp, 8 predicted proteins | sample TroBogypolimnion_40_FD_10682 | JGI IMG/M metagenome (IMG submission 10682)
AAACAATGAAGGTAGGAGGGGAGCTCACTTCCCAATTTATTACCCAGGAAATGTACGTTTGGTAACTGATGTAACCTGCTTGTCCTGAATGCATCATCCTCCGGACCCACGAGAACGATACTCCAATCCGGACGGTTTTCCGCAATGTGTTCAAGAACCTGAATATCGAGGCGCAGGGAAAGCAAAGCCCCGATATATCCGATAATCGGCTTTTTAATCGGCTCAATATCTGAGGGAACAACAGAAACCAGACTGGAATCAAACAGACTCACATCACAGCCCTGCCCGACATAAAACGAATTAGGGTTAAATTTTTGGGCCAATGAAGCGAGGTAAGTGGAATTGGCAACAACAAGGTCTGCCTTTTTCATATGTAGCGCTTCGAGCCTTACTCCCTGTTTTTTCCAGTAATCAACCGCGATCAGGTTATCGCGCGTATAATAAATGTAGGTTTCAGGGTTCAGCAATTCCTTCAGATAAAAACTCCTGAACATATCGCTGTCATTGAATATTACGAAGTTGTTAAATCCCAGCTTATCGGCTGCCAGTTTAATCTGGTGGGCAAATCGTTTGTTGTTGATCCTGTTCAGCCAATCAAACAAAACGGATGATCCGATCCAATTAATTGATTCAATAATTGTTGCGGGGAACAGGTTCCATAAATTGGGAGAGATCTTAACGATGTCAGGTTTTCCACCTTTGACAATGTTGATTCTTTTCCTGATTCTTTCCGATTTCCGTTCCCTGAACATCGAAATCCGATCCAGTGGGGAATTGACATAGAGTACCCTGTTGTTTTTTGCAAGCTCTTCAGCAATGTTTTTGCAGTTGCTCCCGATCTCAATATCCCAGGCCTGGATGCCAACAACAATAATGTCGCGATTTTGAAGCATGATTATCAAATTTTTTCCAGTCCCCGGTAAATTTCCAACACATGTTCTGCCATGGCTTTCCATGAAAATTTGGCAGCCTGAGACAATCCTTTGGTGATTAATGCAGCTTTTAATTCCTGGTCAGATTGAATGTTGATCATTGCTTTGGTAATTTCCTCAGGTTTAAAGGGATCTATAATTAGCGCTGCATCTCCGGCCACTTCCGGCATAGATGAAGTATTTGAAGTGATCACCGGTACACCGCACCCCATCGCTTCGAGCATTGGGATGCCAAAGCTCTCACGTAGAGATGGATATAGGAAGAGTTCACATTGACAGTAGATTGCGGGCAAATCGGTATTAACCACGTAACCTGTGAGCACAATCTGATTAATTAACGCTCTGTCTCCGATTTCATCAAGGAGTTTTTCGAGTTCGGGCCGGTCATAATCGAGCATTACCAGTTTCACATCAGAGCCGGTCTGTTTCAAAAAGTCGGAATAGGCTTTGAGCGCACCTTTGGTGTTTTTCTTCGGATCGGTATTCCCGAGAAAGAAAAAATAATGGTCCGGCAAAAGGTATTTTTCCTTCACCCGTTTTAATTCAAACGGATCCGTTACAGGTTTAAAATGTTCACTAACACCATTATATACAGCTTCCAGCCTCTGATCGCTACCCAATCCGAAAAATTGTCCGATCCTGTTTTTTTCAAAATTGGAAACGGTAATTATTTTTCTGCTCTTTCTGACAATCTTTGGAACAAATATCTTACGGTAGGCATTTCCGAATTTCTGATAAAGGCTTCCGGTTCCCCTGAGAATATTATAATAGCTACTCTCCATGTAGATGATGTCATGAAGCGTAACCACAAGTGGTATTGAGGTAAAGATTGGTGCCGTATTACTGGTACAATGGAGAATCTGACAGCCCATTTTTTTTGCAGCCCGTGGCAGGGCAATCTGTTCCCAGAGTGGATAAAAACCCCCTTTGAGTGTTATGATCTTAAAATTAGCTGTCTCTTTAATCACCGTATCGTCCACATCGGGCTTTACGAAGATAAGATATTCATTTTCAGTATCTATGGTTTGCAGATTACGGATTAACTCCAGAGCAACCATGTCCATCCCATGTTTTTTCTTTCGAAATATGCGTTGTGCCTCAATACCTATCTTCATAAAATTATTTATTTAATTCATAAAATGTAATCAACGAGTACTTTAAAATTTATGGTATAACAGCAACTGCTTTTTTCTTTGTGAAAACAAAAGGAAAGTACTTTTTTAATAAAAATATTAGTGGAAGACTAGCCCCGAACATTAGTAAAACATTCAATATTCCGCTGGCAACAGCAATATTATTTAATTGAAAAACAAGATAGATACTACCTAATAATACCGGATGAGTTGCAAATATAGTCAAGGAATTCTGGCCAATATATATCAGGACCGATTTTAGGTATGGTATGAATTCGATTAATTTGCTGAGAATTAAAATGGCAATACAGCACAAAATCATTATTGCGAGACTAATTAGAAATTCCCCTTTAAAAATATTTACAGAGACATCGATAATGGGTAAATATAAATTTAAACATAAAACAGCTAGTAGTATCGAAATCAGACTTAGCAATAACCAGACTTTAAAGGACTGGATTTTATCGATGTTCAGATGATTTAATTTATGTCCCAAATAAAATAAAAAGACCATGCTAAGGGAGGAGTCCAATTTAACTGGTAAATGAATATTTCTGTTGGATAACAGGTAGCCCACATAGGTTAACGAAAGAGAAGCTAACAGCTGAAAAATTTCAGAAGGGATTTTATTTATGACACTGAAGATGATTGAGACAGTAAACAGGGAAATAAAAAACCATAGAACACCAATATGTCCCCAAGGTTCCATGGATGTCCAAACTAAGAGATAGGACAATTTGAAAGTTCCTCCTACAAGGGATAAAATAACAAAGCCTATTCTTTGAAAAATCACAAAAAATATAAAGGGAACCCCTAATGAGCGGATCTTCTTTTTAAAGGTCACTACGGGCCCATCATGAATATTAAAGAAATAACCCGATAAAATGAAGAACAAGGGCATGTGAAAAACATAAATATACGGTTTGAAGTCGCATTGTGTATGTCCCCAAAGCACGAAGAAAATTCCAATGCCCCTGGCAATATCAATTGTTGTATTTCTGTTCAAAATTCAGGAGTAAGCAGGGTGGAAAAAACAAGTTTTAAGTTTAATTTCTTATGAATAGAAATTATGTGATTACCCAATCAATTTTTTTCTGATCCGGTTATAGATGACCACTTCAAGGAAGTAAGAAAAAAGGATCATAAACACAATATAGAGAGAGTATTCAATGAAGCTGTTATTGATAAATCTTAAATAGGTGGCATTAATCACCAGGTAATCGTGTGATATGTAAATTACATACGAACAGGGGGCCAGGTACTTGAAGATTCCGAAAAGGGCATTATAGCCAAACCATTTCAGATTTTGCCATGCAACTGCGCCAAACATCACCATAGTTGCGAAAACAAAATGTCTTAACTCGATAAATGGGTAGGCTACAAGTGGGTAGGTATAATCTTTGGTGGCTGAATAGTGGATATAAAGATTCAGCAGAAGGATCGCTATAATGGCAAAGAGAAGATAAGCTTGCGGCATAATTCGTTTCAGGGTGATTTTCACCCCGTCGAGATAGTCAGTGGCAAACCTCACGCCAATCCACCATATCGCAAAATACATCAGTAACCGATTGATAATAAATGGATAAACGATGTATGATGCGGCAGCAACAATGGTTAACCAGGTTACCCATTTGTTTAGCAGGTCATTATTATTTATGATCCTGGTGGCCAGTACAAAAAACAGCATATAAAACCACCATTCATACGAAAGGGACCAGAGCACCCCGTTTCCCATATAAGTGCCGGAAAGGACATGTGGTTTCTGTGTAATTACATCCTGAAGCATAAACAGATTGCCCAGAAGTGTCGTCAGCTGGGGATTTACCATTGCCCCCTCACTGTAACATTTCATTAAATATCCAATCAGGAATATAAATAGTAATGGGACATACAACCGGATAAACCGGCGTAGAAAGTAAAATTTGAAACTCTTATCCTTCGATTTCTCGTAGGTGTATTTGATCACAAACCCTGATAAAACAAAAAATACAATGACCGATTCAGGGCCGAATCGGAATAATGCTCCAAAATTTATACCTAACCAGTAAAACTTATTTGGCAACGCATGAAAGAGAACAACATATAAGGCTGCGAACCCCCGTAGTGCCTCCAATTTTTGGAGTCTGGCACTGGGCTTTTCCATTGGTTTACAATTTAGTTGGAAGTATGTTTGGTGTGGATAAACTGTTTGTTCGCACCCTTAATCTTTAGCAACGATCCAAGCATCAGGAGCATTCCTTTAGGCAGGCTCATAATTGCACGGGCAGTTTTGAGGTTGTAAAACGATCCTGGAACTGCAAACAGAAAAGCCAGTATGCAACAAATCACTACTGCTCCCCATAACTCAATGAACAATAAACTGTTATTCATCAAAATATTTGCAATTGAAAACATGACACCAAAAAGAATAACAGCGCCGAGCAGTAATATTCTGGGTGGCTGAATAAATTGAATTGCCTTATCAAAATAGTCGATATTTCCTTTTAAAAAGAGATCTTTTAAAGAACTGAAAAAGTCGAGACGGAAATAATGCAACTGTGCCGATAACCATCTACGGCGTTGATTACTAAATACATCTGATTTTGAGACTTTTTCATCATAAACATAGGCATCGTGGAGATAGACAATTTTATCTCCCGCTTTGAGCATCTTTAATTCAATTTCCTTGTCAAAGCCCCCAACAGCTTTTACTGTAGCCATCAATTGTTTAAAATAATCGTATTTAAACGCCATCCCTGAACCTATGATTGCAGAAGAGAGTCCCAGCACCCGATGCCCTTTTCTAAAGATATGGTTGTTAATCTCTTCGCTGATGGCATCCAGGACAGCTAAGGAAGTATTCATATTTTTTGCGGCCCGATGTCCCTGCACAGCTATGCAATCTGACTCAAAGGTGGTATTAATTTTTGTGAGAAAATCATTGGCCATGATATTATCGGCATCTAAAACAACCGCAATATCGTAATGATCTTCAAGCTGTTCCATGGCCTTATTCAGTGCCTTGGATTTGGTGCTTTTTTCGAATGCCACCTCAATTACCTTAATTGGCAATTCCCTGAGTCTGGAAATGGTTTCAGGGAGAAAAGAGTCAGCGATGATAATTACATCATAAAACTCTGAAGGATAATTCTGTAGTAAAGCCGCTTTGGCTACTTCAACAATTACTTCATCCTCTTTGTATCCCGGAATAAACACGGCAATCTTCCCATTTTTGGCAGTTTTTGGGTAGGAGGATTGTTTGTAAAACAGACCTGCGAATGAAAACAAAAAAATATAAAGGATCGACAATCCCAGGAGGATCAAAACAATAATTTGGAAGGCGTTGAATATCAGAATAGGATAATTATCCATGAAATTTATGATTTAGAATTTGGTTAATGGCTGTTTTATTGTAATTTAAATGGTCACAGGTAGTATTAATATTGAACCCCTTCAGGGTTCTCATTACCTTGTTATTATTTTCCCCCAAATGCATTGGGGGCTATTAAAATTACACCCCTTCAGGGTTTCAAATCAATCCTGGATTTTCGTGGATCTCTTTGGAAAACAGGTGTTTTAAATGCCAGATGAGCATTCGTGTGTATGCCTTGAAATGTCCTTTATCCTTTTTTAGTAAAAAAACCGCCAGATTTTTCGGGATAGCAACAAAAACCTGGTACAATACGGCAAAAAGAAAAGTAACTCCATGTACATTCCGGCGCAGATAGAGCAGCCTTGAACGGTTCATATAATAGGTTTTAAAGGGACTCATTTTACCGGTCGAAATGGACTCCTTATGTAAGATGGTCGAGTCATGAACATACCACAATTGATAACCGGCGCGCTTGATACTTGCACACCAGTCGAGTTCCTCGTAATAAAGGAAATAGCATTCGGGCATTAGTCCGATTTTTTCAATGACCGATCTGGGAACCATCATCGCAGCGCCATGAACAAAATGGGTTAGCGAATCTGCCTCAAATTGTCCTTTGTCGATGACACCATGCCCGATACCATGACTGCGCATGGTATAATGATTCATTGGCGCCTGCCCGCAAAACTGGATCGTATCGGGATGATCAAAAAATTTAATTTTTGGACTTACTGCCCCGATCTTAGGATCCAACTCGCATTTTGCAACCAACGGCTCAAGAAAACCTGGTTCAACCTCGGTGTCATTATTAAGAAAGAATAAATATTTTCCGCCGGCTTTTCTGACTCCAAGATTATTCCCTCCGGCAAATCCCAGATTGACAAGACTTTGGATAAATATAATTTCAGGATATGAGCTCTTTAATATGGAAGGGTCGTCATTTGGAGATGCATTGTCAACTACAATAATTTCGATGTTCGGATAGGTAATCTGCCGAAGGGTAGAAAGCAAATCGAGTGTGACTTCCGGATGATCGAAATTGATCGTAATAATTGAAACTAAAGGATATTCCATATTATGAATTACTTAATTAACCTGAACTAACTGCTTTTGGGCTGTTAAATTCTCTATTTCAGTTTTCTGAAAAGGAGAATCGAATATCTCTGTGTTTAACAATAAAGCCATTGAAATATACATAGTTACTGCTGTCGGGACAGTTCCCAAAACTGCATTTCCATAAGAGGCTACCATCACCCCAACCATGCCGCCGAGAAGTGCCGACATTCTCATTTTCAATATCGGGTCTCTTATTCTGTACATAATATTTCTGCCTCCTTTTATCACCACATAAAATAAGATAAACAGGTGGAGCAGAAGGCCAACAATTCCCTGTTCTGCCCAAATCATCACGTACCAGCTATCGGTAGCTATTTGGGAAAGAAAAGCATTGGGAAGATATTTTTTTGCTTTTACACCGGCATGACCGATACCTCCGCCAAATGGTCTGGAAGCGAGATAAGCACTCAATGTTCTTTGGTTTTCGAGACGAACCTGGAAAGAGGCATCATTGGGATCGAATGCCGATCTCATTCGGCGGATCTGTTCGTTTCCCTGGGCGATTGTTGTATATTTAAAAAAGACGAAAACCACTACCAATAAAATGAACCCGGAAAACATAACCGCTTTATTCCTTTTCAGGACAAAATAAGTTCCAAAACCGGCCAAAGGTATGGCTATTGCACCGCGGGTACCGGATAATAACATGCCATAGATTCCCAAAGCTGCAACTAAAATATAAAAAAGTTTTTTCAGAAAGTTTTTTTCAACCATTGCTACGATTGCAGCGACTACAGCTGAATAGGCTTGATTGGCGCCAAACTGTCCTGCATCATTTAGAAATGAGAAAATCCGCAACTTGCCGAATAGAATATGGGTAGATGCTGCCCCCCCATCAAGCCAGGCCTGCTCATAACTGTCTACTCCCCATGCTTTTTGCATTATCCCTTTTAATGATGCGACCAAGGATAAGAATCCCCATAGGAGGATAAAGTATTCAAGTTTGCGGTTTGTGTCAATCAAAAGCAAGGTCAACACAACAAGAAGTAACATATACATCGAAACTCCCCGAGCGCCGGCCAACCATGCGGGAACACTTCTTAATTCAGGATTAAACAACTGCAGCATGGAATATCCAAACCAGATAATTGATAATAAAGTGATGTCTTTGTTTGCAAGTTTCCAGTTAACTTTTTCATAAAACTTATTGAAAATAAGGGCAATAAACGTGAGAAAGAAGATTGCGTCCATGAGAAGTCCAACCTGAAAGTCAATATAACGGGACAATCCTAGAATGGTAAAACCAAGGAACACTGATATATAAACTCCAGTAACCGGATACCGGAAAATCAGGAATAAAAATGTGAAAGCGAATGGAAGTAGAATTAGTCCTAATCCGGGGACTAGTCCCATTTTGGCAAAAACAGCAGCTCCGAACCCAAGCGATAAAACCAGCAAAATTAAGTAAATGGGATTTCTAAGCCGGTCTGAACCTGTTAACTGTTCAAATGGATTTGTCATTTGAGTGTTCGGATATTATTCTTACGAAACAGAAATTGATTGACCATTATTAACGATTTAAATTCGTTTTTATTTTACTGTAAATCGTTTTATAAAAATCAATTCCATTGGTGAAAATGTGTCTGTAATTCAGTGATAGCTCCTTGTCCATATAGAAAAATCCGACCCAAATTCCGATGATTGTAAAAAATATCGATGCAACGGCAACAAGCGATAATGATTTGAATATAAAAATGGCAATAATATCACCAATCACATTGGCAATTACCATGTACAAAACTTTAAGAAAGTTTATGTTTGGTTTATTGATACTGTCCAGACCAATACCTGTCATCCGGTCGATCGGGAGGAGGAGTCCATAAATTGAGAAAATCCGCATGATCGTTGCTGCATTAAAGCCAGTAACAGGATCAGTCCCCAGATACTGTTTGCCTCCTAAAATCAGGATAAAAAGATCAGCAAAAATAAATGTGACCAGACTAATTCCGATGAAAAGGTAAGTCATTGCTCCGGAATAGGTATAGAAAATCTCCTTGACCTCCGCCACATTCTTTTGCATGCTGGCTTTGGACAATTTAGGAAATGCTGTGGCTGCAAAACTTCGAAAGGGTATTTGCTGTAATTCGGTCAGCTTCATTGGAATACTGTACAAGGCTACGGCGGCAGTTCCCAGCGGGCTAAAACTGATGATAAAGGTGTCGGCGCTGCGAAGTAAATTGGTCCCGATCAGGGTAAAAGTGGTGTACTTGCTAAAATTGAGTAAAATCTTTATCGTATGTTTGGTAGCTTTAGGGATGTATTTCAGCCCGTCCCAACCCATGATGATACAAACGCCGGATGCAACTGCATCAATGACCAAAAACGAGATAACCAGCTGCATCAGGGTCATATGCAGGAAAAAATAGTTCACTGCCACAACAAGAAAAAAGCCCACACTTTCAATCGACCTGATTAGCAGTATTTTGCCGAATTTAAGATCGGCTTGCATGATGACCAGAGCAGTGTTCATGGGTAAATTAATCAATGCAAGGAGTGGATACCACTTAAAAAAAAGTTCATAGCCACTGTTATGGATTGAATCGTAAAAGGCAAAAAGGAAAATATATAGCAGGATACAAATCACAACTGTTGCGATGATGCCAATCAAACCATTTGAGCCAATAAACTTCACTCGCTCTGCCTCTTCGGCGCCTGATAAATAGCGAACAATTGCTGTGTTGATTATTCCATATCGAAACATCTCAACAAAGGCAGCGGCTGAAATGAAAATGACCCATTCGCCAAAAATCTCCATTTGAAAGGTGCGGGCGAGCAGGGCAAAACCGGCGATTCCAAAAAAGGAGATAGTCAGATTGCCCAGTAACGAGAGAAAATTATCTTCAAGAACTATTTTTTTTAAAGTATTTTTCAAATGGAACAGGATTATAAATACAGGTAATAATTTTTTATATTTCTAAAAACGGTTCACAAGGCCAATCTATTATCAACCAATTTTTGTCCGGAGGGCTTAACCATTGATGTCCACTTTTTAATTCCAGTACTTATCTGATTTATCGTCAGAGGCTTGCTTATATAATCATCCATACCTGCAGCGAGGCAATTTTCCTTATCGCTCTGTAAAGCATTGGCGGTCATGGCAATAATCAATGGTTTTTGATCTCCCCATTTGGCAATAATCTGCCTGGTTGCCTCAAAACCATCCATCTCCGGCATTTGAATGTCCATAAACACAATATCAATTTTCATCCTGTTGAGGACTTCTAAAGCTTCTATGCCATTAGCGGCAATCTGGATTGAATATCCAAGTGCCTGAAACATTCTAAATATCAGCTTTTGATTTATTGCGTTATCCTCTGCAACCAGAATTTTCAATGGGTATATATTGTTAATTTTTTGAAGTTGAATTGGCTGACTAATCGTTTGATCAGGTGCGTTTCTGTTTTCATTGAGCAAGCTTTTTACACAGCTGATAAGTTGAGAATGTTTGAGCGGTTTATTCAGTCTTGTGTAGAATTTGTCGGCAAGTGGGGTCTCATTTTCCATCAGGGAGGGATAGGTTACCAGGATTACAGGAGGTGTAACTTTTGTTTTGATCTTCCTGATATCCGGGAAAAGGAGTTTTCCCTCACCATCCGGCAAATCATTATCGATAAGTATCAGATCAAAATTTTCTTTATCCTGAATGGCATTCCGGGCAGTCTCTAAAGAGTTTGCAGGAAAGGGCACCATATCCAAATGTTCGAATAGTGAACTTATAATTGAATTACCGGTTGGATTACTATCAACAATAAGCACCTTTTTCCCTTTGAGCCTGGTTTTATCCGTGAAAGAGTTTTTTATCGATTTATTTTCGGAATCATAGATTGTTTTAATTGTGAAAATAAATTCTGAACCATATCCGAATTCACTGATCACCCTGATCTCTCCTTCCATCAATTCCACAAGATTCGAACAGATTGCCAATCCTAAACCTGAACCTCCATATTTTCTGGTTGTGGTGGCATCAACCTGAGTAAAAGGATTAAAGAGATTGTCAATCTTTTCTTTGGGAATTCCGATACCGGTATCTTTTACCGAAAATTCAAGAACAGCTTTTTCACCTGTCAATTCTCTTTGTTTAGCCGAAATAATAATTTCCCCCTCACTGGTGAATTTAACGGCATTCCCGATAAGATTTACTAAAATTTGTCGCAACCGGGTTGAGTCGCCCGTGATTAATTGTGGTATGGCTGGATCAATTTGAAGGTATAAGCCCAGTTTCTTTTTAATGGCATCTGTCGAAGTCAAATCCAAAGCATCCTCAATAGCCATTCTTAAATCAAAATGCTGTTCTTCGAGAACCATCTTTCCCGATTCAATTTTTGCAAAATCAAGGATTTCGTTAATGAGGTCGAGTAGCAGTTCCCCGCTTATTTTAATAGTTTCGACATAATCAGTCTGATCTTCTGTTAATTGAGTTTGAGATAGCAGACTTGTCATTCCTATAACTCCATTCATCGGTGTACGAATCTCGTGGCTCATAGTGGCTAAAAAATCGGATTTTATTTTTGTGGCGTTTTCGGCAATTTCCCTGGCATTAGATAATTCCCTGGCAATAATTTCCCTTGAAATACTACCGCCAATACTTGCAGCAAGTGCAGTAAGTATGGATACTTCATTCGCAGACCATTTAATCCCCTTTGAACAATCGTCAAATCCAACAGTACCCCAGAATCGATCATTTACAAAAACAGGAACTACAATAATCGAAATAATATCCTGTGGCTCAAGAAATTGTCGTTCATTATCAGGAAAATCCTTTACCAGTCCCGAAAGTGTTTGACCATTTGATAACATATTAAACCATCGTGGATATTCACGGCTGAAAGGCATATTCTGAAGTTCTGAATTGCCAATCTCCGGAATTACACCTTCAGCGGTCCATTCAAATTGCTGATCGAGAAACGTTTCTCCTGTGGCTTCATCTATTTTTGCTTCAAAAATATAGGAACGGTCGACTCCGGTGGCAACTCCAACGGCTTTAAGCGCTTTTTGCATTGCCTCTTTATGATCGGTAATAGTCAGCAGATAATTCATTGCCAATGCAGTTCCGTTTAAAAGCTCACTTTGCCTTAGCAGATCCCTTTCAGTCTTCTTCCGCTCAGTAATATTTCTGTAGATCCATAGAATACCCTGGTTCTTATTGTCCGGACTTTCGATAGGGATGAAATCGCGCTCCAGCGAGATCCCTGTTTTCATCTGTAGTTCGTGATTAATAGTGATTTGACGTAAACTCAGTGTATTATTTATATCCCGGATAAAAGTCTCAGGTTCGGCAAACAACATTTTCGATCCTTCTGCCGCCTCCGCACAACTGAAACTGATTAATTGTTCAGGAGGAACAGGAATTGAAAATAGATCACAGAAATATTGATTGACCAAAACCAGTCTTCGTTGATCATCCTCCACCATTATTCCTGCCTGTATGCTGGATATCAATGATTTGAATCTTAGATTTGCAATTTGTAACGATTCGTAATCTTCTTTGCGACGGGTGATATCCTCCTCAATGCTGATAAAATGGGTTAGGATTCCGGCATGATCAAAAATAGGCGAGATCGAAGCTTGTACCCAATACAGCGCTCCGTTTTTCTTATGATTGCGGAATTCTCCTTTCCATTCCTTTCCTGATTTTATCGTTTTCCAAAGATTTTCATAAACTTCATTGGTTGATTCACCAGATCGGAACATCCGTGGATTCTTTCCAATAAGCTCTTCCCTGCTATATCCGGTAAATTCAAATACCTTGGGATTTGCATATTCGATAGTCCCATTAGTATCTGTGATATAAGTCATTACAGGACTTTGCTCAACAGTCTGCGATATTTTGCTTAATTCTTGTTCTGCTTTTTTAAATTCAGTAATGTCTTCAAAAATTGCTGCAAATCGTTTGGGTTGGGGAGAGAAAGCCCTGACCCGCATATAACGGTTAAATGTTTTAGAGAAGTACTCAAAAGTTAAAGGCTCACCTGTTAATGCGACTCTGCCATAGTTCTCAATTTGCCTTGGATCGGCATTTGGCATTATTTGGAGTATCGTTTTTCCAACACATTCACTGGCTTTCATCCCCATATGTCGCTCGTATGCGGCATTTACTTCCAGAAAACTAAAATCGACAGGATCACCATTTTCGTTGGTTATGATCTCATGAAGAGAAAATCCCTCCTCCATATTCTCAAACAATAACCGAAACCGACCTTCACTCTCCAACAGGTCGAATTCAGCCTTTTTGCGTGCAGTTATATCGTGATAATTTCCAAGAATTCCATTAATATCAGGATCATCCAACAGATTAACACCCATAAATTGAACCCATTTATAGCTGC
>TBL_comb47_HYPODRAFT_10006299_pt1 | contig 12857 bp, 15 predicted proteins | sample TroBogypolimnion_40_FD_10682 | JGI IMG/M metagenome (IMG submission 10682)
CCACCGCTAATGACGGGGGCGTGGATCTTCCGGGCCGCCCGGTCGTCCGGTGCGGAGCGCCGGGATGGCAGACCGAAAAGGCCCACACAGACAATTGCCGTCTCACGGTGTCAGGGCGATTGCCATCCGCGGTGAGAATATGATAGAAGAAGCGCCGATCTGTAATCGTCCATGAACCACGAAATCCCATCCAAACCTGAAGCCATCGTCGAATTGTTGCCGCTTGGCAAAGTCGTTAAGGTCGAGCGCGGCACCCCCCTGCAGGACTTGCTGTTCGTTCACGGAGTGGAGTTTCCCTGTGGCGGCCAGGGTTTGTGCAAGAGTTGCAAGATCAGGGTCATCGAGGGAAGCCTGCCGGTGAGCGCTGATGAAGAGCGGCGCTTCACCGCGACGGAACTCGCGGCCGGCTGGCGCATGGCCTGCCGCGGGCGGGTTGAGGGCAACCTCAGGCTGGAACTGGCCCAGTGGGAAGCGGCTATCCTGGGGGACGACACCCCCATGACCTTCACGCCGCAGCCAGGGTTGGGCCTCGCCGTGGACCTGGGGACTACGACCCTCGTCGCGCAACTGGTCGATTTGGAGACCTGCCATGTCGTGGGTGTGCGCGCGGAGTTGAACGGCCAAGCGCAATTCGGATCGGACATCATGAGCCGTGTCGATTTTGCCGTCGCGGCGGATGGCCGGGCCAGGTTGGAAAAACTCATCCGCGAGCAAATTGGGCGGCTGGCCCAAGAACTGCTCGACTCGGCTAACCCTGCTGCGGGCAAACGCCTCGAGCGAGTCGTGGTGGTCGGCAACACCGTCATGCACCATCTGTTCTGCGGCCTCCGGCTGGAACCTCTGGCGCATTTTCCCTTCGAGCCCTTAACGCCAGGCGGACAGAGGTTTGACGCTGCTTCGCTCGCGTGGGATCTGCGCGGGAACCCTGTCGTGCGCTTCCTTCCTTGCCTCGGCGGGTTCGTGGGGAGCGACCTTCTGGCTGGCATTCTGGCCACGCAGATGCACGAAAGCCACCGCCCCGTCGCACTCCTGGATCTCGGCACCAATGGCGAAATCGTGGTCGGCAACCGCGACCGGCTGCTGTGCGCTTCGACGGCTGCGGGTCCCGCCTTCGAGGGGGCTCGTATTTCGATGGGGATGCGCGCGGCCACCGGCGCCATCTCCGCCGTCAGGGCCGAGGGCGGCGCACTCTCCTGCCATGTATTGGGTCACGTTGCGCCGCGCGGGATTTGTGGGAGCGGTCTGGTGGATGCCGTGGCGGCCGGCCTCGACCTCGGTTGGATCCAGCCTAATGGCCGATTGGCCAATGGCGGTGGCCCCATCCTCCTTGCCCCGCCGGTTTCGCTGACGCAGCGGGATGTGCGCGAGCTTCAGTTGGCCAAAGGGGCCATCGCGGCCGGCCTTCGCATCCTACTCGAACAGTGGGGTGCCAACGTGGCGGACTTGGAGCGCGTCTATCTCGCCGGGGCTTTCGGCAATTATATCAACTATGCCAGCGCCCGCCGCATTGGCCTGCTGGACTTCCCTCCTGAACAAATCCACGCGGCGGGCAATACCGCCTTGCGGGGAGCTAAACTGGCATTGTTCGACGTCCCCGCAGCCGAGGGTGGTGACTATTCGGACATCCTTGCCCGGGCGCGGCATGTTTCCTTGAATGAAGACGCCCGGTTCCAGGATCTGTTCGCTCAGGAAATGGGCTTTCCGAAAGCATGAGCCCTAAACCAATTCTTGACGCCATCGGCCGTTTTTGAGAGGGTGGTGCTCAGTGAGTGAGACCAAGACTCCTTTCTCCCAAACCGCCTAGTGTCCCTAAAGCAATGGGGTTCCGGGAGGGGCGTCCTGCTCTCGTTCGTTTTTTATGAAAGTGAAGCAAACTTGCTCTCAGGCGCGCCTGTTCCTCGGCATGGTCCTCATTCTGGGGGTGATCTCCTGGATTGGCGGCATCTCCGCTCTGGCTCAAACCACCACCAACCTCGCTCCCGGATTACAGGAGGTCATCAAACTCAGCAAAGCCCAGATGGGGGATGATGTGATTCTGGGCTACATCAACAAATCCGGGACGACCTTCAATCTGACGGCGGATGATATTCTCTACCTTAAGGACCAAGGCGTTTCCCAACCGGTACTTTCCGCTTTGCTCCAGGCCAAACCAGCAACTCCCGCTCCCGCGGCGCCGGCCCCGGCTCCGGTTCCCCAAGCGGCTCCTGCGGGCGCACTCCAGCCAGCCGCCCCGCCCCCGGGTGGGCCGCCGCCCGCGGCTCCAACTGCCGAGGTCAATTTCAACTACTTCCACGACCAACTTGCGCCCTTCGGCACTTGGGTCAACGTGGGAGGCGTGATGTATTGGCGTCCCGATCTCGCCGTCCGAGCTAATCCCGATTGGCGTCCCTATTATGACATGGGCAAATGGGTCCAGACCGAGAATGGCCTGTTTTGGCAGTCCGATTATCAATGGGGAGACATCCCGTTTCATTATGGCCGTTGGGTGCATGACCCCGCTTTGGGCTGGCTCTGGTTGCCGGAATACGAATGGGGGCCGGCTTGGGTGTTTTGGCGCCATGCGGAAACCGATGGGGCTATCGGTTGGGCACCTTTGCCCGTCGGGGCGGTAGTGGTCGAAGGGGGCTATATATGGCACGGAGCCCGCATGGGCCTGGAGTTTGACTTTGGTTTGGGCGAAGGGGTCTTCGTTTTTGTGGGCTACGATCACTTCCATGAAGGCTTCTTCCGCATGCGGGGCCGGGAATATGCCTGGCACATTCATGGAGATCGGTTCCATGAGTTTTACCATCGGAGTGTTGTCCGAAATGAGTTTCATCGGGACGAGCATGGCCGCTTCGTTAACCATGGCATCGGCCATGAGCGCATGGCAGCCGTTACTCATGGCCGGGTCGAACACGCCAACTTCGAAGAGCGGAAACCCGTCGGGGATCGCGCCTCGCTGGCGCATCAGCCCGCTGCCGCCGGTTCGAAACCGGGTGAGAAGGCCCCCGCCGCTGCCGCTGCCAAAGCGACTTCCGCCGCCGCCGCGCCCTCAGCCGGCGCCAGCAAAGTGTTCAGGGAGCCGACACCCGCCGCCGCCAAACCGGCAGCACCCGCTCCCAAACCGGCAGCCTCAGCGCCCGCCGCCTCGTCAGCAGGCAAGAAGAAGTAGCACCCCGTTGTCCAATCCAGAACAAGACCGTTCCAAAGAAAGGCAATAACACATGAAGAAAATGTATCGAGCTTTTGGCGTAGGGGTCCTGTCGTTGGAACTCCTTCTAACCGCCGGTTGTGAATCTCCGGATGGCCGGCCTGACAACACGGCTACCGGTGCCCTGGCCGGGGGGCTCATCGGTGCCCTCGCTGGCGGGTTGTCCGGCGGACGGCACGGTGGCAGAAACGCTCTGTTGGGCGGCTTGGCTGGCGCGCTGGCGGGCGGTCTGATTGGGCACATGATCGACCGGGAGCAGGAGCAGCGATTGCAGGCTCAGTCGCCCCAGACGCTGATGGTCATCCAGCATAACGACGCCGTCTATCAGCAACAGCAGGCAGCCCAGTCGCCTGCTCCCGCTCCAGCCGCAGCCGCAGCCACGCCGACCCAACCTGCCCCCACGACCGAAACCATGGCCCCCTTGACCGTGGACGATATCAAGGCCCTCGACTCCGCCGGTGTTAAGAAGGAGGTCATCATCACCGAAATCACGCGGTCAAAATCGGTCTATACCCAAGCCGACATCACCGCGCTGCAACAGTCCAATCCCAATATCGATCCGGCTATCATCGAGGCCATGAAAAAGACCTCCTCCAGCTAGCCGGCTCTTACTTACCGGCCTTGTTGGGGCTGGTTTTCGGTTGCTCGAGGGGGTGTGGGTACTTGCGGCGGAAGCTGTTGCATTCCGCCCATGCGGCTTTTCCCTCGTCGTTCTCCCATACTTCCGCATAAATGGGTTTGCGCGGCTGGGTGCGAAGGGCGCGCTCGGTCAGGGCGTTCCCTTTATCGTCGGCTTCTACCTCCACAAAACGGGGCTTTTTGGTCCGATCCCATCGATTCGTCAGGATTAGCAGGATTTTGCGATTCATTATTTCGGCGATCAGCTTGCCCAACCGATCGCCCCTTGTCGAGTCCCCGTTCGCGCCTATTACGCGTCGCTGCTTCCGGGCATCGTCGGGATGCTGTCTGAGCTACCTTCCAGGCACGTGGCGCAAAGGAAGCTCTGGCCGTCAAAGACGGCCTTAAAGGCCATCACGCGCCGCCCGCAGCGATCGCAGGTCTCGAAACCCGCTCGGGGATCGGCCCGTACCACGGTCCAGTCCATCCCGCCTTTCATCCGCGCGGCCTCAACCCGGGCAGCCACCTCGTCCTGGATAAAATCGAAGACCTGTGCTTCGGCCGGCTCCGCGGTAAACACCCACTCCGGCCCCGAATGGGCAAGGTAGCGGCCATCGGAATTGCGAATGATTACTTTGATGGCATGAGGATCCACGGGGGGCACGATAAACCCTTCCGGGCCCTGGATCAAATGTCCCCCCTGGGCGTTTGCTGTTGGCCGGGTGCCCCCACGGTTCCCGTTCGAACGGCGCGTCCTTTCCGAACCCTGTCCTCCGCCGGTGGAAATATTGCCGGTTTGGACTTGCCATCCGGGCGGAGAATGGGGAATAGTTATCGCCGTCGGGTCAATCAAAATGTCGCTTATGAACCGGTCCGCCCATGAAGCCTGAATCTCTCGGCCAGCGCTTGGCCGTTTGCAGTTGGTCGCTGCAGCCGGACAAGCCGATCGACTTGCTCGCCAGCCTCCACAGTCTCGGCCTTAACCGCCTCCAATTGGCCCTTGATCCGGTGCGCCAGTCGCCAGCCATCTGGGGTGAGGTGGGAACCTTATGCCGAGATCATGGTGTGACCATTGTCTCCGGCATGGCGGGCTGTGTCGGGGAGGATTACACTACCCTCGAAACCATCCGCCGGACCGGTGGCCTGGCGCCGGACGAAACCTGGGCTGAGAATCTCCATAACTTCAAAACCGTGGCCGAGTTGGCCTCGGGACTCGGGCTCAGATTGGTGACCCTCCATGCGGGTTTTGTTCCGCACGACGACTCGGATCCCGCCTTGGCGAAGATGCTGGATCGTTTGGCCCAAATTGCTGAGGTGTTTGCCTCGCAAGACATTGTGATGGGTTTGGAGACCGGTCAGGAAACCGCCCCGGATCTCGTCCATTTGTTGCGCCGCCTTGACCGGCCGAATGTGGGCGTGAATTTCGACCCCGCCAACATGCTGCTCTACGATAAAGGGGACCCAGTGGAGGCCCTGCGCCTGCTCCGGCCTTGGATTCGTCAGGTCCACATCAAAGACGCGCGACGGACCCGCATTCCCGGGACGTGGGGTGAAGAGGTTCCCGTCGGCACGGGGGAGGTGAACTGGTCGGCGTTTTTTGGAGTGCTGGCGGGCGGTGGAAACTCGTGCGACCTGGTCATCGAGCGTGAGGCGGGTGGTCAGCGCCTTGTCGACGTCCGGCTTGCGCGCGAGTTGGTTGAAAAGGTTGCTCTGCAGCCATCGGGTGGTAATACTCAAGCATGAGCGAAAACAGGTCACCGGGGCTGCGCCACCCAGTTAACGTGGCGGTGGTAGGGTTGGGGTTTATGGGGGTGACGCATTTACGCGCCTACCTCCCGATTGAAGGGGCGCGGATTGCTGCCGTGTGCGATTCCGTTCGGCTGCCGGTCAACGGCGTGCTCCAGGGCGTGGCCGGTAACATCAAGAAGTCCGATGATATCGACCTCGGTTCCCAGGTGAAGGTCTATCGGCAACTCGATGAAGTGCTGGCCGACCCTGATATCGATTTGGTCGATTTATGTACCCCGACGCCGCTTCATCCCGCTCAGGCCATTGCCGCGCTTAAAGCTGGGAAACACGTCTTGTGTGAAAAGCCTCTCGCCCGTAACAGCGCCGCTGCTCGGGGCATTCTGGACGTGGCCAAGTCCTCACCCGGCTTTCTCATGCCGGCGATGTGTATGCGGTTCTGGCCGGGTTGGAGCTGGCTCAAGCAAGTCGTCCAGGACCGCACTTACGGACGGATCCTCACGGCTCGATTCCGCCGAATGTCCGAGAAACCGACCTGGAGCAAGCAGGGCACCTACAGTCAGGGCGCCGATATCGGCGGCGCGTTGTTCGACCTGCACATTCATGACACCGACTTCGTGAACTTCCTTTTCGGCCGGCCAGCCAGCGTTTTTTCCACGGGGGTTGCTAGTCCCGGCGCCCCGGTGGACCACGTGATCACCCAGTACCTCTATGCGAACGGACCGGCCGTTCATGCCGAAGGGAGTTGGCTGCTCACCAAGGGGTTTACCATGGCCTACACCCTCCTCTGCGAGCGGGCTACCCTGGATTTTGACCTCGCCCGCGGCGCCGAAGCCATGCAGGTCATCGAGGAAGGCCAAGCTCCGCGCTTCATCTCCAACGACGGGACCGATGGCTATGCCGGCGAGGTCCGCTACTTGGTGGACTGTGTCGCCCGGGGAAGGCCGCCAGAAATCGTCACCGGGCAAGACGGATTAACGGCGCTCGAAATCTGTGAGGCCGAGGAACATTCCTTGCGCGGCGGGCACCTCGTGCCCGTCCCCCCAGGGCCTTGAGAGACCATAGCTGCCGGCGCGAGGAGAAGGACGCCCGCAGGCTCCGGGATCGCTTTGCCTCCGGTTCGATGGTCCGCATCCGCAGGATCCTGGCTGAGCCGAATCGTGGAGGGAGTGACCCGCCGGCGAGTGTACCTGCCGGGGGTTCTCCTGGGGCATAATGGTGGATCTTCGTTCGATCCCCTCAATTCCGTTCTTCCCTTGCGACGGCTTTCCGGCTAGACTGATCGGGCGTCGCATCTGACAACCAGGAACCGATTTGTAACCGCAGCTTAACGATTTAACCAAGGTGATTTATGCCCCCAAGAACGACCACAGAGAAGCCCGAAAAGGCCATTGAAATTAAGGAAAAGACCCCCGAGAGCAAGGACAAGGCGGTCGAACCTAAAGATAAGGCGGCCGAGGCCGCGGCGGCGGAGAGCGCCAAAGTAGCGGCTGGCCGCCAGCGTGATCTCGAGGCCGCCATCTCGACCATTACCAAGAATTTCGGCGACGGCAGCATCATGCGGCTGGGCGATGCCCGCGCCCTGCGCCAAATCCAGGTCATCTCCACGGGTGCACTGGCGGTGGACTTGGCGCTCGGGGTCATGGGTCTGCCGCGCGGGCGGGTCGTCGAGATCTTCGGCCCGGAATCCTCCGGTAAAACGACCTTGATGCTGCATGTCATCGCCGAGGCCCAGAAAATGGGCGGCTTGGCGGCCTTCATCGACGCCGAACATGCCCTGGACCCCGGCTATGCCAAGCGGCTCGGGGTCAATCTCAATGACCTGCTCGTCTCTCAACCCGACAGCGGGGAAGAGGCGCTTTCCATCTGCGAAACGCTAGCCCGTTCCAACGCGCTGGATGTCATTGTGATCGACTCGGTCGCGGCGCTGGTGCCCAAGGCCGAGCTGGAGGGTGAGATGGGCATGGCTACCATGGGCATGCAAGCCCGGCTCATGAGCCAGGCCCTCCGCAAGCTGACCGCGCTGCTCTCCAAGGCTAAGACCACCTGCATCATCTTCACTAACCAGATGCGCGAAAAGGTCGGCGTCATGTTCGGCAACCCGGAAACCACACCCGGCGGCAAGGCCCTCAAGTTTTACGCGAGCGTGCGCATTGATATCCGCCGCAAAGACACCCTCAAGGACGCCGCTGGCAACGCGGTCGGCAACCATGTGAAGGTGAAGATCGTCAAGAATAAGGTTGCCCCACCCTTCGCCGAGGCGGAATTCGACATCCTTTATAACCACGGCATTAACAAGGAAGGCAGTATCATCGAGGTCGGCATCGAGCACGGTGTGGTGGACAAGAAAGGCGCCTGGCTGCAATTCGAGGGTGAACTCATCGGCCAAGGCAAGGACGCCGCGCAAAAAACGCTCGCGGAAAAACCCGAAATCGCCAAGAAGATCGTCGAGACCATCCTGGCCAAACGGGCCGCTGCCATCCCGGCCTGATCTCGAGCCGAGGACCCTCCGTCACAAGGCCAGCCGTTTACGACTCGGCCTTGGACGAAAACTGGCCTTCCTTGCTCTTGAACAGCAGGTTGAAGGTGGTCATCGAGCCGTAGCAGCGCGTGATATATTGCTGCATGTCCACCTTCTCCCCGTCACTTAGTCCGGGGTGGCCGTTGATTTTCTGCTCCAGCACCCGTAATTGGTTGCGGATGCCGATGATCTTGTGGAAGAGAACTTCGATGGGGATCTCCTTGGTCGCTAGCGTAGGGTCCGACGGGTGCAGCACCACTTTGCCTCTCAACCAGCGGTTGGCCAGTTCCTCGACTACCGCTTCCGGCTGTTCCACGCCCATGCGCTCAATCACCTTCTCGATCGTCGCCTCCACAAAGTGCCTCAGTGACATGTCCAGCCCCGAGACGCTGATGCTTGCCTCCGCGGGGGTGATTTCACTCGCTTCCGGATCAAGCGACCGCAACGCGTCGTCGAAGCGAATGTCCGCCAGGTGTTCCGAGACACTCTTGACCACTCCCTCCCCGTAATGCGGGTGCTTGACGCGAAGTCCAACCGTAAGACTCTGAATCTTCATACCCCCAGTCTAGCCCAACGGCCCATCCGCGCCAGCCTCGAGATTCCCTTGGCGGCGAGGTGGCCCAAGATTAAACTGAGGCGAACTCGATGAGCCAAAAGCACTGGAACCGCCTCTCTTACGAACGCGACTTATGGGGCCAGGGGCTGACCCGCGTGGCCGGAGTCGACGAGGCGGGCTGCGGCCCGCTCGCCGGCCCGGTGGTCGCGGCAGCGGTCGTGTTCCCCTGTGATTGGTTAGCTTCTGGTTTGCTGCCTGAGTTCCGCGGCCTCAACGATTCCAAACAGCTCACCGAGGCCCAACGCGAAAAGTACTTTGCCGTCCTCAAATCCCACCCGGAAATCCACTCCGCAGTCGTTGAGTTGGGCGTCGAAATCATTGACCGAATCAATATCCGTCAGGCGGCGTGGCGGGCGATGAACCTCGCGCTCGACCAGTTGGACCCCAGGCCGGAGCATGTGCTTGTAGATGGCCTCAGGATCAAGTGGCTGCCGTACCCGCAAACCGCGCTCGTGCAGGGGGACGCCAAAAGCTACACCATCGCTGCCGCGAGTGTACTAGCCAAGGTGACTCGCGATCGGATCATGCGCGATCTCGACCGCCTTTATCCGGGTTATGGCTTTGCTGAGCATAAAGGTTATGGCACTCCCCAGCACCTCGCCGCCATTCGGCAACGCGGTCCCTGTCCAATCCATCGCCGCAGTTTTGCCCCTTTCCGCCCCGTCGCCACCGAGCTGGATTTGTTTCCGTAGAGTGCCCATTCTTCTGTCTCAGCCGTGTCTTCAAACCCACAAAACGGCAATAAGAAATCCGGGCTAGGCACTACGGCGGCGCAGCACGACCGCCAGGTTATCCGCCCATCCCAGCCGGCCCAGGCAACTCTCCGCCAGCTTATACCCCAGCCGCACCGGCGCGAGCCAAGGATTCTGCTTGAAAGATGTCGTTCGTTTCAGCAAACCCGCTCGTTCCCGGTTTGACACCTCCCGCCCTCCACTCCGCCAATCCTGCCAAATCACTACCGGGTTGAAGTGCGTCGTGCGCGCCTCGACCAACTCAAACCACGGGTCCACCAGTCGGAGCAGCGTGCCCCGCGAAAAGTAATTCAGGTGCTGGGGATAAACGTAACGGTACCGGGCGCCCAGCAGGCATATCGCCAGCGAGTCCAGGTTCGGCACCAATACAAAGCACAGCCCGCCCGCCGGGAGCAGGGATGCCGTTTTCTCCATAAACCCGCGCGGCCGATCCAGGTGCTCCAGCACCGCCCAGAACGTGATGGCATCCAGTCCGCCGCCGCCGAAGTCTCCCTCGAGAAAATCCCCGCGCTGGACCGGAATGCCGCGCGATTCCGCGTAGTCCAATGGTGGCCCGCTCACATCCGTTCCTACCACCTCGTAATCGGAAGGAAACCGGCGTCGGAGCTGAAACAGAAAGGCGCCGGAAGAACAGCCCACATCTAACACCTTCCCTCGCCGGCAATGCTGCCGGAAGAGCCGTAGCTCGCGTTGGAATCGGGATTCCGCGTAATCTCCCTCCAGCTTGGTGGGCGAAAGGTAAAAGTCCGATCCGACACCGTCGTAATACGCGCCAGAGGTGAAAACCTCGGGCACGGGAGACGCATAGACCATAGCGCACTGGCGGCACCGCACCAGGCGGAGTTCGCCTTTTTGCCAATGCGGTAACCTCTCGGCGCCTTGGCAAACCGGGCAACAGCGCTGGATGATGGGGGACTTCATGCCGATGGATTCCACTGGCGGTTAGATACCAACCTGGCCAACCGGTGGGAAGGCCAAAACGCTCCCCGATCGAGGCGCGAAACACCGATTTTCTCAAAAAACTGAAAAACCTGTTGCGCTTCCTGCTCGGTTTGCTATATTTCGCCTCCCGTTTCCCCGGGTAGGGGGAGTGGGGTATTTAGTTAACCATTAACAGACAATTGTTCTTTGTATGGCTGGACAACGCATCCGCATCCGACTGAAGGCCTTTGACCATCGGGTCATTGACCAATCCGCCCGCGATATTGCCGACACGGTCAAGCGAACCGGCGCCCGCGTGGCGGGCCCCATCCCACTTCCGACTCGTATCGAACGCTTCACCGTTCAACGCTCACCGCACTGCGATAAGAAGTCCCAGGAGACGTTCGAGCAACGCACCCACAAACGGCTCATCGATATCATCGAACCGACCGCCAAAACCGTGGATGAGTTGAAGAAACTCAACCTTCCCGCCGGCGTGGACATCACCATCAAAATTTAACTTATTTCTGATCTATGCCTCTCGGACTCTTAGGAAAGAAACTGGGCCAGACGCGCGTCTATGACGCCAAGGGCGTCATCCATTCGGTGACGATCGTCCTGGTCGGCCCCAACCGCGTATTGCAGTGCAAGACCAAGGAAACGGACGGCTACTGCGCCGTTCAACTCGGCTTCAACGACCAGAAGGAGCAGCGCGTTACCAAACCGTTGCTCGGCCACATCAAGAAATTCAACGGCCTCGCCGTCAAGAAAATCCAGGAATTCCGCGACTTCTCCAAGGAAGTCAAACCCGGTGATGTCGTCGGCGCCACCCTCTTCGCCCCCGGCGACTACGTGGATGCCATCGGCGTCACCAAGGGGCGCGGGTTCGAGGGCGTCGTGGGTCGCCACTCCTTCGCCGGTGGCGATATGACGCACGGCGCCAAGGGTTGGCACCGCCGCTCCGGCGCTATCGGTCAGCGCTTGTTCCCCGGTACTGTCATGCGCGGCATGCGCATGCCGGGTCACATGGGCCAGGTCCGCTGCACCACCCAAAACCTCGAGGTCATTCAAATCCACGAGGCCGATAACCTCATTCTCATCAAGGGCGCTNTTCCGGGATCCAACGGTGATTATGTCGTCATTCGCGAAGCCAAGAAACGCCCCAAGGGCTGGCTGCCGCACGCCCAGCGGCCGGAAAACCTGAAGAAGAGCGACGGCAAGAAGGCCGATGCCAAAAAGAAGTAAGCCGCCTCCCGGCCTCAAAGGAATAAATCGCTATGAAGATTGCTATAAAAGATATCAAAGGAAACGCCCAGGGCGAGTGGGAGGTGAAATTCCCCCTCGTCGAGGACGGCAGCGGGACCCAGGCGGTTCACGATGTCGTGGTTGCTTACCAGGCCGCCCAGCGCATGGGCACCGCCTGCACCAAGACCATGGGCGAAGTCAATGGCTCGGGCAAGAAACCCTGGCGCCAGAAGGGCACCGGACGCGCGCGCGCCGGCTCATTCGCCTCGCCCTTGTGGCGAGGAGGTGGCGTTGTGTTTGGCCCCAAACCCCGCGACTATGCCAAGAAAGTATCCCGCAACACCCGTCAACTCGCCTTGCGCAAGTCGCTTTCCGAGCGGCTCAAGGCTGGCGATGTCGTGTTGGTGGATGATTTCAAACTCGGGTCCGCAAAGACCAAGGAGTTCGTTGGGGCTCTCGATTCCCTCGCGCTTCTGGGCACCACGCTCATCGTCTCCGCGGGCGCAGACAAGAACTTGCTGCTCGCTTCCCGCAACGTCCCCAACGTCGTTGTCACTACCTCCGACCGCCTCAACACCTACGACGTCCTGCGTTCGGACAAACTCGTCTTCACCCGCGGCGCTTTCGAGCAGGTCGAAGCCCGTTTGAACAAGGAATAACATGAACTCTTTCGAAATCGTCAAAACCGTTCGGTTAACCGAGAAGGGCACCCGCCAGGGTGAGAAATACAATCAGTACACCGTCGTGGCCGACCCTCGGGCCAACAAAACCCAGATCCGTTCCGCCGTTCAGGACCTCTTCAAGGTCAAGGTCGTTAAGGTCAACACCTTGAATGTCCGCGGCAAGCTCCGCCGCCAATTCCGGAAGGACGCCGGTCAGGCCCCCAACTGGAAGAAGGCCATCGTTACCCTAAAAGAAGGTGACAAGATCGTTTTGACCTAACCCCGGCCTTCCGGGGTCGGTCATTCCCTTTCCATCAGCGCGGATTGATACGTCAATCCGCGCTTTTCTATTTCTCCCCTCTGGTTTACGTTCCCCTCATGCCTACGTTGCCCTTCGGACCACTGCCGCCCTATCAGCCCCGACGCTTTGTGCCTTCGAGCGCGGACCTCGGATCCTGGCCCGAGATCGCTCCGCTCTTTGATGCCCTCGCCGCCCGCTCGGCGCAGTGCGCGACCACCGCCGACTTGGAGCGATGGTTGGTCGATTGGAGCGAGCTGAGCGCCGTCTTAGATGAAGAGTCCA
>TBL_comb47_HYPODRAFT_10006301_pt1 | contig 12856 bp, 10 predicted proteins | sample TroBogypolimnion_40_FD_10682 | JGI IMG/M metagenome (IMG submission 10682)
CCGTCAGTGCCGGCAAAACGCGCCACAAACCCGTCGTGCGAAGGAACCCGCGCGAGGATGTGGAAATGGTTGTCCATCACCGCGTAGGTGTGGATTTCCAGCCCCGCGAAGCGCGCCATGCGCCACAGCAGACGGCGCAGCGCTTCNTTTTCCGTGTCGCCGAACAANCGTTCGCCGCCCGCCGTGCGGCTCATGACGTGGTAGCTCGCACCCTCCGCCGGGCCCACCACAATCCGCTGTCGCGTCCCCTTCCAGCCCCGCGCGAACACTCGGCCGAGGCACGCCCCCGTCGGCAGCTCAATGCGTTCCAGCGGCGTGAGCACCCGTCGTTCCACTGCCGAATCGTCTATAACCTGCGGTCTGGCGGTCATGACACAAGCAAGCGCAACACATCGACGATGTCAAGAATAAACTGACTGGCATTATATTTATTCGTATTCGGACCCCGGTATGCAAGCCAACAAAACAGGAAAGGATATGACGCATTGCACTCATTGTGGTATCAATTATGGGAGCAGACAACTGTCCACGTAAAATGGGCATGCCACTCTACAAATGCGCGGTCAGATTTTGAGGTGCTGGCGTTGCGGAAGTTACCGCTCCTTCCGCGTCGCCCGTCTCAGCACGCCGTATTTCGGGGAGAAGACGAAGGCGACGAGGAACACGACGCCGAGCAACAACACGATGGTGGGCCCTTGTTCGAGGTTGAGGTGCCAGCCGATCAGAACGGCGGCGGCGGCGGTGATCCCGCCTAACAACGAGCCGCCCCAGAACAAGGCCCCGGTGGAGTCGGTTAGAAGATAGATCGTGGCCGCGGGGGTGACCAGCAGGCCGAGGGCAAGGATGCAGCCGACGGCTTGCAGCGAGGAAATCAGCACGACGATGAGCACGGCGAGCAACAGGTAGTTGAGGGCGCGGATGGGCACGCCGAGAGTGGCCGCCACCTCGGTGTCGAACAAGGTCATCAGCAACGGGCGGTGCAGGGCTGTCAGAACGCCGAGCGCGGCAAAGGAAATCCAGAAGGTGGTCCACAAGTCGCCATTGCGCAGGCCCATGATGTTGCCAAAGAGCCACTCGTCGATTTGTTGAGTGACGCCGAGGCGGCGCAGCAGGATGATGCCACCACTGAAGGCCGCGGTGTAGAGAATGGCCAACGAGGAATCCTGATCGAGGCGAGAACCGCGCGAGACGGCCAGAGAACCAAGACCGATCAACAACGCGGCAAACAAGGCGCCCAGAAAGGCACTCCACTCATGCAATCCGGCTATCAGCACCGCCACGGCGATGCCGGGGAGCAGGGCATGGGACAGCGAACCGACCTTGAGCGCGGATTTCTTGAGCACGACGAAGGCGCTGGCATAGCCGTTGGTGAGGCCAATCAGCAAGGCGGCGAGGATTGCGCGCTGATTGAAGGGATGTTGGAGCGGTTCGAGCAGCCAGTCGATCATGCCAGCTCCTTTCCGGCATTGGCGGGTTGGGCGAAGGTTTGCTCCAGCAAGTCGTCGGAGAACACGTCGGCCACCGGGCCGAAAGCGATGCACTTGCGGCGCAGCAGCAGGGCTTCATCGTAGAGGTTGCGCACGGTGTCCAAATCGTGGTGGGCGGCGAGCACCAAGCGACCTTCCTTCGTTAGGTCACGCAGGGTTTGGGCGAGGGTTGCCTTGGCCGTGCGGTCGAGGCCGCTGAATGGCTCGTCTAGCAGCAGCACGTGGGCTTGCTGGGCGAGGGCGCGGGCGAGAAACACCCGCTGCTGCTGGCCGCCACTCAAGGCGCTGATCTGGCGGTGTTGCAGGTCTAGCAAATCCATCGCCGCTAGGGCGTTCTCGATCGCCGCGTCGTCGCCTGGTGAAAATGGCCGCCACCACCCGGCCTGCGGGTAGCGGCCCATGCGAACCACGCCGCGCACAGTGATGGGAAACTGCCAGTCCACATTTTCGCGTTGCGGCAGATAGGCGATTTCGCGGCTCCACTTGGCCACCTGGGTGCCGCGCCAGAAGATTTTGCCCGATTCGATGGGCAGCAGGCCGGCGATGGCCTTGAGCAAGGTGCTCTTGCCGGCGCCGTTCGGGCCGATCAACGCGACGCAGGACCCGCACGAGGTGGCAAACGAAATGCCATCCAGCGCCCGCCCTTCGCGGTAGCGCACGCACAGGTTTTCCACCGACAGCTCGTGGTGATGGCCGCAGTGGGCGCAGGAATCATGGGGGACAGTGGACATGTCAGAAAAGCTGAAATGCTGAAATTCGGAAGGTTGATGGGTCAAAGACGGGGGAAATGTCAGTGGGCGTGCCAGTTGAAGCGCAGCGGTTGGGTCAGCGCGCCGTTGCCGATGATGTAGCGGGTTTGGCCTTCGCGGGCGTCCGGCATGACGGTTAGGAAAACCGCCGTGTCTGACGGCCCGGCGCCGAGGTCGGCCTCTAACAACAACTCGAGTGCCTCGTTACGGATGGGCAGGGAGATGTCGTATTCGGACTCTCCGGCCGCTACGTCTGATAGGTCGAGCAAGGTTGCACCAGCCTCGGTTCTGAGGCGGATGGAGCGGGCGGGGGTGAGCAATTTGAGGCGCAAAACTGCGGGAGTGAGGCGGTCTGCGGACGGCTTGGCGGCGACCCGCGGCGCCGGAGGAGTCGGCCGCGCCGAGGTGAGGCGGTGCAAGGGCACTGCCAGCAGGCCCAGGGCGGCGAGCACTCCGGCGGTTCCGGCCAAGGGGGAATGGAGCATTTTGAAAACCATCAGGGTGCTGCCAAGGCCTGGGTAATGGCTTCGACGTTGTGGCGGATCATGGCTTCGAAGCCGGCATTGTTGCCGGTGCCATTGCCATCGGCGATGAGGGGCACGGCGAGGGTGGTGTCAGCGGCGGTGGCGATGGATTGGAGCACCTTGGCGTTGGCATTGAACTCGGGGAAGATCGCCTTGACGCCGGATTGTTTCACCGCCTCGATGGTTCGGGCCAATTCCTGCGGGGTGTTGTTTTGCTCATCGTTCAACCCGGCCACGGCGATGACCTCGAAGTCGAATTCCCTGGCAAAGTAGGCGAAGGCATTGTGGGCAGTGACGAGTTTGCGCTGGGCGCGTGGCACTTTCGCCAATTCGCCGCGCGCCCAACGTGCCAGTTGTTCGAGGCGGGCGCCGTAGGTACTGGCGTTGTGCAGATAGATGGCTTTGCCGGCCGGGTCCTTATCCGCCATGGCCAGGGCCACCACGCGGGCGGCGCGGCGCATGTTCTCGATCCCATGCCACCAATGTGGATCGAGCGTGCCCGCCGCATCCGGCGGGTCGTGGCCATGATCGGCATCCTTGGCGACCAGCAGCGACGGGATGGTGCTGCCGACCTCAACGAAGGTCACCCCCTGCAAGGTGTCGCGGAGGCGATTGAGATAGGGTTCGAGGTTTTTCCCAGCCGCCAACACCAGCGCCGACGCCTGCATGCGTTCCAGATCGCTGGGGCGCGGCTCGAAGCGGTGAGGATTGCCGCCCTCGCCGACCAGATCCACCACCGTCACCCGCTCGCCGCCGACCTGTCGCGCCAGATCGGCCATCAAGGGATGCAAGGCGGCCACTTGCAGCGGCGCGGCACTGGAAAGTGCCACGGTGAAAAAGCCTAACAGTCCGCTGAGCGTTGGTTGGGTCATGCCGCCCTGAAATTATGCAGGCAACGGGCAAATGCAAGCGAAATGCAATAGGCGGGCGAATTGTGCGATTGCCAAGCGCGGGGGGAACGGCTAAGCAGGGGCACGCCCTAGCGACAATTCCTGTCGGCGGGGACATCAAATCGGATCATGCAGCAGGTCGTCCTCGACAAACCCTACACGTTCATCGCGCCGCGCTTGAGCCGCTTTTGGCTGTGGGTGGCGCGGCACTTGTGTGCGGGGCAGTTGCGCAGGGACTTTGGCATCACGGCGGTGGAATGTGTCGGGGCGGAGCGCTTGAAGGCCTCGTTGGATGCGGGCCACGGCGTGATGTTGGTGGCGAACCATTGCCGTCCCTGCGATCCGCTGGTGTTGGACACGCTGGCGCGGGAGGTGGGGCGGCCGTTTCACACGATCGCCAGTTGGCATCTGTTCATGGAGAGCGGCTTGAAACGCTTCATGTTGCCGCGGATCGGGGCCTTCAGCGTGTACCGTGAGGGGCTGGACCGGGACTCGCTCAAATGTTCGGTCAAAATCCTGACGGAAGGGAAAAATCCGTTGGTGATCTTCGGCGAGGGATTCATCACGCGCAGCAACGACCGCTTGCAAAATTTCATGGAGGGCCCGGCCTTCTTGGCGCGCAGCGCGGCGAAGCAACGCGGGGATGGCCGGGTGATGGTCCATCCGGTGTTCATCCGCTACTTTTTTGAGGGAGATTTGCCCGCCACGGTGACCCCGGTGGTCGAGGAAATCGAAAACCGCCTGTCGTGGCAGCCACAGACGCAGTTGTCCCTGTTAGAGCGGATTGCCAAGGTGGGCCACGCGCTGCTGGCGCTCAAGGAAATCGAGCACCTGAACGCGCCGCAGCCGGGCAGCCCAAGCCAACGTCTGGAGCGCTTGGTCGATCACTTGCTCGCGCCGTTGGAAGCGCAGTGGTGCGCCGGGCGCAACGATGGTGACGCCATGGCGCGCTTGAAACGCCTGCGCACGGCCATCCTTCCGGAAATGATCACCAGTGACCTCACTGAGGCCGAGCGTGCGGCGCGCTGGCGGCAGTTGGCCGACCTCTATCTGGTGCAACAGCTCCATTGTTATCCAGGCGACTACATCGAGCAGCCGACGGCGGAGCGGATTCTTGAAACGGTGGAGCGGTACGAGGAGGATCTGACGGACGTGGCGCGGGCCCATCCGCCGCTCCGCGCGATCATTACGGTGGGCGAGGCGGTCGAGGTCGGCGCGACACGCGACCGCTCGCGGGCGAGCGATCCGGCCACCGCGGAGGTGAGCGAGCGGCTGGATGCCATGTTAGAACAATCCAAGGCGCTGCGCCGGATCACACCCACGGGAATCTGAAAACATGAACCTGATGGCAGTGGAGTGGGGGGTGGCAGGTTGGCGGGTGCTGGCGATCGCGCTGGCGTTGGTCATCTGGTTTTGGACGCAGAAGCTCATCGGCATCCGGGCCGGATGCGGCAATGGGATAGGTGATCGGGCCCACGATCTAACGGCGAAGTGGCACGCTTACCTGACGGCAAATGTCCGGGCGGCCGACCGCGCGCTGGTGCTCAGTTCGCTGTGCATCGACGGGTTCGGGGTGTTTTTGATAGCGGCGGCGATTTTCGGGCCGAGTTTCGCACCGTTTCTGGGGGTGCTGATCGTTTTCAGCCTGCGCCAGATCTGTCAGGCCTATTGTCCCTTGCCGCCGCCGCCCGGCATCATCTGGCGTGACCCGGGCTTTCCCACAGTGCTGGTGACTTACGGGGTGGGCAATGATTTTTTCTTTTCCGGGCACACCGCGCTGGCCGTGTTGGGTGCGATTGAAATCTGCCACCTGGCGCCCTGGTGGCTGGCGGCCGTAGGCGTCGTGCTGGCGATTGGTGAGGCGCTTATCGTGTTGGTGTTGCGGGCCCATTACACGATGGACGTGGTCACGGGCGCCTTCGCGGCGTGGTTCGCGGCGGACATGGCCGGACGGCTCGCGCCGTGGGTCGATGGCTGGATTAGGTGAGCTGGCCAAGGACGGCGGCAGCCTGCGCGATGGGCAAATGTAGCGGCGCTCTGCGAGCGCCGAAGCAAAGGGCATGCGCAAAGCATCAGACATCCTGATCCGTGCTGGAAAAACGGTGGGATTTTGGGAAACCGGATGAGCCCATCTGAATCCGGGCAGGATGCCCGGACCTCCGTGGCGCGGGCATCCTTGCGGCTCGGCTGAGCTCGCCGAACGCCCGCTGCCAAGCTGCTGATAAGCTCAGCCATTTACCCCTGGGATCAGGATGTCTGAGCATACGCTCGCGACGGTCACAGACCGCCTCCACAATGAAAATAAATGGAGTCTCCTTCTGTCAAAAAACGACTTGACACGGGAAGCGGTCCGGGCGGTGGGCGGCAGCGGGCTTGGCGGGTCGGCTTCAGGTGAGGACTGAGCGGTAAGCGTTGCACAGTCTCGCGAAAGAAGAGGAGGCGCGCGAGCGTAGTAGGACAAATGCCAATGTCCGCCCATCCGACGCCGCCTCGCAAGACCGACATTGCCGAATTGGCGCCGTTTGCGGGACTGGGATTGGAGAGTATTTTCGTGGTGACCAACGCGCGGCAGGCCCGCATCGCGCGGGAAGAGCTCATGCGGACGGGTTCGGTGGGGTTCGACACCGAGTCGAAGCCGACGTTTCGCAAAGGCGAGAAATCCGAGGGCCCGCACGTGCTGCAATTTTCCACGCGTGACAAGGCGTTCATTTTCCAGTCGTGTTTCGGCGACACCCACCCGGTGATTATCGAGTTGCTGCGAGCCACTGAGCTATCGAAAATCGGGTTCGGTCTGGGCGGCGATCTGAGCCAGATCGCCGAGCGCTTTGGCTTGCGCCCGGCGGCCATCGTGGATTTGGACCGCTCGTTCAAGAAACTGGGCTATCGCAATGCCGTCGGCGCGAAGTCGGCCGTGGCCATGCTGTTCAACCGCAAGCTGTTGAAAAGCAAATCGGTGACCACGTCGAACTGGGCGGCGCGGGAATTGTCCGAGCGCCAGTTGCTGTATGCGGCCAACGATGCATACGCGGCGATCCAGGTCTATCATGCGCTGCAGGAGTCGCGCGCGCCGGAAGTCTGAGGTCAGTCTTCGATGATGACGCGGAAGCCGACGTTGGAAACTTTCTGCCAGGCCGGATAGGCTTGGCGGAATCCTGAGCGGGCGTGCACCGGTCGATCATACCACGAACCGCCGCGCACGGACTTTTTCGCCATGGAGGTGGTTTCGTCCTTGTCGGCGGCGGCGTTGTAGGGATAGGGCAGATAGGTGCTGCGGGTCCATTCGGCGACATTGCCGGCCATGTCCTTGAGGCCCCATGGGTTGGCCTGGTAGTGGCCGCACGGCGCCAAATGCAAGACGCCATCATCAAAGCGCTCGTCCTTGGGCACGAAGTCCACGTCCTTGTTGGGGTTCTTGATGGGCTGGGGATCGACACCGCTGACCGCGAGTTTCTTGAGTGAAACGTCACCCAAGTTGGCAAGTTGCGAGAAGTCGGTATCCAAATCGCCGTACCACAGCGGCGTGGCGCTGCCGGCGCGGGCGGCCCACTCCCATTGGGCTTCGGTGGGCAGGGTGACCTTTTTTCCGCTGCGCTGCGAGAGCCAACGGCAAAACTCCATGGCCTCGTTCCATGAGACGCGGATGGCCGGCAGCTCGGGGAAATCCATCAGATAGCCGGGCTTCACCTGGTCCTTGTAGTGCATGTCATAGTACCCGTTGGCATGTTGTGGGTTGAACTGCTGATACTGTTCTAACGAAACCTCGGTGGCGGCCATCCAGAAGGGTTTGCGGATGGCGACCTTCGTCACCGGATACTCGTCGGGGTAGCCATTGATATCGCCCATGGCGAAGTCGCCCGCCGGGATGCGCTTGAGCACCAACGCCAAGCCATCGCCCAGGTCGAGCTTCACGTCGGTCGCCCCCAATGCCTGCTGCATCTGCGCCGCGGTGTCGGCCGGGAAGGGCCACTTCGCCACGCTGGGCACGGGCGGCTTTGGCGGCATCGGCGCGGGCTGAATGAACTTTTCGGATTTCACATAAGGGTGGAGGATCGCCTCAATGTCCTCATCAATGCCGGCGTATTCCTTGCGCATTTCGTAGCGACGTTTCTCGAAGTTCTGGGGAATGCGGCCGACCTCGCTCCAGGTGCCCAGGGCGGGCACGTTCAGGTCGATCCAGGTGATGATGCGGTCCCACGCCTCGGCATCCAACTTCACATTGTAGTGGCCCTTCTGTAGCATCTGGATCAAGTCGCTGGTGTCGGCGTGGAACTCCAGCGGCGTGAGCGTGTGGTAGTCGCCCTCGGGGCCGTTGCGCCGCACAAACGGATGCAAGGCGCTGTAGGACTTGGGGAAATGGCCGCTGGAATCGTCGAAGCGCGGGCGCTCGGGGTGTTTGTCATCGTGACAACCGACGCAGTACTTGTCTAACACCGGCTGCACCTCGCGGATGAAACTGAAGCCGCGGGTCGGGCCGTGCCAGGGCTGCAGTTTGGCGGGTGGCAGTTGTGCCGCCTGGGTGAGTTTCAAGGCGATGCCGCCGCTGTTCTGATTGTCGTGGCAACCGACGCACGAGACGTGTTCGCCGGGCATGCCCACCATCCAACTGCGCTTGAGCTGAAGCGCCTTGCCCTCGGCATCGAGCGGTTGCAGCGAAATGGGGGTGTTGGCCGGGATTTCAAAGAAACTCGAGCCGTCGGGTTGGACGGGCACCGTGCCTAACAGGCGTCGCACGTCCCACGGCCCTTCCATGCCCACGCAGTAATGGCCGCCCATGTTGCGGTAGGAATACTCGTATTGATAGACGCGCAGCGCCTTGACGCTGCCGCGCGGCACGCCCGGCAGGCCGCGGCCGGTGTAGATGTCCTGGATCGACACGGTGGCGGTCTTGTCGCCGAGTTGCACCTTGTCGGGGATGATTGGCGGAGTGGGGGTTTTTCTCAGCGGGATGGGCTCGAGGAACGCAAAGCCCGGGTCCTCGCGCAGCAGCACCCGGTTGTCGAACACGTCCACCAGATAGATGCCCCAGTTGGCGTTGTTGCGAGGTTGGCTGGCGACCAGGAAGTATTTGTCGGCGATGGGCAGCGGGTGGAGGGACTTGGGCCAGGTGTCGCCAGCCAACTGGTCTTGAATCTTGTCCTCGACCGGCTTGCCATAGCCGGGAATGCGCTGTACTGCGCCGGAGTTTTCCTGGCGGCCGCTGGCGAGGTCGAACAACACGAGTTCGCCCATGCGCGGGGCGCCGTGGTGGCCGGAAACGATGCCGACAAACCTGTTGGTCTGGCCGGGGAGCGGCTTGGCGAAGAACGTGCTGTTAGGCCAGTAGCTATTACTTCCGTAGTACTCGATCTGGTTGGTGCCGTCCGGGTTCATGGACATCAGCACGCGACTGAAGTAATGGGCCGAGTCGGTGTATTCCCAGCGCAAGAACATTACGCGGCCGTCGGGCATGACCGTCGGGTACCAGTCGTTGTCCTGCTCGAAGCACAGCCGACGGACGGTCTTGCGATCGGCGCTGAGCAGGTGCAGGTTGGCCACGTAATCGGCGCCGCCGACGCAGGGCACGCCGACAAAGGTGGAGGTGGAGTCGAACATGATGCGTCCGTCCGGCAGATAGATGCCGTTGTAGTTATCGATATCAGCGTCCTTTTCGGGAGTGACCACCGTCGGGGTGGATTCGCCCAGCTTCAACTCGAAGACCTGCCAGCGCTTGTTATTGCCGATCGACGAGAACAGCAGGCGGTCCGCGTTGAAGTGAAGGTTGATGTCGCCGACAAACCAGGGCTCGGCCGGTTTGTACACCGTGGTTGGCGCGGCGTCGCCTTTGACGTCGAAGCGCACCAGCTCGTTGTCCATTTTGGCTTTGAGGCTGGTATTGCCCTGCCAGTTTTGCGGCAGGCCGAGGTTTTTGCGCTCGCGGCGCACGGCGAGGATTTCCTTGAAGTCGATGTAGGGGTTGTCGGTCACCAGCGCCTGGCGCTGCAGCGCGTCGAAGCGGACCTGCCAGGCGGCTGTTTTGTTAGCATCGCCGGCGAGCGCGGCGGATTCCTTTTCGAGTGTGGCGAGTTGATCGAGGGATGCCTGGGCGGACGGATACCTGGCGCCGAACTTGGCCCTGAGTTCCTGAATGGATAGACGCAAGGCATCCACCGGACTGTGCACGGCGAGGCTGGGGGCGGTGAGGCCGGAGTAATAGAGGCGGCAGCCGCCCGCGCGACTGTACACCTTCACCAGCAGGTCATTGGTGCCTGGCTGCAAGTCGAGGGTGACCTTGCATTGGTCGGGCACCATGGCGTGCGAGCCCTTGTTGGAATGGACCTTTTTGCCGCCCAGCCAGACCTCGATGCCGCCCTCGCTGCCGAAGCCGACCAACACCTTGGCAGCCTCGCGACATTGAATCGTGCGAAACAGATAGGTGGCAGTCCCGTCGAGCGTCGAGAGGCCCTGCGTGCTGCCGTCCAGCCACTTTGGCTTGGCCGTCCACAGCGGCTTGCCGTCGCTCGCGGTGGCCTTCAGATCGACACCGCTTTCGGGGAAGAGCGCGTCGTTAGGACCGTTGGCCGCGAGCGGGCCCGTAGTGTACCACACCGACTGCGTTAGTGTGCCAACCGGTGCCGGGGCATCGGCGGCGCGGCCGCTGGTGGCGGGCAGGCCAAGGGCGGCACATGCTAACAAGGCGAGCCAGCGGCCGTGCGGACAGGCAAAATGCATTCGTGCGGGATTCATGAGGGGGGCGGAAAGTTGCTGCGCGCTGCCGCTTGAGCATGCGGGGTATGGCCGAATAGGTCAACCTCAATCACATTGAGGCCGACGTTCGCGGGTGCCGGACAATAAGCGCTCGGGTTTCCACATTGATGGTGGGGAGCGCCGGCATCCTGCCGGCTGGGTTTGGCATCCTGCCGAACCCGTGATCCAACGCGCAGCGAAGTGCTCACGAAAAGTCAAAGTTCAGCCACCCGTCGCCTGGTGGGGCGGAACTCTCTCGGCACGCCCACTGGTCCGCCCGGATGGGCGACGCGATGGCTTTGTCACCGGAAAAGCGCAGACCTGCTGATCCGGGCTTGCTGAGCGCCGGTTGCTGGACCATACTCCTCGCGCGATGCAGCAATCAGAACCACAACGACACCGGCCCCGCCGCAGTGGCTGCGCGGACGCGGCATTGCGTGCGGAAATCGAGCGTGTCCGAACGATGACCGTCGAGGAGCGCATCAAGGCCGCACTTTCCATGCGCAAGCGGTTCTCGTGGCTCCAACCGGTCAGTAAGCAAAACTAGGCGATGTTCGATCCTGAAGCTAACCTGCAGGCGGCGGAGCGGGTCGCCGGTTTGTTAGAGAGACAAGGCGTTCCGGCCGTAGTCATCGGGGCGGTGGCACTGGCTGCTTACCGCTACGTTCGCCTCACCGAGGATATCGATCTGGGAGTGGACGCGGACTTGCCGGGCATGCGAAATCTCGTGGCAGCCCTGCGCGAGGAAGGTCTCACGGCTGAACTGAGGGAACCGGATGGTGACGATCCTCTCGGCGGAGTCATCGACGTTTCCGGTCCGTTTGGTCTGGTGCAGGTCGTCAGTTTCGGTGATCGATTTCCAGGCGCGATTCGGGATGCTCTCGCGGGCGACGATGTCCGGGTCAAACCCGGCAGCAAGCTCCGCATCGTCCCGCTCCCCCAACTTGTTGCCCTCAAGTTGTACGCGGGCGGAAGCAAGTCCAGGGCGGATATTGTCGAACTGCTCCGCCGCAATCCCGAGGTCGATCTGGCACCGATCCGCAAAGCGTGCCGACGTTACCGCCTTCGCGGCTTGGATGCCATCCTGCGCGAGTTGCATGCGTGAGCCTCGTCGTTTGCCCTCCGTCTTTTCCTACCATAATCTTGTCAAATTGCATTGTCACAATGCGATCATTCACCCAGCTCTTGGAGCTTCACGACCTGGCGGTAAGCGAGGGCCGGAAGGGCCGCCACAAGCGCGCCTTGTAGGCAAGAGCAAAGGATGCGGCCAGTTCAAAGGCTTCAGCGCCGACCGCAAAATCTTGCTCGCCATGGACGCCGCCCCGCTACCCGATCGACTCCCCCTACACCTCGCCGGATTTCTAACGATCTGATCCGAGTTGTTAGCTTCCACTGCATGCCAGCCGACAGCCGTGTCCCCATCATCGAACTCTTCCGCAACCATTGCCTCCAAGCCCTCCGCGACGGCAAACTCGTCAGCCCCAGCCGCCTCGCCGCCATGCTCTCGTGGAAACACAGCGGCTTGCACAGCGATGGTGGGGAGCGCCGGCATCCTGCCGGCTGGGTTTGGCATCGTGCCGAACCCCGTGATCCAACGCGCAGCGAAGCGATCACGAAAAGTCAAAGTTCAGCCCTTTCTCCCCGCGCTCCGGCGCTTGCTATGGCCTACACCCCTAAAGCAAATTCCTTGCAGTCTAAATTGTAATTCTGAAGGACCGACCCCAAATAGACCCAGGGCGCTGCCCCATATGCGCTTCAGGCCGCATTTCCTCACCCCCGGGGCATCGGTCGCTTCGCTCCCTCAGCCTGGCTCGCCCCCGGACGGCGGCTTGGTGCTGCACCTGCGCAAGCAGTGAGGGAGGGGCCTCTCATTCGCTGCGACGGTCACAGACCGCCGCTACAGGGCTTCTCTTTCGCTGCGACGGCCACAGACGGCCGCTACAAGGTTTCTCATTGGCTGGCGGCCGGGTGGTGCCAGAGGGATTCCCAGTAGCGCTGGTCGGTTAGATAGGGGTTGACCGCGGCGGCGGGCGGGAGTTCGGCGGGGAGCACGCCGTAGCGTTTCATTTCGCGCAGATAGGCGGCGCGGGGTTTGAAGTTAGGCATGTCGAAGCGGGTGATGGTTTCCAAGTGATCCTTGCCGGCGGTGACCATTGCCAGCAGCGCCTGATAGCCGGGGTCGGAGGTGTTAGAAAAAACCGCGGCGGAGTCGTCGGGCTTGTGGCAGAGTTGATAGCCGCCGGCGTCGCGGGCGAGCGGGGCTAACAGGATCATGGATTTTGTCGGGCGGCTGAGGTTGAACACGAGGTGGCGGCTGGTGACCAGCGAGCGGTCGGGGATTTTCGGCTGCCAGAACGAGGTGCCGCGCTCGTCGGAGAGCGAGCGCGCCAGCGGTGGCGCGCCCTTGTCGGAGTGGCAGGCGACGCAGCGGGTGTCGAGCACCTGGGCGGCGGCGCGGGTGCTGGGCCAATCGTGGTCGGTGC
>TBL_comb47_HYPODRAFT_10006302_pt1 | contig 12852 bp, 5 predicted proteins | sample TroBogypolimnion_40_FD_10682 | JGI IMG/M metagenome (IMG submission 10682)
ATATTTTAACTTTAATAATGCTGGCTACTATTGCCTGCAACCAGAAAAAGTTCTTCGATCTTGAACGCCCGCCACAATTCCCGTGGAATAGCATGGCTGAACTGGAGATGGCTGCTATTGAACCCTATCGGGCAATCGGGAACAATGCATGGGGGGATCCGATGGGAGAATTCAATCTCTATATGTACACGACATCAGATATTAGCCAGCTTATCCCAGGCACATCTGGAAACCTTTACTGGTACGAATATTACAACAGACTTTACAGAACGACTGCTTCAGCAGGGCGGTTGAATGATGTCTGGACAATTTGTTATAACACGATCACAAGTTGTAATATAGCGATCGATTTTATTACCGGGAAGGAAGATGCTAAACAATTGGTAGTCCCTGGAATGACATCCGCCGATTATGAGAACCAGGTCAAACGGATCAAAGGCGAACTCTATTTTATGCGTGCGTTTGCCTATTATCACCTTGCAAGGTTTTTCTGTCCTCCTTATAACCCCGCAGGAAACAATATTACCAGAAACATTACCCTAAGAACAAAATTCACAGAAGACCCTGCCTCTATTCAGAATAGCTATCTTGGAACTGTTGAGGAAGTCTACCAGCAGATTTTAAAAGATCTATTGGCAGCCAAGGACTTATTGCCAAACAAGTATATTGCAGGTGTGCATAACCCCTCCTATCAATACGGGCGTGCCAATAAATTTGTAGCTTCAGGGATGCTGGCAAGGCTCTATTTTTTCATGGGAGATTATAATAAAGCAGAAACCGAATGCAGCTTTATTATTGACCAGGGCGGTTATTCCATTGAGGGAATCACCCCGATCACTGCATTCTCAAGGAATGCCGGTGCTGCCAACTGCCCCGAAATGATCTGGGAAATGGTCTCTAACCGCAATTCAGACTTTTGGGAAAAAATTGCTACAACAATCAATAAATCTCATTATACATCTGTCAATGGCGGAAGAGGGACTAGCTGGAGCCGTTGCGGATGGGATCAGTTTACTTTAAGTTATTACGCTCTGAAAAAAATCGGGTGGATGACTGACCCATTAAACGGTGATTTTACCGAAACTGCAGAAGCAAAAAAGGATTTAAGGTACCATTCTGTCACAAATCCGGATGATGCTGTTACTTCACTGCGTGGTTATTGGTATCGTCTGGAACCGTTTGTTGATGAAGCAACTTCGGGAGTTGATCATACCACATGGCTCAATAAATATGAAACACAATATCGTAGTGTCCCTGCACCGCAAATCTGGTGCGACAAATATTACAGGGCGCCGGATGGAAGATACTCTAACATTCCATTCATGAGACTTCCTGAATTTTTACTCACACGCTCAGTTCTGAAATTCATCAAGGGGGATAAGGCAGGGGCAGCTGCAGACGTGAACAGGGTGCGCAGACGTGCCGGGCTCAACGATCTTGCCTCAGAAACTTTAACCAGAGATGGCATTGACAATGAACGAATCAAGGAAATGGGGGCTGAGGCAGGCGACTGGGTAACCTATAAAATTTCATTAAAGGAAACGATTGGCCTGGGTGACAGGAAATCCGGAGTCCCGCTGATTGCACCTCCCTATTCTGATTTTTACTGGAATGCCCCGCTTATAGAAACAGATCTAAACGGCGCATATAAATAGTAATATTCAGCATCCATATCTCTGGAACTATGTCCCGGGTTCGCCCGGGACATAGCTCTCTTTGATTTAAAATATCCGGTTCTTTCAGACTTGTCCTAAGGCCAAAACTCTAAAAATCAGAAGATTGAATCTGGCCAAATCGATACTGCCTATACTGCTGCTCATTAGTTATTTGAATGAAATTTGCCTTCTGCATTATATTGATTTTGTTGAGCTACGGTCTTTCCGGGCAGATTTCTGCCTCAGACTGGCTGGCAAATTATAACGGGAAAATATATGCCCGTTTGAATCATTATGATCCGCAACAGTATAACCTGCTTATCAATCAGAATAAATTCACACTTATACCAGGGAAACAGCAACAGACTTTCATGCAATCAATTTGGGAAATCGGAATAAAGTGTGAATTCGTCGCCAATAAAGCCGATGCCGTTGACTATACCGTTAATTTTAAATGTACTGCAGGGAAAGCCGATGCCTGCAGTGTTTCGGTTGATATTGATTTCAGTAACTGGAGCGAAAAAAATTATGTGCTCTTCCCTTCTGCAGTCTATAACGGAAACCGCTATCCCTGGCGCCGCCTGAGATACTCACCTAAATTACATGACATTAAGGATATTGGAATTGACAAACCAACTATTTTAAATGATGTACCTAAACTCAGTGAGAATGGTGGCGTATCGCGCATTCAGGAACGGAGCGGTAGTATGAGCACACCATCGATCGGATTTATTTCCGATTCTTCAAAAAAAGGGGTTTGGATGCTTTGTCCGCAACGGAACTTTCTGGGCGATTTCGGGATGGACTTTGCCGAAACCCGCAACCGCGATAAAGCCATAATGTCGGTTACTTCGCCTGTTGTCAGGGAGCAATATTTATACAAAATATGCGATTCCCGATTCCCAAGCTGGGATATCCCCGCGAATTTTCAAGACGGTGATGAGGTGACCATTACTTTTCGTCTCGTTGGTTTTGACGCTCCCGAAACTCAATCGATATTCGATAAGTTTGCCGAAATAAGAAAGGATATTGCAACCAAAAATGACCTGGTGAATTCTTTGCCCTATTCCGAATGTATGAATACCCTGGAACAAAAATTTAATCAAAAGAATTTTGTTCGTCAGTTTGGCTACTACTCGGTTGGTTTAAGAGAAAACTTTTTGCAGGATTGGCAGATCGGCTGGACCGGAGGGATGATATCAACCTATCCGCTTCTCTATTCCGGAAACGAGCAGACCAGGCAAAATGTAATCCGGAATTTCAACTGGCTTTTCCCCAATGGGATAAGCCCTTCAGGCTTTTACTGGGATTCGGGACAAAATGGCACCGAATGGTTTGGAGGCGATATCCGTAATCTGCACACTAAGAACTGGCACCTGATTCGCAAAAGCGGTGACGCCGTGTGGTATATCGTTAAACAGCTGATGCTTATGGAAAAGCTTCACATTCCTGTGAAATCATCTTGGAAAGAGGGAAATCAGCGTGTTTGCAACGCTTTCGTAAATCTCTGGAAGAAATACCATCAGCTGGGACAGTTTGTCGATTCACAAACCGCCGAAATCATTGTCGGAGGTTCATCAGGCGGGGCGATTGTACCGGCCGCATTGACCCTTGCATCAAAATATTATCAGCAGCCTGAATATCTTGAAACAGCAAAACAGATAGCCACGTATTACAACGAAAATTTCACCAAAAAGGGGATTACCTGCGGCGGTCCCGGCGATGCACTTCAAAGTTTTGACTCCGAATCGGCCTATGCCCTGGTTGAGTCGTATATCGCATTATATGAGGCTACCGGCGACAAATCATGGCTTAGTAACGCCGAAAATGCAGCAAAACAATTTGCGACGTGGGTGGTCTCATACGACTATCAGTTTCCCGAAAACACATCATTTTATAAGTGCAACATTCACACTACGGGTGGAGTTTATGCCAATATTCAGAATAAACATGCTGCACCTGGAATTTGCACCGGATCCGGCATAGGACTGCTGAAGCTCTACTGTTATACAGGAAACAGGATTTACATTGATTTGCTTCGTGATATCGCCCACAACATCACACAATATCTGCCTCATCCCCAAAAACCTTTGGGAAATGCTTCATACGGACAGGTAAGTGAGCGGATTAACATGACCGACTGGGAAGGGGCTGAATCGATCGGAAACATCCTTCCAATCAGCACCTGGGCCGAAACTTCGCTGATGCTTACCACCATTGAAATCCCGGGATTATTCGTACAGCCTGATAAAAGCTATTTCGCAGCATTTGATAATGTGATTGTAAAAGTTATTACTGACACCAACAAAAAATTCGAACTGGCAGTAACAAATCCGACACCGGTTGATGCCCATGTCTCTGTTTTTGAGGATAAACGGAAAGCCACAACTACATTGGATGAAAATCTGATTTTGGGATCCGGAACAATTAATCTTAAAGCGGGTGAAACAAAGAAAATAGTATTTAAAAAAAAGCCCTGACAGGTTTTAAAAAACCTGTCAGGGCTGAATAATAATTCAACAGATTATCTATGAAAAAATTAAAGCTTCTTCTTACGTTGGGATGTACTGTTTTGTTTTTCCTTTCCAGGGCAGATTCCCCGGAACTTCATGCCCGGAAAATTGCAGGTGACCTTCTGAGGCATAGCAGCTATTTTCTTTATGAAAATGGGAAAGGACTCCACTATTCCGAAGTATTTACAGCAGCTGCCTCACTGAAAACTTCAGAGATATTGAAAGACAAGTCGTTGCAGGACTCTATAATTGGACGGTATCGTGAGCTTCTGGATCTCAACAGCAGGCTTATTTCTGACCGCGCGCATGTCGATCATAACGTCCAGGCTGTTTTGCCGCTTGCAATTTACAAACTCACCGGAAATGAGAATTACCGGAAACTTGGATTAAAATATGCAGACTATCAGTGGGCTGAAATTGATTCTACAGGCCTGACAACCCAGGCCAGGTGGTGGGTTGATGATATGTATATGATTGGTATGCTACAACTTAGCGCATATCGCGCAACCGGTGATCATACCTATCTCGATCGCGCCACCAAGATGCTGGCGGCCTATCTTCCGAAACTTCAGCAACCCAATGGTCTGTTTTTACATGGGCCGGGCGCCCCCTTTTACTGGTGCAGGGGCAATGGATGGGTTGCTGCTGTTTTAGCTGAAATATTAACAGACCTGCCGGCAACCGATCCTAATTACAAATTGATTTTTGGCGCCTATCAGAAGATGATGAATGCACTGGTAGTTTTTCAGAGCGAAAATGGAATATGGAGGCAACTTATAGATTATCAGTATAGTTGGGGGGAATCCTCCGGTACTGCAATGTTTGCCTTTGCGATGACCCGGGGAATTGATCAGGGGATTTTAAAGGATGAAAAATATAAGATTTCAGCCAATAAAGCGCTGAATGCAATTTTGGCTCATGTGAACAAAGCGGGTCAGATACGTGAAGTTTGTGTCGGCACGAATAAAATGGCAGACCGCGATTTTTACCTTGAACGCCCCAGGGTTGTGGGCGATTTTCACGGACAGGCCCCCCTGTTATGGCTCATAAATGAGAAATTAACTCATTCAAAATACTCAGTCTTACCTTAATCTACCAAGTAAAGCAAGAAAAATGAACACGAAAAAACATATCCTCGGTGATCACAAACCAAGATTGATCCTTTTTATATCCTATTTGTTATTACTCTTGTTAATTACCTTTCTTCTATATCTTTTCTTGTAAATTCCAAACATTTACTTAGTTTTAAAGATCCTCGCAGATTTGATGTAAAGTTCACTAATGATGGTTAAGACGCTTGAAATAGCCGGATTGTTGTTACTCTTGTCATTTTCATGGTACGACACATTTGCACAATCAAATGGTGGTCTGATCGTGAAGAATGAACCTGCGATCAGATCTGATTTACTGTTTGAACGTTTTGGCAGCAGGGATAATCTTCCCGATAATCGTATCCGTTCCATTTTCCAGGATAGGCAGGGGGTTTTATGGATCGGTACGATGAATGGAGTCTGCCAGTATGATGGATACAGTTTTAAAAAGGATATTTATTCCAAAAATTCTTTCAGGCAATCAGGAAGCTGGACGTCAGATATTTGCGAAGACTCCCTTTCGAATATATGGATGGGGACCAAGGATGGACTTAACGTTTATAATACAATTAGTCAGGAGTTTATCCACTATTCCAAGGATGCAAAAATAGCAGGTTCCATTATCGACAATGAAATAAAAGCCGTATTGTTTGATCAGCACAGTAACCTTTGGATCGGAACAGCAAAAGGATTAATGCTCTATAACCCTAAAAGCGAAAAATTCATAGCCTTTGACAGCTATCCGCTCAACACTAGAATCAACAAGATTATACGTTCTTATGACGATTTTATATGGATCGCCTGCCACGACGGGGTTGTCCATTACAATACAAAAACAGGGAAATCAGATTTTTTTCAAAAAAACATAAAGGCAGATGCTTATGGCGACAGGACCTGGACTATGCTTGAGGTCAATAAAGATCTGTTGATAGGTACAGGAGGCGAAGGACTCCTTCGGCTAAAATATGATTCTGAACGAAAGGGATATGCGCAATTTGAATCCGTTAACCGCTTTTTAAAGAATTCTGAAAATCTTGCAGAAACTGAGATCTTTGATATTTGCCGTTCCGTATCCGGCGATTTATGGCTAGGTACCAACCGGGGATTGGCCAGGGTCAGGAGTTTTGATACTCCTGAAATGTCTATCGTTTTTTATTCCAATAACCCAACCAATGAACTGAGTTTATGTAATAACCGTGTTTATCGGGTTTTCATTGATCAAACTGAGGTTTTATGGTGTGGCACTGAATTAGGATTTGGCAAACTCGATCTCTCCTTACTCCCTTTCAGGTTTTATTCTTTTGTCGGACAGAATGCTAAAAGCCCTGTCCGTTCGGTCTATAGTTCCGAAAAGGGAGATATTTGGGCAGGTAAGGCTGACAACGGATTATATCAATTCAATCCAAACAACGGAAAAACAATTTCTTATGTATTTTCCAATGTGCAGTCTTCGTTCAACTCCAACAGGTCAATTATCAGAAAAGATGATAAAATGTGGATAGGAACCCTTGGCGGAGCATATTCTATAAGTGCAACCGGGGGAAATTCGAGAGTGAGTACCGAAATGGAAGGCCTTGCCGTTTTTGCATTCTTAACCGATTCGAAAAACAACCTTTGGATTGGAACCAATCACGGCTTATATATGCAGAAACCAGATGGGAACAGAGTTTTTTATTCACATGATCCTGCCAATAAAAACAGTATCAGTTCCAATTTCATCCGCACTATTTACGAAGACCACAAGGGGAGGATTTGGATCGGATTTGACAAAATGGGTGTTAATTATTTCGATCCTCGAACCACCCGTTTTCATGAAACCCCTCAGGGTGAAAACGGCGAAATGGTATATGGATCAACAGTTGTATCAATTTTAGAGCATCCTGAGAACGTGATCTGGATTGGATCTGAAATCGCATTAAATAAAGTTGGAATAAATGATCAACCTGAAGGAAAGACAATCTTCAAAATAAAAAACTATTTTGAAGAGGATGGATTGGTCGACAAGGCTATTAATGGAATACTTAAAGATGGCCAGGGAAATTTGTGGCTCAGTACGATCAGCGGACTTGCCCGCTTTAATATCAAAAACGAAAAGTTCGAAAATTTTCTTCCCAATTTGCGGTTTAGCCAGAGTTCCTCTTTTAGCAGTAATACGGAGCAGTTATTATTTGGTGGTGCAGAAGGATTTGTTGTCTTTAATCCTCAGGAAATACGCAATAATCAATATCTTCCAAAAACCGTAATCACGGACCTTCGTTTGAATAACCAGTCTGTGAAAATCAATGAAACGTACAATGGAGATGTTATTCTTGATAAAACGATCGCCGGAACCGAACAGATTACATTAAATTACCGGAATAATGTTTTTACCCTGGGTTTTACAGCAATGCATTTTTCAAATCCCGAAAAGAACAAATATTCCTATAAAATGGAGGGGTTTGATAATAAGTGGATCAACACGGACGCTAAAAACAGGTTTGCCACCTATACGAACCTAAACTCCGGAGAATATATCTTTTATGTAAAATCGGCCAACAATTCTGGCGAATGGAGTAATTCGGCAGCAAAACTGAAAATAAAAATTTTGCCACCCCCCTGGAAAACGTGGTATGCAATCTTAGGCTATCTCATCCTGTTTAACGTTCTCCTGTTTATTTTTATAAGGTATGCATTGATTCAGACTAAACAGCGAAATCAAATCAAATTCGACAAACTCGAAAAGGAGCGGATGAATAGCCTTTACCAGATGAAGATGCGCTTCTTTACAGATGTCTCGCATGAATTCAGGACTCCACTTTCACTGATTATAGGACCTGCAGATGACATTTTGAATGAACCATCGATCTCCGAAAATGTGAAAGCAAAGGTGGTTATGATACAGCGGAACTGTAAAAGGCTGCTAAATCTTGTTGACGAATTAATGACATTCCGAAAAATAGATCTGGGAATCATCGATCTGAAGGTTTCAGGCGGAGATCTTGTAACCTTTATTGCAGATATCGTGGATGCTTTTAAACCTTTGGCTGAAAAAAAGCTAATCACCCTCAGCTTCGTTGCTTCTCAAAAGATTGAAAATACCTGGTTTGATCCATGGAAGATGGAAAAAATAATAAATAATCTGATATCCAATGCCCTAAAAAGCACTTCTCAGAACGGGGAAATTGTTATTAGCGTTGAGCCTGCCTCGGCATCTGATTTGGCTGATATTTCAAGTGATGGCAAAGATTACGCCAGTATAAAAGTCAAGGATAACGGGAATGGAATTGATGCAAAAGATATCAACTCTCTCTTTGATCGGTTTTTTCAGACCAGCACCAGTAAAGGGGGTACAGGAGTTGGGTTGTCGTTAACCAAAAGTCTTGTAGAGTTACATAAAGGGCGAATCTCCGTTCAAAGTACCTTCGGTTCAGGAAGCTGCTTCCAGATCTTATTCCCCCTGGGAAATGATCATTTCTCCAAAGATCAGATTGTGTCAGAGCATGGATCAGCAAATCTGTTTATTTCGGAAATTGACCGGTCGATTTATGCCGACGAGCCTGTTTCGAAATCAGAGGTATCAACGGGAACAGAAATAAAACCAAATCTTCTGATCGTTGAAGATAATCGGGAGGTCAGAGAATATATCCGGATGATCTTTGCCAGAGATTACAAAGTGACCGAAGCGGAAAACGGAGGTGAAGCGCTTGAGTGTATTACCCTCGATAATCCCGATATCGTTATCAGTGATGTGATGATGCCCGTTATGGATGGAATTGAGCTATGCCAAAAAATAAAGTCAAACATTGAAACGTGTCATATCCCGGTTATTTTGTTAACCGCAAAGACGGCGATGGAGAATATTATTGAAGGTGTCGAGGTTGGAGCCGATTTATATATCCCCAAACCATTTCAGCCTGATTTGTTAAAACTTCAGGTAGAGAATCTCATCGCTTCCAGAGACAGAATAATCCGTAAATTTCAGTCAGGAGAAATTACTATACCGAAAGAGATTACCAAAAATCCACTAGACGAGATGTTTATGGAGAAAATTATCGCTCTGGTAATGAAAAACCTGGGGAACGACGAATTCAGCGTTGAGGAACTTGGGGAAACAATCGGAATGAGCCGAAGTAATCTTTTCAGAAAGTTAAAGGCAATAACAGGTCAGACTCCGATCGAGTTTATTTATTTTATCCGGATCAAACGATCCATGGAGTTGCTTCTTGAACGAAAACTGAACGTGTCGGAAATCGCCTGGGAGGTGGGATTCAAAAACCCTTCTTCCTTCAGCAAATCTTTTAAAAAACAGTTCGGTAAATCACCATCCCAATTGCTTAATGAAAAAATTGAAAACAATAAATCATAGTATGAATATAGATGATTTTCATCGGAAAATTGCGATCTCTCTAATTATGTATTTTTTGGCATTAAATGGTTTTGCCCAAAAAATTGTTGGACTCGACAATTGGTATAACCACGAAACCAATCCTAAAACGGGAAAAATTTTCCATTATACATGGGAGGATACCCAAAACAGCGGTTTCTCCCAATTAGGGGATGTTTTTAAACTTCATGGAGCCACCTTGAAAACCATTTCAGGCAGGGCCGAGGCGAAAAGTCTTTCAGATATAGATGTTTATATCATTGTTGATCCAGATACAATTTCTGAAAATCCAATTCCCAATTATATTCAGAAGGATGATATCGTGGCAATATCGGAATGGGTGAAGACGGGTGGAATCCTTTTGATTCTTGCAAATGACAGACCGAATTGCGAATTCACTCACCTAAATCAGCTTGGGAAAGAATTTGGACTCCATTTCAATCCGGTGACCCTGAATCCGGTGATTGATAAAAAGTGGGATATGGCTGCCGAAACCAACCTGCCAAAACACCCTCTGTTTAACGGGGTGAATAAAATTTATATGAAAGAGGTTTGCTCAATCAGTGTCAGCGGGGAGGCCAAAAAAGTGCTCGTTGATGACAATCAGACTTATATTGCCGAAACAACCTCTGGGAAAGGGTTTGTCCTGGCAGTTGGTGATCCATGGCTTTATAATGAATATATTGACCACGCAATGTTACCGGGAGATTTTGAGAACCTCAAGGCCGCCAATAACCTTGTGCAATATCTGCTTTCGAAATCCAGGTAAATAAGCAATTTCAATTCTTTAATAATCAGAGCAAAATCATTCTTCCTTATTCCCAAATCAATCAAATTTCAGGAATGTCCACCAAACACAGTCTTACAACCAAAGAGTATCTTATCCCGTTTATTTTTATCTCATTCCTGTTTTTCCTCTGGGGCATTGCCCACGGAATGATTGATACGCTGGATAAACATTTCCAGCAGATTCTTCATTTGACTAAATCGCAGTCCAGCCTGATCCAGTTTTCGCTTTATGGCGCCTACTTCGGTATGGCGCTTCCTGCCGGATTTTTTATGCGTCGCTACGGCTATAAAAAGGGAATAGTCCTGGGGCTTTCTCTTTTTGCAATCGGTGCCTTTCTGATCGCGGGAACAACCTCGTTTGAATCGTTCTGGATATTTCTGTCGTGTCTATTTATCCTTGGATGCGGTCTGGCAACGCTCGAAACTGCTGCCAATCCCTATGCAACAAAACTTGGGACTAAAGAATCTGCGGCACAGCGAATTAATTTTTCGCAGTCATTTAATGGCCTGGCGTGGGTGATCGGACCCCTCATCGGTTTGTATATCTATGGCAACCAGGGTGCTGCTCCGGGCGAGAAACTCACCTCCATGATTCTCCCCTTTGCTTCTATCGGGCTGGTTGTGCTGATTGTTGCATTTATTTTTATGCGTCTTCCGCTTCCCGAGATATCCGAGGAAGAGACCGGCCACGGACACGGAATCATTGAAACATCAGCTACTGAGAAATCAACATTTCATAAACCGCTGATTAAGCAAAGGCATTTCGTAATGGGCGTTATTTCCCAGTTTTGTTATGTTGCCGCTCAAACAGGAATCTTCAGCTACCTGATCAATTTTGTGACCGACAAAAACCAGAATCCCCGGTTTGATGTTCAAAACGGCCCCTACTTTCTTTCGATAGGTTTTGCCTTATTCATGATTGGACGGATGTCAGGAAGCTATATTATGGCACGCATAAAACCCGCCCGGATTCTGGCAGTGAATGCCGCATTAAGTATTTTACTGTTACTCATTGTGAGTATGAATATGGGATGGATCTCACTCATTGCACTTTATACCGTATTTTTACTAATGTCGATTATGTTCCCCACCATTTTTGCATTAGGGATCAAGGATCTCGGTCCGCAAACCAAGAAGGGGGCTTCAGTTATTGTGATGGCTATTGTTGGCGGGGCAGTATTCCCGCCGCTTATGGGACATATTTCAGATCTCTGGTCAATGTCTGTAGGATTTCTAGCTCCGATTCCACTGTTTATGTTTATACTCTATTATGCATTAAAAGGACATCATGTAAGATCTTAATTTTTTAAGATTATCTCCTCATGTTATTTAAGATTCATTGTGCAGACATGTCAATCTCGGCAATAAACGAACCAAATACGGCATCAAGTGTTGGACGTGAAGTCAGAAACAAAAAACGGTATCCAATAATTTTAGGATGTAATATTTCTTCCTAAGCATTCTCTAAAGCCTGTAGGAGGTCACGAGAAATAAATAATTCCATTCTTTGTACTACTGTTTGTGATATTAGCCTTGTTCATATTAAGAAGGTGAATGGTTCAACTTTCAGTTTATCGTAGGAAAATCGGCAAACAGTCTACGCTAAAATCAAGATTACATTGATGGGAGTATTGTGTTGTATACTCATTGTTCAGCTTAGTTCATCGTGTATATACATTTTGGAACTTCCTTCAAATTGTAAATACAGTTTGACCTTTTCTCAGAAACTCTATTCATTCGGGAGTTATTTTTTAAAGTCGTCAAAAACCCCCGACCTTCATTCTTCAGGTCTTGCGCGGTCTTTTTGCCGGAAGTCTGTTCTGATTACTCAATAGGTAGGTTTTAGGTTGGCTTCCGTTGCCTTGAATCCGCCAAATTTACATAATCAGGCTTTATAGAACAGTACATTTGGAATATACTCAGAAAGATGTCCTATAAGGGGATAATGCAAAATTTGCTACTGTAGCTTTATTATAGTACGATCGACGGTCAGCACCTGATCCCTTTTAAATCTTAACCACTAAATCCCCACCACCCTCCTAACTATTACGGAAAAACAGGAAGTATACCGGGAGATGTGATGCAAGGGAGGGATTTCCGGTGTTTTACGAAACTGATGCTGTTTGTATTTTATGGAAGGTACACCAGATCCCGAAATCACAACTCTCGCTCCGGTTGACATGGCAACGAAAGAAGATCTGTTTTTCCTGCGGTTGTGGACCCCAAAAGGCTTTAAAGAGATTCAATAAATAAGGGAATTTGTAAGTTGATATTAGCTCCACTTTGAAGAATTACTTCGGGATTAAGTGAATTTGGGAATTCTTAAGAGGAAAAAGCGGATGAAACTAATAGGCACAAAAAAACACGTGCCCTACACTTACCGTGTGTAAATTCGTGTGTAAATCTTATAACTGCTTGATATGCAAGCTTTATTGCGGAGA
>TBL_comb47_HYPODRAFT_10006303_pt1 | contig 12851 bp, 13 predicted proteins | sample TroBogypolimnion_40_FD_10682 | JGI IMG/M metagenome (IMG submission 10682)
GGGGGCGGGGGGGGCGGAGCCTGATGGTTCCAAACCAAACATAATCTGTTTGATCGATGCGCTGAGCCCCGGCGACGGCATCTAACCACTGGTGCTAGGACCAAGTTTTCCAAGCATTGGGGGTTCAGATGTTGATCGGTTCGACTGCGCTGTCGCTCATGCTTTCCGTTGGGCTCAACGCCCAAGGGGATTTCTACGGACCATCCATCCGCGCCGATTCCCTGGCCAACACCCCCATCGGCAAGGGGGGCGTCCAGGTGAGCTGCCGGTTCCGGGCCGACCCCGGCGGGGTCTTCCTGGGCGCGCGCCCCTACCTGATCTGGAGCTTCAAGCGCAAGGGCTACCACGCCGGGACCGGCGGGACCCTGAAGGTGGAGCTCCAGGCGGACGACGGCACCACCCTGCACCGGCCCTCCGGCCAGGTGCTGGCCACCAACGTCCAGCGCATGGCCCTGGTGGAGACCAGCGACCGCTTCTACCCCCAGCTGGCCTTCGACAAGGCGCCGGCGCTGAAGCCGGGGGCCTTCTACCACCTGGTCTTCAGCAACACCGATCCGGACCCGGAGGGGAACTTCGTATCGGTGAACGCGCTGTTTCTCAAGTCCTGCTCCGGCCCCCTGCAGCCCCGCCTGCAGGACGCCGACTGGGCCATGCTCATGCGCAGCAGGACCAGCCCGGCCTGGACCGTCCGCCGCACCCCCGGCAGCACCGAAGGCTTCACCCCCATCCTGGAGATCGACTATGCCGGCGGCCAGTCCCAGGGCATGGGCTACATGGAGTTCTGGATGGGGGCGCCCAGGCCGATCTCCGGCCCGGCCGGCGTCCGGGAAGTGTTCACCGTCACCGGCCCGCCGCGGACCGCCGGCTCGGTGTCGGTGCGGGTCCGGCGCCTGGCGGGCTCCGCGCCCCTGGCCATCCGGCTGGAAGAGGCGGACGGCAAGCTGCTGGCGGAGGGACCCTGCCAGGGCCCGCCGCCCGCCTGCACCCCGACCGCCACCCTGGGCGGCTGCGACTGGGCCACCCTCACCTTCCCGGCGCCCCAGACCCTGGCTCCGGGCAGGACCTACCACCTGGTGCTGAGCGCCCCGGCCAAGGCGCGTTACGAGGCCTTTCCCATGCGCAAAGGCACCGACAAGGGCTTCAGCGACGCCACCCTGTTCGCCGACGGCCACGCGGAGTTCGGCGACGGCGGCAACTGGGCCGGCTGGGAGCAGTGGGGCAAGAAGGGCCTGACCAACTCGGACCTGCAGTTCTTCTTCCGGCTGAAACCCTGAGTCCAGTCGCCTCGGCTGGCAGGCGGGCACTGAAGACGCGACCTGGGATGCGAAGAATCGAGGGATCGGTCATCCAATGGGTGCCACGGCCACCGAATGGCCGTCCACCGGCAAGGAGGGCCATGAATGATGAACTACCAGGGGCTGTTCTTCGGGAACGATCCGATCTCATCCGCTGGCGATACCTTGCCCATCGACCCGCTGAGTCGCTTCATTCTGGATCCCTCCGGAGAGATGCTGGTCATGACCATTCCGGAATGGCTATGCGCGGCCATTGGCGCCAGCACCAGCCTGGTCTATTTCTCGGCTGCCTCAATGGAAAAAAACACAAGAAATCACCCGGATCTCACCGTGGAGGAATATGCAGTCCTGCCTGCCATGAACGGAACAAGCGAGAACGCCATCGTCATTCAGGACCGCCACAACGCCTGTGTCGTCATCCAAAACCTTGGGCGCAGCTATCTGGTCGCGATAAAAGCCACAAAGAGTGGGGAGTCGGTGTTTGTCACATCCTTTCACCGAATCGACGATGAATCTGAAATACAACGGAAATTGAGAAGGGGGCACCGGATTGTGCCCCCTTGAGAAGGACGCGAGGTGGGGCCTCCCATTCAACCCCACATGACGCTCCAAGGTTTCCCTTGTGCTACGGCCGGGAGAATTTCACCGTGTCACTCGCGCAGACCAAGGATAGATCCAGATGGTCAAGTCGGCAAGTGGGGCGAACTCAGGTCCGCCAGCCAAGGCCAGTTGTTCCCTGCAGAAACATTGATCGCCGCTTCAGTGTCGTTTTCCGGCTAACCTTGAATCCGAAATACCGGATTCCCATGAAAAATAAATCATTCAGTCACCGCTTGGGTTTCGCCCTGCACGGCATCGGGGCCGGCCTGCGGAGCGAGTCGAGCCTGCGCCAGCAGGCCGCGGCCGCCGCGCTGGTGCTGGCCGTGCTGGCCTGGCGCCGGCCCGCGCCGGTCTGGTGGGCCCTGCTGATCATGAACTGCGGTGCGGTGCTGGCGGCCGAGCTGATGAACACCGCCCTGGAACATGCGCTGGACCATCTGAACCCCGAGCTCCACCCGGCCATCAAGCTGGCCAAGGATTGCGCCGCCGGGGCGGTCCTGGTGCTGAGCCTCGCCGCGGTGGCGACCTTCGTCGCCTTCCTGGCGGCGACGTTCAGAACCTGACCTTGACCAGCACGCCGTTCTGGCCGCCGCCCAGGACCGGCGCGAACGAGAGGTCCACCTGCTTCCGCCCGCCCATGCGCAGGGTCCGGTGCCGCAGCAGCACGGCCTTGGCGGAGAGGGTCCCGATCACCGCACCCGCGGCCACGTCGGAGACGTAGTGGGCCCGCTGCTCGACCCGGGCCAGGCCCACCAGGGTGGCGCCGGTGTAGGCCGCGACCGAGGCCCAGGGACGGTCGGCGTAGGCCGAGACCACCGTCGCCAGGGTGAAGGCCTGGGTCGCGTGGCCCGACGGAAAGGAGTCCCGGCCGCCCATGGGCTTGAAGTGGTAGGGGCCGGCGTCGTCCACCGGCCGGGACCGGCCGGCCAGGAACTTGCCGGGCAGGGTGAGCGCGACCTGGGCCACGAACATGGAGAAGGCGGCGTCCGAGCCGAACGCCTGGAGCCTGGGCCGGTCCGCCAGCAGTCCGCCCAGGTAGGCCCCGCCGGCGATGACCACCGTTCCGGTGCCGCCCAGGCTGTCGAGCCGCCTGGCCCAGGGATCGTAGGCACTGAGATCCGAACGCCGGAGCCCCCGGTCCACCGGCCGGTCCAGGGCCATGGACAGTCCCGCCAGGGCCAGCGCGCCCAGGGAGATGCGCCCCCAGGTGCCGGGGGTCCAGGCGGCGGGCGCGGTCACGGCCGCCTTCAGGTCGGCGGCGGCGAGGGCCGGGATCTGGGCGGGCCGGTCGATGACCGTCTCCTGGGCGAAGGCGACCGTCGCGGACAGCAAGGCGGCCAGGGTGCGGGGGCGGATCATGGCGGCGCTCCGGATGGGCCAAAGAACCGGCCCGGAAAGTCCGTGGTGGGCTTGCCGGGCGGATGGCGTCGCGAAAGTATGCCTGTTCCCGAAAAACAATGAAAGAATTATTTTTTTTTGGCTATTTGAGGTAGCGGGGCAGCTCGTCGGGCCGGAAGCAGTGGGCCAAGGCCGTCTCCCGGGTGATCAGGTCCTTCCGGACCAGGTCGGCCAGGGACTGCTCCATGGTGATCATCCCCTCGGCCCGGCCGGTGGAGATGGCGGTGTAGATCTGGTGGTCCTCGCCCTTGCGGATCATGTTGCGCACGGCGTGGCTGGCGGTGAGGATCTCCACCGCCGGGCGGCGGCCCCGGCCGTCCCGGGTCGGCACCAGCTGCTGGGCCACGATGGCCAGCAGGGCCAGGGAGAACTGCTGGCGGATCTGGGGCTGGTTGCCGGCGGGGAAGGAGTCCAGGATCCGGGACACGGCCTGGGAGGCGTCGTTGGTGTGCAGGGTGGAGAGCACCAGGTGGCCGGTCTCGGCGGCGGTGAGCACCGTGGCGATGGTCTCCGGGTCGCGCATCTCGCCCACCAGGATCACGTCGGGGTTCTGGCGGACGATGCTGCGCAGGGAGCTGGCGAAATCCGGCGCGTCGTGGCCCACCTCGATCTGCTCGACGATGGCGCGGCCGTTGGCGTGCATGTACTCCACCGGGTCCTCGATGGTGACGATGTGATCCCGCCGCTCGGCGTTGATGATGTCGATGAGGGCGGCCAGGGTGGAGCTCTTGCCCGAACCGGTGGCGCCCGTCACCAGCACCAGGCCCTGCCGGGCCTCGGCCCAGCGGCGCAGGGCCGGGGGCAGGTGGAGCGATTCCAGGGTGGGGATCCGGGCCGGCAGCAGGCGGATGCTTCCCGCCAGGGTCCCGCGCTGGTAGTGCAGGTTGGCCCGGAACCGGCCGATCCCGTCGCGCTGGAAGCAGATGTCCACCGACTTGTTCCGCTGCAGTTCCTGGTGCTGCCGGGTGGTCAGCAGGGGCAGCAGGAAGCCGTGCACCTCCTCGGACTCCAGCGGCGCGTCCCCGGTCAGGGTCAGCCGGCCGTTGATCCGGAGCGCGACGGGCGACCCCACCACCAGCAGCAGGTCCGAGGCCCCCAGCTGCGCCGCATGGGTCAGCACCGGGTCCAGCCCGGAGGCTCCGGCCGGAAGCTGGCCCTCCGCCCGGCCCGAAGGCAGGCCGCGATTCAGTTCGGCGACGAGGGTATCGAGGTCTGGGTCATGGCCGGACATGGGCTGGGCTCCGCGGCACCGGATGGGTGGACGACCAGTCTAAGTCCTCCGGGCGCCCGGGGCCGTCCGAGCTTGGGGGTGGGTCGGCAATATGTGTTTGAACTTAATTTGAGGATGAATGTGCACCGGCTTGATACATTACTTATCGAAGTTGGAGGTTTCCCATGAAATGGCTTGAGCGCTTCGCCGACCCTGCCTACGTCCTGGTCCGGATCCTGTCGGGCGCCATGTTCGCCTTCCACGGGGTGCAGCATCTGTTCGGCGTGCTGTCCCCCGCCCGGGCGGCGGTGGGGTCGCAGGTCTGGATCGGCGGGATCATCGAGCTGCTGGGGGGACTGGCGGTGGCGCTGGGGCTCAGGACCCGGGTCGCGGCCCTGCTGTGCAGCGGCACCATGGCGGTGGCCTACTGCCAGTTCCACTGGAAGTTCCGCTGGGGGACGGCGTTCCTGCCCGGGGTGAACCGGGGCGAGCTGGCGCTGCTCTACTGCGTCGTCTTCCTGTTCATCGCCTGCCGGGGCGGGAGGGACTGGAGCCTGGACTGATCGGCATCGGGGGCCCGGTTGACGCGGCAGGAGGGACGAATATATTAACTATTATTTTTTACCTGGATCTTTCCCGCCCCGTCCCCGGATCCCTGAATGGCCAAGAACCACCTGCTGCGGGTCGCCCCCTTCCTGCTGATCCTGAGCCTCTGCTGCTTCCGCGGAGGCCGGTCCCCGGGCCCCGCAAGGCAGACGGTCGTCCCGGTGTTCAGCGAACTGGATCCGCTTCCGCGCGCCGTCGGCACCTGCCGCGCGACCCTGGGGCCCGGACGCGATATCCCGGTCCAGTTCTGGTACCCCCTGGCCGCCGGCGCTCCCCAGGGGAACCTGTACGTCAGCCAGCGGGAAGCGATCGAAACGTTCCTGGCCGGGGCGACGCCCGCACGGCTGGCGGAAATGGCCGGGAACCTCAGGAAAACGGGAATCGCCATCCAGCCCGACAAGGACGCCGTCCGGACCTACCTGATCCGGTCCATGACGACCCGTTCGGTGGAGGAATCGGCATCCGCCCGCCCCTTCAGCGCCGCAGCACCAGAGAGACGACGGTCTTGTCGTTGCCGCCCATGGAGACCATGATCCCGTGCTCCCGGGCCAGCGGCACCTGGCAGGTTCCGGCCCGGCCGGTGAGCTGGCGCCAGAGGTCCACGGCCATGCGCACCCCGCTGGCGCCGGTGGGGTGGCCGTAGCCGATCAGACCGCCGCCGGTGTTCATGGGGAAGGGGCCGGTGCGGGCGGTGGCCCCGGCCAGCACCAGTTCGGCCCCGGCCCCCGGGGCGGCCAGACCCAGGGCCTCGACGCTGAGCAGGCCGGAGATGGTGAAGCAGTCGTGCACTTCGAAGACGCCGGCGTCCTGGATGGCGATGCCGGCCATGGCCATGGCCTGGGCGGCGGCCAGCCGGCAGGTGGTCAGTTCGGTGAGGTCCGGGGGCGGGGCGGTGAGGTTGGCCGCCAGCTGGCCGAAGCCGGCCACTTCCACCGCGTCCTGGCGGGCCAGGCCCAGGCGCCGGAGCCCCTCTCCGGAGGCGAGCAGGATGGCGGCGGCGCCGTCGGAGACCTTGGAGCAGTCGAACAGGTTCAGGTGCTCGGTGAAGGTCCTGGGGTTGGGCGGGGTGAGGCCGTGGGCGAGCAGGTCCGGGACGCTGTTGTGGTATTCCTGGGCGTCGGGGTTCAGCCGGGCGTGCTCCACGGCGTTCCGGTACCAGCGGGCCATGGCGGACCGGGCCAGGGCCGGGCCGACCTTGGCGCCGTAGGCGCCGGCCCGCTCGGAGAACCTGCCGGGGAAGAAGAAGGCGGGGCCGTCCTTGCGCTCGCCCGCGTAGTATCCGGCGCCGGCCAGGTAGTCGGCGCAGTACAGGGCCTTGACCGTGTTCTGCACCTCCACGCCCATGACCAGCACCACGTCGGCCAGGCCGCTGAGGACGCTCTTGATCCCGGTGGCCAGGGCCAGGCCCCCGGAGGCGCAGGCGCCTTCCACCCGGAGCGCCGGCTTGTACTCCAGCGACGGGTGGACGATGGTCATGAGCGAACCGAGGTGGCCCTGGCGGTTGAACCGGGCGGCCATGAAGTTGCCGATGACCCCCTCGTCGATGACGGCGGGGTCGCCGATCTGGGCCAGGACGGCCCGGCCGGCTTCGCGGATGTAGTGGTCCAGGCCGGGGCGCCCGGTGCGGGGATTGAACTCCCTGCGGCCGGGGCCCAGGCTGACCGTATAGGCGCCGGCGGCCAGGTAGACGGGTCTGGGCATGGCTTTCATGGCTTCCCCCTACAGGTAGTCGGTGATGGGGCCGTAGAGGTGGAAGAAGCCCAGCTTCAGGACCTCGTTCACGTCCTCCGGGCCGTCGGCGACGCCCCGCCGGACCAGGCCGAGGCCGGTCTCCCGGCTGGCCCGGTAGTGCCGGCGGGCCAGGTCGGCCCCGAGGGTGTCCAGGTCCCGGAGGGAGCGGAACCAGGCGGTCAGCTTGGCGGTGGGGTCGGGATCCCGGCTCAGGGCCTTCCAGGACTGGCCGGGTTCGGGCAGGGGGCCGAGCCGGGCATCGGCTTCCCGGGCCCAGGGGCTGTCCAGGGACGCGTAGGCCCCCGCGGCCGGGTCGTACACGGCGGCGGGGCGGCCCTTCTGGTAGTCCAGGAAGCCGGGCTTCTGGGCCCCGCCCGGGGCCTGGCCGCCCTTGACTCCCAGGGCGAGGACGCGGTCGATCAGCTCGCTGTGCAGGTCCTCCCCCAGGTGCGCCGCCATGACCCGGGTGATCAGCTGGAACACGTCGATCCCCACGTAGTCCATGAGCTGGAAGATGCCCATGGGCCGCAGCAGGAAGTCCCGGGAGACCCGGTCCACCAGGTACAGCGCCGGCACGAAGCCGTGCTCCGGGGCCAGCCGCTCCACCTCCCGGATGGCGTAGAGGCCGTCCCGGATGAAGTGGCCGTTGCCGATGAAGCCGGCGATGTCGTTGGCCGGGACGGTGGTCTTGCGTAGCGTCCGGGCGAGCTCCCCGGCCAGCGCGGCCAATTCCGGCGCGCAGTCCCGGGGCCGGATCAGCTCCACCAGCTTCTGCACGGCCGGCGGGTTGTAGAAGTGGAACCCGATCAGCCGGCCCGGGATGCCGCAGGCCTCGCCCAGGGGCTGGAGGGGGATGGAGGAGGTGTTGGTCAGGAAGAAGGTCTCGGCCGGGCACCGGGCCGCCAGGTCCCGGTAGATGGCGTGCTTGACCTCCTCGGTCTCGAACGCGGCCTCGAACACCAGCAGGGATTCCGCGGCCAGGGCCAGGGTCTTCCCGGTGCGGATCCGCAGCAGCACCTCGAAGACGAATTCCTGGACCATGTCCTGGTTGTCCACCAGGTCGGCCCGGTCCCGGAACAGGGCGCGCAGCCGGTTGATCTGCTTCTCGCCGTCCTTGGCGGCCTGGTCCCGCAGGTAGCGGACCAGGCCCTGGAGGCCGGCGTCGTTCATGTCGATGAGGTTGAGGATGAAGGTGGCGTCCGGCTGTTCCAGGGCCCGGTAGGCCAGCTCCAGCGCCAGCAGGAGGGCGATGCCGCTGCCCATCTTGCCGGCCGCCCCGACCACCGCCACTTGCCGCAAACGGGTGTTCAAGTCCATGGCGCCGCCTCCCGGGGAAGTTGGTCAGATGCCGTGGAAAACCACGTCATCCCGCTTTTCGAGGAACGCCAGCATACCGGCTTTCTGGTCGGCGGTGGCGAAGGTCTGGGCGAACAGTTCGGCCTCGTGGCTGAGGCCGTGGCCCAGGGTGGCGTCGGTGCCCTGGTTGACCGCGGCCTTGGCGTAGGAGACGGCGATGGGGGCCCGGGCGGCGATGGTCCGGGCGATCTCCAGGCAGCGCGGCATGAGCTGGTCCGGGGCCACCACTTCGTTGAACAGCCCCAGTTCCAGGGCCCGCTGGGCGTCGATGATCTCGCCGGTGAACAGCAGGTACTTGGCGGCGGAGCGGCCCAGGATCCGGGGCAGCCGCTGGGTGCCGCCGAAGCCCGGCATGGTTCCCAGCTTCACTTCGGGCTGGCCGGCCCTGGCCTTTTCGCTGGCGATGCGCAGATCGCAGGCCATGGCCAGCTCGCACCCGCCGCCCAGGGCGAACCCGTTGATCGCGGCGATCACCGGGTGCGGGAAGTCCTCGATCAGGTTGAACACCCGCTGGCCGCGCTGGGCGAAGGAGCGGGCCTCCAGCGGGCTGAAGCCGGCCATGGCCTTGACGTCGGCCCCGGCCACGAAGGCCTTGCCGGTCCCGGTGAGGATGACGGCCCGGATGGAGCGGTCGATGTTCAGGGCGTGGAAGGCCCCCTCCAGCCCGGCCAGCGTCTCGTCGTTCAGGGCGTTGAGGGCCTCCGGGCGGTCGATGGTGACCACGGCCACCCCCTCTTCCACGTTCACGTTCACGATGCCGGCCATGTCGATGCTCCAGAAGGGGGGCTGTTCAGCCCTCGTCGAATTGCGGTTCCCAGGGTTCCACCACGCACAGGGGGTCGCCGCTGGCGACCTTGAGCCCGGTCCGGGCGGTCACGGAACTGATGACCCCCGCGATGGGGGACTTGATCTCGTTTTCCATCTTCATGGCTTCGAGGATGAGCAGGACCTGCCCGGCCGCGACCCGGTCGCCGGGCTGGACCAGCACCTGGCGCACGTTGCCGGCCATGGGCGACTTGAGGTCCTGGCGCCCGCTGGCGCCGCGGGCCAGCTTCATGGCCAGCTTCTTCTTCTTCTCCTCGACCATCTCCACGTCGAAGTGGTCGCCCTTGATGACCACCTCGAACAGGTCGGAAGCTTCGGCGGCGTCCACGTCCACCTCGAAGGAGCGGCCGTCGATGATGAGGGACAGGAGGTTGGGCTGGGGCTCCAGGAAGTCCACGTGGTAGTCCCGGTCGCCCAGGGTCACCCGGAACAGGCCGGGGCCGGTCTCCGCGACCTTGACCCGGACGGTCTTGCCTTGGTGGGTGGCGATGTAGGCCATGGTCAGACCCCCGACTGCCGCTGGATCCGGCCGCTGGACTTCCACTGGGAGACCGTCCCGCCGCCGGAGGCGCCCATGTTGCGCAGGGCCTTCTCCCGGTCGCGCAGGAAGGCCTTGATGGCGGCGGCCACCAGGGCGATGTCCTCGTTGGGCTTGATCCGGGCGTCGTCCTGGGGCTGGAACTGGGTGTCGATGAAGTTGGTGTCGATCTCGCCCTTGATGAACTTCTCGTTCTTCATGACCCGGGCGTGGAACGGGATGGTGGTCTTGATGCCCTTCACGGAGTACTCGGAGAGGGCCCGGGTCATGCGGGTGATGCAGCGCTCGCGGGTGCTGCCCCAGACCACCAGCTTGGAGAGCATGGGGTCGTAGTGGATGGGCACGTCCAGGCCTTCGTACATGCCCGACTCGTCCCGCACCCAGGGGCCGCCCGGGACCCGCAGGCCGAGGATCTTGCCGGGGGTGGGCAGGAACCGGTTGTCGGGGTCCTCGGCGTAGATCCGGCACTCCAGGGCGTGGCCGTGCAGGGGCACGTCCTCCTGGCGGAAGGCCAGCGGATAGCCGGCGGCGCTGCGGATCATCTCCTTGCAGAGATCGATGCCGGTGATCATCTCGGTGATGGGGTGCTCCACCTGGAGCCGGGTGTTCATCTCCAGGAAGAAGAACTCCCGGGTCTTGCCGGAGACGATGAACTCCACCGTGCCGGCGGAGTCGTAGGCCACCGCCCGGGCGGCCTGGATGGCCGCCTCGCCCATCTTCCGGCGCATCTCCGGATCCACCAGGGTGGAGGGCGCCTCCTCGATGACCTTCTGGTGGCGCCGCTGGATGGAGCATTCCCGCTCGGGGAAGTAGATGATGTGGCCGTGCTTGTCGCCCAGCAGCTGGATCTCGATGTGGCGCGGGTGCTCGATGTAGCGCTCCAGGTAGACCGCGTCGTCGCCGAAGGCGTGCAGGCTTTCGGCCTTGGCGGCCCGGTAGGCGGCGGGCAGGTCCTCCATCCGGGAGATCATGCGCAGGCCCTTGCCGCCGCCCCCCGCGGCCGCCTTCATCATCAGCGGGAAGCCCAGCTGCCCGGCCCAGGCCACCGCCTGCTCCTCGGAGCCGAGGTTCTCGCGCATGCCCGGGACCAGGGGCACGCCCATGGCGTGCACCGCCACCCGGGAGGTGGTCTTGTTGCCCATGACCCGGATCGCCTCGGGGTTCGGGCCGATGAAGGCGATCCCTTCCCGGGCGCAGGCTTCGGCGAATCCGGCGCGCTCGGAGAGGAACCCGTAGCCGGGATGGATCGCGTCGGCCCCGCAGCGCCGGGCCACTTCCAGCACCCGGGCCTCGTTCAGGTAGGAGTCCCGGCTGGGCGCGGGGCCGAGCAGGTAGGCCTCGTCCGCGGCCCGCACGTGCAGCGCGGCCCGGTCGGCCTCGGAGTAGACCGCCACGGTGGCCACGCCCAGCTCCTTGCAGGCGCGGATCACCCGGATCGCGATCTCGCCCCGGTTGGCGATGAGAATCTTGGCGAACATGGCCGGTCTCCTCACAAAGGCAGATTGCCGTGCTTGCGGGGAAGGTTGGCGGCCCGCTTGTTCTTGCACATCTCCAGGGCCCGGATCAGGGTCGGCCGGGTCTGGGCCGGGTCGATGATCTCGTCCACGTAGCCCAGCTCCGCCGCGTGGTAGGGGTTGGCGAACTGGTCCCGGTAGTTGTCCAGCAGGGCCTTGCGGGTCCGCTCCGGGTCCAGGGACTTGGCCAGCTCGGTGCGGTGGATGATGTTCACCGCCCCTTCCGGGCCCATCACCGCGATCTCCGCGGTGGGATAGGCGATGGCGTAGTCGCAGCGGATGTTCTTGGAGTTCATCACGCAGTAGGCGCCGCCGTAGGCCTTGCGGGTGATCACGGTGAGCCTGGGCACGGTGGCCTCGGCGATGGCGTAGAGCAGCTTGGCCCCGTGCTTGATGATCCCGCCCAGCTCCTGGTCCACCCCGGGCAGGAAGCCCGGCACGTCCTCGAAGAAGATCAGCGGGATGTTGAAGCAGTCGCAGAAGCGCACGAACCGGGCGCCCTTCAGGGAGGAGTCCACGTCCAGGGCCCCGGCCAGGTGGTTGGGCTGGTTGGCCACGATGCCCACGGACCGGCCGTTGAGCCAGGCGAAGCCGATCAGCAGGCTTCTGGCGAAGTGCTCCTGCACCTCGAAGAAGTAGCCGTCGTCCACCACCGCCTTGAGGATGTCCTTCATGTCGTACGGCTGGTTCGGGTTGTCCGGCACCAGGGTGCGCAGGCCGATCTCGCCGCGGTTGGGATCGTCGGTGGCGTGCTTGCAGGGCGGGTCGTCCTGGTTGTTCAGGGGCATGAACGAAAGCAGCTCGCGGATCAGCAGCAGGCACTCCTCGTCGTCGCCGCAGGCGAAGTGGGCGCAGCCGGAGCGGGCGTTGTGGGTCATGGCCCCGCCCAGCTCCTCCTTGGTCACGTCCTCGTGGCTGACGGTCTTGATCACCTCGGGCCCGGTGATGAACATGTACGAGGTGTCCTTCACCATGAACACGAAGTCGGTGATGGCCGGCGAGTAGACCGCGCCGCCGGCGCAGGGGCCCATGATGGCCGAGATCTGGGGCACCACCCCGGAGCAGAGCATGTTTCGCAGGAAGATGTCCGAGTAGCCGGCCAGGGACTGGACCCCCTCCTGGATGCGGGCGCCGCCGGAATCGTTCAGGCCGATCACCGGCGCGCCGTTGCGGGCGGCCATGTCCATGATCTTCACGATCTTCTCGGCGTAGGCCTTGGACAGGGAGCCGCCGAAGACGGTGAAGTCCTGGGCGAACACGTAGACCAGCCGCCCGTCGATGGCGCCGTAGCCGGTGACCACGCCGTCGCCGGGGATCTTCACCTGCTCCATGCCGAAGTTGCTGCACCGGTGCAGGACGAACTTGTCGATCTCGGTGAAGGAGTCGTCGTCCAGGAGGATCTGGATCCGTTCGCGCGCGGTGAGCCGGCCGGACTGGTGGTGCTTCTCGATCTTGTCCGCGCCTCCCCCCTGCTCCGCCTTCTCGTTCCGGGCCTTCAGCTGGGCGAGCTGGTCTTCCTGCCTCTGGTTCACGGTGTCCCCTACAGAAGCTTGGCGATGGTCTGCAGCTGCATGAAGGTGGTGCCTTCGTAGATCTTGCCGATCTTGGAATCGCGGAAGAACTTCTCGGCCGGGTAGTCCTTGGTGAACCCGTAGCCGCCGAACAGCTCCAGCGCTTCGCTGGCGACCCACTCGGCCACCTGGCTGGTGAAGTACTTCGCCATGGCCGCCTCCTTGACGAACGGCACCCCGGCGTCCTTGAGCCGGGCGGCGTTGTAG
>TBL_comb47_HYPODRAFT_10006305_pt1 | contig 12849 bp, 9 predicted proteins | sample TroBogypolimnion_40_FD_10682 | JGI IMG/M metagenome (IMG submission 10682)
TTTTAGAAGAATATTCCGTGCAGCATTAGCATCTCTATTATGATCAAAATTACAGTTACTACAAACCCATGTTCTTTTTCCTCCAATATCATTTTGTCTATATTGACAGTTGCCACATGTTTTAGTAACCTTGTTCTTTAATAATTTTTCTTATATTCTTATCAATAATACCATTATTTTTCTCGAAAAAAATAAAATCAGTCATGTTATTTATATACTCATAATATATTAATTTCTTTTTCAATAATAAATTAACTAAATAATATTGTAATTATATCATCTGTATTATGAGTACTTGGTGATAATTTCAATTCTTCAATTTCTTCTAATATAAGATTAACAAGTTCTTCTTTTTTTAATTTTTTTAATTCTTTTTCTTCTAAATGTTCTTTCCATATTTTATTTATTCTTGAACTATAAATTAAATCTAATAATCCTTTTTTAGTTAACCCATTCAAAACTTCATTACGAAAAATAAGAAGATTATTAATAAATTCTTTTGATGGAATTTCATAAATTTCTTCTTTTTTATATATATGTCTTTTACCAAGAGTTGGCATAGATAAATCGAACATTAGAGCAGTTTTATTATTCATAGATTCCCTTTTACTCATTATTATTATATTATTAATATATTTAAAATAAAATAATAACAAATAGGAATATAGCAATATGCATTTAATAATTTTTATTTAAATAAAAATATCTATTCTTAATTAAGTAATAGACAAAGTCTAATGTCGAATATAAAAACTCTAAAAAATGTCATTACATCTGGAGTTAGGTCATTTTCTTCTATGACACTCGGAGATTTATCAGTCGGTTCACTTAATGCGAATGATATAACACTCCCTTTTCTTTCAAATGGAGTGCTTAGTGATATCATTATAGAATCGTGTACAATAAACAATTCATCTATCGGTTCAGAAGGGGCATCTAGCGGTAATTTTACCACATTAATAACTGGAGAACCAGGAGTAGGTTATGATGTTCTATTTAATGGAAGTACTCCAAATAATTTCATGCAGTGGGATGCGAGTACTAATACTCTAAATATAGATGGTTCGATTAATATAACAGGTCCTGCTGTTTTCTCAGGTAATTTAAGATTAATTAACAATGATATTGTAGCCATTAATACCGATGGAAATATTAATTTAAAACCCAATGGGTCAGGTATCACAACTATCCAAAGTCCTCTTACACAATTCTCAAGTGGTCCTGTTTCTTTCACTAATACAGGTATTTTTTCAAGTACAGCAAGTAAAATATTATTAACATCTACATTAGATTCTTCTATCACAACAGGTGATGGAAATTTGACATTTACAACTGATTCTGGAATAATACCATTTTCTATTATTTCTATAACTAATCTAATAGGCACAGGAGTACAAGTAACAACAAATACTTCTAATAATTTAAATGTTGGTGATCTAATAACTATTACAAGTTCAAATAGTTTCCCAAGTATAAATGGTATTCGTACTATATTATCAAAACAATCAGCTAATCAGTTTTGTATAACTACACCAACTTCTGTTTTTGTTCCAGGTTATACTGGAACTATTACAAGAATAGCTAACCATAGTATTATTTTAAACCCAGCAGTAGGAGTAAATTTAACACAGAATAAACCATTTAATTTTGGTTCTAATTCATATATATCTGGTTCAGATAATACTGGGCTTACTTTTGGTACAAGTAGTGATATAACATTAGGATTATCATCTGGACATAATTTAATAATCCCAAGTGGTACTGGTTTGCAGTTTATCAATACTCCAGATACTAATAGGGTTTACGTGGATGAAAATGGGTTAAATTTATCGAGTACTAAATCTATTAATATAAATTCAGATCTCTATATATCAGATCCAGTAATAACTATAGGATCTGTTAACAATATTGATGATAGAGGAATAGATTTTCTATGGAGTGATGGTATTAATTCATTTGATGGTTTTTTTGGATATCAAAGAAGTAGTGGTCGTTTTGTTTTCATTCCAAAAGCTACAAATACAATTGATTCTGAAACATTTACAGGAGATTATGGTGATTTTCAAATGAATGATGTTTATTGTAATACAGTTAAAGCTACTAATGCATATACGAATTCACTTTATGGAGATCCTGATCTTTTTCTCAATGCTACACGATATATTTATCTAAATGCTGGTTCTGCTATAAAAATACCAGATAAAATTCCTATACAATTCTCATCAACCTGTTCTATTTCAGAATCAAGTGATAATCTATATTTAAATAGTAGTAATATAATTTTACCACTATCATCTAATTTAGTCTTAGATGAAAATTTAGGAAATAAAAAAATAAATTCTACATTATTAGGTCTTAATATAATATCTGATTTTAATATTTATTTAAGTACTGCATCTGGAAGTATTTATATACCACAAAATATTAATTTAACATTTGGTCTTGGAACACAAAATATAAGTGGATCAGGAGGAGAATTGAATATTTATAGTGGTAATAATATAAGTTTAAATCCATCTGCTGGTCATATTCTAATACCAACTACACGTAGATTAGTACTTGGAAATAGTAATGATTATATATTTGGAAATAATGGTATTAGTATAAATACTAGTAATACTTTGACATGCAATGCTTCTTCTATCATTTCATTAGTAACAAGTTCTTCAATTAAACTTACAAGTGGTACAAATATTATAATTCCTACTGATATTCCTATTATATTTGGTGATACTGGAAATTATATCATGAAAGAAACTGATGATCTATATATTAATAGTAGTACAGGAAATGTAATCATAAATAGTTTATTAGATATTGATTTAAATGCAACTTCTTCTGTCAATATACCATTAGGAATACCTATTCAATTTGGTAATCCTAACCAATTTATATCAAGTAATAGTACAAATTTAATTATATCAAATACAAGCGGAAATATTAATATATCATCATCGAAAGTAATTATCAATGGTGAATTAGATGTACAAGGATCTATAACATACATAGAATCAGCAGTTACTGTTATAATAGATCCATATATAACATTAGGTATATCTAATATAGATGATAACAAAGATCGTGGAATATCATTTAATTGGAATACTTTAGGTACAAGTAAAATAGGATTTTTTGGTTATAAAGATGATAGTAAGAGATTTAAATATATTCCTGATGCTATCAATACAAATGGAGTTTTTACTGGACTTGCTGGAGATATAGATGCTGGAGATATCTATTGTAATAATCTTTATATGACATCAGGAGGTTCTGTAGGAATTGCTTCTTTTACAGGAAATCCTGATCTTACATTTACTGCTAGATCTATTTATATGACAGCATCAACATCTATACTTATACCTATTAATACATTATTACAATTAGGAGGAGTTGGTAATAATATATATAATAATGGATCAGATACTATTTTAAATAATACTGGTAATTTTATTTCTAATAGTATAGGCAATTATAATATTAATAGCACAATAATAAATCTAAATCCAACTTCTTATGTTACAATACCTAATGAAATACCACTTGTTTTCGGTAGTATTACTGAAAATATTAGTTCAAGTTCTGGAAATTTAATATTAACAAGTAGTAAAAATATAGATTTATCACCAAGTACTGGATCAGTTAATATTCCTAATAATATTTTATTATATTTAGGTACAAGTTCTATCAAAGAAGGAAGTACAGGAGATTTAAATATAAATTCAGCTACTAGTAATATAAATCTTACAGGTTCAAGTATAATATTACCTATTAATAATACACCTTTAGTTTTTGGTTCATCTACCAGTAATAACATAAAATTTGATGGAACTAATTTAGATATCTCATCATCAGGAATAGTTAGTATAAGTCCAGGTCTAAGTGTTACAGGTAATATAGGTATAACAGGAAGTATAACATCTGGTTCATGGAATGGAACTACTGTAAGTGAAACTTATGGAGGAACAGGAAAAACGAGTTGGATACAAGGATCAGTTGTTTTTGCTGGAAATAGTATTTTAGCTGAAGATAATGTTAATTTCTTTTGGGATAATACTAATAAAAAATTAGGTATAGGTCTTAATTCAAATATTCCACATTCTTTAACAATAAGAGGAGATCAATTAGGTTTTATTCCAAGAAATGAAATAGATATACAAGGACCAATTTATAAAAATACAGTAGGTAGTTACAATATTCATACATATAGAAAAAGTACAGGTTCTAATTATAATGCTGATTATATTATAGCAACAGGAAATGAAACTGATTATACATTACTTAAAGAACAATTTTGTGTTAGATATAATGGGTTCGTGGGAATAGGATTTACATCTATTTCAGATATCACTGAATCATTATATGTTAAAGGAAATGAGTTATTAACGGGTTCTCTTAAATTTTCTGATACTGAATATATCAATGATATAAGCGGAGTTCTTACATTAACTGGTGGTGGAGTTATATCATTAAATCCAGTTACAAGTGTGAATATCAATAACGATATACCTATAAAATATGGAGATAATACAAGTATATCTGGTAACAATGGAATAATAACTATTATTGGATACACTAATATTTCTTTGTCAAGTCCTATTATTAATATTCCTACTGATTCATCATTATATTTAGGAACAGTTTCATATTTATCTGGAAATACAGATCTTACATTATTTTCTTCAGGAAATATAAATTTAGATTCATCATCTAATATTATTGTAAATAATCCCATATTATTTGGATCTACTACACAATCTATAGGAGTAATAAATGGAAATTTAGTATTAGGAAGTATTGGTGAAATTTTATTAAATGGAACTTCAGTAAATTTAATCGATGGTACTTCGCTTTATCTTGGTTCAAGTAGTTTAAGTGAAACAACTACAATTGGTGGACTTAATATAAATAGTACACAGATTAATTTACAAGATAATGTTCCTATGGTTTTTGGAGATTATAGTAGACGTATAGTCTCTGATGGAACTAAATTACATATTTATGGAGCAGATATATCATTAGATGGAAATGTAGAAATTAATGGAAATTTAACATTAAATGGTCAGACTATACAAGGAGGAGGTGGAAATACTGGAAATATTACTATAGGAAATATAATACCAGTAGGAGGACAACAAATTCTTAATATTACCTCAATTGTGAATAGTAATTTACCAAATACTGTTATTTTATTTACAAATATATCTCATAACTTAATAAACGGAGATACTGTTATCATTACTGGTACTAATAGTGACCCTATAGTAGATGGTACATATATCATTACAGTTTTAAGTAGTAGTTCTTTTAGTATTATCAAATCAGGAGGAGTAGTAGTAACAGGTGATACTGGTATAATGTCAAGTGCTCTTATTGCAGATACTGGAAAGGATCTTGGATTTCAATTTAATTATCATTTAATAACACCAATAGGTACTTCTGGTGCAAGATATGGTTTTTCTGGTTTTAAAAGAAGTACAGAAAGATTTACATTTATACATGATGGAACAAATGTAAATGATGTTTTTAGTGGAAATTTAGGAGATATAGAATGTAGTAGTTTATACTGTACAACTATTAATGGATTTACTGCTGGGGGAAATATCGTGGGAGGAGCATTTAATATATCATCTTCTAATTTTACTATTTCTGGTGGTTCTATTGATGGAACTCCTATAGGAAATACTACAACTTCATCAGGTAAATTTACATCTATAACTGGAAGTAGTTTATATTTAACAGGAGATTGTACTGTACTTGGTAATGGTGGATTTAATTCACTATCAGTTACAAGTAATAGTTTAGTTACTAATTTAAATAGTGATTTACTTGATAGTAAAAGGGCATCAGATTTTATATGGGTAGATGGAAGTAAATCTTTATCTGCAAATTGGAACAGTGGTATTTTTGATATTAAAAGCAAAACATTTACATCTACATCATTGGCTACAACTGGTACAATTGTTTTTACTAATAATACTGGTACATTAATAAATAGTAGTAGTTTGGTATTTGATAATAGTACAAATACATTAAATACTACTAATATAGGAGCATTTAATTCTACAGGAAATATAACTAATGTATCAATTACTTCTGGAAGTATTAGTGGAACTAATATAACAATAGGAATAAATAAAACATTAGATGTTAGTGCTGGTACATTAACATTAGCAGATGGACAAATAAATGGTTCAAAAATAAGTGGAGGAACTGCTGATATAAGTATTTCAGGAAATGCATATACAGTAACAAATGGTATATATAAGGGAGATTTTAATAGTGCTAACACTATATTAAAAGCAGATACAGCAAATATACCTATCCCGCTCATTGTTGGAACTAATACTATAGTTGGTAATATTAATGGAACTATACAAGCATTATCTGCAAGTGATGTACAAACTATAATAGGAGTTCCTTCATTAACTGAAGCTTCTATATCAAATGCAAGTGGTCTTACTACCCATGGACCCAATAATCTTTTATCTAATATTAATTATTCATTTGAAGAGATATTTTGTAATGGAGGAGATGATATTGATATTGATTTAAATAAAAATATATCATTTATCAATGTAGATGGAATAGGAATTGTAACAAGTACTCTTGGTATAGGTTCTATTTCTGGTCAATTTAAACAAATTATATTTACATCTATTACTCCAGGAACTACTTTTCACCTAATATTAAATACAGGAGTATTAGAGACACCTGATGGAAATTTAGCAACTAAAACTATGATATTTGATCAAGCTGGTATGAGTATACATTTAGTTTATTATAAAACATTAACTCGATGGTTTTTAGTACCTGGTGGTTGTTTATTCTAATCATAAGACAATATATATTATAATTATATGGGTAATAATTTGTAAAATTATATTTTTATCAAATAAAATAATAAGCGGAGTATTTATTTTAAACAATTTATGGAAGATAATAGAAAGTGGTAAAATTGATAATATCATTTTAACTTTATCTAATTTAAAATAAATAGCTAATAAATAAAAACTAAGTACTGACAATGTTATATCAAAAATAGCAAAAGATCCTATTCTAAACTTTCTAATATTTGTCAATTGATTCATATTATCTTATTTTATTTTATTATATATAATTATAATAAAATATAGTTATGAAAATTTTTCTTATAATTTTAGTTGCTTTAATTATTTTATATATTGTATCTATTAATAGTATAAAAATGATTACAACAAAATTAACAACTAATACTGTACAAGGAGTAGAACTTTTTACTTTCGGAGATTTGAGTAATGATATTAATAATAGAATTAAAAATTCATATAAAAAAATGAGATCATAGATTATTTCTTAATTCTCATTGGTTTGTTTTTATTTATAACACAATTATAACATTTACATTGGAAACCATATTTATTATTTTGTTCCATAAGTGCTAATCCATTTTTATGAAGAAATACACGATATTCTTCATCTGTTTTTATTCCATTTAACTGTTTTATTTGTTCATCACGAATACATGAAGATTCATAATTTGTGAACATGCGACTATCGGCCATTGCAAAATTAGACATATTTTCTTGTTATTATAATACAATATAAAATAAAATATTGAAAAAAAAATAATAAACTATTATTATTATAATGTCTCTTAAACAAAAATCAATTAAATTAGACCAAGCTATAAAACTTGCAACATCTTTCTGTTCATTGATAGAATATGAAACACATATAGTAGGATCGATAAGAAGAGAAGAAGAATATGTAAATGATATAGATATCATAATTGTATGTGATGATATCTCTTTTGTAAATAAATTAAGTTGTTTTAAATATGTTAATGGAAAAGATAAAAGAATAATCGGAACATATGGTATTACTAATTTTCCAGTTAATAATTTTTAATTAACTTATTCATATCTTTCAAGAAGTCTTCTAATATAATTATCTTCTTCTTCATTTATCACTATTGTACTTGGAATATAAGAATCAACTACTTTACTAATAGTAATAAGAGTTTTATCTGTATGATATTTTAGTATTTCATTTGTATTAGTTGTACTAATTTCTTCTTCAACAGGAACTTCTCCTTCTGATACTATACTATTATCAATAGCACATTTTTTAGCTTCACGTAAAGATAAACATGCTTTAATAACTTCATATTTAAAATTACTAAATCTAATAACTACATATTTTGGTTTTTTATTAAAAATTTCCATACAATTTTTAGGAATTATTCCTGGTATAATATTCTTATTTGTACTACAAAAATTACTAAATTTTTTACTTGATCTACATAATTTATTAATATCACTTAATTCCATATGAGACATTATCTCTAATATTTCATCATACCGTTTATTATCTAATAATTTATTTATTATAGACATTATTATTATATAATAATAAAATAAAATAATTTTCAATTATTTAATTATTATAAAAAAGTTTTTTTATTGTTATTTCTTTTTCAGGAATAGATGACTACATTTACAATATGATGCAGTTTTTCTAATTTCATTGAAATTAGCTTACATGTAATACATTTAGTCATTTTAATTAAAAGTTATGAATTAAACTTTATTTTTCAATTATTATTCTAGTCATCATTTAAAATACATTCATCTTCATCATCTATCTTCTTTTTAAAAGAACATAAGAAACCCTTTTGAGCAATACCATTTATTATATATACCTTTTCACGATTATAAAGATCAGCTAATAATTTCTTTAACTCACTCTTCGTGTATAAAAACTTGATACTTCTCTCTGTACAGTATGATGCAAAACTATTAAATATATCATTAATACTTGTAACAACTTTATTGTTATCTTCAAGTGTATCATCAATATATTGGGCAAATATATCAGTATCATTTCTAAATTCTTTAGTAAATTCTAATACTTCTTCTGGTTCTGTGATTCCTTCTTCTTTTACTTTTTTATAAAAATGAACTAAAATAGATAAGAAAGCAGGTCCCCAATTATTAATTTTCAAATCTAACATTCTATCTTTTTTACGTTCGAAATCCTTTGTAGGATTATCTACAAACTTAGCTCTAAATTCTATAATTTTTATTCTGCGCCATGTACCTCCATCTGAAGCATCGATTCGTGGAATAACATTACAACAAAGAAATAGTTTTGTTTGTAATTTAAATGATTCTTGCGGTTTATATAATTGTCTTGCTGATATATTATCATTTCCAGAAAATACTTTAATGATTCCCATATTAAGTTTATCTCTTGTCTCTGGTTCTTGTATAGTAGTGATTCTTCTTCCTTTTAATTGAATAATTTCAGGAGAAGCATTACCTGATCCTGATCTTGTTTTTACTATTAATGCAACTGGTAATTCTGCCCAGTATTCATTAAATGTTGTTTTAATTAAATTAACAAGACATGATTTACCATTACTACCACTTCCAGAAAATATATTAAAACTCTCATCGCACCTACCAGATAAGCATGTTGCCAATCGTTTCAATGCATACTCTCTCATTTCGTGTATAGGAAAAATTTCATCAAAAAACTTATATATTTCTTTAACTTTTTCATCTTCTTCATCATATTCTATATAATTATGTTTTAATGATAATGTTATACAATCATCTGTCTTACCATCTCTAAGTGACATTGTATTAAGATCTAATACTCCATTTTTATAACAAATAATTTCTAAATTAGAATCCATTTTCTCTAGAAAATCAGGATGATTATTAAAAAATATATTTCTACATTCAGTTATTACATGATTTTTAAAAGGTACATTTTTTAACTTAAGTACTATTTCATCAATAACTTCACTCTTATTTGAACAATTTACTTGTTTATAACGTAAGAAATAATAAATTAAATCACTTGATAATAAAATATATAAACTATTGCTATTTGGATGAAAACGATGTTTTTTAAATTCATACCATGTAGCATTTGAATTATGAGAATCTATTCTAAATCTATCTTTATATATACAATAAACTAATTCTGCTATATCACTATGTGATAATGTTAAACACATACTTATTTTTTCTTCTATCTTTTCATTTAATATTATATGCTCAGGAATCAGAACTTCTTCATTATCTTTATTAATTTCTATATGTTTATAATACTTATTTTTCATTGTAGTATTTAATGGAATAATAGTATCTGGAAATTTCAGTTTGGAACATTCTTCATTGAAACATTTAAGATAAGTTCCATGCGCAGTAATAAATAAATAAAGACAATATGATTTTCTACTATGTGTCCTATTAACAAAAGGACAATGTTTATCTTTTAGAATAACACGGAAACACGGAGGAGTATTATTTTCATTGAAACACTTCTTTATCTGGTTTATATCAAGACCATTGTTACCAAATTTATCTCTAATTTCTTCTACGTATGATGAAATAATACCATCATCTATATCCATATCTTCTTGGTGAGTAAAATTAGTTTCATCATTATGAAATGAAACATCTTCTGTTTCTGATCTAACAGTAGTAGCAATAAGATCTTCTAATGTAATATCTCTATTTGTTCTTTCTATTAAATCAAATACTTTATAATAAGGTGCCTCTCCTTCTTTTAATTCTTTCATTGAACAAGAACCCATTATTCTCAAACCATTATTATATACTTGAGTATCTATTGTTTTTTTCCAGTCAATACCCATATCTTCATATTGATTTAACTTATTTATAACATTATCTATGATATTATATGTTTTTTGTTTATTGACAAGAATGTCTGGATAGTTTAAATGTATTTTATACATGCATCGTGTAGAAACTATCGGTTTTACTTCTGTATCTATTTTAAGTACTTCTTTTACTGATTCATTAAAACTATTTATTATTCTAAAAAATATCTCATTATCGAACTTTTTATTGATACCATTTAATATATTATAAAATTCTGCGCTAAAATCTATATCTACATAAAATTTGAATAAATTACCATAGATAACTCTTTCTGCTAAAAACATTTTATGACCTCCATTTATTTCTTTTAAGAACAATGAAAGAAATAGCTCATTCTCTTCTAATGGAATATGGAACTTTCCAGATTTATATGATACATGTGTAACTGCTTTTTCGTTAGTTTTTACTGTGCGGAATTGTAAATATTCTTTTATATTATTGTACACATTACTACCAGATTCATTTATTAAATCCATTCCTTATATTTAAATATAAAATTAAATATAAAAATATAACATATCTCGTTTTCAATTTTTATTTCTCACATATTGTCTTTATTGTATTACATACTAATTTATTGAATTTTTTTATAAATCTAATAATTTCTCTATTATTTATCATATCAAGAATTTTTTTATTTCTATCTTTCTCTTTAATTATATTAGGAATATCTAATTTATTTTCTTGATCGATTATATCACACATAATATAGTTAAAAAGATAGACATATAATTTTATTAATTTCTCATCCAATTCTTCTTCTGATATATGTTCTCCTATTATTACATCTAATTTTTCATGGAAAAGAATGGGGTTAATTATAATTGATCTTATTGAATTGAATATATTCTTATTATTCTTAATGATTAAATGCATTGAACCATTACATGATTGAGTGAAATGTTTATTCAGATTACTAAAATTTAATGAAAAAATAAATGTTGGAAATGTATTATCTATATAAAAATCATCTTTAGTTTTATTTATAAGATATATGAAATCATATATATTTGTAGCATATTCTATATCGCAATATATTAATTCGTATAAATTTATATAAAACATACTTATTTTTTCTCTTACATCTATTATTTTATTATCTGCAATTTGTCCTATAATTTTTTTATTATCAATAACTTCATTTTCATTATTTATACAATGTAATAAAATATCATATGATTCTTTGAAAAAATCTAATGGTTTATGTTTTCTTAATATATCAGTATAATCTTCATTTAATTGTATTAAACCAGTGTATTCAGATAAAAATTTTGGTATACTTAATATTACTTCTTTTGTTTGTTTAAATGATTTTGCTGGTTTTATTTTTACCGATACATCAACCTCTATTTTCTCTGATTCCTCTATTTCTGTTTGTGTTGCTATATTTATTCCTTTTTCTACAGTTTTCATGGAGAAAAAGGATGTAAATTCATTATAATCACCATTCATTACTTCATTAAAACAATGATATTTTTTTTCTTGAACTGCTTTTCTTATTATATAAGTCATATGATTATCATCTATTATCAGGTCACGTATCCAACATGTCTTTTCACGAATTTCTTTTATAATTATATCTATTAATGATATATTTTTATCTTTTTTATTCAAATTAAGTAGACTATCATTTCTAAAAATATTTTCTATTATTTTTTTAAATGCATCAAAGTCTTTATTTATTGAATCTAAAATTAATTTAGTAGATATACTTGATTGATTTCTACTATGTTGCGAGTCTATATGTTTACATAAATTAGAAGAAGTAGTAGATTCTTTATTACAGATAAGACATATAAAATTAATTGTTACACATTTTTCTTTATGTAAATTATAAACATTTTTATCATCTGATATTTTTTTACAAGAACTGCATAAATATCGTTTTTTACATGTACTATTTTTATGATTTTTATAGTCTTCATCTGTTTTAGATATATAGAAACATTTTTGACATAACATGGTATCAGCATAATGATTGATACTAGTTCTTCTTTTATTTACATGAATTCTTTTTATTTCCATATTTATATAACATATTATATTTCTTTTTAAATAATTATATACTAAATATTCTACTATTCAATTTACGATAAAATTGATTTCAACTTTATTTTTAAATTAATTACACTAATTATGGCTTCATAAATACTAAATATTCTAACTATTCAAT
>TBL_comb47_HYPODRAFT_10006309_pt1 | contig 12848 bp, 9 predicted proteins | sample TroBogypolimnion_40_FD_10682 | JGI IMG/M metagenome (IMG submission 10682)
AACCCAATAAAGAATAATGAACTAGTTCATTATTCTTTATGGGTAATTACCAACGTATAATTCGAACTAGTTCGAATTATACGTTTGGTTGAATCCGTAGGTTCCTCTACCTGCGTTTAATAAAGAACATCGTCTCGGGTGATTTAATTAGGACATTTTGTTCGTTTTCGGTTTTGTAATAATTTTTTTCTGAATAGTTATACAAACTCTGCCCCTCCATTTCCGTCGTGGAATCAAAGATATCGATCCCATTATGAACACATATTGTCTGAAACTGCGATTCGGCGTCGAACCAGTGCGGCTTTTCGGGCATAACCCGCGTTCCATACGTAATGCCCAATATCGCGATTGGATCAAAGAATTCGCGTTTAATAAAATAGATTTGGTTATTTCGCAAAGAAATCATATATTTACCTTTGGAAAAGTATTCACGAAAGTATTCACGAAAGTATTCACGATAGTATTCGTGGAATTCTTGTTTACAATTTTCAGAGCTCAAGTCGCCACATAGGTCTAATATTCGCTGGAATTCCAAAGATATTATATGATTTCCGTAATGTTTGATGACCGACTGCGCCGCACGCGGCGGATAATAAAACGTGTTCATAAACAACAACAAGTCTTCTTTGGATACCGGATATTTTATTCCGTCATTTTGGAACATCGTGTCGAAATTCAAAGGATGACACAGCACCACATCACACCGAATACGCATAATATAATCATATTTGACGCCGTGTTCGAGTTCGTATGCCACAATCTGGCGATATGCTAAATACATTTGATAATATTCGATTATGGACCCCGATCGCCGCAAATAATCTTTCCACATATCACTCACCGTAATTGTGCGGAGTGTCTCCTCTTTGACGGCGGTCCATTCTGGATCATCCGGATCGAACCATTTCAAAGATTTCAAAGATTCGGACAACTGGTCTTTGACAAACGTATCGAAATATGATAATATCACCGTATCTTTGGGGTTCGGTAACTGTAAACACGCGAAAACGTGGCAGCTCGAATTCCGAACGGCGTTTTCTTTGAAATGCGCGATTGTAGTTTCTATAGTTCTTGTTTCACCAGTGTAGATGATGGCGACCAATTTGGTATTATTATTATTATTATTAGTTTCGATTATTGATTCCATAAAATAATAATATGTTCCAAAGATTATGATATATATAATATATCATAATAGGGCAAAATACGTAAACGAAAATACAACTAGTCGCCTAGATAATTTAAACCAATTCATTCACCGTCATTCGCATCGTATCCATAACTGTCCCGCGATTACTCGCGTTATTCGCAAACCAGCCGTCAAATCCGGCGATAAATCGCAAATATTCGGGACTATTATGAAGGCTCGTTATTAGTTCCGCATATGACAGCGTGTTTTGAGTGGTCAGCTCGAACCGGATCGATTTGGCGGGATTCTTTGTGGCGACCCATTTTATAAAATCGTCTAAATGAAACAGCAATATTGTTTTCAAAACATAGTAGCAAAATGCGTTGGTTTTTTCGTGATATCTGTGGTTTTTATTCGTCGTATTCGTCGTATTCGTCGTTATATCCGCATATTTCAGATGAAAATGATTCAACAATTTGACACACTGGAATCCCGACCAAACCTGTTCCACTCTCAGCATTTTCTCCATCTTATTCAATATCGTATCGAAATCACCTATTTCGCGCGTTACGTCGTGCGCAATAAACATCGTATTCAGTATCTCCGCCCACATCTCGCAATATGTCTCGTAGGATCGCAAATCGGAGATATTGATTATATTTTTATTGAAATGCCGCAGAATCGCCTGATCGGCCATTTTGGCCCCCTGATCAAAGGCGGAGAAATCCAGACCCAGACAATGGAACGTTTCGTGGATACAGACTTTGAACCATTCTTCCTCCCTAAATAGTGTTATGTTGGTCGCCGGCTGACAATGCGTCGTAAACGCCGTATTCGCATTTACCCAATTCATCGGTTCTTTGAGCACCAGTGGTTTTACTTTCAGGTGATCGGACATATAAAAATACATATGTAGGGTTTGCGAACAATGGTGGCTGGCATACTTGAATGCGACCGACAACCAAAGATAAATGCGATATATTGCCTTTTTGGTTTTCGCGACCTCCATACGCGTATGGAATGCGTCCGGTTGATGGATCGACGGCAATACAATATGCGCTTCGACTGTTCGCGGTCCGACGCGGAACTTGTATGTGTGCGTTACGGAAGGCTGCGATTCCAATTGCGTTTTGATTTCGTGGGGAATGGACGAATATGATTCGTTATTTGTTATGGAAGAATTGGTGGTCAATGACGACAAAATGTCGTGTTTGGATCTCGACCACATGGTCTCGGCCGTCAATAGTTGGCGATATATTTTCTGTAAAAATGCGGCGGATTGGTTGGAAAATAGTGGTCGTCTTGTCTGGCGTAAATATTTGGATTCCGCGGTCAAATCTTTGACAAATGCTTGTAAATGTTTCGATGTTTCGGTGAATGGCATTTTAATATATGTTATATTGGGTTATAATATATATATTTATATCTATCTGTATGTCTGTATAAGTATAGTTTTACTTTTATTGTATTTTATTGTATTGTTATCTGTTTCTATGCGCCAATTCTTTGCGCAATCGCATCAATGCCACGTCCGCTTCCAATCGATCTTTCGGAAAATGTATCGCCAACTTCGCATCACGTGTCAGCCGCAGCATTTCCGTGAGTTCGGGATTGTCGCCGAATTTGTGTTCCAGCGCTTTATTGCGTTCCTCGATTATTCGCCCATTGATCCCTTCATAATCCGGATCGATTTTCACTTCCGCGGGTCTGATAATCGTGCCTTCGTGTTTCCCCGATTTCGAGTTCGCGTCCTCGGCCATCTTCGTATCTTTCGCGATTTCCGACCCCGAATCCAACGAAAACAGCCCGTAGAAATCGGGATATCCCTTCTTATATCTCGCACCCGCGACGAAATGCGCCACTGATGCCCAGCGTTTCCCGTCGATTTCGATCGGCGGCTCGACGATCCACGAATCATCCAGTTTTTTACGCCAATCTACCACGCGTTTCAGCGCCGTATAGTCCTTTTCTTTGCCTTTGACCATTTTCTCGCCCGATGCTTTACCCGGTGCCTCCGATTTCGATGCGCGTTTATAAAAGTTGAACTGGATTTCGGGATCATATAAATCGGTATTTAACGCATCCGCGTCTGTCCCGTCTTCTACAGCATCCGGTTCGATCCCTTTCCGCGCCAATAGATCGCGGAAATCCTGTATTCGGCCATATAATCCCGATGTCTGTTCCACGCATTTGTTCACGATCAACATCTTTGCGTGATACGGTATTTCGTGGAAGGTGAATATGCGTTTTTCTTTGTAGGTAATAAGTTTATAATGATCCCCCGTATAAGTCGTCATAATATAATATTTCGGTTCAAATAATTCGTCGGCTGGTATGCGTTTATCGCGGATCCCGCAGTTCATCACCGTGTGTATCGATCCATCATTATAAGACAATTCGGAAAATAAAAGGACCTTTATTTTGAGCTCATACTCGAGTGTGGATATTGCCCATTCATCCGCCCAGAATCCGGGGGTCTGAACATATTCTTTGAATTTCGCTAAAGTATCTATATCGCGTATTCCGGTTCCGACCGTGGTTTGTATCAGCTCTTCTTGGTCGCGTTTATCGGCCAGGAGTTTCTTGTATTTCGCGTTGTATTCTTTGGCCAATCCCGTGATTTCTTTGGTTTCTTCCGCCGTTTTCGCGGCCTTCGCCTTGACTTTCAGGTCTTTTTCCACGGTCTTTTTGATATGGGTCAGTTCGGCGTCCATTTCTTTGATGCCGCCCAGAATCTCCAAATAAATATCGCGATAACTCCGGAAGACGGATTCGTCGGCTTTTTCCGCCAAAATGGCGCGCAATTTGGCGACAGTAGTGTTATATCCGATTTGGTGGAATGCGTCGCGAATGACTGCGAAGAAACAGTCGCCGTTCGACTCGACATCGTGGATGTTATAATGAGAGTTTTTCATAAATTTTTGGATCCACGGATTGTGCGCTTTATCTTTGTATTTCCGCTGGATTTCGTCGGCCTCTTCCTGCGTTTCTTCGTTCAGGACGGGGGGCTTTTCGATATCGTCGACAATGGTGAAAATGCCGGATTCGAGGGCTTCGGATGCCTTCTTCGATGCTGGCATCGTTTTCTCTCGGGGGACGCGAATCGAGGTGGCATCGTCGTCGAAATCGTCATTGGAATTTTTATCTAACTCTTCGCCTAAATCTTTGCTGGAATTTTTATCTAACTCTTTTCCCGACGAATGCTTTTGTAGGATCTGATAGACATCCGATTTTAGATTAATATAATTATCCTCCATATAAGGATACAAAACCGCCTCTCCCAAAGATTCAATATCAATATCGCCGTCATCATCGTATATCTTTAAAGAATCCGCTTGTAGAATTTCGAAAACACCGACTTGTGCCTCGATCGTATCATCCGTCGCCAAAGAATATATTGGGAAATAGACCACGTCTTTGTCGGTGAAATTGTATTTGGGTTTGCCTAAAACAACGACGATGGGTTTATCTTTGATGGACATTTCATAGACGGCGGATGGATGGCCGCGATCTTCGGGATGGATGTTACGCATTTCGGGGTATTCGATTTCTATATTTATTCGGGATTTTACAGATGTCATTGTTTCTATAGTATTATCGTATACTGGAATATAAGATAATATTGCGGTTTATTTAGGTTGTTTTTGAAGATTTAGGTAAATTATGGATAATATTTATATAAAGTGTTATAATATAAAATATGAATCCCGTATACACTGAGTTAACCCAATCAAATTATGACGGTATAGCAAACATAGAATATAAGGACCAATTAACATCACGATCCATACCTAAGGATGATTTAATTTCAATTCTCAAAACGAAGAACGTGTATTCAGACGAACACGAATTCGGTGCTAATTCAAAACGAATCGACGACCTTTTAACTGAAATTAAGTCAGGCGAATGTTATTTACAGAATATAACAGTTACTTATAATGATGGTAGGAGAGTTGAATATGTCGGACGTGTAACTAATATACATAAAGTTGATATTGTGCGTAAGGACAAAAGACATTTATATGAGATGTTCCAAACATTTCCGAACAGTTTAAAACCACCAAAAGTTAAACTACAAACTGCTACCGAAAAAGTAGATCCATCTGAAGAACCGCAAGCAACTATAACAAGATGTATAGAAGAAGAACTGGGAACGTATTCAGATAATAAACAAACCTATTTTGAAATAGATAAGGATAACATAACAGTTAATCACCCGGTTCAGGAACCCAGATTCTCTAAATCATATCCTACATTGTTCTGTGTTTATTTAATTGGATCATCTGAATGTATTCTTAAACCGACGATTGATGATACAATATTAGGATTCAGATTTAATGACACCACATTTGCTACATCTGATATTCAAGAAGGAGTAGTTAAGAAAACATTACATTGGCAATGGTTGACACCAGGCGAGTTTACATTACTAGAACACGATTATAAAAATAAAACAGTTACTGATAAAATGATAATTGATAATTGGAATTTAATAAATAATGCCCACACGGGAGGAAAATCAAAAACCAGACGAAGAAAGAATAATCGTAAATCTAAACGTAGAAGAACGCGTATATCACGTCACCGACGATATAAAAAACGCAGTCATTACAATCGATAAATAAAATACATATTATATCATTCCTATTTTGATATATTATCCATAACATCCTTAAACTTGAATATAGCGCGACTCGTCAGACTCTTATAATCGCCCCCCTTCATACTCGCCAACGCCGAGCACATCGGCACCACCGTATCCGTCCATTCGCCGCAAGTTTTCAATACCGCCTTACTCTGTGTAATCAATATACTCATACATTCCACGACTTCCTCTGTTTCGTTTTCGCGACCCACCATTTTCATCGATTCCAAAGAATACATATAAAATTCGTGGATCAACTGGAACATTTCTTCCGCGGTTAGCACGCCCATCTTCAGCAAATTCGTGATAAATGCTACGGTCGCCTTCTGCATATCGCATGCCTTCGTATATTCGCAGAATTGGTCATAATCAGTGTCCGCATCGACATACTGAATCTGTCTAAATGTGTTGATATACTTATTGATGAATTCCGTCAACAGTTCGCGAAAAATGCCGTGCGTATCGACCAATTCCTTATACAATGTCGCGTAGATGTCGGAATAGAATTTGTTCGTGCTCGCAATGTCGAATATTGCCTGGGTTATATATCGCAAATTGCCCGTGCTACCAGTATTTTTATTTTTATTGTTATTGTTATTTGTGGACTTATTTCGGGTTGGTTCATCATCACTCGATGTTGTGTCTTCGTCTTCGTCATTGCTATTGCTATTGCTATTGCTGCTATCATTCGTCGCGTCAATAATTTCTTGTATCAGCAGCAATATCGCATCGCGTGGTTGGTCGTAGTTTTTGTTCGACAGTTTATTGAGCGTCATACGAATCAGACTCAGCGTCTTTTCGATGCCCTGCTTCTCGTCGACTTGGGTGGTCTTGAAATTCCGCAATACTGCCCAATCACTAGCGCCGGAATTTGCGTTTCCGTTTCCGTTTCCGTTTGTATTCGGCCGGTTGTTATTATTATTAGTATGATGTTTTCCCTTGTTCCCGACGCGGCGGTCGTATTTGCCGCCTTCTTTTTTGTAGGCGAAATCGTCGGTATTTTGACTAGTATAAGATCGATAATTCGTCGCCGAATCGGTCGCAGGCTGGTCGTGTAATAGTCCATTCAGCGTTTTCAATATAGCGAGCGTTTCGGGTGACAATTCATATTTGGTCCCACTAAATGTCATATCAGTGAATTGACTCAATGTATACGTAAGAGATACGGGTGACACTGGATATGATTCATTTAATTCTGTCATATTGTTATCCTATTATCTTATACTTATGTTGTATTATATAGATACACGTGTTTATATGGATTTTATTATAATTGATGTGATATAATTGTCGTGAATGAATCTATATTTGTAACCCCATATAAAGAGATCGGGATCTAATACATATATAATTGGATCCCGAAAATGGCAGAAACCGTATCACTATCAATCATTTATTTGAGAAAAAGCCGCGAAGTTGCGATTGGAATCAACCAAACGTGGTTAAATATAACCCCCGATTTTCAACGGGAATACGAATCGTGGGATGACAAATTGAAAACGCGACTCATTGAATCGATATTGCTGAATCGCGCGATGAACCCTATTTGGACCATTCGCAATGACGCGGATGAATCCGAAGAAGTGTTGGATGGAATGCACCGTTTGACTACGGCACTCAAATTCATCGACGATGAGTTCGCGATTGGACCTTATCTAACCACGCTTTCTAATACTGTCTATCAAGGCAAGAAATTCAGCGAATTGACATCGGAAGATAAGACGAAAATACGCCAATATAACTTTACTATCAATAAACTGGATTCGTCATACAAAACCGACGAACAGAAGTTGAGAGATATGTATGCGATATTGAATCGATCCAGCAAAGCGCTGAATGATTACGAATTTAATAAACCACTGACGCAGCCATTCTACGAAGCCCTCGCACCATCCAGCAATAATTTTCTAGGCACAGTGTTATACGATAATGATTCAACGAGTCGCGGAAAACTGGAAACGGAAATAACTAAAACGCTGGCATTGTGCGAAGAGCGCCTACCGATTTCGTTTTCGTCTATTAATGATATATGCGCCAAATGGCAAAAAATAAACCTAGGCGAAACCGCGGCGTCTATTACTGAGTGTATTACTACCCGAGGCGCACATCATATCGAAACTCTGGATCGTGTCAAACGCGTGATGGATAAATATGTGGAAGACGAATTGTTTCCGGCCAATATAAATCGCAGAGCACAAGCCATTCCGATAATGATTATTATTACTCGGACGGTCGCGTTGGTAAAATCGAATGCGCTATTTAGTCGACATTCGGACAATCTGATTGCCGCATTTAAGTCGAAAATAATTGGCGTGGATATTCAAATGGAGCTCGGCTGCCATTCACGAAATGCGGGATTTCAAAAACAACTGATCCAGCTCGTCGATGGTATTATCAGGTCTGAAATCGGCGAAGTGGAAGAACCTCGGTGTTTCGCTAAGCGTATGATTCAGGAGAAGTTGGAAGAACAGAATTATATTTGTCTATTATGTAACGTTAAGATCGCGCTGAATCAAAAGTTCGAAGGGGATCACGTGGTGCCGTGGATATGTGGTGGTAGAACGGTCAAAGAGAATCTACAGGTTGTTCATCATAAATGCCATAAGCGCAAATGTTAAACCAATTCATCGGTGTAAGCAGAGTGTAAGGAAATATTCAAGTGTGATAATACAACACGACAACACGACAACATGACAATACGACAATACGACAATACGACAATAACATAAATCCCGTAAATCATATAAACACTTGCGCATATACATAATATTAGTATAGATGACGGACAACGACAACACGCAAGCAATTTCGGTTGGCTCTGACGAAACAGGGTCAGCCACACCAATAATCAAGCGCTGGGACGACCTCCCATTAAAGGAGTCGCTATTGCGAGGTATATTCGCATATGGTTTCGAAAATCCCAGCGAAATCCAGAAAAAAGCCATCCCCGCAGTATTGACGGGGCGTGATACGATCGGTCAAGCGCAATCCGGCTGCGGTAAAACCGGCACATTCGCCATATCACTGCTACAACGCCTTGACGTGTCGTCGAAGACGACGCAGGTCCTCATCCTGGCACCAACACACGAGCTCGTCCACCAAATCGCCACCGTCGTGGTCGCGCTCGGGTCTTTCATGGAAGGTCTGGTAGTAAAGACGATGGTCGGCGGCACATCGGTGCGCGAAGAAATCCAGTCGATGTCCGCCGCGGTCCCGCACGTAATTGTGGGATGCACAGGTCGCGTTTTAGATATGATGAATCGCAAGGCTTTAAGTTCGCAGCATATTAATATGCTGATTATGGACGAGGCCGACGAAATGTTGTCGCACGGTTTCAAAGACCAAGTGTATGAGATATTCCAACAGCTGAATATGGAGATTCAGGTCGCGCTTTTCAGCGCCACTATGCCGCCGGAAATCATCGAATTGGCCGAGAAGTTCATGCGCGATCCCATCCAAATCACTATGAAAACGGTCGACCTGAATTTGGAATGTATCAAGCAATATTATATTGCGCTGACGGGGGATGATGCGAAATACGAGACGCTCAAAGATATATTCGAAAAAATCACGATTTCGCAGTGTATTATTTACGCGAACACCGTGCCGCGCGTGATGGACTTGTATGCGGCGCTAATCAAAGACGGATTCCCCGTGTGCTGTATACACAGCGAAATGACGAAACAGGATCGCGAGAAGGTGATGGCGGAATTTCGCACCGGCGCGTTTCGGATGATGATATCGTCGAATGTGACCGCGCGCGGTATCGATGTCCAGCAGGTGGGAACGGTCATTAATTTCGATATTCCGGGCGATCCGCATTCGTATTTACACCGCATTGGACGCAGCGGGCGGTGGGGGCGCAAAGGAAAGGCGATCAATTTCGTTACCCGGGCGGATATTCGGATGTTGCGACGGATCGAGCAGCATTATGGGTCGTCGATCGAGGAAATGCCCGCTGACTTTTAATTGGGAGTACCTACATAGTGAAATGCACAAAGGTGTAAATTTGAGGGGGTACATAAAATTGGTATAAATAACTAATATTATAATCCGTTATAATATTACAATGTCCACCGAAGTTACCGAGCAAACCATCATATCCTATGTCTTAGTAAACGTATTTCCAGAAAGCGAATATCACGCTGCGCTACAATATCCTCCATTACCTCCGTCCAAAATTGCCAAATTTAGCAAATATCTTTGGGACAACTACTCAAAACATCAACGCTATCATTCGGCGGACGCCATCGAAAAACAGACAAAATACAAAGAATATAAAGAATACTACACTGGCGCATATGGCGTTGATTTCGACGAAGAAATGCAGTCAAAATGCGATATTATACACCATTGTCTATTCCACGATGCGACGGAATATAATTTATATAGTGGGGATAATGAACTGCCATTTCACTATTGTCATTGGGAAGATTATGTCCCGCAACATTATCTCATCCGATGCGGCGATGGCGAAAATCTCAAAAACAGTATCCAACACGGAATATGGGGAGTGAACAAATCGTCGCATAATGGTTCTCTTATGTTTACGAACTGCGCCGTCAAAACAGATATATTATGGTTTATCAAAAGCGGTAGTAATGGTCACGCAATCGCATTCGCCGAGTATGTCAGTCACAATGACCGCACCAAAACAAACCAAGAATTGGGCTGGTTTGGTCCAGACACGTGGGAAATCGAAATCAATTATATCAAATTACGTATGACTGAAACCCTGCCATTATATACGGAAATAAAAGGTGGTTCTGCCACTATACGCAAATTCAGTGCCAACTGCAAGATCGATTTACCAAAGATTTACGCTAACTCGTCCGGACTCTCGATAAATAATGTATAATTATAAAATAGTATATATTCATAATATGTCCCAATTCCAACAAATCATCCAGGATAATTCCGGGCTGCTTTTCCAGTTCGGCGTGGATATTTCCATTTTCGGACCAGACACAAATTCAAACACTAATTTCGCCGTGGATCCCAGTCTCCCTTTTTCCCATCCATTTCAGCTCCCTATACAGTATTTATCCAAAGAATTGGTCCATCCGTTGTCGCCCATCGTTTCGCAAGATCTCGAACTCGCGGCCAGAGGATCACTATCACTAGACACAAATTCCGTGACAATGTATGATCATCTTTTCAAACCGTCGCATTCTTTCGCTAAAGATTCCATCAAAGAATGGGCTAAACAATATACCACCGATATCGCATTTTTGAACGAGACCAAAACGGTTTTAGCCGAAATGCCGACATATATATTGAAATCGAAGATCCTAAATAACAACCAGGACATTTCGTCCGATTCAGACGATTCGTATTCCGTCCAATGCGACGACATTATGGCAGTTTGGTGCGAAATCAAAGAAAACCCCGATTTTATGAGCAAATATTCGTTCGTCGAATGGAATATGCTGAAATTCCTCAATCAGTCGCAGTCTTTCCTCCAGGCCATTACTTTAGCGAATATTATATCCCCAGTGATGAGTCTGCTAATGCCGATATTATTCTTGATTTTCCCGTTTATCATATTGAAACTCCAGAACATTCCGATCACATTCTCGGTCTATTTAGAAGTATTACGCGATATCGCAAAGAATCATTTACTAGGCCAGGCGCTGAATTCCATGAAAACCGTGTCATCTAGCAGCGTCGCATACGCACTATTCACGGTCGGTATGTATCTTTGGTCCGTATATCAGAATATCACGCAATGCCAAAGATTCTATAAAAACGTCCGGAAAATAAACGACCAGCTATTCACGCTCAAAGACTACACGCAATATTCGATCGCATCTATGACCGCGTTTTCGAGTATACATTATAAGAAGCCGACATATGCGGCGTTTTGCGAGGATGTCAAAGCACATACGCTGGCTCTGACGCGACTATTGGGCGAACTCAATTCGGTTCAACCTTTCAAAGATAATATCATTTCAAAGATTCCTGAAGTCGGATATATGCTTAAATGCCTGTATTCCGTCCATTCCACACCGGAGTTCGATTCGGCGCTGCGATTTTCAGTGGGGTTCGAAGGCTATATTGATAATATGAAGGGGGTTTATGCGAATATTGGCGATGGTCGGATCGCGTATGGGCAGATTTCAAATATCAAAGATTCGGACACCGTCGATCTAAGTGGCAACGATAGTCAAGGCTTTGTATCGCAATATTACCCTACGACCCATAATAATTTAGATCCCGTTCCAAACGACGTATCGCTGACATCGAACGCGGTCATCACCGGTCCGAATGCGTCGGGTAAGACGACGTTCCTGAAAACGACGATGATAAATATTATATTGACACAGCAGGTCGGATGCGGATTCTACAAAGAATGTTCGCTCGTCCCATATACGCATATTCACTCCTATTTGAATATTCCCGATACGTCGGGGCGCGATAGTCTATTTCAGGCCGAATCGCGGCGGTGTAAGGAAATCCTGGATATTATCAACACGACGGACAGCGCAGAATCTCGGCATTTCTGTATATTCGACGAACTGTATTCGGGGACGAACCCGGTGGAAGCGACGAAATCGGCGTATTCGTTCCTGACATATTTGGCTAAATTCCGGAATGTGGATTTTATGCTGACCACGCATTATACGGCGCTTTGTGATAAATTGGAGAAAAAGAACTCAAAAACCAATCTGAATACAAAGAATACAAAGAATATCAGTAATACTATGACCAATTATCAGATGATGGTGGAAGAGGATCCCGAATCCGGGGCACATAAGTATTTATATAAAATCCAACCGGGCATTTCGAAGATTCAAGGTGCGATCAAAATCCTGATGGAAATGGAATACCCCGATGAGATTATACGAGGTGTCAAAGAATACGACTTGGATACAGACGCATTAGATGATATAGATGATATAGACGATATAGATATATCGGTAAAGGATGAATTAGATCTAGATCTAGATACAGTCCTTATATCAGATCCAGAAGAACCGAGTGATGCCCCGCACTCGCACATAGATGAAGAACCGAGTGATAATACAGTCCAGTAGTTTTATCGGGATCTCCGCAAAATTGCCCGATCCGTTT
>TBL_comb47_HYPODRAFT_10006310_pt1 | contig 12846 bp, 19 predicted proteins | sample TroBogypolimnion_40_FD_10682 | JGI IMG/M metagenome (IMG submission 10682)
CTTTTTTTTTATGTTTTTTACATTATTGTTAATTTCCATATTAATCATAATTAATATTTATATATAAAAATACGAATTTGTCCCATTTTATAGAGAATTAACATTATTATCAAGAGTTATCTCTGTATTAATGTCGCTTTCATCAATATAATTATTATTTTTTATGGCTTTTATATCCTTAAATAATTTATTAGATATATCAGAATTTGTTTTTTCAAATATATGAATAAGTGATGCAAAACAATTTAATGCTACTCCAAGCCAAATAAATGTTTTATCATTATAACCCGTAGCAATTGTAGTTGTTAATATACCAGCCGTCTGTATAATATGAAATAAATAAATAAGAAATATGTTGTATTTATTATAATTCTTACGATATTTCATAAATCTTTTTAAATCTTTTATCTTGTTATTTTCAAATATTTCGTTAATTTGTAATGAAACTGTTAATTCTGCCATATTATATATATTAATAAAAAAATTGAAGTATAAAGACAATACTTTATTATATAATACATTAATTATCAAAATGGACTCATCCCTATTTAATTTTAACAATCACCAAGAAGCTGGATATATTATAACACCAACAATACATTTACACATTAAACGGATTTCTAATGGAATTGCTGAATTATATTTTACAAATGAAACAGGTTTAAAAATTGAAATTCCTAATGATATAGAGATTTATTCATACGATCCACAAAATAATACAAAAAGATATATTATAATCCCATTAAAAGAAAATAATTATGCGTTGGCATGGACAGAAAATTATGATATAGATTATAATAATAAAACAGTATTAACATTAAAAAATCAAAGAAATTGGATTATATCTAAAGAAAATTAAACCAATGATAAAAAGAATAAAAATTGAAATGGATTATATTCAATAACTTATATTTAACACATTATTTATTATCAACAATGACATCATTATTATCAAAAAAGATTGAAGATTTAGATCAGGTTAATTTGGCTCATTCTATTGATACAAGTTCAATAAATGTCAATAAATCAATATATTGTATTGAATTATCATATGAAGAAGGAGAGATTTTGCGGATAGGAGAAGACATACAATGTGAAAAACAAAAATTACATTTAATGATGAAAAAATTATCATTTATTAATAATTTAATCCAATCTAATTTGAAAAAATAAATACTTGTATAATTTTATTTTCATATTATTTATTAAGATGAAAATAAATAAATATTATTTGGTTTTATTATATCTTCTTATATTTTATATTTTATTTTATTTTATATTTTTTTATATTTATAAAATATTTAATGTTAAAGAAGCTTTCTATTGGTCCAGTGAAACTAAAGATAATTTTATAAAATTTGAAAATACTTATAACCCAACATATAAATTTGATACAAATATTGTCTCTTCACAAGCATCTGAAGATGATGTAAAATATTTAATAGAAAATAATAAATGGAAATGGACACAAAATACACAAGATTTATATAAAGAAGCCATTTTAAGTAGCACAAATATAAAAATTGACCCCTCTGAGGCATTAGAAGATGCTCAAAAAATATATAACGAGAAAGCAATTCTTCAACTTCTATCATGGTCCACCAAAGAAGGTATTTTTTTATTATCAGGTTCATTATTACCAAATTCAATAAAACAGCATCAATATCAAGATCAAGAGCAATCTGATGGGAATATTATAAAATGTGGGTTTGATGAAAATACCAATTCCAATGTTTTACAGAAAATTATAAATGTGGGATATAATGAAATAACTGGAAGTATTAATCAAAATATTACTTTTTTAAAAAATGAAGAAATTGAAAATAATGTAAATGGTTTTAAATTTTTAAATAAACCTTGTAATCCTTGTGGACCTTTAAATGATACACCCGATTATTCTTGCCCTTTTTCCATTAATGTTGGAGAAGGTAATAATATTAGCACTTCATGGAAAAAATTATGGGGTTTATAAAAAAATATTTACATAATATTTACATAATATTTACATAATATTTACATAATAATTACATAATATTTACATAATAATTTTATTTTTTTTATAATTTTATATGTGATATGTGAGATAATTATTTTACATATATACATTATTTACTTACACTTCTTATTAAAGTAGCAGCTCTTGGAGTTACTCTATTTGTGATTGGGTTTAAATTAAGTTGATGAATATTTTCTCTGTCGCCATTTAAATCAGTTGATTCTTCCAACTCATTAAATACATTTTCATCTTCGTCTGGGTCCATTCCACTAAACTCACTCAAATTTTCTTCTGATTCTGGGTTATTCAATTCATTTAAATTCATTGGTAATCCACTCATGGCAGAGGAATAATCGCGAGATGGTTGAAAATTTGTAAATGGATTTATCGCATTTGTTTGTCTAGTAAGATTATGTCTAGGAGTTGAAGGCATTGGACACGAAGTTTGTCTAGTAAGACGACCAGGGGGAGGTGGAAAACCAAATACGGTATTTGTTATTTGTCTTCCAAATTGTCGAGGTGTTGTATATTCTTCTGGTAAAGTGGTTGCGTTATATGATTCTTCCCGTCCATTAGAATTTCCTCTTGATACGGCAAAAGTATTTGCGTATAATGTTCCACATGTTCTAACAATGATGTATATATCATCACATAACGAATTAAAGAAGTCAATATCTTCCTTGACAATTGTTAATATATTATTTTCCAAATAATTTTTTATTGATTTAATAAATGAATTACCAACAGTTTTAAAATCTTTATTTTTATATTTATTTAATGATTCAAATATTAATTCTTGTGTTCTTTGTCTAAAAATATATTTTATAATATTTGTAAAAGTTGGTATGGTTGGATCAAGACTAATAAGAGATGGAAAATATATAGTATCGCATATTTTAACAACTTTATTTTCTTGATTATCAAGATTATTTATACCAAAAAGTTCTATATTTATATCAAATGGAGACTTTGACCTAATATGAAGAATACTTTCAGAATCTCCTGTTAAACTATTAATTTTAATGACATCACTCCAAGTATTTGTTCGATAATTATAAATTTCACCATCAGTTATTTTAATTTCAATATCGCGAAGTAATTCATACAACATATGATGAATAACCACTCCAAAAACTATTGGACTATTTTCCATTTTATCAACAAAATAATAGAATGAATTAAGCCCAGATGATATCATTGATAGAGTTTCTGATGAATGATCGATACCAAATCCAAAAGTAGTAATACCATAACTCTCATCAATAAGTGTTTTCAAATATTTAATATCAGTTGAACCCACATTGGCATTACCATCCGATGATAATAAATGAATAATTGAATAATCTGGATATTTATCCTTTAAAATATCCATTTCTTTTTTTGTATTTAAAAGAGCCAATTCAATATTTGTTCCTCCACGAGGTATAATTCTTTTTACAATATTTATAAGTTCCATACAATTTTCCAAAGTTATTTCAGTAAGTGTTATAATATTTTCTATTTTATCATCAAATCCATCAATTCTTAATAATACTGTAATATTTGTTTCTTTGGCAATTATATCAATAATATTAACAATACAATGAATTGTATGGTCCATCTTACTTCTACCATCTCCACAACCATCACTCATTGATCCTGATATATCTATTGTAAAATTCAATATAATTTTTTTTTTAGTAATAGAAACATCCGCTATTTTTATTTTAAAAATACCAAATTCCAATTCTTTATCTTCAAAAAGAATTGGAATATTTATATCTGTTAATTCAGTTTCCTGAAATTTAATCTCTGTTGTAATAAGTTTATTTGATTTTTGAAAAGACGACATTGTTAAAGAATTGTATTGATAAAATATTTGTAATATTTAATATCAATTTTTTTTTTAATTATCTACTTTTATAAAAAGTGTAGCAAAATCGCAACCATGATTTGAACGAGGTTTGATTGAGATTATAAAAGAGCGCAGCTTTTTGATACACTTTTATTAAAAGTGTATTTATTAAAAATTTAATAGATGCATTTCAATATATTCAGAAGCCATAAAATAACTATTAAATCTAGTTTCATAATTATATACAGAGTTTTTCATTGGCATTGATACATGTATGGTATCCGCATCTATTTTCATTTCAAATTGAAAATCTTCTTNTTTTTTTAAAAAAATAATATGATTAATTTCATTTACAATTAATTCCCAACCAATCTTTTTATTAAATAATTCTTCCAAACATAAAAACCCTTTATTCATAATTTGTTGACTTGATACATTCTTTACATCACAATTTTCAATATTCATTTATAATCTTTGATATACATATTATATAGTTAACTTTATATTGTTATTTTAATATTTAATATTTAATATTATTTTAACTTAAACAAACATTACATTATGTATATAATGGATACAACAAATACCACAACCTCTCCAGTCCCTTCAATTGAAGAAGCCAAGGCTAGACTTTTAAATATGCCAATCAATACTGAAAATGATGCTTTAAATGTTATTGTAAGTTTTTTAAATATTGCACAACGACGAGGTTGTTTTAGTTTGGACGAAAGTGCTAAAATTTTTGAATGTATCAAAAAGTTTCAAAAACCACCAGATGCAACCGTTTGAAATCCACTTTTAAAATGGTCGATATATATCATTTCAATTAAAGAAGATAATGATAGACGAATTCATGTAGAAGAAGTATTAAAAAAAGCAACCGAATTTGGATTTAATGTGGAAATTATTGAGGCAATTTATTGGAAAAAATGTAATGTTCTTGATATATTAAATAATTTAAATATTACTTTTGTTAATAATGGTTCATTATCTCAATCTAATATTGCTTGTTTTTTATCACATAGATTGGCATGGCAAAAAATTTTAGACAACAAAGATAATTTATCCATTATTTTAGAGGATGATATGGATTTATTAAACTTTCAATTATTTTTAGATACACAAAAACAAATACTTGATTTGGACTATTATGACGGAATTATTATGTGGAGACATCCAGAAAATTTTCCACAAAATTTAAAACATATTTCAGATAATCTTATTGAATATTATTTTCAATGGGGTTTATGTGCTTATCATATTAAACCCAATTTATGTCAAGAAATGTTAAATATTAATAATATTGATGCACCCATTGATGATTATGTTTATCGTAATATTTTTCCAAATTATAAAATGTACTTTACAGATAAAGACCTTTTTTTTAATCAAGGTTTTATTAAATTCAAATCAAATATTTCCAATTATATTCCACCAAATTATATACATATTTCCAATGATTTATAATAATAATAATAATAATAATAATATCTTTTATTTTATTAGCATATGTGTTGATAAAATAATTAATAAATTAAATTTGTAGTTATGTAAATTTTTATTATATTTTTACTAAAATGTCTGTATATTATATGTATCGTTTTATTATTAGTTTTTCATTATTAAAAAGTATATTTCCATATTTTAGAAAACATATTTTAAATATATTGAATGGATCTGAATTATTATTTATAACAAATTTTTTTATTTTTATTATATTATTGGGATTATTATCTTATAAATCTTTATTTGATAAATCCTCAATTATTAAAACTTTTGAAAATTATAAAAAATTATCACATTCGCATTATTTATGTATTATTATAATTGCCATATTTACAGTAGCTTCAAGTTTATTAATGTATGAATTTGATAAAAAATATAATACACCTTTATTAAACTCGTTATTTATTAGATGTCTTTCTATTTTAACATTATTTGCTACTAGTATATTTATTTTCAAGGAGAGATATAATTGGAAACAACTTTTTGGTATTTTTTTCATTATTATTGGATTTATTTTGACCACACAACAAGACCCTAAATAATAGTTATTATAAAGAATTTAAATATTATTTTATGAATATATATATATATATATTAATAATGGAATTAAATGATAACGATGATGATAAACACAATCCCAATATTTTTGATGATTATAAATTTATTGATGATACTGCTTATTTTTCCAATACAAAACAATCAAATAAATTATTTTCATTTTTTACTTCAACTCCTTCAAATTTTCCTTCCATTTCTCCAAATATTAATATTAAAGATTTCTCTCAAGAAACCAATATAAAATCTAAGATTAATGTTGAAAAGGATAAAGAACAATTGTATGATTCAATTATACATTCAATTAATGATTCCAATAAAGTTGTTTCCAAAAAAAAGAAACAATCTATACCAAAACATATTAAAAAATTAGTATGGAATACATATATTGGGAATGATATTATAAAACATCGTTGTTTATGTTGTAAAAAAATAACAATAGAAAATACATTTTTTGATTGTGGACATGTTCTTAGTGAAAAAGATGGAGGAACACTTGAACTTTCTAATTTAAGACCCATATGTTCAGAATGTAATCGCTCAATGGGTTCAATGAATATGATTGAATATGTTAAAAAATTTGGATTATTTATTGGTTAAGTTAATATATATTTTTAAAAAATATATATAAATATTATAAATAATAAGATAATATGGATAATATGGATAATATGGATATTGGAAATATAAATGATGTGTCTTTTTCAATTTTAGATAATACAATTTTAGAAGAAATAGTTCAAAAGCCAAAATCAAACACACAAACAAAACAAAATCGTAATATAATTATTTCTTCTGAAGAAAAATTAAGAATACAAAAATCCATTGAAGAATCAGATATTAATTTATCCATTGATTTATTTTCCACTAAAAATTAATAATATAATATTATTATAATTTTATTTTATACCAACGAAGAATTAAAATGGGGCGGTGCGTCTTTTAATTCGTTGGCAACTGTTTAATATAAATGTTTTCTGAAAGTTAATGAAAATCTTGGTTCTTTAATTTTTTTTTGAATTGGAATTTCGTGTGTATATATTTTTTGAAAATTTCCGCTCATTTGTATTATACTATTATTTTGAGTTGTTACTTCAAAACATATTTTTTTATCATTTTTATTACGAATTCTAAAATTTCGTTCTGCTCCAAATGAAATACAAATAACTCCACATCTTGGATCCAATCCCGTTTCATTATCACTATGAGCCCCAATATAATCATTACCATTCATATATTTATTTATTAATACTCCATTATATTCAGACCCAATAATTTCATTAACATCATCCATTATCTTTAATAATGACTCCGGAATACTTTTTGATTCCATTAATTTATTTGAATATTTATATCCAATGGAATCATTTGAAAAGAAACCTACAAATCGTTGTTGTTTACATTTTTTACCAAAAATTATTAATTCAGGTCGTTCTTCTAATTGACAATCAATATCATTTATACATTTTTCTAATAATTCAGTATTTTCATAAATTCCATAATTTAAAAACGCGGAATTTATATTATCTTCAAAAATACAATTCATTTTATTATTATTGAAATATCATATACATTGTAAAAGCATTTCAATTTTTATTTATAAATTTATTAAATAATGAATTTTCAATAAATTCACTCCAATTGGCTGTTATTAATAAAACAAATCCAAATAAAAATAATAATAATTTTGTTTCTTTTGATATTGATTCACTTCTATTTGCTTTTGGATAAAATACATAAATTAATAAAACCGCCATCAAATTCATAAATATAAATTCAAATCTTTCTTTCCAAATTATAATAGATTTATTTAATTTTGTATTTTCTTTTCCTGTTCTTTTTAATCTTTTGTTTATTAAAGATGTTATTATAAACCCAACTTTACTTGTAATAATTACATAAATAAAAAAGTTGAATATATCCATATATATACACTTTTATAAAAAGTGTAGCAAAAATATTTCCCGAGATGGGAATAATTTTGGGTAAGATTTTTGACTAATGGTATATTTTCTTCTTAATTTTGAGAACTAATTGAGGTTGATGTTTTGGAATTGGTTTCTGTTCCAGATGAACTAGATGATGATGTATCAGTTCCAAAAATGGAATTTAAATTTGTATTTTGTATTTTTTTAGGATTAGTAATGAGATTAGTTTTTGATTTATCTTCAACATATCCAGTAATAAATGAAATTATATTAGCATCCAAAACATATTCAAAATTTTCAATAGTAAACGGTTTTTGAACTAGATAATAAATATCATCTTGATCTATTTCATTAATTTCAATCGCATTATATTTATATTTTTCATTCATTATTTTTTTCAATAAATTAGTATTTGAACCAAATGGTATTAATTCATTTACATAAATATTTATAATTTCCTGCATGTATGGCATCTCCTTGGTTTTTTCATAATTTTCCACAGATAATTTAAAGTCTTCAATTATTGTATTTAATTTAATATAATGTTGTTGAAGAGTTTTTAAATCTTCTGGATTATCAACTATTTCTATTAATGTTTGCGAATAAAAATCTTTCCTAGATGATATTGATGCCAATTTTTCTTTAACTTCTTCATAATTCGATACAGCTTTTTCGGAAGTAATATATCCAAAAATCAAATTATTTTTATCATAAATTATTGAATTTTTAAAACCAATTAATTCACTCTCATTATTAAGACTTTCTTCATTAAAATTAAATACATTTGATAAATTAATATCAATATTTAATTCACAAGGAGAGTCTTTGGATCCACATAAAGCAATTAGATGTCTATCCATTGTTTCTTCATCAACATGTGTATAAAATTTTGAACCAACAGGTCGTTTACAATTAATACACGGAGGTCTTAATTTTCTAAACTCTTTTTGCCTTTCCTTCCAACTTAATCCAGGAAGTGAAATTATTTTTGTTTTATTATTACTAATAAATTTTTCATAATCACTTTTTAATGAATAATATTTATTTATCGCATTTTTAATTTCTAAATCCATCCTTATATATCTACTTTTTATTAATATAATGAGCAATTTACAATAAAAATTGAAATAGATAATCAATATATAATAATAGATATAATTATCAATACAATGACTTCATCAATGACTTCTTCTTCTACAGATTTTATCCAACAACAAGAACAACAACAAGAACAACAAGAAGAACAACCAATATTATATTCAATATTATGTAATAAAAATTCTCATCCGAGAGATGTGAATATTTTATTTTATGAACCAACACATACATATACAATTACAACTGATATTGTATCCAAATATACTTCGGTTACAACATTCATACATTCACATTTCTCTCATTTTGATGCTGATGCCATTATTGAAAAAATGAAAAAAGGTCGTAATTGGAACTCTAGCAATAAATATTGGGGTAAAACTGATTTGGAAATTAAAGATGGATGGGTCCAAAATGCCAACATAGCATCGGGACAAGGAACATTAATGCATTTTGGTATTGAATGTTTTATGAATCAAAAACTTGAAGAAGAAGAAGAAGATTATACACATGAAAATCTATTAAAAATACATAATAAAAATATTCAAAATTGTACATTACCCATAAATTCATCTGTTGAATGGAATTATTTCATACAATTTATTAAGTTATTTCCCGATTTTAAACCATATAGAACAGAATGGACAATTTATAACGAAGATTTAAAATTATCAGGATCTATTGATATGGTTTACGAAAACCCAGACGGTTCATTAAATATTTATGATTGGAAACGAGCAAAAGAAATCGTAAAAACAAATCCATTTAAAAAATATTCAACCACTGAATGTATTGATGATTTACCAGACACTAACTTTTGGCATTATTCTCTCCAATTAAATATATATAAAGCATTATTAGAATTAAAATATAACAAAATTGTTAAAGATTTATATCTTGTTAAACTACATCCAGATAATAAATCCAATACATTTGAATTATACAAATGTGCCAATTTACAAAAAGAAGTCGGTTTATTATTTTCAACAATTTTACTCAAAAATAAATAGATAAATAACCATATAAACAAATTTTTATATAGTTATACATAAATATTTATGAGTAATTTAATTTATAATTTATTTTCAAATTTTACAATAACAAAAGTGGTTTTTATTGGATTAAATTTTTTATTGGCATTCAAAATCAATCAATATTATATATCGCATTTAATAAAAAAAAAACAAGAAAAGGAATTTGAAAATAATAATAAAAAAAATGAACAAGAAATTATAAAACCTCCAATTAAATATAAAGATAAATATTTTGAAAGTTTAAATAAATTACAAACAATTGATTTATCGGATGATTTTTTAAATAATTTAAAAAATTCCATCATTATTGAAAATACACCAAAAGGTAATATAATAATGTTTTGGAATAACAAAAGAGAAACATTTACTTATTATTCTGACAGCACAATACCTTATTCAATTCTTGAAGTAGTGGCAAGAAAATATGTATTAACATATAATTGTAAAAAATTATATATAAATATGTTTATTGAACTTGAACTTGCTGAGAAAAATTTTTTAGAACTTAATTCTTTAAAATCAAAAAAACAAGTTGTTGAACCAATTACAGAAACAAATATAGAATCCGATAAAATCATTCCCTCAAATGTTTTTGCAAAATTTAAAAATTATAATAAAGATAATAATAAAAATGTTGCCATTTCATTGGATTCATCTAAAAAAGCCATTAATTCTAATCCTAAAAATTCATCAGTAAATACATCTATTAAAGAAGAAAAATTTGTTAAAGAACGAGCAAATAGATATTCTTATGAAGGTAAATTTTGTAATTATTCTTTTTTACAAAAAATTGATAAAAAAATTCTTAATAAAAATCTTAAAATTACTTTTTCGGATTTTAAAATGATGAAATAATATATAAGAATGTCTGATGAAAATATAAATACATTAAAGGAAGAACTAGAACAAAAAATGGAATCACAACCAGAATCACAACCAGAATCACAACCAGAATCACAACCAGAATCACAACCAGAATCACAACCAGAATCACAACCAGAATCACAACCAGAATCACCAATCAATAACAACCAACAATCAATGTCATTACCATTAACATCATCATTACCCGTTACAGACACAATTAATAAAATCGTTAATTCGCCAATTATTGTAGTTGATAATGTATTAAAAAAAACTGATACATTATTAAGCAAAACCATAAGAATTAAAGAAAAAATAAAAAATTTTGTAAAAGGATTTACGTTGAAAAATATTAGACGGAAAATTAACGGTATTAGAAAAAGTCTAAAAAATCCATTAATAAGAGATCAAGTAAGTAATTTAATGTGTAAAACAGGAACTAATATAAAATATGCTATATCTAATACAAGTAGAAATTTATTTTATGATATACCTGGAATGGGTATAATATTTACAAATCCAGGAAATCCTCCAAAAATTAATACTTGTGATTCGCCAAATAATATTTCAACAAAATTTAAATTAGATGAAACAACGATAATTCCAGCAGCAATGGCTATGGCTGCAAAAGAAATTGACGCTAAAATTGAAGATAAAATGGGAAGAATGACTGAAAACGCAAAAAAATCAGGACTTGATATAATTACCGATATTCCTCCAATTGGAATAGTCATGTCAATAAGTAAAGCTGTGGAAGCTGGAGCGGATGTTGTAAAATCTGGTATAGCAGTCGCAACCGAAATTGGAAACAAAATTGATAATATACAACAAATGATGGGAGCAGAAGTTGAGATTACACCAGGAGGATTAAAAGTAATATCAGGTGGAAGAAAAACCAGAAAAACACATAATATTTATAATAGAGCCATACATACTCGTAAATCATTTAACAAACCACACTCACATTTCAATATTTAATGATTATATGATTTAATCCAACTCATATATCCAGTACTTTTTAATATATTAAATGATGTTCCTAAATGTGCATGTGCTATATTTATTGCTTTTATCTCAATATTATTTAATCCAGATAAATAAGAATAAATTAATTTTTGTATTTCAATTGAATGCGTAAATATATTATCATCAATTGGTATTTTTAAATTATTAAATTTTATTTTCATTTCTTCCATTTTATTATGTATATATCTTTTTTATACATTATTTTAATTCAATTTTTATTTATTTTAGAAACAAATTTAATATATTTTTAATATAATTTTATAAATATATTATATATGCCAACATCATCAACTATGTCAATTGAACCGGAAAATCTTGACGAAAATCTTGCCGAACATTCTGACAATGTATTAAGACAAGAAGGTCCAAAGTATTCAATTTACTCACCAGACACTCCTGAAAAACTACTTGAAAGAAACCCAAATATTGAAATTGGTAACTTAATTGAATATCATACAGATAATCAAATGGGATATATAAAATACAGAGTAATTAGTGATGGTGCTGGAGGGAAAACTGTTGAAGTAATAGATAATTATGAAATAAGTCAAAGGAGAATAGAAGATGGTGAAGAAGAATTACCAGAAGAAGAAAATCTTTTAAAAGGAGGAAAAACTCGCAGACGAAAATCACATAAAAGAAAAAGTCATAAAAGAAAAAGTCATAAAAGAAAAGGTCATAAAAGAAAAAGTCATAAAAGAAAATCTCGTAAGTAGATAAATTAATAAAAAAATTGAAATTAATTTGTATTTAAATCTTTAATATAAATTAATAATACAATGATCCAAACACGAAGTATGACTAAAAGAATGGTAATTGAATATGATGAAAATGAGGTCCGCAAAGAAGAGGTTTCCAAATTTTTATATAAAAACTTGGACATTAATAGTAATAAAAATAATAAAAATAAAATTAAAAGTGTGTTAATTATATTCAATTTTATACTAAATAATATTAACCATTTCAATTCAATAATCAACAAAGATTATTATAAAAATTTAAGACCAG
>TBL_comb47_HYPODRAFT_10006313_pt1 | contig 12842 bp, 11 predicted proteins | sample TroBogypolimnion_40_FD_10682 | JGI IMG/M metagenome (IMG submission 10682)
CGAAGCCCTCGCCGCGGCCGGAGAGGCTCGCGGTGCAGCCCAGGGCCAGGGCCGCGGCCAGGACCATGAGTTCCATTCCCAGGAACATGGCCAGGAGCTGGCGCCGCAGCCCCACTCCCGCCAGGCCGAGGAGGAAGAGGGCGGCGCTCACGGACCAGACGGCGCCGCTCATCGCAAGGCCTCTGGCTTGTCGACCACGGCCAAGGCCGCGAAGAGCATCAGCAGGGCCACGGCCTCGGCGGCCGCGGCATAGGGGCCGAAAAGCGCCGGGCCCAGGGCCAGGTCTCCGATCGGCGCGGCCGGTGCTGAAGTCGCGCCCCCCCGCGCCAAGAGGGCGATGGCTTCCAGCAGAGGCGGCAGGAAGCCCGCGGCGATGAGCCCGCGCGCGAGGGCGGGCTGATTCCAGCGCCGCCTTTCTCCCGAGCCTTCCTGCGCGGCATTGATGGAGACCACTATGAGCACGGCCACGGCTCCGGCATAAATGAGCAGGAGCAGGAAGGCCAGCATTCGTGCGCCCACGGCGTAGAGCAGAGCGGCCAGCTGCAATATGACGGCCAAGAAACAGACCGCCGCGGAATATAGGGAACGCCGCGTGATCATAAGCGCGGCAAAAACGACCGCGGCTGACCCGGCGAACACCGCGAACCAAGGAATCATATGAGTGGGTGCGCGAGCGTATTCTATTTTATTGGCCGCGCTGCGGCAAGGAAGCCGCGACGGCTGAAAAAGAAGCGCCCCGCCGCTTTATAAAGGCGGCGGGGCGCTCTCGCCGAGTTACAAACTCAAAGCCCTTGCCAAGGCGCCGCGGACTGCAGGATGGCCAGACCGGAGCTCTTGGTGAGCGCCGCGCCCACTTGGGCAGCGGCCGCAGGGCGGCTGACAAGTCCGACCAGTTCGCCGGACTCCGGCTTGTACCAGCACAGAGGACGCATCCCGACCTTGTAGCCCTGGGAGAGGGTGCAGGTCCCGGGCGCCGGGTCGGTGTCCGACTGTTTGGCGGAAACGGGCTGGGTGCACAAGGAGCCCTGGAAGTAGGTGTCCAGGCGGCACTGCATCTCGGGATGGTCGTCGTTGGTCTGATCCACCACCGTGGGGTTCGGCGTGTCGAAGCGGGCGGCCTTGGTCGCGTGGCTCAAGTCTTTGAACAGGGCCGTGACCGACATCCCGGCCATGGAGGATCGCACGCAGAGGGCTTGGTCCTTCGGGTCCTTGTAGACCTGGCAGGCCTTCACCGCCACCGGGTCGGCGGCGGTGGCGCGGGTGAACTGCAGGCTGCCCGAGTCGGCGAACATCCGATGGATGCACTTGAGGACTCCGGCGTAATCGGACTCGCCCTCGTTGCTGGCCCAGCTGCCGCCTTCCTTGGGCGCTCCGCCGAGGTGGTGGCTCATCTCATGGCAGGCCACCAGGGTCTCGCCGTCCTGGGTGATGGCGGGATGGCGGGCCAAGCCGCCGTACATGTTGAGGACATAGGAATTGCCCTCGCGCTGCGCCGAGGAGTTCACTGTGGGATCGGTCCAGAGACGGTTGATCTGGAGCGTGCCGCCCAGGGAGGCGACGATGGGGCCGTAGATCTTCTGCAGTTCATCCATGACGGCGTTGTACTGGGCCTCGGTGAGGCCGCCGGCCGCTCCGTCAGCGCCCACCCTCAGTGCTCCCACGGGGATGCGCATGCTGTTGGGGGGCAGGAAGCCCGTGCAGACCGTGCGGCGGGCGCGGGCGGTGACGAAAAGGCCGCACAACAGGGCGATGCAGGAAAAACCGATAATGCGGCGGTTCAGCATGCTGGACCTCCAGGGGTTTTGCTTGGGAGCGACCCGGCTCGGCGCAGGGCCATCTGAGGACGAGTTGAGAGCCATCGGTAAATTTTAGATTTCTCTTCCTATATATAGAAGGGCCCGAGGGCCCACGCCAAGATAGGCCCAAAGACCCAGATGGCCAAACCCAAAGCGCGGCGCCCCTGGACACCTCATCCCGCAACAGATAAAATCCGCTGATGCCCCGCGACTCCGCCGGGCCGCGCCGCCATCAGCTATCAGGACTTGGAGGAATACCGCGCGGCGCTCGATGTGCTGGACCAGCTCTGCCGCGAGCTGCCGCGGCAGGCCCGCCGCCTTACCTCAGCCTGGGTACGCGCCTTGCCGGCACGGGACAAAGGTCCGGCGCCTTTGTGACGGCCTTTCCCAACATGTATCATTGTATTTAAACCCAGCAAAGCAAAATGCGTCTCGATAAAATCCTGCTGATCAGTCCCCCCATCTCCCCCGGGCAAGTCTACGGCCGTTACGCTCCGGCCTCCCCGATGTTCCCGCCTTTAGGCTTATGCTGCGTCGGCGGCGCGTTGCTCCAGGACGGCTGTGAAGTGCGCTTGATGGATTGCACGGCAGAGCGCTCCTCCTTCGCGGACATCCGAAGACAAATCACGGATTTCCAGCCGCACATGGTGGGGCTGACCTCTACCACCGTTTCTTTCCATAGCGCCCAGCAGGTCCTCGCCCTGGTGAAAGACCTGGATCCGAGCATCCTGACTGTCCTGGGAGGAGCGCATGTGAGCGCCGTGCCTGTCCAGACACTGGAGGAATGCCCCCATCTGGATGTCGGGGTTTGCGGAGAAGGGGAAACAACCATCCGCGAGTTGCGCAAAGCCGTGAGCGATGAGCGCGCCTTGAGTTCAGTGCCTGGGATCTGCTGCCGAGAACAAGGCAGCGTGGTCTTGACCGCGCCCAGGCACCCTGCGGCGGACCTGGACCAATTCCCGCCTCCAGCCCGGCACCTACTGAAGGACTTGAAGGCCTACTTCCCCAATCCGTTCCGAGGCGGGCCCCAGGCGGTCTCGATGATTTCCAGCCGCGGCTGCGCGCTCGGCTGCTCGTACTGCGACCAATCCGTTTTTGGAAGAAGCTGGCGCGGCCACAGCGTCGATCACATCATGAGGGAACTCCGGGAGCTGAAAAAATCCTTCGGATTCGACTTCTTCTCGTTTGAAGATGATCACTTCCTGATCAACCCGCGCCGAGTCCAGGAGCTCTGCGAGAGGATGATCTCCGAAAGGATGGATATCGGATGGTCATGCAGCGCGAGGGTCGATTCTATCGCCCCAGAACTATTGAGTTTGATGAAACGCGCCGGATGCCAAACCATTTACTTCGGGATAGAAACCGGCTCCCCCCGGATGGCGCGCCTGATCGACAAAGGGCTCGACTTGGATCAGGTGCGGCACGGAGTGCGCCTCTGCGCGGACAGCGGCATCAAGGCGTACGGCTCCTTCATGCTCGGCATCCCCACCGAAACGCCGGAAGAGATGGACCAAACCATGGGATTCGCCCTTTCTCTGCCTTTGGAGGCGATTTCCTGTTTTCTCTACGTGCCTTACCCCGGAACGCCGCTCCGGGCCTTGGCCCTGGCCAGCGGCTTGGTCAGCCAGGATTGGAGGGACTACTCGGCCCACCCCACCCGTCCGCCGTTCGTCGGCTTCGGTTTATCCGCTGAAGATCTACTGTCCAGGCAGCGCCGATTCTATAGAAGCTTTTATCTCCGTCCAGGACATGTCGCGCGTCACTGGCGCCGATGGCTCAACCCCGGATTCCTGGGCTTCGCGGCAGCCCTGGACTCCGCATCCCGCAACAGATAAAATCCAGACATGTCCCGCGCCCGAGCGGCCCTGGCCGCGACGCTGCTGTGCTGTGCCATCACCCTGCTCGCCGCCAAGCTCGGCGATTGGGCGTCCGCCGGTGAAGGCTGGCTAGGCCGGCCCGGGGACTTCCACGTCTCCTCCGGCGAGGCGTTGGTGCACGGCATCAAGACCTGGGACGTCGCCTTCTGCATGCCCGGGTTCTCCGTCCCCAACGCCCTGCTCTGCCAGCATGCCGGCGATTATGCCCAGCTGCTGGCGCGCGGCCTGAGCCTCCTGGCCGACGCGGTCCTGGTCTTCGCGCTGGGGTGGCTGCTGCACAGCGCCCTCTGCGGCGGGCTGGCGGCACTGCTCTTCGCCTTCGTCATCCCTCCCTATCTTTCCTCGGACCGCTGGCTCTATTCTTTGCAGGTCCTGGCCGTGGCCGTCGTTCTCGTCTGGCGCGCCCGCTCCCCCTCCCCCCGGCGCGATGTGGCGCTGGCGGTCTGCATCGGCATGAGCCTGCTGATCATGTCGCCCCTGTTTCTCTTTCTCCCGGCCCTGCTCTTGTATGAAGGGTTGCGGAACAGACGCGGCCCCGCTCCGCGGTCGGGCCGTACGGTTCAAAGGGCCGCCCTGCTCTGCCTGATCCCGTTCTTGTTCTTGACCCTTTGGTCCTTGATGAACTGGCGGCTGCAGCACCGCCTGATACTGTTCGAGGACGGCCGGGCCCGCTCCAACATCATCACCGGAGCCCTGGGCTTCGTCTCGACCTGCACGAGCATACCCGACGCGGGCCTGGATTTCCGCAACGGCAGCCCGCTGCTCTGGGCCGCGCGGACCATATGGCACCACCCCGGCCGCTACCTGTCGGCCTGCGGACAACGGCTGGTCTATGCCGCATCGTTTCATCCCTGGCTCTATCTTGCCGCCCTGGCCGCGGCCTGGCTGTTGCGCCGGCGCGAGGAGCAACGGCAGCTGATGCTGCTCATCGTCTACTTCCTGGGCATCCACTGCCTGATGACGGTGGAGATGAAATATTTCGAGCCCATTCTCCCCCTGCTCTGCGCCCTGGCGGCAGCTCTCGCCCTGACCTGGCTGCGCCCCGCCGCGTCCCGCTCCGGCGAAAATTTCGCCGCAGCGGCGCTCGGCGCGATACTGGCGCCCATCCTCCTGGTACAGCTCTACGCCCTCGGCTTGACCGTGGCCTATCCCGGCCGCTCCGCCCCAGCGGCGGCTTGCGACCGGGAGCTGCGGAAATATCCCACGGACGCCTGGCTGTGGTCCTGGCGCGGGAAAAGCAGGCTGCAGGACGGCGACCCGCGCGGGGCGGCGGCGGACCTGGCCAAGGCCTTGTCGCTGGCTCCGCGCTTGGCCGAACCCCGCGCCGAACTCCGGCAGAGGTACTCCTGGGCGCGCATGGTGCAGGGCGGCCGCGGCTCCGGCTATTGGGCGCTGTTTCCGGCCTCCGGCTCCCTGGCGACCATGCAGTACGCCTTCCGCTCGCTCTATCTTCTGCGCCAAGGCCGCCGCGATGAAGCACGCGCGGCCCTGGACCTGATGGATGACCTGCGCATGCGCAAGCCCGTGTTCAACGAGGCCTCGGACGACGCCCGGCTCAAGCCTTGGCGGGAAGCCGCCAACGCCGTTGATTACGCCCCATTCGCGGACGCCCTCTCCTGCTGGCCGAGCCCCGAGCGTCCGGCCTTGCGCGACCGGCTAGCCCGGCTGCGCGCCGAGACCCCGCGCGGCGCCGGGGCGGTCAGCGGCCTCTGGATCCAGGAAGCCGCCGGCGCCAGGCGCTCGGGCCAGAACGAAGCGGCGCATGAAGCCTTAGACCGGGCCGGAAGCGCGCCGCTCGACCCCCGGCAGTCCCGCCGCGTCGCCGAGCTCTACCGCGACCTGGGCGAGTACCGCCGCGCCTTCCGCCTCCTGGAACAGCCCGCCCAGCGCGACTCCAGGAATCTGCCGCTGCTGCTGGACCTGGTCCGCAGGGCGCAACGGGCCGGGCAGCAGGATGCCGTCGAGATGCTGGCCTTCGCCGCGCGCCTGCCCCTCAACGCGGCGCAGGCCCGCGCCGTCGCGGACCTCCTGCTGGACCTGGGAGACTCGGCCCTGAATTCAGGCTGGCCGGAAGTGGCGCGCGAGGCCTTGGTCACGGTCGCGAGATTGCGACCGGACGGGGCCAGGCTGTGCCGCATGGTGGGGATCTATGCCGGGATGGGCGCCGCGTCCGCGGCGTTCTCGACCTTCCAGCGCGCCCAGGCGACCACCCAATGCCCCTCCGGCCCGCTCCTGAAGCTGGCCGGCGCGGCCGGGGATTCCGGCCGGCGGGCCGAGGCGCTCGCCGCCCTGGACACGGCGTGCGGCCGGAAGCTCGACGAACGGCAGCTGCGCGACGCTTCCGCGCTCTACGGCGCCCTGCGCGAACCGGAACGGGCCAAGGCCCTCCTGCGCCGCCTGCTCAAGCCCACCGGCCCCCAGGGCGTGCGGGATCCCAGCCTGCTGCTCGACTTGGCCGACGCGGCCGCCGCAGGCGGCGACGCCGGACTGGCCTTGCACTGCCTGGCCCAGGCGCGGCGCTTCGGGCCATTGCCCGAGGAGCTCGGCCGCGCGGCCATCACCTATCAGAACCTGGGCGAATACGGCGCGGCCCTCGAGACCCTCGACCGGCTCTGCCGCGAGCAGCCGCGGCAGGCGCGCTGGCACAGCGACCGGGGCATCATCATGATGCTGCTCGGCCGGCGCGAAGAAGCAGTCCGGGATTGGCAGCAGGCCATCGCCCTCGATGCCGGCTTCCTGCCCCCGTATCTGAGCCTCGGCTCTTACTATGCCTCCTCGGGACGGCGGCAGGAGGCCTTGCGGCTCTATGCCCAGGCCTGGGAGCAATCGCCGCCCAGCGACCCGGGCCTGCGCGGCATCCGCGACCGGATCAGGAGCGAGCGGGAAAAGTTGCGGTGAAGGCGCGGGACCGCGGCTAATGCCGCACGGGCTCGAGTTCGTCGGCAGGGCTGTCGCCGTCTTTCGTGTCTTCGAGATCCGTCGCCTTCATGATGTCGGGCTCCGACATCTTCAAGCCCCACAGCACGAACACGCTCAAGATGCCCGGAATGACGTAATAGGCTGCGCGATAGAGCAGGACGGCCATGAGCGCGTCGTCCCAATCCACGCCCAGGCCGCTGTAGATGGCGGCCATGGAGCCCTCCATGGCGCCCAGCCCTCCGGGCAAGGCCGGGATCAAAGTCGTGGCCTGCCCGGCGGTGAAACCGGCCAACAGGTGCCCCACCGGCATATGCAGCACCCCGACCGCGCGCAGGCAATAATGCAGGGTCAGCATCGCCATGATCCAGTCCAGTCCGGTGAACACGATGGTCTTGGTCAGCCGGCCCTTGAATTGATGGATGGTCCCTAAGCCCGTGGCCAGCTGAGCCTCGAACTGCGCGAACTCCTCGTGCGGGATCTCCTTGCGGGAGAAGGAGAACACCACGCGGTTGATGCGATGGAACGCGGCCCGCGTGACGCGGCTGCGCAGTTCGTGGTCGAAGGCCAGTATCGTGAGCGCGACCGTTGTCGCCAGAAGCAATCCAAGGCCCACGGCACCCTCCATGATGGCCAGCCGCGCGCCCCGCAGGTGGAAGATGAGGTAGAGCAGGCCCTGCCCCAGGATGAGCGCCAGGACCAGATAAAGCACGGCGGAACTCACCACGGACGCCAGCACGGTCGTGCCGTAAGGCACGCCGCGCTTGCGCAGCAGGTGAGCTTTGAGCGCGAAACCGCTGACCCCCGCGCTCGAGACGAAATAGTTGACCGAGGTGGAGACCAAGGCGATGCCCAGCACCACGGGGAAAGGCAGGGAGTGCCCCAAGAGCGCCAGGACCTGGCGCAAGGCCAATCCGACCATGAAGTAGCTCAACAGCGAGCAGACCAGGGCGGCCACCACCCACTTCCATTCCAGATCGCCCACGATGCGCATCAAAGAAGGGAGACGATGGCCGATAAGATACACCATCAACGCCACGGAGGCGAGTACGCCGATGGTGATGATCTTGCGGCTCATGCCGGTATTATATCAAGTTCGCCGCGCCAGGGTCCGCGCCGCCTGGGGCGGGCTTGTTTGCTAGAATCGCGTCATGCATGCAATGCTCTGCTCCATCCTGGCGGCCTCCCTGTTCCTGGGCCGGGCCCAGGCCGCGTCTCCCGCCAAGACGGCCTTTTCCCTCCAGAGCCCGGCCTTCAAGTCCGGCGGGACCATCCCGGACTTGAACACCTGCCGGGGCGAGGACGCTTCACCGCCGCTGGCCTGGACGCAGGCTCCCCGGAGGACCAAGAGCTTCGCCTTGATCATGGACGACCCCGACGCTCCGGCCGGGACCTGGATCCATTGGGTGCTTTACGACCTGCCGCCGGAGGCGGCGGCTCTGCCCGCGGGACTGCCCAAGGCAGAGTCCTTGCCCGACGGCTCCAAGCATGGCCGGTCCTGGGGCGTGGACGCCTTCGAGCGCTCCGGCTATTACGGCCCCTGCCCCCCTCCGGGCCGCGTCCACCACTATTCCTTCAGGCTCTACGCCCTCGACAGGATGCTGGGCCTGCCCCCGGGACAGGCGAGCAAGGCGACGCTACTCAAAGCCATGAAGGGGCACATCCTCGGCCAAGCCGAGCTCGTCGGACTTTACCGGCGCTGAAGCCGCCGCTCCGATCAGCCCTGGCCGAACATGGCCAGGATCTTATCCACCGCCCGCCGGGCCGTGACATGTTCCATGCACTCGTGGCCGTAGGGACACTCGTTCTTCGCGCAGGCGATGCAGAAGAGCGCGTCATCCCGGAGCACGACATGCGCCGGGTCGTCATGAGGATTGAAGGAGAGGGGGTTGGTCGGCCCCATGACCGTCACGGTAGGGACTCCCAAAGCGATGGCGATGTTCTTGGGGCCGTTGTCGGTGGCCAGGACTAGATCGCAGCGCGCGATCAAGGCCGATGACTGCAGCAGCGTGGCCGGCGGAGGGATGAGCGTCCGTCCCGCGCCGTCGGGACCCGCCGCGCGGGCAAGGGATTCCACGAAGTCCCGCTCCCCCGGCCCCCACAACAGGACGACATGGCAGCCGCGGCTCTTGAGTTCCTTCATGACCTCGGAGAAGCGCTCGGGCAGCCAGCGCCGCGCGGCCCGTCTGCTGGCCGGAGCGATGCCGACGATCCTTTGTCGGGAGCCGGAGATTCCGGACTCCCGGAGCAGGGACTCCGTCCAGGCCTTTTCCGCTTCGGGCAGGGGCAGTTCCCATTTCCAGCCGCGGTCCGCTACCCCGAGCCCTTTGAGCAGTTCCATCTTCTGCTCCACGATGTAGCCGCCGGGCAGTCCCGGGATGAGCCGGTCATAGGCCAGCCGCCGGGTGACGGGCCCGGCGAAGCCTGCGCGCACCGGAGCGCCGGAGAGGGCGGTCAGCACGAGAGTCCGGCCGTTGGCGTGGAAATCCAGAACCCAATCGTATCTGCCGGCCCTGACGCGGCGGATCCAGGACCAGGCTTCTTCCTTCTTGTAGACCAAGGTCCCGTCGAGGTGCGGGTCCAGCCGCACGAGCTGGTCGGAGGGCTCTTCGACCAGGAAGTCGATCTCGGCCTTGGGAAAACTGCGGCGCAGGACGCCGATGACGGGCATCGTGCAGAGCACGTCTCCGATGCGGCGCAGCTGCACGATCAGGATCGACGCGGGTGTCATCAGTCGCCTCATCGGCTATGATACCAAACGGCCGCCGCGCGCACACGCGCAGGCCGCCGAAATTCGCTATAATGGCGGGGCTGGAAAGGTGCGTGAGTGGTTGAAACGGCACGCCTGGAAAGCGTGTAGGGTTAACAGCCCTCGGGGGTTCAAATCCCCCCCTTTCCGCACAATTTCTACCGCAGCGGCAGGAACGGGAATCCCAGCGGGAGCAGACAGAAGAAGTTGAAGACCGCTCCCGCCGCCAGGAAAGGACCGAAGGGCACCGGGTCGGACATGCGCAGGTCGCCCCGGACCACGCGCCCGACTCCGTAGATGGCCCCCAGCAGCGAGCCCACCATCAGGCTGTCGAAAGCCCCGGTGCCGCCGGTCCAGGCACCCACGCCGGCCAGCAGGACGATGTCGCCGCCCCCCATGGCCTCCTTGCCGAATATCCTCTTGCCCGCCGCGGCCGTCGCCCAGCACATGAGGCATCCCACGGCCGCGCCCAGAGCGCCGGAACCGAGGGCCCCATACCAGGAGGACTGCCGCAGATAGGGATTGCAGGGCGCGGCGAACAGGCCCGCGCCGATCAGGCCGAAAGAAAGCGTGTCGGGGATGAAGCCGGTGTCCCAGTCGATCAAGGAGATGGCCAGCAGGCCCCCCGCCGCCAGCACGACGAGCGCGGCCCAGAGCGGCCGCGCCTCCCAGCGCGTCCAGACCGCCGCGGCCAAGAGGGCCATGAACAGCTCCACGAACAGGTATCTCGGCGCGATGCGCTGGCCGCAGCGGCGGCAGCGGCCGCGCAGGAGCAGCCAGCTCAGGACCGGGATATTGTCGTAAGGCGCGATGGCGCGGCCGCAATGCGGGCAGCGCGAGCCGGGCGTGATGATGGACTGCTCCCGGGGCAGACGGTAGGCCAGGACATTGATGAAGCTGCCCAGGCAGGCGCCCGCCCACAAGGCCAGGAACCGTCCGATGAATGGCGTCATAAGGATAGGAATAAGAAGGCCTCCCGCAGGAGGCCTCCCCATCGCGCCCGCCGGTCCGGGACTCGGATCAGTAGGCCGTCCAGACGGTGCCCTTGCTGTCCGTGTGCGTGCAGTTGACGAGCACGGTCCCGAAGTTCGGGTTGGTGGGCTGGTTGTTGTAGCTCCAGCCGCCCACGTCGGTGATGGTCGAGTCCGCCACGGCCGCGCTGTCCGGATGATAGTTCGGCGTCTTCGCCAGCGGGATGGTCTGCAGGTATTTCCCGTTGACCGTCAGGGCCGCGAGGTCGGAGGGATAGTTCCCTTCCATGTCTCCGTAGTAGATGCTCAGCGCGGAGCGGATCGCGCCCAGGTTGCCCTTGCAGGCGCCTTCGCTGGACTTGCGGATGAGCGAGGCGAACTTCGGAATCGCGATCGCCGCCAAAATCCCTATGATGGCCACCACGATCATAAGCTCGATGAGAGTGAAGCCCGAACCGCCTCGTTTGCCGCCCTTCATGTCCATGCGAAACCCCCTGGCTGCCGTCGGATTCACCACAAGGGTAAGAAATCCGAGTCGGCGGTGTCAATACGGCCGTGAACTTCACGGATAGAGCCTGGTGGGCAGGGGGGGACTTGAACCCCCAAGGCCTTGCGGCCACACGGTCCTGAGCCGTGCGCGTCTGCCATTCCGCCACCTGCCCCAAGCTCTATGGCTATTTCACGGAACCTGTGATACAATCAGGATTCTAGCAAAAATAGGGACATGGGAAAAAGCGCGCCGAAAGAAGCCGACGAGAAAGTGATCGTGGCGACGCACCGCAAAGCGCGCCAGGCCTACGAGATCCTGGAAGTCTGCGAGGCCGGCCTGTCCTTGGTCGGGCCGGAGGTCAAATCCCTGCGCGAGGGGCGCGCCTCCCTGGACGGCTGTTTCGGCCGCTGGGATGCGGATGAGCTGTTCCTCTTCAATTTCTACATCCCCCCCTACCGCTTCAACACCAGCGCGCAGGCGCTGGACCCCCGGCGCACGCGCAAGCTGCTCATGAAGCGCACCGAGATCGCGCGGCTCTCCCGCGGCCTGCAGACCAAGGGCTTCACCCTCATCCCGCTCGAGGTCTACTTCCGCCGCGGCTGGGCCAAGGTGGCGCTGGCCCTGGCGCACGGCAAGAAGGGCCCGGACCGCAGGGATGACCTCAAAAAGAAGGCGGTCTATCGCGAGGCCGAGAAGAGCTTCAAGGGCAAGTACCGCGGTTGAGCTGGGACGTAGCTGCTGGCTGAATAAGAGACAATATTCCGTGGCGAGCGCTCGGCGGCCGTACGCCGAGCGCAACCGGCAGCGAGAGCTGCCGGCAGAACCAATTGAGATCGGGAAAAGGTATGAAAAAAAAGAAACGAGAACGACATTCTCTTGTGACTTGGCCGGTCCCTTACACTGTAAGGCTCGATGTCAAGACGGCAGCAATCATAAACAAACTCGCCAAGGCGTCTGATGTTTCGCCTGGTGTCCTAATGAGACAGTGGATAATGCAGATAGGCCCTGCTCTTGTGGGTATCGAAACTATGGTTAAGAAAGCTCAGTCTTTGCCAGAAGGCGACACCAGTGGTTTCAGAAGTTTAGACATGCGCTTTGAAATAGTTCGCAAGGCACTCGAAGACCTTGCTCTTTCACAAGGCGATCGGTTTAATCAGCTTCTTTCAGAATCGAAAAAAGGGAAGAAGCGATAGCACCCCCCAAGAGAACCAACGCCTTGGAGGCCGGAGCCGCCACTAGGCTGGGGTTGTCGGCCGAGGGAGTCTCTTAACGCCTCAGTTTTCGTCGTCGTCCGGAGAGACCAGCGGCCACAGCGATCTCGCCGTGACCCTTTACCGCGAAAGTCTGAATCTGAATGCACTTCACGTCTTTGACTACCTTTTGCAGCTTCGACCAGAGATTTTTCTTCGTCGCACGCCGCAATATCTTGTCTGAAAAATCCTCCGCTATCAAAACGAGTTGCAGTCTTCGTCTCGATGGATTGAAGAACGCGTTCCAGGCGGTCCGGGACAAGAAGCCCCTAAGCTCCATCTTGGCATTATCCTGGATGGCCTCGTCGAGCTTTCGCGATCGCATCTGCGCGAACTCTGTGGCATACCCTTGTATCTGAGGCCACGCATCTGGTCTTAGCGAACCTTTCTTTATTTCGCCCAGGACAAGTTGGCCGCGCTTATTGGCACCGACGAAATCAGGACCCTTCTCGTGTCTTGTATTGAGGGACAAGAGCTTAAGTTGCGTCCCCTTCTCCAACAGATCAGGGGCTTTGTCGAGCAGCTTATAAATCATTCGTTCCCGCCTAAGTGGCTTGTGCGGAATCCGTTTCGGACGAGGCCCGGTCATTGAGATAAGTTGCATTTTCAGTGTCTCCTGACGATGTCCTAATTTTTTATTTTTGTCCCGACATCTCTGATCGTCGACACATTAGCCAACATTTAAGGGGTCCCCGGGAAGATGTCCTCGGGCCGCAAGGTGCCCGGGCCGCCGATGAGGTCCGCGGTCCAGACCTTGGACTGCTCCGGATTCATGGCCATGAACTTCCCCGTG
>TBL_comb47_HYPODRAFT_10006314_pt1 | contig 12841 bp, 2 predicted proteins | sample TroBogypolimnion_40_FD_10682 | JGI IMG/M metagenome (IMG submission 10682)
GGCCTGGCGGATGATCGTGACCTTGCCGCTGGCCGCGGCGCCGGCGGCGTTCGTCACCGTCACGGTGATCTTGTTCACACCCACCGTTAGCGCCACGTTGGCGAACGACCAGGAGTCTCCAGCCGCGACCGTGCTACTGCCGCCGAGGCTGTTGCTCAACCGGATGTCGCTAGCCGCGTTGGCGGCCGAACCGGAGACAGTGTAGGTCGCGACGCTGTTGCCCACCACGACCGTCTCGGCCGCCGGCGTGGCGATCGCCAGCGCGGGCGCCTGCTCCAGGTCGAACGTGCCCGCTGCAGAAACCGGCCCACTGCCGTCGCTGTTGACGGGCGTGACGGTCCAGGTATAGACGTGATTCGCCAGCGGGCCGCTGAGGGCGAGACTGGTGCCGGTCACGCTGAAGTTGGTCGTCCAGCCGTTCTGCCGCAGAAGCACGCTGTAGCCGGTGGCACCGTCCACGGACGACCACGACAGCGTCGGCAAGCCATTGCTGACCACGGTGCCGTTGGCCGGACTGAGAGGAGTCGCCGCCGCGTTCGGGAAGTTCAGGCCGATCGTGACCGATTGGCCGCTCCATGTGCCGTTGCCGCTGCCGTCAGCCGTGTTATTCCACAGGAACTCGCGCTCCGTGAGGCGGCGGGCGGAGGTGTCGTACGAGAACACCTGGAACGAGAGCTGCGTCTCGTCGCCGATCTTGTTGAGCGTCCCCGTGGCCGAGGTGCCGGAGAAGTCACCCTTCATCGGCGAATCCACGCGGAACAACTTCACGCCGGCCCAGGCCGCATAGGCTGGATCGATCAGGTTGCCGTTGATATCCTGTCCGTTCCAGTTCGTGGCGTTGTTGAAGTTGTCGTGGCCGGCGAAAAAGGCACGCACGTTCGGGTGAGCGATCAGCCAGTCGGCCACGTATTTCTTGGCGCCGCCGTCCATGCTGACGTAGCTGCGGGAACCGTCCGCGCCGCTGAGGGCGAACGGAATGTAGCCCTGGTAGCTGCTGGTCGGCGCGGCGGGGTTGCCGAAGCCCTTGGTTTCGGTCGTATTCACCGGCACATGGCTGAAGACGAGCACCGGCGTGCTGGCTGCGACGCCCGCCAGGTCGGCGCTCATCCAGTTCAGGATGTCCTTGTCAGGGTACATGTTCACGACCTGCACATGCACTCCGCCCACGTCGAACGCGTAGTTGCAGCGCAGGTTGACGTTCGTGTAGTCGCCCGGGTTGGCGAAGACGTTCGTCGCGATCGGGGCCTTGCCGCTGTAGGGTGCCATGCGGTTGAAAATCTGGACATAGGACGTGGCGTCTGTGACCGTGAGGCCCGGGTAGCCGAAGGCGTTCTGCGCGTCGTGGTTGCCGGGCGAGAGGTAGACGGGAATGCCGATTCCAGCGCTGTTGGTCAGCGCCAGCAGGCCGCCCGCGCGGTTGCCGGTGTTGGCATCGCCCAGGAAGTCATGCTGGTACTGCGCCCAGGTCACGGACGAAGCCGTGCAGGTGAACGCCGAGCAGCCCTGATAGTCGATGACCGATCCCAAATAATTCAGGCTGTGGTTGGCCGCGACAGCCGCCTGCAACTCGGTGCGGTTGGCGAAATCGCCGCTGTCCACCAGGAAGTCGATCTGCCCGACCGTCCGCCCCTCGGCCACGCCGCCGTCGCTCGGGAAGGTCAGGCCCGGCAGACCGTTCAGACGGGCGACCATCGCCTCGTTGACCGTCTGGCCATCCACGTTGAAGGCGCCGCGGAAGATCGGGCGCTTGATGCCGTAGTGGTTATCCGAGGTGTAGACGAAATTGATGACCTCGCCGTCCACCACTGCGGCGAAGTCGCACATCTGGTTAATCACGGCCCAGACCGTGTGAGTGGCCGTGTCCACGCCGTAGGTGCCGAGCGTATAGCTGCTGTCCCAAGGGCCGAGCACGAAGCGCCGCGTCCCGCCGGCGTTCAGGTCGACCGCGTTCACCCAGTGTCCGTCCGCCCCGCGCTTGCCCAGCGCCAGCCTGCCGGCGGCGATCTGCTCCGGCGTGACAAGCGACGGGTTATAGCTCAGCGAGAGCGTGTAGGTATCCGTGGCTTTAGCGCCCACGTCGGCCATTCCCCAGAGCGTGAAGACATCGCTGGCCGCCCCGTTGGCCGGTGCCCAGCCGGTGGTCACCTCGCGCACGAAGTGACGGCCGTTGTAGTCGGCACGCGTGCTGCCGTTCGAGCCCGACAGGATCTGCGCCGTCGAACCCATGTAGACCTCGCCGAAGTTGTCGTTCGTTCCACCGGCCACGCTATCCGATACCGACGTGTAGCTCTGTCCCTGCGGGATCAGGAATCTCTGGCCGTTCAGGCTGTATCCGAACGTCTCCTTCTTCACGAACGTCATCGCCGGCGTGATGTGGTTCGGCGTCGCCGCAAACGGGAAGTTGGCGTCGGACGACCAGTTGGTGCGCACGTCGGAGTAGTAGTCCACCGTCACGCGCGGGCCGTCCACCGTGTAGATGTAGTAGCCGGGCGTGAACATCTCCTGCGCCAGGGACGTCTCGCGGATCTTCTGCCCGAACCAGTTCGCGCTGTTGGTCGCCTGCGGTGTATAGAACTTAGAACTGTCCGAGGCGCCGATGATCTCCTCCACGCTGCTCAGACCGTCCGGGCTCTGCATCAGCGAGCGCTGGTGGATGTGGTCGTGTCCGCTGATGTAGTACCGCACGTTGTTGTTCGACAGGCTCGCGTAGAACGCGTTCTGCATGTCCGGGTTCGCGTCCGTGTAGCCCACGAACGGCGAGTCCTGGTGGTTCTCCGCCATCAGCGGCTGGTGCGAGAACACGAACGCATGAGCCGTGCCGCGCGCGTTCTTGTCCAGCGTCCCGCTGATCCATGCCTGCTGGTCGCCGAAGGAATAGCCGTACTTGTATCCCGCCGCGGAGTTGCTCTTGCTCGACGTGATCCAGTCGTCCAGCACCAGGAACCGCGCGCTGTTGTAGTCGAACGCGTAGCTCATGCCGTCCAAGTCCGCGCTCACCGCCGTCGGGCTGGAGAAGTTCACCGCCCCGAAACCGTTCGTCGATCCCTTCGTCTGCGGGAAGCTCGCCCTGAACTGCGTGATGCCGTAGTTGTTCGCCGCGCCCGTGCCGTACTCGTGGTTGCCGCGCATCGGGAAGAACCCGATCCCCGCGTCCAGCAACGGCTGCGCCGCCGCCGCCCGCGTCTGGATGTCCGCGTCGTTCCCGTTCTCCGTCAGGTCGCCCACCTGCACCACGAACTTCACCCCCGCCGCGATGAACTGCGGGTTGATCTGGTTGATGAACGAAACAGCCACGGCGTTCGAGTTCACGCCCGCAGGATCGGTCGTAGTCCACTGCGTGTCGTCCATCACGCCGAACTTCCATGCGCTCGACTGCAGCGTAAAGCTGTTCGCGCCCGAGACCGCCGGACTCCCGGCACCCAGCGCTGTCACGGTCCAAGTGTAAGCGCCGTTCGCCAGCGCCGGCGTGGCCAGCGACACGGCGGTCGTGGTGAAGGCACCCGCATAGCCCGCCGGGCCGGAGACGTTCACGACGTAACCTGTCGCCCCGTCCACCGGCGCCCAGGTGAGCGTCGTGCGGGCGAGGCGGATCAGCGTGCCGTTGGCCGGACTGGCCGGCACTGGCGGCGCCAGCGGTTGGCGAGCGATGGTCACGCTGGCGTAGGCGGCCACGCCCGCGGCGTTGGTCGTAGTGACCGTGATCACATTGGTGCCGACGTTCAGCGCGATACCCGCCGCAGTCCAGTTCGCGCCAACCGGCGTCGTGCCGGTGGCGGCGGTCAGCGCGTTGCTCCACGTGAGCACGCCGACCGTGTGCAGCGAGATGCCGGACAGATCCGCGCTGGCCGTCGTGTTCGGAACCGACAGCGAACTGCTTGCCGGATTCGTGATCGTTATGGCGGGCGTGAGCTGCCCGGCGGTGAGCAGCACGGCCACGCCGCGGAAGGCGGTGTTGCCGGCGGCCGTGGCCAACAGCGTCGGCACGGTGCTGCTGAAGGGGGCGTTGTACCCGCTACTGTCGGTCAGCGTCACGAGTTCGCCGGACTTGCGCACGGCGTACAGCGTCACGGTCGAACCGCTCTGCGCGGCCGTCAGGCCGCGATACAAATCCGTGACCACGCCCGCCGTGGAAACCTTTGTCCACACGCCGGTGACGCAACACCACTTCTGGAGGCCGCCGCTGGTGCCGTTGTCGTCGGCGATGTACGCGGTGTCGAAGTCGTTGGTCGTGCCCAGATTACAGAGCACGAACTGGTAGGGGCTGGCACCGACGCAGAGCGGTGCGAAGTTCTGGGTGCCGGTGGTCGGCAGGCCGGTTCCGAAGCGTCCCATGCCGATCTGCGTGGACGCACCGGACGTGTAGTAGAGCTGGCCGTTGCGGATCGCCAAGCCGCGCACGTTGCCCGCGTTCAGGCTCGCTGCCGCGCTCGTCTGGCCGTTGGTCACGTACCCCACGCCCTTCGCGCCTGAGACCCAAATGTTGGAGGCGTCTACGCTGGCGACGCCGTGCACGCTGTCGCCGTAGAGGCCCGCCACCAGCGTACGCGTGTCCACGCTGCCATCGAGCCGCACGATGCCGACGCCCCAGTTGTTGGCGAGGGTCTTGACGGTGGCTGTGCCGGCCGCGTTCGTGTAGCCCGTGAGCAGCACCGACTGGCCGTCGCCGGACAAGGTCAGCATCCCTTCCGACGTAGCGCTGCCGCTGGCGGTCAGCGCGTTCGGCGTGCTGCCCGTGCCGGCCGCCGTGGGCAGGGGGATGGACTGCACCTTGTCGCCGGCGGTCGTGTATTCGTCAAGGAACACTGCGCCGGCCGTAGCGTCGAGCGCGGCCAGGCCGGTGCCGACGCGGTAGACCACCAGGTTGCCGGCCGTGAGGGGCCCGGTCCAGGCTTGACGCGTGACCGTGACGGTTGCGCTGCCGGAAACGCCGGCGGCGTTGGTGGCGGTGAGGGTGATCGCGTTGTCTCCAACATTGAGCGCCACGGCGCTGACGGTCCAGGTCGCGTCCGCCGCCACAGTACCGAAGGCGTGCGTCAGGCCGTTGGACCAGACCAGCAGACCGACCGCGTCGGCGGCTGTGCCGGCCAAGTCCTGAGAAACTGTCGCGTTGGGAACGGTGGTCAGGCTCGACGAAGGGGTGGTGAAGACGACGGACGGTGTCGGCAGCGCCAGACGCGTGACCGTCACGCTAGCGCTGGCCTGCGTACCGGCGGAATTGGTTCCGGTGACGCTGATGGCGTTGTCACCGACAATCAGGGCGATGCCGCTGACGGTCCAGGTCGCGCCCGCGGGCACAGTGCCGTAGGCCTGCGTCAGGCTGTTGGACCACACGAGCAAACCGACAGCGTTAACGGCCGTGCCGGAGACGTTCGTGGTGGTGGTGGCATATGGCACCGTCACCGGTGAAGAGGCGGGATCGGTGATCGCCAAAGCGACACTGCCACTGGCGGTCGTCTGGCTGCCCGCACCGGGCGTGCCGGACGTGAAATAGTCCGCCGTGGCGCCGCTGCCGTTGAACTCGAAGATCTTCACGTAGTACGTCGTGCTCGCGCTCAGACCGGAGAGCGAGAAGCTGCTGCCGCTGCCGCTGTAGACGACGAAGCCGTCGCCCAGTGCCGTGCCGCTCGTGCCGTACGCGGCGTTGGCAGTGTAACCCGTGCCGTCCGCCGGCGTGCCCGCGGGCGCGCTGTCGGCCTTGGCGAGGACGATACGGCTGGCGCCGTTACCCGAGGTCCAGGAAACTGTCATGCTGCTGGTGCCCACGCTGGAGAACGAGACGTTCGAGCTGTCCGAGGTCGGCTCGGCGACGGGCAGCACATTCAAAGGCGCGTCCGTCGAGGCGATCACCTTGGCCGTTGTGGATCCGCCGGCCGGGTTCACGGTGTTGACGGTGGACGGCCAGATGCCGTCGGCGTCGGTATTGGCCCCGACCAGCGTGCCGGCGTAGTTGTACTGCGCGATGCGGCGGACACCGTTCGCGAGGGTGTTCGGGATGATCGTACCCCACGCGCCGGCGATGCCGTCCACCGGGCCGGCTCCGCCCGTGCCGTACAGGCTGATGACGCTGGCGACGCTCACGCCTTCGCTTTCGACATAAGTGACGGCCAACGGGCGGCCGGTGCCGGCGACGTTGTCGTGGAGGACGACGAAATTCTTCGCCGTGGCCGAGGATGTGCCGCGGATGAACGTGCCGTTGTTCGCGCCAGCGCTGGTCGAGTAGGCCAGGCATTGAATCGTGCCGCTGGCGTCTTGCGGCACCCACTGGTAAAGGGCCGTGCCGCTGGTGTTGCCGATCACGATGCACGGGTAGATGAGGTTCCCGCCGGTGAACCGGCCGTTGCCGGTATTGACGAAACCGAACCAGCCGGTGTAGTTGCCGGAGGCGTCGGTGGTGAACGTTTCGTATGCGCCAGCAGTGGTCAGGCTCGGTCCGGTGGTGTACGTGAACGTGGTTCCCGCGGCATTGATCAGAAGCGGGTTGCCCGCGCCGGGGTTCGTCGTGCCGATGTCGTCGGTGGCGCCGTTGGCGGACGAGTGCGTGGCACCCTGCACGTAGTAGCGATACGCCGTGGAAGCGGTGAGACCCGAAATCTTTGCCCTGAAGATCACCGGCAGACGCGTCGAAGTTCCCGAACCCATGACTTGCGGATAACTGTTCGTGATGGGTGCGAAGTTCGCGGACTGCGTCGTGTTCACCGCGCTCGCTATCGACGCGCCGAACAGCAGCGCGAGCGAGACGGCGACGCTCCGTGCCTGTAGGACACGTGTGTGCAGTGTGGTGATATGCCGCCTCGACGCGGCCTTCAGTTTGCCTACCACGGATATATGAGTCATCATACTGTGTTTCCTTTCTGTGTTCTGAATCGGTCCTGCTGAAAATTGCATTGTCATGCCAAGCCAAAGAGGCGAGGCCATAAGGGCCCGCGTGGTTTGAACTATCGCCTGTTGCGATTAATAATCCATGAGTCCCTTGCTAGAAAACGGACAGCAAATCGTTTAAAATATGTTTGCACATGAAGCGGTCACTGCGGCAAAACCACGCCCCTATAATAGCGCTGCCCGAAGCGGAAGGCGTTCGTTTCGCTGAACGTGAACGGCGCGGCGTTCGTCTGCACGGAAACCCAGTAGGGATTGCTGAGATTGGTCGTGGCTTGCACCATGTAGCTCATACCCGTGCTACCGGTGACAAGAAAACGGAACTGGCCGCCTGCAAGCTCAGGACTGCTCAGCGTGGGCGGTAGCGCAGAAGGACTGTTGGTTGTCGGCACCGTGAAACGGAAGTCCCTGACCACGGCCATGTGCTGCATCTGGCTGGCACCCGAGTCTCCGGCCGCAACCGGCGGAACATCGCCCAAGCTCGTGTACACGCGCGAGTCAAAAACTAACCCGGTTGCGTAGGTGCGGGAAGGCATCGCCACCGGAACGACCGCATTGGTCATGGCGTAGCTGAACAGCACACGGTCATAGCGCGAGGCGCGGGATGCGTTGGTGTCGGGATCGCCGTTCTGGTCGGCGGGAACGGGCGTGTCGCACAAGACGGAACCCAACGTCGTTACCGCGCTTTCAGCGTCGTCGTAGATGTTCATGTCCCCGGCGACGATCACCCACGCTTGGCTCGGAAAATTGGCTGCGATCAGGCTGATGATTTCTGCCGCTTCAGCAGTCCGCCGCGAAGCGTTGGCGCTGCCGCTGCTGGCCTTGAGGTGTACGCTGACGACGTAAAGGTCATTCGTGCCGGGCACGTCGATTCGCGCCCACGCGAAACCGCGATCGTTCACGCCCGTATCGCTGTCCGTCCACGAACCGCTGGCCAGTATCGGATAACGGCTGATGATCCCGTTCGGTATTGCGTATCCGGTCTCGCGGAAGTAGACGTAGTTTGTTCCAAACGTGGTATCGATCATCTCGCGCAGGGCTGCGGGTGTGTTGATGCCCTGGGTGCTGCTCGAGTAATTGAACTCCTGCAGGGCCACAATGTCGGGTTTAAGCCCCTTCAGGATATGCAGCCCAGCGCTCTCATACCGCTGGTAACTGCCGGATGTCAGATTGGAAGCCATCACCCGCACGACGATGCCGCTTTGCGCCCAAACTGATCTCACTCCGGACAGACAGCAGACACACAGAAAGAGCCAAGAACGGGCAAAACGGGTTGGTGCTATCTTCATTGGAGGCAGTGGCTAATGCGGAAGAAACCCTGTCCCGGCGCGGGCGAGACCGGCCAGGCAATGGTGACGCTGTTCGATGTGGCAGTGAATCGGCTGCCCGGTACCGGAGCGAACCCGCCCAGTTCCTTCGCGAATTCAAGTTCGTAATCGAGACCCGGAAAGGTCATGAACGTGATCAATAAGTGGTTCGGATCAATCGGATTTTGAGTGATGCTGGATATTCTGAAAACCGACGATGAGTCGAGCGGGTCTGTCATGTTGAGAAGTTCCACGGCATCGGGCTGCCCGTCGCCGTCGCTGTCCGTCATCCGGTTGTTGACGGTCGTCGACAGACCGTAGGCCGCTTCGAGCCGGTCGTCGATCCCGTCGCCGTCGATGTCGATGAGCGGCAGGCTCGAAAACGGGAAGGCCTCTACCGCACCGATGTCCGGCAGCGGACCGCGCGGCCGCGCGGCGCCGCGCTGATCGGAGGTCAGCGCGGTGGCGGAAGCGCCATCGATCGCGGGAGAGCCGGGCAATGGCGGCATGGTCTTCGAGGGGCCGCCGTAATTCGCCAGCGGCGCCAGCTTGGGCAAGCCCTGAGTGAGATTGCCGCTGCCGGTGAAAGCGCCCAGGACATTCGGACTTGCAGGTGCGCTGTTGGCGGCGACGATGGTGTTGCTGAGGCAGGCGGTTCCGCCCGCTATCCAGAGACCGCCGGCCTGACTATCGGCACGGTTAGCAGCGACAGTGGCATGGATGACCGTGAGCGAACCGGAAGCATGGGCGATAGCGCCACCTTGGTTGGCCGTGTTGTTGGCGAAGGTCGAGTTGGCGATAATGGTGGCGCCTGTGCTCGTGTAGAGCGCACCCCCCTGACCGGTTGCGCTGTTGCCCGAAAGGGTGCAGTTCGCCAGTTCCAATACGCCGCCATTGTTATAAACGCCTGCTCCCGAACTGCCGTATCCGTCGGCAATGGACACGGAGCGCAACGTCGCATGGATCCCCGGAGAAAGCTGGAGCACCCGTGCGGCATGCCGTCCAGACAAGGTCACGCCGTTCGTGAGACCTGACGCATCGATCACGACGTCAGCGGCGAGCGTGAGGGGGCCGTTCGTAAGCGCGAGCGTGGCACCGCTGAGTTCGGAAGCGAAGCTGATGCTGTCTGGGTAACACGCGGCGGCGACGGCTTCGCGCAGCGAGACGCCTGTTCCGGGGACGAGATTGCTCTCATCCGCAGAGGTCGTCACGACACGCTGCTGGCCAATGATCAGATCATCGCTGCGGTCTTTCGCGAAGGCGCGCGTGCTGAGGTCTTTCCCGGCAATTCCGTCGTTGTAAAAGACCGTTGTGCCATTGTCCTGAATGACCTGCACATGGCTGCCGAGGCGGATGGCGTCAGCCGGGCCGACAATGGCTTCGGGATGGCCGCCGCCGTCCACTGCAGAGGCGTTGATGCGGGTGGAGAGCATTCGTGGCTTTGAGGCCGCGTTGCCGTCCCACACGAAGAGTTCGAAACTGAGCGAAACCGTATCGCCCGTCGGCCCGGCCAACAAGAGGACATCTCCCGTCACCGTCGTCGCCATGTCGCGAAGGCAGCGGCCGCCCAAATCAAGGAAGATCGGCGCTCCGAACGTCAGTGTGCCCGCGCCGGCGTCCACGACGGAAGCGAAGTTACTGACCGGTATGACAAGCGCCATGTTGCGGGCCGAGGTGTTTTCCAGCGGCGTGCGAAAGCCGAGATAAACCTTGCCGTTGAAGAACGCAGCGGCCTCGATGTTGAAGCCGTTGGGATCATCGCACGGAACGCCGCTGGCCGCGCTGGCCGCAAGTCCAAGGGCGGCTGCGCCGAGGCCATGCCCGTTAGCATTGTCCCACGCGATCAGATTGCTTTTGAGGTTGCTGAACTTGCTCACATACGTCAGCGTGGTGTTCGTGCCCGTGCCGCTCACGTCAGCAGAGAAGACGGTGTTGCGCGTCGGCTCGGCATTGCCCGTTTTGTCATTGCCGTGCGAACCGAGCCAATAGATGCGGTTCCCGATGCGCAGGGCGGCCTCGAAGTCAGCCTCCTTGGCGAGGTTCAGGTTGCCGCTGAAATCGAACGTTTTACACGGTGGGCCGGAAGTCGTGCGGTCGTACAGCCGGATGACCTGATTCTCATCGTCGGCGACGAGCATCCAGTTGGCATCGAGGCCGATGGCCGCTGACGCGTCCGATGAGCCCGCGTGATACCGTGTCGCCTCCGGCGTGTCCGAGGCGGCAGACACCGCGTACTGAATCTCGTATGTCGCGCGGTTGTTCTCGGGATCACTCACGGTGACGGTGATCGTCGCGTATCCGACGGAAACCGGCTGGAGGATGACTTGGAACGTGTCTTGCCCGTCACTCGTGTGACGGACCAATGAAGCCGTGGCGACCGCCGGCGCACTGCTGCTCGCCGTAGCTGTCAGTTGGGCATCCGCCGTGTCGGCGTCAGCGACGGCGAGGACGATATTCGAGCGTACCGCGTCTGCGGCGTCCGACAATGAGCCGCACAGCACGACCGGATTGACGGACGGCACGGGCGGCAGGTTGACTGCGGTGATGACGGGCGTTTGCGTAAGCGGAGCGCTCGGGCCTCCGACGATCTCAAGGTTATCGAGAATCAGAATATTGTTCACCTCTGTCGCGTTCGAGTCGCCGGCATATTTCTCAATCCGGATGACGAGACTGCCCTGTCCGTCGACTGCGGACGGGAGGGCGATCGTCTTGGTGTGCCAAGTGTTGTCGTCGGTGACCGTGAACAGCGTGGCGGCGGACCAGGTGCTGCCGCCGTTCAGGCTGTAGAGCCACTCGAGCTGATTCTCAGTGCCATCGCTGCTATTGTTGTGCTTCGAGTCAAAGCGGAGCGTCAGGCCCGAGAATCCAGTTGCGTCGAGACTGATGTCCAATTGGCCATCGACAGATTGGTTCTTTTTCTTGAAGTCCGACCAGCCGATGGCCTTTGTGGCCGCGTGCGGTGTCCCGAGGGCATCGGTGTAGGCGACACCCGTTGAACCAGAGGCATAGATATCGGAGTTGCGAATGGTGACCAACGGCGTGCCGGCAACCGTTTCAGCGGTGGCACTGACGGTCGAGCCGTTCGCCAGGCCGGAAAGCGAGTCGAACGTCCAGAGCGCCAATTGTTGTGCCGCGTCGACATGCAAACCGGCCGCGAGAACGACACCGGCGCTCAATAACCATTTCATAAGTATCGTCCAATCATGTTTGACATCACACCCCGGACCAGCTCACGGCACCAGCCTGACCTTCACGCGGAAGAAGTGGGATCCATCCGGGAAGACCGGCACGGAGCAACTGTTGGTGGAGGGCGTGGCCTTGATGTCGCTGAGCAAGATCTGGAACGACAGCGCGTCGGACAGGTTGGTGCTGTGCTCCACGTCGTAGACGCGGCCCGCCACGCTCGGCCACCGCAGGCTCAGCCCCGACACACGGTCAACTCCAGCTCCAGTGACCTTTAGCACAGAATTGGGATTGGACGGGTCGGTGCCGGCCACGTACTCCTCACGGGCTGTCAGCCCATCGCCGTCCTTGTCCGTGTTTTCCTCGCCGACGGTCAGTCCGTGATCCGCCAACCAGACCTCCGGAGTGCCGCTGGGCGCTAGGTTCTGCGCGAAATCGGCCGCCAGCGTGCCGTCGGCTAAGACGCCGTTCCATGTGTAGGTCAGGGTGGACATTCCGAAGGCTCCGCCGACCGTCACGCCATTGGTCCGCACGTCCGCAACATGGTAGTGGGCGGTAGACGTGATCACGAAATTTGTGCTGCCGCCGTGCTCCACCTGGGCCGTTGCCGGAGTCACTGTGCCGTTCGCACCAGCCGCCGCTGTCAGCGTGTGAATCACCGGAAGATCGTTACGCGTCGTAAAGGTCGCCGACGCTCCCGTGGTGCTGTTCGTGTCGTCGCTGACCACGGCGTACCATTCGTAGGTCGTGTTAGTCGCCAACCCGGACCAGTTGAAGGTGGTCTGCGTACCGGACGCGACGCCCGTGTTCGTGCCGAGAGCGACGAACGGCGCCACCGGTGCAGACATGGCGTAGTCGAGGTTGAACTGGCTGTCGGCACCGGTGAGCGAGCTAGCCGTGTACGGCGAGTAGGTCGTCACACGGATCTGATTGTTGCTTGGAGAGAACGTCATCACGCGCAGGTTGCCGTTGCCGCCGTTCGGGTAGTCCTGATAGTCGGCCAACAGAATGTCGATCACGCGGCCGTCGGACAGCGTCTCGTGCCGGAAGCCTTCGCCGTGCATATGGCCGCAGAGCATCAGGAAGACGTTCGTGTTTCCCTTCAGCGCGTCGAAAACGGGCTGCCCTTCGGCCGTCCATGTGGAGGGCGTCGGACGCGTCGTGACGTTCAAGATCGAATGCTCGACCACGATCGCGCGGCGGTTCGCATGCGTCTGAAGCACGTTGTTCCCCCAAGCCATGAGCGAACTGTCGCTGCCGCCGCCCATGGTGATGTAGAGCACGATGAAGTCCATGCCGCTGGCGCTGAAGAGATCATAGTGCGAGTCGTTGCTCGAACCGTAGTTGCCTCCATAGTATGACTTGCCGGCGAAGTGGCTCACTCCGAAGTACGTGTTGTAGAGGCCCGTGCCGCCGATCTGGTCGTGGTTGCCGACGGCTGTGCCGTACGGGATGCCCTCGGGAAGCCCCGTCGT
>TBL_comb47_HYPODRAFT_10006315_pt1 | contig 12840 bp, 8 predicted proteins | sample TroBogypolimnion_40_FD_10682 | JGI IMG/M metagenome (IMG submission 10682)
GGCCGGTGGGCAGACCGACCGCCTCGCTGATGCTGGCGGTGCCGTCTTCGCGATTGAGAATGGTGATGGTGCCGCGCTTCATCCCCAGACCGTCGGCCATTTTTAACAGCACCGGCCGGATGACTTCATGCAGTTCGAGGCTGCTTTCCAGCGTGTATGAAATGTCAAACAGCAGACTCAATTCGTCCACCACACGGCAACCGCCGGACATCGTCACCAGGTTGCTTTTTTGCGCGTCTATTCCGCTGCAGCCCGGCAGACATTCATCCAGCAACTTTTTCACATGCGGGCTGCCGCAAAACGTGTGCCAAGAAAATGGCACCGCCATGGCGGGCAAAGACCGAAATTTGACCAAAGGCCCCGTATTCCCGGCTTCCGCACCGGAAACTGCGGTTCGGAATCAACCAACCAAGACGGCAAAAAGGGCAATATTTGACTGGAACGGCGCGATGCATCTAGAGGCGGTTTGTTTTGTTTTGTTCAAACCGGCCAAAGTTTGACAGCCGTCGGGTGCATTGCGGGCCGTGCCACGGGGGATGGGCTTCAGCCCGCTTCAACCTTCAGGATGCGGAATCCTTCGACCAGAAATCCGCATTGGAAAAAGAGGGCGCCTAACCTGGGCGCGCGGCAAGGCAACACCACTCCCGACCCACAAAAAAACGCGGCAACCTTTCGGCTGCCGCGTTGAAGTCGGAAACTGGATTACCAGGGGAACGCAAAGGACTGCGCAGACACCGAGTTGGTGCTGTTCGCCAGAGCGGAGTGGAAGCCGCTGATCGTGGTGGATTGCACGCTGCCGTCAGCCAGGCCGATGTTGCCCGTCTTCTGGTGGGTCTCGGTCGTCCACGACCAGGCACCCGCGAGGGTCGGGCTGGAGTAGGCGCCGCCCGTGGTGCCATTGGGCGCGGCGGTCGCACTAAAGAGCGAGCCGCGGGCAGTGGCAGAAGTATTACCAAATGCATAGGTCGCAGCGGCACCGCTGGCCGTGCCGGAGCTGCCGAAGTTCAAGTCGCCCATCAAGATCATCTGCGGATCCGAATCCGAGGCGTCCGCGTTGACGAAGTAGCTGATCTTGCTCACAAATGTTTGCGCGTTAGCGAGACTGTTGGCGGCGGGAGCGGCGGAACCGTCGAGATCAGGGAAGGTGAAGTTCGTGGCATAAGAGCCATGGCCCACCAGGTTATCCGAGGGGCAACCAACGACTTTGGGGGTGGACAGTTCGTTGGACATGCACATATAAGCCATGCCGGGATTGGGTCGTGCAGGAGTGGCACCGCCATTGTGCACGTAATAATCGGAGGCGCCGCCGGAGGCAGCCGCAACAGCGGTGCAATAACGGTCGCCGTTGTCGCCCGCCCAGATTTTGAAGGCGAGCAGGTCCTGCTTGACGTTGTTGACGCAGCTGATCTTCTGGGCTTTGCGTTTGGCGGCGGCGAGCGCAGGCAGCAGCATGGCGGCCAGAATGGCGATGATGGCGATAACGACGAGCAGCTCGATGAGCGTGAACGCCGCTTTTTGTTTAAACAGTTTTTTCATAAGTTGATGATGTTTCAGTTTTTGTTTTCTTCCCGGGAACCGGCGGCGAAATCTCGTGATATTCGCTGACGGTTCTGGATGCTGAATTTTCTTTAGCAATGCCGATGCCAGCCGCCGGATTCGCTTAAACCCCAATAAAACCGCACTTTATTTTCGCGGCAGGGCCGGGCGACGTGAAAATTTCACGCGCTTTTGCGTGAACCTCACGCAACCTGGGTGAAAGGGAACCGGCGGCAGGTGACTGGCTGGGCCGCCGCGCGGCGCTCCTAACTGACAAATTTCGGTTCAAACACCGGACCCAGGCCGTGCTTCCGCAGCAGATCGCAAAACCGGGCGATGCCGCGCTGCTCGTCCTCCGCCAGCCGGTAGTAGATGTGCCACTCGAAATAATCCCGGCGGAAATCCGCATCGAACTCCTCGCGCGACTCGATGATCTGCTCCAGCTGTTCCATGCCGGAACGTTTGGCCGCCTTCAATTCCTGGCGCAGTTCCTGGCTGTCAATGCCGCGCCGCAACGCCCAGACCGCATAGACGAAGGGCAGATTCGTCATCTCCGTCCAGGCGGCACCGAGGTCAAAAATCTCGTGCGGGTGCGGGGCGCGCTGGAATGCAATCGCCGGATCGCCGATAAGCAGGACAAAATCCTTCGCCAGCGCCGCCGGGTAATTTTCCAGCGGCTTGAACTCCGGCCGCAAGCCCTGTTCGGCCAGCAGCACTTTCAGCAAGTTGACGCTCGTGAGCGACGCGGTGTCGCAGAAAACCTCCTGCACCTCCGCCAGCGGTTTCTGGTGCGCGAGAATGACGCTGTAAACTTCACCGAGCGACGCAATGGAGATGCCGTCGAGAATATCATAACGGTCGTTGAGCAAGACCTCGGTGATGCTGACGAGCGCGGCGTCGAGGGCATCGCGCCGGAGCAGCTCGGCGAGCCGGGCGGGCGTGGCGAAGACGATCGCGTTGCCGAGGTCGCGCGTGAGCGGCGCGGCGTTCAGGTAGGGCACCGAGCCGATGCGGAATTTTTGTTTGGTCGCGGGTTCCAATCGCGCGGAGCCTACAAAATCCGGGCGCGAGAAACCAGCCAGGAAAAAATCCGGGGGCTGGTTGCCGGACGGAAACCGGGCCGCCGGCAGGCGGCAAGGGGGGAAACGGCTTTCGCACGCATTAAAAAATTCAGCATCCATTTGCATTCCCTTCGCGCGAAGGCGCCGCGCCGCTCTGGCATTGATTTCGGGACGCCGACGGTTCAAGCTGTGCGCGATCCTTAAAATTAATTATGAAATTCATCGCATTGTGGGTGGCCGCGCTCGGCTTGGCCGCGTTTCTCGCGGGTGGCCAGACGGCCGTCGGGCAGGAAAATTTTTCCGGCAAAGTGGCGGAGACCATGGCCGCCGGGAGTTATACCTATGTCCTGGTGGATACCGGCACGAATAAAATCTGGGTGGCGGCGAATCCGGTTCCCGTCAAGCCAGGCGATGCGGTGGCGGTGACCCAGGCGATGGCGATGGACAATTTCCACAGCAAGGCTTTGAACCGGGATTTCGCGGTGATTTATTTTGCCGGTGGTATCGCGGTGAATGACGGCAAGCCCGGCGCGGCGAAACTGCCGCCAGGCCATCCCGACCTCGCCAAGGACAAGCCCGGGCAACTGCCCGCCGGCCATCCCGCATTGTCTGGCAAGACATCCATGGCCACAGTGGATTTCACCGGGTTGAAACCGGCCCCGGAGGGAAAAACCGTCGCGGAAGTCTATGCCGCCAGCGCCACGCTGGCGGGCCAGTCCGTCACGGTGCGCGGCAAGGTGGTCAAGTATAACGCCAATATCATGGGCAAAAACTGGGTGCACATTCAGGACGGCACCGGCGGCGCCGGCAGCAACGACCTGTTGGTCACGTCCACCGACCCGGCCAAATTGGGGGACACGGTTTTGATCAAAGGCAAATTGGCGACCAACAAAGATTTCGGGGCCGGCTACAAATACAGCGTCCTCGTCGAAGAAGCCAAGGTGAAGGTCGAGTAATCCTCAGTCCGCTCAAATCTTCGCTGCCGGGCAGGCTTTCAACCAAATCGGCGGCGGCTTCGCGGGGCTTGGGGTTGACGCTGACGGGTTCTGCTGGTTTGGCTGCGCGTTGAATACCTTTCTCCTGGCAGGAAATATTTGCAAGTCCATCCGGCAAAAAAAGCCGGCCTGCGAACCCAAACGCAGGCCGGCTCAACCCGAACCCAAGGATATGAAACGCGATGAGGATAACTTTTTGCGCGCGGATTGATATACCTCAAACGGGTTATGTCCGGCAACCGGTTGCCAAGCCAGGTGGCCATGGGAGCCAGACGTTAACCCCATCACCAGTGTCGCGTTGGATCGGGACGCGCTCGACACACCCGCCCCAGAGATGGCGCGGCGAACCTCTGTAAAACCGATAAATCTGGCAGCGAGCCTCATTTGCCTGCATCGGCTCCCGTCGCAATTGTCCCGCCAGCCTGATCGCTTCCGGCACGGCCTCCTGCTGGGCGGCGCTTTCATTGCGCCTTCGGGATAAATGACTGAACGGGTGGCCTAGCGGGGTTTGGCTTGCGCGGGTTTTCTTTGCCACGCAGAATCCCGCGATGTCCAACCGATGCCTAGCCTTGAAACTTTTGCCGGCGCGGTTTTGTGCGCCCGCCCCGGCCAGGGTGCCTTGCGTCCGTAGAATTTTCACACTGCTGCTGGGTTGCCTCTGTCTTGCCGCGGGTGCGCAAGAACCTAAATTGCCGAATTATTTTCCGCGCACCTGGAAAACGGATAACGGCCTGCCGGACAATGCGGTGACGGCGGTGGTGCAGACGCGCGACGGGTATCTCTGGATCGGCACCTACGGCGGCCTGGTGCGGTTCGATGGCGTCCACTTCACCGTTTTCAACAGCGCGAGCACCCCCGGTTTGCAGAGCGACCGGGTCACGAGTTTGTTTGAGGATGCGAAGGGTTTTTTATGGATTGGCCATGAGCGCGGCGACCTGACGCGGTATCGCGACGGAAAATTTGAATCGCTGGATGTCCATGAGACCGGGGTGCGGCGGAAAATCCCCGCCATTGGCGCGGATCAGGACGGCGACATCTGGATGCTCAACGAGGAGGGCACGCTGGTGCGCGCCCGCGACGGCGCGACCTGTGCGTTGCCCAACAGTGACGGCGTGGCGCAGCTGGCGCAGGACGACCGGGGAGTGTTGTGGGTGATGAGCGGCGGCCAGCTGGCATCGCTGGCGCACGGCCGGCTGGCGATGCTGACCAACACCAACGATTCTCACGGCATTGGCAATTATGTGCTGGGCATCTGTCCCGGCCGCGCCGGCGGGTTGTGGATTGTGAGCGACGGGCAGGTCTCGAAATGGGACGGCCAGGCCGTGACGGAACGCCGCGGCACGAATCCCTGCAACGCCGCCGTGACGATGGTCGAAACCAGGTCGGGTGCGCTGGCGATGGGCACTTCGAGCGACGGGTTATACCTGTTGTTTTCGAACCGCGCGGTTTTGCATTTCAGTCACACGAATGGCTTTCCCAATGACTGGATCCGGTGTCTGCATGAGGACCGCGAAGGGACTCTTTGGGTCGGGGCCGGCAGTGCCGGCCTGACCGCGTTGCGGCCGGGGAAAATCGAAACGTTCCAGCCGGCCGACCAGTGGCAAGGTCGGATGCCTTTGTCCGTGACGGCGACCAAAGACGGCGCCATCTGGGTGGGGAGCGAAGGAGCCGGGCTTTACCGCTTTTACAACAACGAATGGGCGCGGTTCAGCGAAAACGCCGGGCTTTCCAATCTGTATGTCTGGTGCGTGTCGGCCGATGACCAGGGGCGGATGTGGGCCGGCACCTGGGGCGGCGGCATGTTCCGGCAGCAAGGGGATCACTTTGTCGTGCCGCTCGGCTTGGAAAATGTCAACGTGCCGATGCCGGCGATTCTGCAGGCATCCAATGGCGTGACGTGGATCGGCACCGCGAGCGGGCTGCTCCGCTACGAGCAGGGCGCGGTGAAATGGTTTGGGGAGAAGGAGGGATTGAAAGTGCCGGACGTGCGGACCATTGTGCAGGACCGCGACGGAACGGTCTGGTTCGGCATGGTCGGCGGCGGGCTGGGCCGGTTGAAAAACGGACGCCTGGATCAATTCCTCAAGCGCGACGGGCTTTCGAGCGATTATGTCCAATGCCTGCACCTCGGCGCGGACGGCGCGTTGTGGATCGGCAGCGACAGCAGCGGTCTGGACCGGTTGAAAAACGGCCATCTCGCCAAGGTCACGATGGTCGAGGGCCTGCCCAACAACACCATCTGCGGAATCGTGGACGATGACCACGGCAACTACTGGATCAGTTCGCACGGAGGCATTTTCCGCGTTTCCCAAAAGGCGCTGGACGATTGTGCCGACGGGAAAATTGCCACCGTCAGCTGCCTCACTTACGGCAAGGGCGATGGCCTGCCCTCGCTCGAATGCGCCGGCGGCCTGCAGCCGGCGGCCTGCAAACTGGGGGACGGGCGGATTTGTTTTCCCACGAGCAAGGGATTGGTGATCGTGAATCCCGATGATACCAAGGCCAGCCAGTTGCCGCCCCCCGTCGTCATTGAGAAGGTCGTCGCCGGCGGCCATCCGCTCGCGCAGAATCCGGACGGAAAATCGTCCCTCAAAATTCCGCCGGGCCTGCAGCGGTTTGAATTTTACTATGCCGGCTTGAGTTTTGTCGCGCCCGAGAAAATGTCGTTCCAATACCGGCTCGCCGGCTGGGAAAAAGACTGGGTGGACGCCGGCACCCGGCGCGTTGCCGAATACAGCTATATTCCGCCGGGCGATTACACCTTTGAGGTGCGCGCCTGCAACAGCGATGACGTCTGGAATGATACCGGCGCGGTGGTGACCCTCACCGTGCTGCCGCATTTCTGGCAGACCTGGTGGTTTCACCTGCTCGTCGCGCTCGCCGCCATCGCGTTGGTGGTGGGGATCGTCTTGTTCATCACGCGCCGCCGGATGCGGCTGAAGCTGGAGCGCAGCGAACGGCAGCAGGCCCTTGAGCGGGAGCGCACCCGCATCGCCAAGGACATCCATGACCACCTCGGCGCGAATCTCACGCGCATCTCGCTGCTGAGCCAGTCCGCGCACGGCGAACTGAAAAATCCGGTGCAGGCCGCCGCGCAACTCGACCGGATTTACAACACCTCGCGCGAACTGACGCGCTCGATGGATGAAATCGTCTGGGCCGTCAATCCACAGCATGATACGCTGGACAGCCTGGCCAGCTACCTCGGCAACTTTGCGCAGGAATATCTGGTTTCGCTCCACATCCGCTGCCGGCTCGACGTGCCGCTGCATCTGCCGCACTGGCCCATCACCGCCGAGATGCGCCACAATGTTTTCCTCGCGTTCAAGGAGGCGCTGCACAACATCGTCAAGCATTCGGGTGCGAACGAGGTTTCCCTGTCCCTCGCGCCGGGCGGCGACGGCTTTGATCTGGCTGTTCATGACAACGGGAAAGGCTTTGATCCCGCCGCAGTGACCACGCGCCCCGGCCGCGGCAACGGTCTGAAAAACATGCGCCAGCGGCTGGAAAATATCGGCGGGCGCTGTGAGATTCACAGCGCGGACGGTGCGGGCACGGAAATTAAATTTTTTGTTTCCGTCCCGGTCGCCGCGCGCAAAAATGGTTAGCAATTTCCAACGTGTCATCAAATAACGTGACAAGACTTCGCGCGGGCGCGAGCTTAAGGTATGTCGAAGCCAAAAAATTCTGTGAGCATCGGAGTAGCCATTGTGGAAGACGACGTGCCGGCGCGGGAAATCCTCGCCGGGTGGATTCGCAATACCGAGGGCTTCCATTGCGTCGGCGAATTTAATGACGCCGAATCCGCGCTCGCCGTGCTGCCGCAGGAAAAACCCTCCGTCGTCCTCTTCGACATCAACCTGCCCGGCATGAACGGCATCGAGTGCGTCCGCAAACTCAAGCCGCGCCTGCCCGACACGCAGTTCGTCATGGTCACGGTCTATGAGGACGCCAATCACATCTTCAACGCCCTGTCCGCCGGCGCATCCGGCTACCTGCTGAAACAGACGCGGCGCCAGGAGCTGATTGATGCGTTGAAAGACGTTCACGCCGGCGGCTCGCCCATGAGCAGCCAGATCGCGCGCAAGGTCGTCCAGAATTTTTACCGCAGCGAAAACCAGGACGCCGGCGGTGAAACCGTGGAACTGTCTCCGCGCGAACGCGAAGTCCTGGAACTGCTCGCGCGCGGCTATCTCTACAAGGAGATCGCCGAGATGCTCAAGATCAGCGTGCAGACGGTCAACACCTACATCCGCCGCATCTACGAGAAATTGCACGTCCGCTCGCGCGCCCAGGCCGTCGCCAAATACGCCCACCTGCCCATGGGCGCGACGCACTGAAGCTGCGGCCGCGGCACTTCCCGGACCTCGTCTGTCCTGTAAATTCACTACACGGTTTTAACTCGTTAATTTTTCCCTCCGTCCGCAGACTGGCCGGACTCCATGAAATTAAGCCTGCGCGAAAAAATCGGTTACGGTTGCGGCGACGCCGCCTCGTCCATGTTCTGGAAGCTGTTCTCGATGTATCTGATGTTCTTTTACACGGACATCTTCGGTATCACGGCGGCGGCGGTGGGCACGATGTTTCTCATCACCCGCATTTGGGACGCGGCGTTTGATCCGTTCGTCGGCGTGCTGGGCGATCGCACCGAGACGCGCTGGGGAAAATTCCGCCCGTATCTCCTCTGGATGGCCATCCCCTTCGGCGTCATTGGCGTGCTCACTTTCACGACGCCGTCGTTCGGCGCGGGCGGAAAATTGATTTACGCCTACGTCACCTATTCGCTGATGATGATGATCTATTCGCTGATCAACGTCCCTTACGCCTCGCTGCTGGGCGTGATGACAGCGGACGGCAAGGAACGCACCACGCTGGCGACCTTCCGCTTCATCTTCGCCTTTGGCGGCAGTCTCGTGGTGCTGGCCGCCGCTGAACCGGTGGCGGGATTCTTCAGCCGCTCCGGCGGTGGCGCGACGGATTTGCAGCGCGGCTGGCAATGGGCCGCGGGTGTGTTCGCGCTGATCGCCGCGATACTGTTCTGGATCACCTTTGCCTGGACGCGTGAACGGATCAAGCCGGTCACGCAGAAAACCTCGTTGAAGCATGATCTGGCCGACCTGTGGAAAAACCGGCCGTGGTTCATCCTGCTGGGCGCGGGCATCGCGACGATTTTCTTCAACTCCATCCGCGATGGCGCGGCGATGTATTATTTCAAATATTATCTGCACACGAACGACGCGTTTTCCCTGCCGTCGCTCAAATTCACCATGGGTTGGAGCAGTTTGTATTTCGTGCTCGGCCAGGGGGCGAACATCCTCGGCGTGATTCTCGCCAAGCCCATTTCCGACCGGATCGGCAAGAAGAATACTTTCTTTGTGGCGATGCTGGGCGCGTCGGTTTTCAGTTTCATGGTCTATGGCGTTCAGCCCGAGTCCGTGGGCGTCGTCATGATCCTGCAATGCTTGATCAGCGTCTGCGCCGGGTTTGTGTTCCCGCTGCTCTGGTCGATGTATGCGGACGCCGCGGATTTTTCGGAATGGAAAACCGGCCGGCGCGCGACCGGCCTCGTGTTCTCCGCTTCCTCGATGTCGCAAAAGTTCGGCTGGACGCTGGGCGGCGCGTTCGCCGGCTGGCTGCTCGGCTTCTACGGCTTTCAGGCCAACGTCGTGCAAAATGCCGGCACTCAGAACGGCATTCGCATGATGGTGAGCATCTATCCCGCGATCGGTGCGCTGGTTTCAGGCTTGTTCATGCTGATTTATCCGTTGAAGGAAAAATTCCTGAACAACATCGAATCAGAACTGGCTGCGCGCCGCGTCGTGAAGGAAAACCCGGAACTGTCCAAAGCCTGAGCCCAATCAACGCCGGCACGCCGCCGTGCCAAAAAATCCGTCACTATGAAAATCCATCTGTTCGCCCTGGCCGCTTTGACCGGAATGGTCATGCCCGGTTTGGCCGGTTCCGTTCCCGCCTTTCAACAATTCATCACCGCGCGCGACGGCCAATTGATGGATGGCAGCCAGCCGTTCCGTTTCATCTCCCTGAACATCCCCAACCTGCAGTTGATTGAGGATAATGTTCCTTTCGCCGAGACGAACCCCTGGCGGCTGCCGGATCAGTTTGAACTGAACGACGCGCTGTCCACCATCCGGGAACTTGGCGGCACGGTGACGCGCACCTACGTCATCTCCGTGGTCCGCCCCGACGATCTGCCCGGCACGCCGCGCCACGTTCTGGGTCCAAATAAATTTAATGAGGAGGCTTTTCGCGAACTGGATCTCGCCATTAAAACTGCCAATGAACAGGGCGTCCGGCTCATCATTCCGCTCGTGGACAATTGGGTCTGGCAGGGCGGCCGCGCGGAATACGCCGGCTTTCGCGGCAAGACCAAGGATCAATTTTGGACGGACCCGCAGCTCATTGCCGACTTCAAGCAGACGGTCCATTTCATCCTCAACCGCACCAACACTTACACCGGCGTGCGCTATGGCGACGACAAGGCCATTCTCTGCTGGGAGACCGGCAACGAGATATCCTCGCCGCCGGCCTGGACGCGTGAGATCGCCGGCTACATCAAATCGCTCGACACGAATCATCTCGTGATGGACGGCTATGGTGCATCCGAGCTGCGGCCGGAATCGCTGGCGATTCCCGCCGTGGACATCGTCACCACGCATCATTATCCCGGCGCGAAAAAATCCTTTGCCGATCTTATCCGCGCCAACGCGGAATTGGCCAAAGGCAAAAAGCCTTACGTCGTCGGCGAATTCGGTTTCGTCAGCACCGCGCAAATGGCCGAGACGATGCAGGCCATCGCGGACAGCAGCGCGGCGGGCGGGATGCTCTGGAGCCTGCGCTTCCGTGACCGCGACGGCGGCTTCTATTGGCACAGTGAGCCCGGTTTGGGCGGCAATCTCTACAAAGCGTTTCACTGGCCGGCTTCGACCATGGGCAATGACTACGACGAAATCAATCTCATGGCGTTGGTCCGCAGCAACGCTTTCGCGATTCGCGGACTTCCCGTGCCGCCATTGACCATTCCCGCGCCGCCAAAATTGTTGTCCATCGCCAATGCCGCCGCGATTTCCTGGCAGGGCTCGGTCGGGGCGAACAGCTATCAGGTGGAGCGCGCCGCGAAACGCGACGGTGACTGGCAAATCATCGCGACCAATGTGGATGAGGCCTTCACGCAATATCGGCCGCAGTTCGCCGATGAAAATGTGCCGGCGGGTGAATGGTTTTATCGCGTCCGCGCCAGCAACACCGCCGGCGTTTCCCCCCCGTCCAATATCGTCGGCCCGGTGAAGGTGAAATCCGCGACGCTGGTGGACGAACTTGCCGACTTCGCAAAAACTCACGAGCGCAGCGGCGGTTGGAAAATCGCCGATCGCGACTGCCGCGCCGCCAAGGAGGACGCGCACCGCGCCGCCGGTGGCGCGGGCGATTCACTAATTTACGAGCTGCCCAATGCGATTCAAGCTTTCCAAGTCTTTGCTTTCTTCCCGAAAACCGAGAGCGATGTGAAATTTTCCGTTTCCGCGGATGGCAAAAACTTTCACGAGCTGGCCGCGCAGAAAGAAACGTATTTTCTCGGTGGCGGTGATTACGGCTACTGGAAGCCGGTATTATTTCGCGCCGAGAACATTACCGGTGGAAAATTTCTAAAGCTGGAACTCACCGGCGAAACGCAGATCGGCCGCGTGGAAATCTCCCACCCCGCGTTAACCCCATGAACACGGCAGCCGAACTGGAAAAGCTTTCTGCGCAAGTCAGCGAACATCTGTTCGGACATTATCTGCCGTTCTGGTGCGGTCCCGCGCTCGACCGCGAGAACGGCGGCTGGATGGCCTGGCTTTCCAACGACCTGAAGCCCGACCGTTCGCAGCCGAAGGGACTCATCGTGAACAGCCGGATTTTGTGGGCGTTTTCCGCTGTTCACCGCGTCCGTCCAGAGCCGGCTTATTTTGAGATGGCGGAGCGCGCGTTTGAGTTTGTCATGAACCGCTTCTGGGATGGCGAATACGGCGGCGCGTTCTGGCGGCTGGATGACGTTGGCAAAGTCATTGACGATTCCAAGAAAATCTACGGGCAGGCGTTTTACATTTATGCGCTGACGGAATTTCACCAAGCCTTCGGCAGTCCGGCGGCGTTGGAGCGCGCCAAGGAATTATTTGAGTTGATCGAGCGCCACGCGCACGACACGGAATTCGGCGGCTACCTTGAAGTCTGCAACCGCGACTGGTCGGCCGCCGGGGCCGGGGCACGCCTGAGCGAAAAGGACATGGCTGAAAAGAAGTCCATGAACAATCACCTCCATGTGCTTGAAGCCTACACGAATCTGTATCGTGTCTGGCCGGAGCCGCGTGTGGCGGAACGGCTGCACGAGTTGATTGAAATTTTTCTGACGCGCATTCTTGACCCGCGCACCAAACATCTGCATCACTTTTTCGATGAGCACTGGAACGTGCGCTCGGACACTTACACGTTCGGTCACGATATCGAGGCGAGCTGGCTGCTGTGCGAGGCGGCGGAAGCGTTGGGTGATGCCCGATTGCTGACTCGTGTTCGCGCCGCCGCGCTGCCGATGGCCGAAGTCGTCCTCAAGGAAGGTTTTAGCGCCGACGGCGGTTTGTGCTACGAAGGCAAGTCCGGCCACATCATTGACCCCGGCCGCGAATGCTGGCCCCAGGCCGAGGCCATGGTGGGATTTCTCAATGCCCTTGAACTCGGCGGTGGCGCGGAATTTTTTATCGCCGCGCAACGAGTCTGGAATTTTATCGGGCAACATCTCGTGGACCGCGTCCACGGCGAATGGTTCTGGCGCATCAACCCGGACGGCCAGCCGGATCAGAAATTGCCCAAGGTCAGCGAATGGAAAGGCCCGTATCACGCCACCCGTGCGTGCCTCGAAACGCTGCGCCGACTCAAACAGATTTCCTCAAAAACTTGAAACGATTATTCCAACCATGAACCCGACCGCCTTCGCCAAGAAACTGAAACAACTGCAGCAGTCGCACGCGCAACTGCTGCGGCGCAAGAACCGTCCGCAGAAAAACGGCAACGGCATTTTCGACCGCTACGAACACCCGGTGCTGACGGCGGAACACACGCCGCTGACGTGGCGTTACGATTTCAATCCGAAAACCAATCCGCACCTGATGACGCGGCTTGGCATCAACAGCGTCTTCAACGTCGGCGCGATGGACTGGAACGGCGGCGTGGCGCTCATGGCCCGCGTCGAGGGCTGG
>TBL_comb47_HYPODRAFT_10006316_pt1 | contig 12839 bp, 9 predicted proteins | sample TroBogypolimnion_40_FD_10682 | JGI IMG/M metagenome (IMG submission 10682)
GATGGACATCGAGATCCACACCCACAACGACATGGGCCTGGCCACCGCCAACACCCTGGCCGCTTTTCGTGCCGGTGCCACCCATGCCAACACAACCGTCAACGGCCTGGGCGAGCGCGCCGGCAACGCCGCGCTGGAAGAAGTGGTGATGGCCGTGCGCCATCTGCACCATGCCGAGACCGGTGTGGACACGCAGGCGCTATTTCCCATCTCGCATCTGGTGGCCAAGGCCTCCGGACGCGCCGTGGCCTTTAACAAAAGCATCGTCGGCTCGGCCGTGTTCACGCACGAGTCCGGCATCCACATCGACGGCCTGCTGAAGAACGCATCGACCTACGAGAGCTTTGATCCCGGTGAACTGGGCCGCTCGCGCAGCACGGTGCTGGGCAAGCATTCCGGCTCGCAGGCCGTGCGCCAGGCCTATGCGCTGCTGGGTGTGGTGCTGGACGACGACGCGCTGGTGGGCCGCCTGCTGGCGCGCATTCGCGAGCACGCCATGCGCGTCAAGCAGGAAGCCACCGCCGATGAGTTGCGCAGCTTTCTGTTTGCCTCGGTCGAATTGCCCAAGCCGCACAACGGTGGGCTTGCGCTATGAGCACGCGCAAGCACGCCCATAAGGCCGCCATGGCCGCAGCGACCAGCGCTGTGCAGGCCGCTTTCAGCACGTCGGCCAGCGCCACTGCCAGCCCATCCGCACCTGCCGCCAGTTGGTGGTCCTTGCTGGTCAGCGATGTGCACTGCGTACTGCAGCGCGACCCCGCCGCCCGCAACTTGCTCGAAGCCTGGACCATCTACCCCGGTGTGCACGCCATTGCCCACCACCGCATGGCACACGCGCTATGGACACGCGGCTGGCGCTATCTGCCGCGCTGGATTTCCTTTGTCTCGCGCTGCGTGACGCAGGTCGATATCCACCCCGGTGCCCGCATAGGCGCGCGCTTCTTTATCGACCACGGCAATGGCGTGGTGATTGGCGAGACGGCCGAGATCGGCGACGACGTCACGCTCTACCACGGCGTCACGCTGGGCGGCACCGCCTGGCATGCCGGCAAGCGCCACCCCACCGTCGGTAACGACGTGGTGGTGGGTGCCGGCGCAAAAATTCTGGGACCGATCCGTGTCGGCGACCGCGCCCGCATTGCTGCCAACTCGGTGGTGATCGAGGCCGTGCCCGCTGGTGCCACCGTGGTCGGCATTCCCGGGCGCGTGGTGGCACCGCAGCGCAACACCACGCATGGCTTTGACCTGGACCACCACCTGATTCCCGACCCGGTGGGCAAGGCCATTGCCTGCCTGCTGGACCGCGTGGCCCTGCTGGAGCGCACGCATCTGGCCGCTGGTGACACCAACTGCGCCACCTGCGACGACGCCTGCATAGAACCGATTTTTGCCCGCACCCTTCATCAACCCGCCCACCAAAGCGTCCACCTGGAGTAAGACACCATGGAAACCTTTCTTCTCAAACTCAAGGAGCTGTCCTCCGCCGAGGATTTCCTGCAGTACTTCGGCGTGCCGTTCGAGCAGGGCGTGGTCAATGTGAGCCGCCTGCACATCCTCAAGCGCTTTTTCCAGTACATACGCCAGGCCAATCTGCTCTCCAGCGGCAACGAGCTGGAGCTGTACACCGCCTACCGCGAGCAGTTGGCGCGCGCCTACGGCGACTTTGTGAAATCCACACCGGCGCAGGAAAAAGTGTTCAAGGTGTTCCAGGACACGGCCGGCCGCCAGCATGTGTCCATAGACAACCTGCGCGCCTCCATGACCCAGCGTCTCGCCGCGTAACGCCAGCCCTTTAGAAAGACCACCATGCATATCGTTGTCTGTATCAAGCAGGTGCCGGACTCGGCGCAGATCCGCGTCCACCCGGTCACCAACACCATCATGCGCCAGGGCGTGCCGGCCATCGTCAACCCCTATGACCTGTTTTCGCTGGAAGAGGCGCTGCGCCTCAAAGACAAGTTCGGCGGCAAGGTCACCATGCTGTGCATGGGCCCACCGCAGGCCGAAGAGGCGCTGCGCAAATGCATCAGCTTCGGGGCCGATGACGCCGTGCTGGTAACCGACCGCGCCTTCGCCGGTGCCGACACACTCGCAACGAGCTATGCCTTGGCCGCCGGTGTGCGCCAGATTGCCAAGGAGCAGGCGGTGGACATTGTGTTCACCGGCAAGCAGACGATTGACGGTGACACGGCGCAGGTCGGCCCCGGCATTGCCAAGCGCATGGGGCTGCAGTTGCTGACCTACGTGTCGCGCATTGTGGAGCTGGACATGGAGGCCCGCACCATCACCGTGGAGCGCCGTGCCGAAGGTGGCGTGCAGGTCCTGAAAACGTCTCTGCCGGTTCTCATCACCATGCTGGAGAACACCAACGAGATGCGCTTTGCCGCCCTGCCCGCCATGATCCACGCCGCCGCCTACCCGGTGCGCAAATGGAGCAAGGAGCAGGCCGGCATTGAGGACCTGAGCAAGATCGGCCTCAAGGGTTCGCCCACCGTGGTGAGCAAGGTGTTCGGCCCGACGCCGCGCACCGAGAAGGTCGAGATGCTGGAGCTGGAAACCAGCAACCTGCGCGATGTGTCGCTCAACCTGATCCAGAAAATTTTCACCCGCCATCCGACCTTAGAGGCCGACCTCTTGATGAAGGAAACAGCATGAGCCAAGCACCTGCCCCCGCCGCACCCGCGCGCCCCACTGCCGGACGCGGACGCAATCTGGAGCTGTCGGAAGAACTCAAGGCCTACAAGGGCGTCTGGGTCTTTGTTGAGCATGACCGCGGCCATGTGCACAGCGTGTCCTGGGAGCTGGTGGGCGAGGCGCGCAAGCTGGCCGACCAGCTGGGCTGCCCGGTCAGCGCCGTGATTCTGGGCGGTGCCGATGAGGGTCTGGAGAAGTTTGCAGCCGAGGCCTTTAGCTTCGGCGCCGACCATGCCTACCTGATGCAGGACCCTGTGCTCAAGGGCTACCGCAACGAGCCCTTCACCAAGGGCTTGACCGATCTGGTCAACAAGTACAGGCCGGAGATCCTGCTGCTGGGCGCCACCTCGCAGGGCCGCGACCTCGCCGGCTCGGTCGCCACAACGCTGCTCACCGGCCTGACCGCCGACTGCACCGAACTGCGCATAGACCCCAACAGCAAGGCATTAGCCGCCACACGCCCCACCTTTGGCGGCTCGCTGTACTGCACCATCATGACCCTGGCCTACCGGCCGCAAATGGCCACGGTGCGCCCGCGGGTGATGGAGATGCCGCGCGCAGACGCCACGCGCAGCGGCACCACCAGCTACGACACGCTGGGCCTGGTGGAGACGCAGATCGTCACCAAGCTCTTGGACTTCATAGCGGACGCCCACAGCAACAAGATCAACCTGCCCTATGCGGATGTGATCGTCAGCGGTGGCAAGGGCATGAAGACGCCGGAGAACTTCAAGCTGGTATTTGAACTGGCCCGCGTGCTGGGCGGCGAAGTGGGCGCCACGCGCCCCTGCGTGCAGGCTGGTTGGGTGGAGGCGGATCGCCAGGTGGGTCAGACCGGCAAGACGGTGCGGCCCAAGTTGTACATTGCCGCCGGCATCTCCGGCGCGGTGCAGCACCGCGTCGGTTGCGAAGCGGCCGACGTGATCGTGGCCATCAACACCGATGCCAACGCGCCGATCTTCGACTTTGCGCACTACGGCATTGTCGGCAACGCCATGCAGGTGCTGCCCGCACTCACACAAGCCTTCGCCGCACACCTCGCGCTGCGCATGCGCCAGGTGGCCTAAAAAGTAAAAGGAGAACGCGATGAAAAAACCATCCCAATTCGACGCCATCGTGGTCGGTGCCGGACCTGCGGGCAATGCCTGCGCCTACACCCTGGCCAAGGCCGGCCTCAAGGTGCTGCAGATCGAACGCGGCGAGTACCCCGGCAGCAAGAACGTGCAGGGCGCGATTCTCTATGCCAAGGCGCTGGAGGAAATCATCCCCGACTTCCGCGACGACGCGCCGCTGGAGCGCCACATCATCGAGCAGCGCATGTGGGTGCTGGACGACAACTCCTTTGTCGGCACGCACATTCGCAGCGAGGAATACAACAAGCCTCCCTACAACCGCTACACGATTTTGCGTGCGCAGTTTGACAAGTGGTTCAGTTCCAAGGTGCGCGAGGCCGGTGCGCTCTTGATCTGCGAGACCACGGTGAGCGAGCTGATCATGGACGGCGAGCAGGTGGTGGGCGTGCAGACCGACCGCGTCAACGGCGATGTCTATGCCGACATCGTGATCCTGGCCGATGGAGTGAACTCCACGCTGGCACGCAAGGCCGGTTTCCACGGCGAAATCCCGGCCGGCAATGTGGCCCTGGCTGTGAAAGAAGTCCTGTTCATGCCGGAAGACACGATTCGCCAGCGCTTCAATATCGGCGAAGAATCCGGCGTGGTGATCGAGATGGTCGGCCGCATTACCGACGGCATGATGGGCACCGGTTTTCTGTACACCAACAAGGAATCCATCGCCATTGGCGTGGGCTGCATGTTGAGCGACTTCAAGGCCAACCCGAACAAGACCACGCCCTATGCACTGTTGGAGCAGATGAAGCGCCACCCCTCAATTGCGCCGCTGATCGAAGGTGGCGAGATGAAGGAATACACCGCGCACCTGATTCCCGAGGGCGGCTTTCACGCCATTCCGCAAATCTACGGCAACGGCTGGATGATCGTCGGCGACTCCGGCGGCTTTGTGAATGCCGTGCACCGCGAGGGCTCGAATCTGGCCATGACCACCGGCCGCCTGGCCGCTGAAACCGCGATTGCCGCCAAGGCGGCGGGCAAGGGCTTCAAGGCCGCCGCACTGGCCGGCTACAAGAAGGCGCTGGACGCCAGCTTTGTGATGAAGGACCTGTACAAATACCGCGACATGCCGGCCGTGCTGCACAAGAACCCGCAGTTCTTCACCAGCTACCCCGACATGCTGGCCCAGGCCGCGCGCACCATGATCACCGTGGACGGTGTCGACAAGAAAACGAAAGAGCGCGAGATCTTTGCGAACTTCCGTCAAACCCGCAAGCTCACCGGCCTGGTGGGTGACGCCTACAAACTCTGGAAGGCCATACGATGAACGCCATGGTTGTGAATGTGGAAGACAAGCTGTTCCAGAACCGCTACCGCGTGGACGCGGGCCGGCCGCACATCCAGATCAAGGATGCCGACACCTGCACAAACATCTGTGTCGACAAGAGCTGCACCTATGTCTGCCCGGCGTCTTGCTACAAGACCGAAGGCAATGGCAGCGTGACGCTGATCACCGATGGCTGTCTGGAGTGCGGCAGCTGCCGCATCATCTGCAGCGAGCACCTGAATGTGAACTGGGAATATCCGCGCGGCGGGCACGGCATATTGTTCAAGTTCGGCTGAACCGTCAGATAGACCGCACAGAAATCCCTTAAGCCAAACAAGGCGTCGCGGCCTTGGTGCAGAATGCTTCCATGTTCACCCCGTGGAAAGCCCTATGGCCCTGCTCTTTCGCAGCCTGATCAAACTGGTGCTGATCGCATCCGCTGCCGTCGTGGTGGCGGGCGTTCTGCTGGTGGGCTTGAGCGCCGCACTGATCACCCTGGTCTGGAGCCTGCTCACCGGGCGCAGGCCGGCGGCCTTTACCACCTTTATGCGCTTTCGAAACGCCTCACGCCATTTCCAGAATCGAGGCTGGCCCGAACGGACCGCGCCTGCCGGTTCAACCAGCGCAGCCAACGCGGATATTGTGGACGTACAGGCCCACGAGGTGCGCAGCGCCCTCCGCGACGAACGCTAGCATTGCAACCCCACCCCACGCACGCCATGCAACCCTTTTCCTTTGAAACCGCTCCCAAGATCATCTGCGAACAGGGCGGTGCCGATCGCCTGGGCGAGATCAGCAAGAGCCTCGGAATGAGCCGTGTCTTTCTGGTCACCGACGCCGGTCTGGTCAAGGCCAGGCTGCTGGATGGCGCACTGGCCTCTCTGGCTGGAGCCGGCATCCACGCCACCCTATTCTCGGATGTGCAGGCCGATCCGCCCGAAGCCACGGTGCAGGCCGCCGTGGATGCTGCCCGCGCGGCCGGCGTCGATGGCGTGGTCGGCTTCGGCGGCGGCAGTTCGCTGGACACCGCCAAGCTCGTGGCACTGCTGGCGAAAACGCCGCAGGCACTGCCCGACATCTACGGCATTGGCCTGGCGCGCGGACCGCGCCTGCCGCTGATCCAGGTGCCCACCACGGCGGGCACCGGCTCCGAAGTCACGCCGATCGCCATACTCACCACGCCCAGCCACGAAAAAAAGGGCGTGGTCTCGCCGCTGCTGTATCCAGACATCGCGCTGCTCGACAGCCGTCTCACGCTGGGTCTGCCAGCGACGGTGACGGCCATGACCGGCGTGGACGCGATGGTGCATGCGATCGAAGCCTTTAGCACGCGGCTCAAAAAGAACCCGCTGTCCGATGCGCTGGCCCTCAAGGCGCTGCAACTGCTGTACGAGAATCTGCTTCCCGCCGTGCGCGATGGACGCGATGCCAACGTGCGCGAGGCCATGTTGCTGGGTTCGCTGTTCGCGGGAATGGCCTTCGCCAATGCACCCGTGGGCGCGGTCCATGCCTTGGCCTACCCACTGGGCGGGCACTATGGCCTGCCCCATGGATTGAGCAATTCCCTGGTATTGCTGCCGGTGCTGGAATTCAACCTGGGCGTGGCGCAAGGCCTTTACGCCGAACTGGGCCGCGCCATCCTGCCCGAACTGGCCACCGTGGGCGATGCCGTTGCGGCCAAAGCCTTTGTAGCGGCGATTCGTGCGCGGGTGGCGGCCATGCCCTACGCCCAGACGTTGCGTGAAGCGGGTGTCAAGCTGGAAGACCTGCCGAAGCTGGCCGACGATGCCATGAAGGTGCAGCGACTGCTGGTGAACAACCCGCGCGATGTGAGCCACGCCGACGCGCTGGCGCTGTACCACGCCGCATTCTGAACCGTGACCGGCTGACTCATTCACAGGCCGGCCGTCTATGCCTTGGCGTTAAACCCGAGTGTTTGGTCGGACGCGCATGCCAGCCGAACACCCTCCCTAGTACGGTTTGAAGTTGCCGTCAGCCCGCCTGGTTGGCACGGCTAACAGCCTGGGTTCTGCTGAGCGCCGATGCGATAAGGCCGCACGGGGCGTTGGCTTGGCCGCGTCATCCCCGATTTTGAAGAATGCAACGCTCTGCTGCAACTGCTCGGCCTGGCCGGACAATTCTTCACTGGTGGCCGCCAGCTCTTCGGACGCGGATGCGTTTTGCTGCGTGGCCTTGCTGAGCTGCCCCAGGGCCCCACCGATCTGCACCACCGACTGGCTTTGCTCGGCACTGGCAGCTGCAATTTCCTGCACCAGCTCGCTGGTCTTTTGGATACTGGGAACGATTTCATTGAGCAACTTGCCGGCGCGCTCGGCCGTGGACACGCTGCTGCCTGCCAATTCGCCGATTTCCTTTGCCGCCTGTTGGCTGCGCTCTGCCAGTTTGCGCACCTCCGCCGCCACCACTGCAAAGCCCTTGCCATGTTCACCGGCGCGGGCTGCCTCAATCGCGGCGTTCAGGGCCAACAAATTGGTCTGGTAAGCAATGTCGTCCACGATGCCGATCTTGGAGGCAATTTGCTTCATGGCCACGATGGTGTCATTGACGGCCATGCCTCCATCCACGGCTTCCTTGCTGGTCTTGCTGGCCATTCCGTCAGTCACCCGGGCGTTGTCGCTGTTCTGGCCGATGGAGCTCGACATGGTATCCATGGTAGCCGTGGTCTCTTCCACGTTGGCTGCTTGCTCACTGGCGGCTTGTGACAGAGCCTGGGCCGTGGCGTTTACTTGATTGGCCGCACCCGTCAGGGCGTCGGCAGCGGCGCGCACTTCGCCCAATACGCGCGTCAGGTTTTCGGCCGTGGCATTGGCGCTGTTTTTCACCTGGCCAAAAAGCCCAGCGTAGTCGCGCTCAATGCGCTGCGTCAGATCGCCCTCGGCAAATGCCTGCAGCAGCGTGGCGACATCGTTCAAACCCTGCTCGCTGGTGGTCATCAGGCCATTCATACCGGTGGCCATGTTGGCAAAGAATCCGGTCTTCCCGGTGGCAGAAAGACGGCGCGAAAAATCCCCTTGACCTGCCGCACGCACCAGTGCATCCACTTCGTTTTCAGCGGCCAGCTGTTCCGTGATGTCGTCCCATTGACCGATGGTGCCGAGCCGCTCACCGTGGACGGAGATGACGGCAGTGGTGGTGAGGTGGTACATGCGGCCACCAAACTCCTGTTGTGACTGCACGGTACCGCTCAGATTGCGCAAGCGCGTCACGGCCGCCTGCTGGTCTGCGTAAATAGTGCCTATGCTGCTACCCACGAATGTATCGGGATCAAATCCTGGAATCTGCTTGCTAAAAGCCGCCTTGTCGCGTCGCAAAACGCTGAGCAATGCCTGGTTGATATACACCACCGTGCCGTCATCCGCGGCGATGCGCACCGGCATGCTGACGTTGTCCAGGGCTGCCTTCACGCGCGCATTCGAGCGGGCCGCAGCGTCGGCCGACATCATCAGTTCACGCGCACGCTCGGCGGCCAGGGTCACGGAGTGCTTCTCCCCCGGCAAACGCTCCATGCGTTCGTCAAAATGCCCTTGAACATAGTGGCCGATAAGCTCCACCAGCCTGGCATTCATTTGCATATGGGCCTTGACCATGTCATTGACATTGTTGGCCATTTCCTTGAAGGCCCCCGAGAACATTTCGGCGGGCATTTGGTGGCCGGTTTCACCCAGCTCATTGTGCCGCCGCGCCATTTCAATTTGTGCCGCTTCAAAGGCAACCAGCGTGGACTGCATGTCGCCCATGGATCGCAAGAGCTGGCCGGTTTCGTCGGTGGCGTCGGTAGCGATTTGGCTGGACAGGTCACCGTTAGACACCCGCTTGGATGCATCCAGCGCCTGCGAAAGCGGTCCGGTAATGCTGCGGGTGATGAGGTAGGCGCTCACAGCACCCAGCACCACCGACAAGGCCCCCAAAACCAGCAACAAGTTGCTGGCCCGGTCATTGGCCTGTTTGATCGGGGTGGCCGATTCATCGAGCGCCTTGCGCTGCATGCTCAACAAGGTCCCGACCTTGGCGAGGTACTCTTTGGACGTCGGTATGAAGGTGTTATCCAACAGTTTTGCAGACTCGTCGGGCTTGCCATCCCTCTTCAGCAGGACCACTTCATCGCGCGAGCTCGAATATATTTTGCGTACTGCGCCTATGTCCTTGAACAACATTTTTTCATCTTCAGAGGCCATCAGCGCCTCCACTTTTTTCTGAATTTCTGAAGTCTCTCCCGCCGACTGCTTCTGCTCATCTGCAAAATACACGGCCAGCGACGGATCGCTGCTTTTTGCGATCGCGATGGTGCGGCGTACGGCCGTGTGAATATGCAGGTACCAGTCAGCGATCAGTCGCTCCTTGGCCAGCGGTGCCTCTATCAGTCCTTGCGTCGCTGACGAAGCCGTATGCAGCTGCCAGGCACCCACAACGGTGATCAGCAGGCCCAGCAACAGCACCAGCGCAAATCCCAAAATCAAACGGCTAGCAATGGAAAACCTGTTCATATGACTCCGGAATGTGAAACCTTGTTACCTAAGCTGCTGATTCTAGGTTGACAAGGGGCAGCGATCCTCCATGCAATGGGAAACGGTGCTGATAAATAAATGCGGCAAGGGCTGCTTCGCCGAGTTATTTGCATTTCACGCCAAAAGCGCTCATCTTGTTTAACCTGGGACAGGGAAAAGAGGAGCGCCTCAGAGTAAGCTGCTAACCTCGCATGCTGTGCGGATGAAATAGTACGGAACCAATGTTCATTAAAAGCAGTGAGTGGAGGCAGCCAAGCAATCACCTTGTTTGGGGAATTTGGCTGGCCGTTGGGCTTTTTTTCTATTACGTTGCCTCGGCAACGTTCAACAGCTATGGGGAGTCATTGAGTCGCGCCCGCTACGATGCGATTGCCCAGGCGCGGCTGGTTGCGGAGCACGCAGCGACCACCATCGATTTCGCGGACCTGGTGCTGCTCACCGCCAAGGATGTGCTAGCCGATGATGATTTGGTGGCCGGCGTCCGACTTGCAGCAGCCCGGCGCGACTTTATCAATTCCAGCCTCAAGAGCATTCAGGCTCGGGTGCGCGGTGTGGTCTCCATTTCGGTCACCGATGCCGAGGGGGTTGTTTTTTCAAACTCATTGGGCATCGCACCCGGCATCAGCCTGGCAAGCCGCGGCTATTTCAAGGCTGTCAAGACCCAAACGCAAAACGCACCGGTGATTTCCGAAGCCATTCTCGGACGTGTGTCAAACAAGTGGGGTATCCAGGTGGCCCGTCGGCTTGAATTCAAGGACGGTCGGTTCGCTGGCATGTTGGTGGCGAACCTGGGTCTTGCCGAGAGTTTTGACACGTTTTACGAATCGCTGACCCGGGGAAAGCGTGACGCCATTGCCCTGTACGACGTGGAAAGCCGTTTGGTTTCACGATTTCCGCGTGCCGATCAGCTCATAGGAAAGCCGCTGCCACGCAATAGTGTCTCGGACGCCTTAAGAAGCCTGGTGCCGGAAGGCAGCATCGAGCAGGAATCGGTGGTGGACGGTCAGGTCAGATTGTTTGCATTCAGAAAAGTACCCCGTTATCCTTTGTATGCACTGGTGGCCCCCATCAAAGCGGACGTCATGTCTGGATGGACGAGGGAACGCAACCTCAATTTTCTCTACGCTGCAATGGCACTGATGGCAGGGCTCTACCTGACACACTTGACACGCAAAGGGGAACGATCGGTCAACGAACTGGAGAGCATCCGTAACCATCTTGAGGAAATCGCCAATGGCGGTACGGCGCTTATTTGGACGTCCGGCCAAGACAAGCTCTGTGACTACTTCAACGAGCCATGGCTGCGGTTTACCGGCAGGACCTTGGCACGGGAAATCGGGAATGGCTGGACCGAGGGCATACACCCTGACGACCATGACCGCTGCCTGAACATCTACGCATCGAATTTTGACCAGTACACTTCGTTCACCATGGAGTACCGGCTCCGCAGTGCTTCCGGAGAATACCGGTGGATATTGGATCAGGGCAATGCCCGATTCGATGCAACGGGCGACTTTATCGGGTACATCGGGTTTTGTTATGACATTACAGACCGCATACAGGCGGATGAACAAATCCGGCAGGCCGCCAGCGTGTTCAGCCATGCCCGGGAGGGCATTCTTATCGCCGATACCAACGGAGTCATCATGGATGTCAACGATGCGTTCACACGCATCACAGGCTACCCGCGTGAGGAGGCGATAGGCAAACACCCGCGTCTGCTGAAGTCGGGGCAGCATGAGAAAGCCTTTTACGAGACGATGTGGAGCGTTCTGCTGACAGAGGGTCACTGGACCGGTGAAATATGGAATCGTAGAAAAAATGGTGAACTGTATGCGGTGCTGACCGCCATCAGCGACATACGCGATGCCAGCGGTAAAACGCTTCGCTACGTGGCCTTGTTTTCTGATATCACCTTGCTCAAGAAGCACCAAAGTCAGTTGGAGCATGTTGCTCATTTTGATGCGCTCACCAGTCTTCCAAACCGTGTGCTCCTGGCCGACCGCCTGAAAAATGCCATGGCCCAGGCGCAACGACGCAGCCAGCTGTTGGCCGTCGTCTATCTGGATCTGGACGGCTTCAAGGCCATCAACGATGGCTACGGCCATGACGCCGGAGACCAGGTCCTGATCACCCTGGCGCAGCGCATGAAGATGGTGCTGCGTGAAGGCGACACCTTGGCCCGCTTGGGTGGAGACGAATTCGTGGCCGTGCTGATCGACCTGGAGGATACGAGCGCATGCACGCCCATGCTGACCCGTTTGCTGGCGGCCGCGGCACAACCGGTGCAGTTGGGCGACATTAGCCTCCAGGTTTCGGCCAGCCTGGGAGTTGCTGTTTTTCCGCAAGAACAGGACATAGACCCCGATCAGCTCCTGCGCCAGGCCGACCAAGCCATGTACCACGCCAAACTGGCCGGAAAAAACCGTTACCAGATCTTCGACTCTGCACAAGACCGCAACCTGCGCGGGCACCATGAGAGTCTGGAGCGCATTCGCCTGGCGCTGATGCAGGGCGAGTTCGTGCTGTATTACCAGCCCAAGGTCAATATGCGAAGTGGCACGGTCATTGGCGTGGAGGCTCTCATTCGCTGGCTGCATCCCGAAAAGGGATTGCTGGCTCCGGCTCAATTTTTGCCGGTGATCGAAGACCATCCGCTGGCGGTCGATGTGGGTGAGTGGGTCATGGACGCGGCGCTGACGCAGATGCAGCGGTGGCGCGGTGTCGGACTGAATTTGCCTGTGAGCGTCAACATCGGTGCACGTCAGCTGCAGCAAGGCAACTTTGTGCAACGCCTGCAAGCCATCCTGGCCCAGCATCCGGACGTCCCGCCCACCAGTCTGGAACTCGAAGTCCTGGAGACGCGTGCGCTGGCCGATGTCGGCCTGGTCTCGCAGGTGATTGAGGACTGCGCCCAGATCGGCGTGCGGTTTGCGCTGGACGATTTCGGCACGGGCTACTCCTCGCTCACTTACCTCAAGCGCTTGCGCGTGGCGCTGCTCAAGATTGACCAGAGTTTTGTTCGTGACATGCTCGTAGACCCGGATGATCTGGCCATTCTGGAAGGTGTCATCGGACTGGCCGCCGCGTTCAAACGCAAGGTGATTGCCGAGGGAGTCGAGACGGTTGAACACGGCACCGCACTGCTGCATCTGGGCTGCGAGCTGGCACAGGGCTATGGAATCGCCCGCCCCATGCCGCCAGAAGAGATACCTGCTTGGG
>TBL_comb47_HYPODRAFT_10006317_pt1 | contig 12838 bp, 12 predicted proteins | sample TroBogypolimnion_40_FD_10682 | JGI IMG/M metagenome (IMG submission 10682)
TCCGATACATGCCGACCCTGCTACCCCGATGGTTCACTGGTATGGCTTCCATTATCANCATACCAATACTACGGCCTTCCCTATACAGACACGAGGTCGGCAACCATATTAAGTTTACGAGGCTACATCTAGGTTCACTTGCGTTACGGCCTATATCTTTGTCGTTTAGGAACTCACGACCCTTGATTACTCAAACGCCGCTCCTTCGCACTACCAAGGCGTATGGACAACTCCTTGGGCGGGACTTTAACCCGCTAGCTAAATTGTTNTTACTGCGAACGNNNGTCCCCTATTATTTTCATTTCTGAGGAGTCATACCCCAATGTCTAAAATACCCTTGTATAAGTTATCCGTCACAGCCATAATGATCAAAACAATCATTTTAACCATTACGGATTGAATACAATGATCAACATGACGTCAACAGAAGCCAAAACACATTTTGGAGCATTACTCGATATGGCTCAACGCAACCCAGTGACTATTGAGAAAAAAGGTCGTCCCGTCGCAGTCATACTCTCTGATAGTGAATACAAGACTTACCAACAGTTAAAACTACAAGTGTTGCAAATCGATTTAAATGCCGGAATTCACCAAGCCGACCAAGGACTATTGGTTGATAGCGACACTGCTTTCAATGGTCTTATTTAAAGCCGCATCATCATTATGGCAAGCGCAAAGTTTACCGCACTGGCTCTACAGGATTTAAAAGAAATACGTGATTTCATTGCTAAAGATAAATCCGGAATTGCGTCCAAATATATGACAATGCTAAAACAAAAATGTGAACTATTAGCAAGTTCGCCAGGGCTTGGCGTTAAGAGAGAAGAATACTGCAAACTTTATAAATTTCCAGTCGACTCATATTTAGTTTTTTATCGCCCTTCGCAAACAGGCATCGATGTTATACGTATCCTTCACGGCAACAGAGACATTGATAGTATTTTAAATTCTCAAAGATAAAGCCAAATCACGTACAAACTAGAAGTGTGTGATTATTTGTTTAAATACCACTCTATTGTCTTAACGATCCCTGCTTCAAAACTCACATCATTAATGCAAATATGTGTTTTTAATAAGGGGTCAGACTCTGAGGTATCTATGGTAGTTAATGAGAGCCTACGTTACTGTATAAGGCAAGCAAAACAATTAAAAATAACAGCTATTATGGGGAAACTAACCTAGATGTGGGTTAATGGGTAAAAATAAATGGGTAGAGTAGAGGACTGGCTTACGCCAACCCTCCCTCATCAAACCGTGCATGCGATTTTCCCGCACACGGCTTTCCGATGTTCTTCACATCAAGGCATGCACATTGCACCCTCTATGTTTGTTAACGCAACTGAGGATATTGCGCCTGCGCACTCAACTATTGGGCACGTAACAATAGACGGATTCCTGCTTGGCCTTGACATATAGCTTCCTCTGTAGCGTCCTGATTCTCTCAGGGGTTAATAGCAACATGGCAATCCCCTTTTCCTCCACTCTTCAGTTGCGNGAACAAAGCAGGGCGCCTTCCCTCAGCTAAGGTTATGTTGTCCTTAGCCTCAATCGGTACTATGCACCCCTCCGACTTCCATAACGATCTGCTACGACTTCGTTACCTTATACGNAGCAGTCGGCGGCCTCCCCGCCACCGTTATGGATCTCCAGCACTGGACAATTTAACTTCCGNTACATGCCGACCCTGCTACCCCGATGGTTCACTGGTATGGCTTCCATTANCAACATACCAATACTACGGCCTTCCCTATACAGACACGAGGTCGGCAACCATATTAAGTTTACGAGGCTACACACGGNTCAACCTTCAAAACGGCCTATATCTTCGTCGTTTAGGAATTCACGACACTTGATTGCTCAAACGCCGCTCCTTCGTACTACCAAGGCGTATGGACAATTCCTTGGGCGGGACTTTAACCCGCTAGCTAAATTGTTGTTACTGCGAACGTCTGTCCCCTATTGTTACCCTATTGTTACTTATTTCATTGATTTTGTTATATTTTCTTATAACGGACGGCCACGAAGATAAAGTGTATCTGGTGAAAGATCAATCTCATCGTTCCATACAACTGTACCGTATGCAATATAAGCTTTCATAAAAAGATTCTGTTCAGTCAATGCTGAAAAAGCCGGATAGGAAAGTAACGGTTTCATATCAAACCAGCGTCGCTCGCCATTTTCAAAAACCGTCTCTAAACAATAATCGGGCAGTGGTTTGACTTGTACTACGTCAGGTGTCATAGTCACAACTCAGCGCAAAGGATCGATCTTAAAAGGCGTCTGACCATTCGTAGCTAAATACCAATCAGCCATTAGGTCATCCTGATGCAGTTCAATCCACGCCTGAATTAACTTCATTTGCCTTACGGGAAGCCCTCCTTCAAGCACATCACCACTTGGAATAGCAATAGATGCCTTAAATTCATTATAACGAATATGAATATGCGGTAAATGATGCCTATCCGAATCGAAAACATACATTGATACAAGAATTCCGTAAAACATACTAATACTCGATGTTCAAGTTTTTAAATAAGCATTTAAAAACGGTAAGTTAAAAGCCATAAAATTTAGGTTTGTGAGGTTATTTTGCGAGTTATCAAATAGCAAAAAACCATAACACCTTGATTTATAATAAAACTTAATTTCCGCTCGTTTTATTACAAATCAACAAGTTATAAAAACTTGAACATCGAGTAATAGTAGGCATAGAAAAATCTCTAATGTGAGAAAACGAATAAATCTGAAGGTAATTTTAGTTTAAATTTAACATAAACACCATTATACTCGATGTTCAATTTTTTAAATAAGCATTTAAAAACAGTAAGTTAAAAGCCATGAAATTTAGGTTTGTGAGGTTATTTTGCGAGTTATCAAATAGCAAAAAACCATAACACCTTGATTTATAATAAAACTTAATTTCCGCCCGTTTTATTACAAATCAACAAGTTATAAAAACTTGAACATCGAGTTATAGGAAAACCGGATATGGGCGACTAACGTGGTACGTCCCCTATTATTAGTTTCGCCCCCTATTATTAGTTTTTAATATTGTAATACAATGGGTTATGTTTTTAAGGTAGCAGTATTAGAGTCCAGCAATTCTCATTATGGAATTGCTTCTAAATCAAATGATTGTAAATTTGACTTATTTTTGGTGTTGTGCATCATGATTATTTTTGACCATTTTTTGGTCAAATCCGCAATGATTGCGGTCAAAAACAACAAAATTAAAATTTTTTATTTTTAATTGATTGATTTTATTGAATATTCCATAATGAGAATTGCTCATTAGAGTCTAACTCCATTGATTTGTTATTTCTTACTATATATCTGGTAATCAGGCTTGCTCATATACAATACATAGCCACAATTTTCAATTACTTCCAGTGTTTTGTGTTGGATACCAATTGTAATTAAAAAGGTATTCTTATCTTGTTGTAAGGATGTACATATTTGTGACACTATTGGTCTTTTTACTATGCCCAAGTCCATCTGATTATTAACCGGAAGGTATGACCGGACTTGTAATGAACCTGCTAATACAGAGCCAAAATTAGTAAATAAACCGATATTTTCATCCACATGGTTTTCTTTTATTTTATTTATGGCTTCACTCAGTTCAGTGATTTGTGGTTTATAAGCTTGGGAGACTGGACTTTCCATTCGTTTCAATCGCTCTTTTGCAAGATAAACAGAGGGATGCTGAATTAGACTAGCGGTTGAAATTGCTCCCGGTAGTGTGGCGATTATTAAGACCATATTCTTAAATGCAGCTCGACCGCAAGACTGCGCAACAACAAGAAGAAATAATCCGGTACTGGATAGGAATACGGGAAATAAGATATATTGGAGCTGTCCGGAGACAATCGATCTATTAATATAATACGGCGACATTCCAATGCCGAAAAGCCCCCAAAAAAGTGCAATTATTGCGGCACACAATAATTTTTTATCAGTTGCATCAGTTCTACCTCTCTCTTCTTTCCCCTCAGTGTGAATATATAGTGCAGAAATAATTGCCCCCATTGATAGAAACACAAAAGCAAATATCCAAAGCCCAAAAGCTGGCATAGGATATGCCCCAAAGCCACTACTAAATCCACCGACGAAATCAATTAAAGCCTGGAAATTTATATTCCCATAGACTAATTGAAATATCGATTGAATGAGTACCAGCGAGACAATTATGGATGAAAGAAATATAACTACTTGATAGAACCATTTTTTTTGCATACCTAATAAAACAATAACAACTAAGGCCGCTATGGTTGCTACGAGACCACTTTCAAAATTGTTGAGTATTGCTAGGGAACAGATGAGTCCTATTATTATGCATCCGGCGAATTTTCTATCTCGAAATAGATTTGTGGTAAGTAGTAAGGCAATAACAGACGGGAATACTAGACGAATAGGAAGTGCCGAAAACAGCCCGCTTAATGATCCGGAATAACCGTCTTCATTCAACTTGACGATAAAAACGGCTGGTATTATAAAAACAACCGCTAAATAGCTTTTGTTTTTCGGGAATGCTCTTATAACTGGTGCGAGCGCAATTACAATAGTTAAAAGTGCAAGGATGGTTAAGAACCAAATTGCTTGATCAATGTTTCCACGAGATCGAAACAGTAAGTCAAAAACATACCCCAGTATTGATGTATATTGTGCAGAGAAATTTATGAGCGGGTAACTGCCACTTTGTGGAGCCAAAATTTCGTTTACGACATATAACGAATGGCCCCAATCTATTACACCCCAAGGCGGCTGAAGAATAGATGGAAGATAGAATAAAAGAATAAAACTATAGATCAGGACTGATAATAGTAAGTCAAGCTTAGGACTAATTCTATAAAACAATGTTATTAATAAGGGAATAAGAAATACGCTAATAATTATAATTTTTTGACCGTATCCAAACCAATAAACTGTTTCAGCGCCTGATAATACCGTAACTATTGAAGCAGAAAAAAGTAAAATAAGAAAAAATAATTGACCAGACCAAAACCGTGTTTGACTGTTTAGAGCTTTTTCTATGTAGGGTGCCCCTATACTTGCGAAGAGAACAAAGCCTCCAGTAAAAATCATTAAAACAATAAGGACGCTGATATCAGCCGCTTCTGCAGACAATCCGAATTTACTTATAATCTCATGAATTGTCGGCAATAAAATCGATTCGCTCAGTCCACTCAGTAAAAACAATGCCGGTAATTTTCTTTTAGATGCATTATTAATCATAATATTGATTGCTCCATTTTATTTTCCAAGTTTCATTGTTGATCCCAGGACTTCCAGTAAGTAAGCCATATCAATATGATAAAATGATGAAGTGACAAGTTGAAAGTTACAAAAAGCCGCTGTAAAAATAGCGAACATAAAAAGCACGTAGACTATCTTTCGCTTGGTAAGCGAGAATTTAGCAGTCAAAAATTGAGGTAAATGTTTTTTAATTATATTCCCCATAAAACTTAATTTATCGCCAAAAACAAACCATGACTGCATGAAGTAGGTCAAGACCGCCATTGGCAATACGATGATTGCCATTGCCACTATCCTTCCGCCAAAAATTGGAGAAAGCCATTGAATTAACTCCAAGTAAATTACAAAAATCACACCGTAGCAGATAAGGAACAGTGGGATTTTAGTTAAGCTCATGTCACGAAATACCAGACCGCCCGTGGTAACAAAATTAAATGCTATGCCTATCAAATTTGACACAATTAATACCATCAAGGTTGATAGATCAGAGAGCGCAAGAATGCTATAGATTACGAATCCAAACAAGGTATTTAGGCCGCCAACAACAAGAAACCTCACAAAACGATTCGATTTAAATATTTGCATAGTTGATCTAGGTTTTTGATCTAAAACCCGCCGCAATCGTATTGCCGACGTTTAGTCCTATTTTCAGTTTATCCATGCCGGTGTGTGCGCTGACCCATTTTAATAAGTGCTTAACTGATTTGGGTAAAGGTGCAAGACGCAGCCAATACCCAAATGAATAGCGATTAATGAATGGTCGGGCAGAAATATCATCCAAACCACATCGATTAAATAGCTCACAAATGCTAACCTTTGAAAATAGCTGCATGTGTTCTATGTCAATTATCGGAGACTTTTTTCCCAGCATCCGATTAACCAGACTGCCGTAGTCATGGGTTACTGTGATAAAAGCACCGCCAGGCCTTAGTAATCTGCTAGAGGCTAGGGCTGTCGCCATAGGGTCGCGTACATGCTCCATGGTCATAAAGCAACAAATCAGATCAAACGAAGCAGGTTCAAAATCACGCTCATTGAAGATGCCTTCCCGTAGCCAATCACGACGATGCACCGGTGCTGCGGCTATTGCAGCAGATGAAGGCTCGACTCCAACTAATTCGGCAAATCCTTCATCCTTCAATAACTCTAGCAAAACACCGGTTCCTGACCCAATTTCAAGAACCCTATTTTTATGTTTCAACTTTAATAAGATAGGCTGCATTGCCTTTATGTAGGCTTGCGCAGCATCATTAGCCTCCTCCGAGCTGTCATATTCAGCGACATGATAGGAATGCGCAAGCTCATCCTGCTCTGGTGGATTGCTTGCATAAACTAAATCGCACGTCCTACAGCGCAACAATCGGTGACACATATATTCCGGCTCCTTACGGGATGCAAAACTAAATCCAGATATCCGAGTTTGATCAATATTCTCTTCCAAAAACAGAGAAGCCTTTTCGGCAGGTGTTTGGCAAATAGGGCAAGCACGCATAATATACATAGGAACTTTCATGATAAGTGGATCAGTGATTATACTTAATTAACATTCTTGCCATCAGGCAATAAGTCCGTTGATTTACCATTACGTATCAGAGCCGAACGAATTAATTGAGGTCGTCCTTTAACCTCGGCCATTATTTTTGCCACATATTCGCCTACCAATCCAACAGCAAAAAGATTCAATGAGCCAAACGCCAGAATAGTTATCAGCACTGTAGTCATACCACGCGGCGCGATATCGGGATAAAAAAATCTGAGTGCAGCAGTCACTATTGCCAATATAAACGAGCCTATTAATAAGGCGACCCCCATTGTGGTAAGCATGGTGAGGGGTGTATTACTGAATGAAAGTATGCCCTTTTTGGCCCAGTCCATGTTCTTTATGAGGTTGTTGGTTGATTTTCCGAACATGCGTTCAGGACGAACGTAATCGACACCGGTCTGCTTAAAACCGACGTAAGCACGTATACCGCGCATAAAGAGATCCCGTTCCGGACATTTCAACATCCAGCCGACCACCCGGCGATCAATCAGTGAAAAATCCCCCGCATCATGAGGTATTTTGACATAGCTGAATGCCGCGAAAATACGGTAAAAGAGTTTATAAAGAATTCCCCAATACCAAGGCATATCTCGCTTAACTCTGCGACCAAAAACCACATCGTAGCCCTGTTCCCATTGCAGATGGAATTGCTCAATTAACTCGGGAGGATCTTGCAGATCACCATCCAGCAAAACAACGCTTTGCTTGGTAGAAAGCTCCATACCGCTACGAAAAGCCATTTGCGACCCAAAGTTTCTGGAATGTGAAATACCGATAACCCGGTTATCGTTGACGCTAAGCTCTCGAATGACTTCTGCGCTATTATCAGGGCTGCAATCATTAACAAAGATGATCTCGTAGTCGATCCCTATTTTTTGAAAGGTATCCGTTAACCGTCGGTACATAACAGGAATGGCTTCTTCATCCTTATAGCAAGCAATAATTGCGGTGACACTTCGATTTTTATTGAGTTCATTTTTTTTGGTTCCTGCTTTAAACTCCGAATCGCTAAGCTGACCAACCCAATCAGCAGATACCTTTAAACCGGCCTTCAGGTTGTATGTTGGTTGCCAACCCAGGAGGGTCTTTGCCTTTTCGGGATTGGAATACCATTCAGCCAAATCCCACGCACGCCCTTCCATTTTGCCGTATTGGGGTTCTTCTGTGATATCAAATACCGAGCGGGTAATCTCAGCCAAGTCAGCTATAGTTGTTTTAATACCTGACCCAATATTGAAACTTTCGCCATAGATTTCTGGCTGCATCTTTGTTGCTGCCATTATAAATGCAGCACAAACGTCATCCACATAAACAAAGTCACGTGAAGTATTTGGATCAACAAACGGCGGTAACTTACCAACCAAGGCATGTCGCAAGAGATTAGGAATGAGACGGGAAGAATCCTCAAGGGGGCCGTATACCGAGTAAAGCCGAAGATTGATAGCCGGGAATTCTCGATCCTTTCCCATGTGATGCAAATAGGTAGCGGCAGCTACTTTGGAAACCGCATAGTGACTGTTTGGGATGCAATGATCCGTTTCTATTGGTGCTGCGCAATTAGAGCCATATTCGGAGGAACTTCCTGCGTGAACGTAGGCGGCAATAGGATGCGCAGACAGCAGATTAACAAAGTCAACCAGCGACTGAAAGTTTGTTTTGTAAATTAAGGCCGATTCATCTTCAAAAGAATAAGCGCCATAGGATACGCAATCGAAGACTGTTTTCGGGGCGAGCGAATCTACCAGATTTTTAGTAGCGGCTGAATCGTTTAAATCTACAGCAATAATGTGTTCATCATCAATTTCGGCCAGTCGCCAGCCTTTTTCCCGCTGCACGCCGGCGAATACATCTTGTCGATGCGCTATCAATATTTTGAACAAGTTTGCACCAACAAAACCGGAGGCACCCGTAACAAGGATAGGTCCTTTCAAGGCATGAATGTGTACAGCAAGTGACATAGATTAAAACTCCAATGATTTTTGGGCCACTACAGCCAACACGCTTTTGACATCAATACCAGATTGAGCACGGAGAAAGTTTTGCGAGCCATAGGTCGCATAATGGTGGGCTCGTGCATATAAGTGGTGGAAAGCTCCAACTTCAATTTTTTTCTCAAGTAATAGCAGCGCAAGCTCAGAACCTAAGCCTCCCCGGCGGACATGTTCTTCCACCACACAAAGGTCTTGTCGTGCGGACATTTGCTTAAGCAATTCAAGGGGCAGAGGATTTTTTTCTAAAGGTAGCTCTGACACAATCCAGAAATTGGGGCGTATTTCTTCTGGCAGGCTTTGAAAGGCATCAATGTAAGTCCCTGCAACTGGACCAGCGACAATCACTACCATGCCACCACCAGCAGTTAATTGTCGCCAAGGTGCATACTTGGGGACTTCAAATCCAAGAGGAATTTCGCCACGACCCAGCCTTAAGTAGGACGGATTCTGTGCAGCGCCTGCATGACTTATCACGGCATCTACATCTTCATCAAATACCGGTATAAAAACGCGCATATTGGGCAGTGTCAACAGGATGCCATAATCTTCAATCGCGTGATGGGTTGGCCCCATTACACCATATCCATAGCCACCACCATTACCAATCAGTTTTACAGGTAGATTGTGAAAAGCGACATCGTTTCGGATTTGTTCGAATGGCCGCGCATAACAGAAAGGTGCAATGCTATAGACCCACGGATCCAATCCTTCACGAGCCATTGCCGCCGCTACCGAAACCATGTTTTGTTCAGCAACACCCGCGTTGATAAAGCGGGCTTGCATGCCTTGTTGTAAGGGCTCCAATGCCATAAAGCCGAGATCACCAGTAAGAAACACCATATCTGGATTCACCGATCTGGAAACTAATGCATCACAAAGTTGCTGTCTCATAGTGCTTCTATCTCCTGGGTCGCTAGCTTATATTGTTCCTCTTTCAATGGCAAATAATGCCACTCCATACGATCTTCCATGAAGCTTACCCCGTGACCTTTAATGGTCTGTAAAATAATGATTCGACATTTATCGCTTGGCTTATCGATAGCAGTCCTGATTGCAGATAGATCATGCCCATCCACATACTGAATATCCAAATCAAAACCAGATAGTTTCTCTGTAAGCGGCGACATTGATGCGACATCATGAGTGCTACCAAATCCTTGCAGGTTGTTGTGGTCTACCAGTATCGTCAGATTACTTAAGCGACGATGAGCCGCGAATATCATGGCCTCCCAAGTAGAGCCTTCCTGCCACTCGCCATCGGAAGTCAAGCAATATACATTTCCGCTTTGTCCCTTAAGCTGTAAGGCCAGTGCAGTACCTGCCGCGAGTGAAAGACCATGACCGAGGCTTCCCGTTGCAAATAAAATATCATTAATACCAGAAGCAGGCGGGTGCCCAGCCAGCAACGTATTATCTTTGTGAAATGTCTTTAAAGTATCATTAGACAACCGACCAAGACTCCATAGGGTGATGTAGAGCGCCCCAGCAGCATGGCCCTTTGAAAGGATAAATCTATCCTCATCGCCTACGTATTCATGGAAGGTAAGCATCATGGCATCAAGGCAAGAAAGATTTCCGCCAATATGACCAACACCACTTTCAAAGTGCATTTGTAGTAGCCTTTTTCGAGCGGCTGTCAGTGTTTTATCTGTAAGAATCATGTTAGAACAGTCCGTATTAATATTCAAAGTAAACACATAGGCGAGTTATATATTTTTTAACTGTCTATACTCATTTCTAAAAAATAGCCTTTAAAGATACTTCAGCGCTTAATTTTACTCCGCAGCAGTTATCTTCAGATTTCTCACTTGGAAAGCAAGCTTCCTGGAATCGCCATTACCTGGCAATAATCCTGGGCTGTCACTGTAGATATGGAGAGCAGTTGGAAAGCTATCCGGCTCAATTTCAAGTTTAACTTGCTTAGTTTTGTCGCCTGGCGAAAAAACCAGCGTCTTGGATGAACCTACATCAAGCCACACCGACCTTTCACCAATAGTTGACACGTCAAACGAAACGATAAGCTTGCCTGATTCAACTGAGCCTGTATTTTTTACATGCAACCAACTTGGTGTTATCTTTAATAGGGCATCACGGTTTGCCCAACGAAAAGCGATGGAACCGTTCATCTCTGGTCCATAAAAACCTTTTTCAAACGTTGCTATGTATTGATCAATAACTGGGAACTCTGGATTGGCAATGGGCTTAAGTTTAAATCCATAGTAGTTTTGCTGGTCGATAAAAAACTCATAACCCATGCTCAATATCTGGTTTTTAAGTTCATTGGCGCTATCCTTGTAAGCGCTGCGGTTTATCAGTAGCACCGAAAATCCATACCGATTAAGATCATTAAGCATCTGGTCAGTCGGCTTGTTTGCCAATTGAGTTTGCCAATCCGCCTCCCCTCGTCCTTTCATCGTACCATAACTGAAATGGATATTTTTAGTCCATATCCAAGGACGGAAAAGATCGTAGTCACCCATATTATGGATAGATCCGGTTTCCGGGAAGGCCTTTACAGGAAGCTGAAACACAGTGACACCCGCCCCCATATTACTTTCCAGCGCAGTTGCAACTGCCTTGTCTTCAGATACTATAGCAAGATTAGCGTCTTTAGTCGCCTGCGAGGGAGGTTGCGGTAACTGGTCATAAAGCCCCATAAAAAGAATAACTACTGCCAAAAGATAAGCAACCCATTTTCTTTTAATAGTACTTACGTACTGAGCTACGACCAAAAGACCTATTGCCATCAACATGATGGAAAAGCGATTGGTCGCACGGAATAATACAAAGCCAAATGAACCCAGTAAATAATTAATACCTCCCACGATGGCAAAGGAAAAAATGCCAAGCGCCAGCCAGTAAAGGTCATTGATGCGGTCAAAAGCACGACCCGCCAAGCGAACTGTACTCATAAAAAAGAGTATAACTAATCCAGATATAGCTATAAGCCCTATATAAGCCGATTGTGCCTCACCCTTAAGATATCCTGGGTACGTGGTTCGATAGGTATCAAATAATGCATTATAAGCATGAAACCGATGCTGCACAGGTGTAATAAGATCAGGCAATCTTAATCCAAAGACTACTAATGACCATAAGTTCCGGTTAAATGCACTTCCTTTGCCATATAACGATGCAAACAAGAGTGTATCGATGTTCGAGATTACAAACCCAGCTAACGCTGCCGCCATTATTATTACAAGCCTACAAGCATGTTGCCAATCTTTTCGGTAGAGTGTACCTATGAGTATAATGACTAACAAAAAAAGGAACATGACCCAGTAATAAGGATTATATAGCCCCGCCAACAGTCCGGCTATAACACCGAGCCACAAACCTTGCCGCAGTGTTAGCTTTACCTTTGTAGGATCTTGGCACCAAAGCAATGAAATAAGTAGTAAAGGTATATGCCAAATCATCGCAATAGTCAGATGAGGTATGGACCGATAGAATTCAAACGGGGCCAGCCCAAACAATACTGCGCAAGCGGTTGAAGCAGTCTTATCTATATCGAGTTTACAGGCAGCAAAAAAAAAGCTGAAACCAGCCAGCAACTGGATGCCCAGCAGATACAACCACACTCCAGCGCTCAACCCAAAAAAATATGCCATCACCCCCGCAGGAAAATAAATAAATTCTTCAAAAGGGAAGTCATTCCAATTGGCCACAAATGGTGCATTTAAAGAGCTGACAATTTTAAAAAATATCGGATATATTTCACCAGACGCAAAAGCTTTAATTAATGCATAACTAAACACCCCGTCACCAGAATATCCAATTGGTACCTGTAAGTCAGCCAATCCATTGATGCCGTATACCCAGCACCATGGGAGGGTTATAGTTATAGCTATAGTTATCAAGAAAATATATTTCACTTGTACTACATTGGAATAAAAGGCTTTTATTGTCATATTAATCTCGCGAATTCAACTCATAAATGCAACACCTAGTGGATCATTGATATCAAGTGAAGCCATCTCACAAAATACCTCCCATGGTGTTTTGTAGTTTAATTTTTTTCTAGGTCTATGGTTAAGCCCAGCCA
>TBL_comb47_HYPODRAFT_10006318_pt1 | contig 12835 bp, 14 predicted proteins | sample TroBogypolimnion_40_FD_10682 | JGI IMG/M metagenome (IMG submission 10682)
TATTCCGTAGCCAGTGGCCTCGATTATCCAGGTGTCGGACCTGAACATAGCATGTTAAAGGATTGGAAAAGGGTATCGTATGAAACAGCCACCGATGAGGAAACCATCGATGCATTTTACGAATTGAGCCGGCTTGAAGGAATTATTCCCGCACTTGAAAGTGCACATGCGGTTGCTTATGCGCTTAAATTGGCAAAATTGAATCCAAGACAATCGATATTGGTTAACCTTAGCGGACGAGGCGATAAAGATATTGATTTCATTGTCGAAAAATATGGGTTGCCCAAGTAGGACTGCAGGCTGTTAGGCTGTAGGCTGTTAGGCTATAGGCTGTTAGGCTATAGGCTGTTAGGCTTGATAATGAGATAATTATGCCATTTTGGATAAATTTTCGATAGTCTGCCACCCTAAATCTCAAAACCTTTGGCATTAGATTAAACCCCGAAACCCATTAACCCTGGTTTCGGGGTTTATTTCTTCCAGAATTTGGAAAGAATAAGAAACGTTATTGATTATTATAAAAATATTGTGTATATTTAGGTGACCATTAACAGAATAGCATATGGATGCTATAACCCCAAATATAAATGGCTCCAGGGATATCGGGAACGTGATTTCTGTTCGCGGTAGTGTTGTGGATGTTCGTTTTGAGCATCACTTACCGCCTGTATATACCCTTTTAAAAGCAGGAAAAGATGAGCAAATCGCGATTGAAGTACTTTCGCAACTCGATGCACAAACTGTACGAGGTATTGCCCTGACTCCCACACAGGGTCTTGCCAGGAGAATGGTTGTAAAAAACACGGAAGGGCCATTGACAGCCCCTGTTGGCAAAGGAATTATTTCACGAATGTTTGATGTTTTTGGCAATACCATTGATCGGCGAGGCGATTTGGCGGATGTGCATTGGCGTTCCATTCATCAAGCCCCCCCACCACTGGGAAAACGGTCTACACAATCTGAGGTTTTTGAAACCGGCATTAAACTTATTGATGTACTGATTCCTCTGGAGCGTGGAGGGAAAGCTGGTCTTTTCGGGGGCGCAGGTGTTGGCAAAACTGTACTGCTTACAGAAATGATTCATAATATGATAGGACATCACGAAGGGATAAGTATCTTTTGTGGCATAGGCGAGCGTTGCCGCGAAGGGGAAGAGCTATACCGGGATATGAAGGAGGCCGGTGTTTTACAGAATATGGTCATGCTGTTCGGTCAGATGAATGAACCTCCCGGAGCCCGTTTCCGGATAGGACAGGCCGCGCTGACGATGGCTGAATATTTTCGGGATGATGAGCATCGGGATGTATTGTTACTTATGGATAATATCTTCCGGTTTATTCAGGCGGGTATGGAAATATCGGGCCTAATGGGTCAGATGCCTTCACGACTAGGATATCAGCCAACTATGGCTACTGAGTTATCGCGGTTGGAAGAACGTATCGCAAATACCGAGACAGGTGCAATTACCTCCATTCAGGCAGTATATGTTCCGGCTGATGATTTGACCGATCCGGCATCGGTACATACCTTTTCTCACCTTTCCGCTTCAATAGTGCTGTCTCGGAAACGGGCCAGCGAAGGGTTATATCCGGCTATTGATCCGCTCCAGTCAAGCTCAAAAATGGCTACACCGGGAATTGTCAGTGACCGGCACTACTCATTAGCACAGGATATACGGCAAACACTCGCCCAATATGAGGATCTTAAAGATATTATTGCAATGCTTGGACTGGAACAGCTCTCCTCAGACGATCGTAAGGTTGTTTTTCGGGCCAGGAAACTGGAACGTTTTCTCACTCAACCCTTTTTTACTACCGAAAAATTCAGCGGTATCACAGGAAAACTGGTAACACTTAAAGATGCATTGGAGGGATGTGAACTAATTCTTCAGGATAAGTTGAATGATTATCCTGAAAGTGCATTCTACATGATCGGGGGAATCGATGACCTGAAGAAATAGAAAAAACCTTTGAGCCTTTTAAGATGGAACCAAATCTTATGAATCTGAAAATTCTGCTTCCACATCAGATATTTGCAGATCTGAAAGGGATCAAACGTATCGTTGCAGAAACGTTTCAGGGCTCTTTCGGCATTTTGCCTCACCGGCTCGATTGTGCAGCGGCTCTGGCCCCGGGAATTCTCTTATATGAAACAGAAACCGGCAGTGTCGTATATCTGGCTGTAGATGAGGGAATTTTGGTGAAAACTGGCGCAGATGTACTGGTATCGGTGCTCAACGCTGTCGGTGGGGCTGAACTGGGAAATTTACATCAGACTGTAGCACAGGAATATCTTAAATTGGACGACCAGGAGAAAAAAGTGCGCTCTGTAATGGCAAAACTTGAATTAGGTTTTATACGCAGGTTTGAGGAATTCAGGCACAAATAATTGACGCGGGCGATGCATAACAACGATAAGTCTAATAAATTCAGCCAGATGGTAAAATCTAAAGAAACACGGAAACTGAGGGAAAAAAATAAATCCAAACATGGGGTACTCTTTGGGTTAGGCATGTTTGGACTGGTGGGATGGTCTGTCGTCGTCCCAACCTTGCTGGGAGCTTTCCTGGGGATCTGGCTGGACAAACATTTTCCCGGGAAACAGTCCTGGACACTAACATTTTTACTCATAGGACTGATTGCCGGATGTGCCGCAGCATGGCATTGGCTGTCGCTTGAAGATAAAGACATTCATAAGGATAAGGAGGAGAAAAATGAATGAAACCGGGATAATCATATTGACTTTCATATCTGGATGCCTCCTTGGTCTGTTCTTTTTCGGCGGGCTGTGGTGGACAACCCAAAAGGGTCTTCTTTCAAAAATACCTGCACTGTGGTTTTTGACAAGTCTTTTTGTCCGGCTGGGGATCACCATTACCAGTTTCTATTTTATTTCACGTGAACACTGGGAAAGGGCGTTGATTTGTCTATTGGGGTTTATTATTTCCCGGACCATGATCATGCAGATTACCCGGATAAAGGATAAATCAAAACCACTTGAAAAGGAGGGATAATCATGAGAATCAGTCCTGACGATGTCGTCTTTTTCGAATATGGCTTTGTGAAACTCAACCTCACTATAGTCACCACCTGGATTTTGATGGCATTCATGGTCATTGGCTCGGTGCTGGTAACCCGAAATTTGAAGTCCGGATCTAAAGTTGCGAGATGGCAAAGTGTTCTTGAAATGGTTGTGACGGGCATCAAACAGCAAATCGAAGAGGTGGGATTACAAAGGGCCGAACGGTATCTCCCATTTTTAGGATCACTATTTTTATTTCTGTTTCTTTCTAACCTTCTGACAATACTGCCCATATACGAACCCCCGACAAGTTCTCTTTCCACCACTGCGGCTCTGGCAATTTCCGTGTTTTTTGCCGTTCCCGTTTTTAATATTACAGAACATGGTTTCCTGAATTACCTAAAATCGTACGTAAAGCCATTGCCCATTATGCTTCCGTTTCATATCATCAGTGAGTTTTCCCGGACCCTGGCATTGGCGGTTCGTCTGTTCGGCAACATGATGAGCGGAGTAATGATCATTGGCATTTTATTAACGATCACACCTTTTATCTTCCCGATAGTAATGACTGCTTTTGGGTTGCTTACCGGTTCTGTCCAGGCCTATATATTTACCATTCTCGCCTCAGTTTTTATTGCTGCTGCTGCACAGGAATCGGAAATAGGGATAAAAAATAAAGAATTAAAGAATTAAAAAATTAAAAAAGGAGGAAAACCTTATGGACAACATCACATTTATTGGAGCAGTTTCCATTATTACTGCCGGAATAACAATGGCTATTGGAAGTATAGGTCCGGCACTGGGCGAAGCCAAGGCTGTGGTATCTGCCTTGAAATCAATAGCTCAACAGCCAGATGCAGCATCTACTATAACACGTACATTATTTGTTGGACTTGCAATGATCGAGTCAATGGCAATTTACTGTTTTGTAGTTTCAATGATTCTTCTCTTTGCAAATCCGTTCTGGAACTTCGTAATTACCAAAGTCGCGGGAGGCTGATCATGCTATTCGACTGGTTCACACTGATTGCACAACTGGTTAATTTTCTGGTTCTGGTTTGGCTTTTGAAACGATTTCTTTACAAGCCAATACTCGATGCTATTGATGAACGGGAAAACCTAATTGCCAGTCATCTACATGCAGCCGAAACAACTAAGGCCGATGCCCTTAAAGAATTGGAGAACTACCAGCAAAAAAACGTTGTCTTTGATCAGCAACGTCATGATCTTTTAACCGGTGCAATCAGTGAGATTAATGTTGAACGGCAAAAGCTTCTGGAACAAACACGGATGGAAATTGAAGCCTTGCGCTTTCATTTACAGGAATCGCTTATAACTGAGCACCAAAATATGGGCTCTGAAATTATCCACCGAACCCGTACCGAAGTTTTTGCTATCGTCCGGAAAACACTTGCGGATCTGTCCGGGGTAAATCTGGAGGATCAGATGGCAGGAGTATTCATAAGTCGGATCAACGGATTAAAACCGGATGAAAAGGAGTTTCTTTATCTGGCATTAAACCACAACAGGAGTGAAATTTCAGTACGAAGTATGTTTGAATTGCCAATAATTCAGCAAGAGGCCATTCAAACTGTCCTTAGAAATAATTTGAATATCAACAACGGAATTAACTTTGAAACATTGCCGGACGCAGTGAGTGGAATTGAACTTATTGCCAATGGATTCAAAGTATCCTGGACGATCGATGACTATCTTATTTCACTGGAAACCCATATTACGGAGCTATTAAACAAAAATGTAAAAGCGGCAACTGAAAAGATCTCTTAACAGGATGATATGGAATCATTAAATTTACATAATCTTTTTAACCAAACGTTTGATGGAATAAATCAATCGCTGAATGATTATGAACCACAGCTAACGCCCAAAGAAGTTGGTATAGTTACCACCTTATCTACGGGAATAGTCAAGGTTTCGGGACTTCCGGGGGTTGGATTTGAAGAACTACTCAAATTCCCCGGAGAGTTGTATGGCATAGCCTTTAATGTGGATGAAAATGAAGTCGGGGTTGTCCTGCTTGGAGAATACTCAAACCTTCATACGGGGGATGAGGCAGAGCGTACAGGCCGGGTGATGGATGTTCCGGTGGGTGATTCATTGATAGGGCGGGTCATTAATCCGCTCGGAGAGCCTCTCGACGAAAAAGGACCGCTGGTTTTTGAAAAACGCTTACCCATAGAACGTCCTTCACCGGCAATTGTTGACCGTGAACCGGTAATAGTTCCGCTGCAAACAGGTCTAAAAGTTATTGACGCATTAATCCCGGTAGGTCGGGGACAGCGAGAGCTTATTATGGGAGACAGACAGACCGGAAAGACTGCCATAGCGATTGACACCATCATCAACCAGCACGATCAGAATGTGTTATGTATCTATTGTTCGATAGGTCAACGAGCAGCAAGCGTTGCCAAAGTTGTGGCTGATCTGCGCGAAAAGGGGGCAATGGAATACACCATTGTAATTGTTACCGAAGGCAATGAAGCCCCTGGCTTAAATTTTATTGCCCCTTATGCTGCAACCAGCATTGGCGAATATTTTATGGAGAAAGGTAAAGATGTGCTCATTGTCTATGATGACCTTACTCATCATGCCCGTGCTTACCGCGAGATATCGCTTTTACTGCGCCGCCCTCCCGGACGAGAAGCGTTCCCCGGAGATATTTTTTACATTCATTCCAGGCTGCTTGAACGTTCAACACATCTGCGAAAGGAACTTGGCGGAGGTTCCCTGACAGCCCTTCCGATCGTTGAAACCGAAGCTCAGAATATTTCGGCATACATCCCGACTAACTTGATATCAATTACAGATGGCCAGATCTATCTTTCACCGACACTATTTGAATTAGGGGTTCTTCCTGCAGTGGATGTCGGCAAATCCGTCTCCCGGGTTGGAGGTAAAGCTCAACGACCTGCATACCGGTCAGTAACAAGCGCATTGAAACTGGCGTATTCTCAATTTGAAGAGCTGGAAACCTTTGCAAAGTTCGGCACCCGACTCGACGAACATACCCGTAAAATAATCGAACACGGACGACGGATCAGGGCGTGTCTAAAGCAGCCTGCTTCAGCACCAATTCCTTTGTCCGAACAAATCGTTGTGCTGCTAGCTCTTACAAATGGTTTTTTCGATGCGGTACCACTTCCCAGGATGAAGGAAGCCGAAAAGATCTTACGTGAAACTGCCGGTGAACTCCCTGAAGATATCCGACAACGTTTTATTTCTACCTCACCATTTAGTGATGAGGACCGACAGATAATTCTACAACTTGCCGTTAAAGCTCTCGAACCATTTATACAGCCGTTATGAGCGATACATTGGAAAGCTTACGGCGCAAGATCACCGGAGCAACAGATCTCGAATCCGTTGTCAGAACCATGAAGGTTTTGGCTGCTTCCAATATTGTTCAATATGAAAAAGCGGTAAGTTCATTGGCTGATTATTATAAAACTGTCGAATTAGGGCTAAAAGTCTGTTTTCATAATGGAGAAGTGCTCATTCCCTTTGAAAAAACAGGTTATACCCGGAATGAAAGAATTGGCGCGCTGGTTTTTGGGTCAGATCAGGGGCTTGTCGGACAATTTAATGATATATTGGCAGACTTTACTCAAAGGACATTGAATAATTTCCCGGGTGAAAAGCGGATCTGGGCAGTTGGAGAAAGGATGCAATCACGTCTTGAGGACTCAGGATTACCCCTTGAAGCCGTTTTTCCTGTTCCAAATTCTGTGAATACTATTACACCACTTATTGGACAAATACTTCTCGAAAGCGAATCTTCAATGGAAAAAGGAGAAATTTCACAATTCTATATTTTTCATAACAAACCGAAACCTGGTGCTCTTTATGAACCGTCTGCGCAACGTCTTTTACCTCTTGATGAACAATGGTATAAAAGCGTAGCCCAACTAAAATGGCCCACTTATTATATTCCTGAGGCTATCAATGGTATAATCCCTACTTTACACGGACTAATCCGCCAATATTTGTTTATCTCACTATTCAGAGCCTGTGCCGAGTCATTGGCAAGCGAAAATGCCAGCAGATTAGCCGCAATGCAACGGGCAGAGAAAAACATTGATGAACTGCTGGAGGATCTCAACCGGACTTTTCATCGACTGCGCCAAAGCACTATTGATGAAGAATTGTTTGATGTAATTTCAGGTTCCGAAGCATTGTCAACTGGAAAGTAATTTAAATCCATATTAATTTGCGACTTTTGTCCTAAATAATCGAAACGATGGACAGAAGATCTTTCATTCAAAAAGCAGGAATAACCACTGCATCTGTAGCAGTTGCCGGCAGTGCGATATCCCAGAATCAACAGGCAAATCCACTGAATGTTGCCGTAATCGGTCTGGTTCATACCCATGTTCATGGGATTTTGGGACGTGCAAAAAGTGGGGATATTAAAATTGTGGCCATCGTCGAGCCCAATAAGGTATTAGCAGAAAAATATGCCCGGCAATACGGATTCAATGTGGGAATTGTCTTCGATACCATGGAAGAGATGATGTCCAAAACCAGACCCGAAGCTGTCAGCACCTTTACCACAACCTATGATCATTTAAAGGTTGTGGAGTTCTTTGCACCGAAGGGAATACATGTAATGGTGGAAAAACCGCTGGCCGTAAATATGATCCATGCCAGGAAAATGATGGATCTCGCCCATAAACATAATATTCAGTTGCTTACAAATTATGAAACCACCTGGTATGGGACTCATCAAAAAGCATGGGAAGAGATTATTGAACAGAAAAAAGCCGGTGATCTGAGGAAAATCGTTTTTCATACCGGGCATCAGGGTCCATTTGAAATTGGATGTAACGTTGAATTTCTGGAATGGCTCACTGACCCGGTCTTAAACGGCGGAGGAGCCCTCACTGATTTTGGCTGTTACGGAGCCAATCTGGCAACATGGCTCATGAAAGGGGAGAAACCTTTGAGTGTCTGTTGCATTACGCAGCAAATTAAACCTGAAATCTATCCGAAAGTGGAGGATGAAGCGACTATCTTGCTGACCTATCCAAAATCGCAGGTCATTATTCAGGCATCATGGAACTGGCCATTCAGCAGAAAAAATACAGAAATTTATGGTCAGCATGGTTACCTGATATGTGAAGACCGGAATAATTTATACTACCGTTGGAAAGGGGCAAAACAGCCTGTTAAGGAGTCGATACCTGAAAATAAAGCCCCGTTTAACGACCCGTTTTCATTTCTGACCGCAGTTGTTCGAAAAGCTATAACCCTTCAACCCTTTGATTTGTCTTCACTTGAAAATAATATGGTGGTGATGGAAATTCTGGATGCTGCAAAGGAGAGTGCCAAAACCGGAACTGTAATCAGGCTTTAGTTATTCGAATACTTAGTAACATTGGATAGAAATCATCACAACCATTCCTGGAATACCTTATTTTCCGGAAATACCTTTGTAGCGCCAAAATCCCAAAAGCATCACACCTTATCTACCTTATTAGTTGACAATAAGGCAAATAAGGCAATGATTGCAAATAAAAATATTTTGGGCACCAAGGTTTTAAAAAATTAAAGGATTAAAAAATCCTCAATATCCTGGTTGTATCACTTTCGTTGATTAACCCTACCTCGGATTCCTGACCAACCTGTGCCTGTCACCAGAGCTTTCGGGTTTAGGCCTTGCAAAATTGGTACGCTGTGGTCGCTGATGCTGTTGTTTTGGCACCTTCACCGGGTTATGGTCCATAAGGGGAAATGGATGATTTTGGACAACAGGTATTTTCTTCCGAATCAACTTTTCAATATCCCTTAAATAAGCCTTTTCTTCTGCATCACAAAAGGAGAAGGCGGTTCCTTTGGCTCCTGCCCTACCCGTCCGGCCAATACGGTGCACGTATGTCTCTGAAATATTGGGGAGTTCATAATTGATCACAAACTCCATTTCATCTACGTCAATTCCCCGGGCAGCAATATCGGTTGCCACAAGAACCCGCGTTGTCTGATCTTTGAAATTGGACAGCGCTCTTTGTCGTGCATTCTGAGCCTTATTTCCATGAATAGCCTCAGCTTTAATGTTATGACGCAGTAAATCCTTCACGACCTTATCCGCTCCATGCTTGGTACGCGTAAATACCAGTGCTGATTTAATATTCTGGTCGCTTAACACATCCATTAAAAGCGCACTCTTATTTCCTTTGTCAACAAAGTAAATGAACTGCTCAATGATATCTACGGTTGGCTGTCCCGGAGTAATCTCAACCTTGCGTGGATTCTTCAGGATAGTATCGGCCAGTTTAACAATTTCAGGTGGCATTGTTGCAGAGAAAAAGAGCGATTGGCGCTTCTTTGGCAATGCAGCCAATACCTTCTTCACATCATGGATAAAACCCATATCCAGCATACAATCGGCCTCGTCCAGAACAAAAATCTCTATGTCTTTGAGCGAGATAAACCCCTGATTCATAAGATCCAGAAGACGACCAGGTGTAGCTACCAATATATCTACACCACGTTGCAATATCTGCGTTTGAGAAAATTGATTAACTCCACCGAAAATTACAGTATAGGAGAGCTTGGTATGTCTTCCATAATTTTTAAAGCTTTCACCAATCTGAATGGCCAATTCGCGGGTTGGGGTAAGGATCAGGCTTCTGATCTTTTTCCGTCGGTCAAAGGACTGACTGGTACTTAACAATTGAAGGATCGGAATTGCAAATGCTGCAGTTTTTCCTGTTCCTGTCTGGGCACATCCCAATAAATCGGTCCCTTCTAAAACAATAGGAATTGCCTGGGCTTGAATTGGAGTTGGGGTGGAATAACCTTCTTCGAGGAGTGATTGAAGAATTGGTTCAATAATTTCTAATGACTTAAATGGCAAAATGAATGATTTTTAGTTGCTGATCCATTTTGAGTCCAAAAAGATCAGTCGTAATTAAATATTGTGCAAATATACAATTAATTAGCGGATTAAACGGTTTAAAAAGGAAAGGCTTCCCCGGAGATCAAACTCCAAGGAAGCCTTTCCTTTTGCGATACGGGAGATTACATGTCAGGATGCTCCGACTTATTGCCCCAGTTATGTTGCATTCCTCCCTGTCCTTTGCCTTGTTTCCTTCTGTCTTTAAAAAGATCAAATTTCTGCCGTTGCTCATCAGTGAGCTGAGCACGCATGTCGAGGCGATTTTTAATCTGAATCTTCGCAATCTCAATGCGTAGTGCACCTATCTTATCGATATTGCTGTTAATGGCAGCCAAATCTACATTTTCTGCGCCCATTAACGTTTTCTGATGAGCCATCGCTTCTCCGAGTTCATTACGAATCGGTTTTATCTGCTTATGCATAGCCATAATGCTCTGCTTAAAAGCCTCCTTTTGGGTGTCGGTAAGGTTTAGTCCGTAAGCCAGACCTCCAGCTTCCTTACCTTTAAATGATTCTTTTTGATGTCCGCGAAATTCATTCTTTGGACCCCCCTGTGTTGATTGGGCCATCAATGAAACTGATAAGCCCATCAGCAATGCAAGACTTAAAATTTTTGCTTTCATACTTTTAATTTTTAAAATCCAATTCAGAAATATTACTGAAATTTCCCTTTGGATTATCTTCAACTTAAAAGGTTTAATCTTTTTAAAAAAATCCAGATTTATTAAGGTTTAACGACAATTATTAAAGAAAGTCAGATTCTTTGTGTCCGTCAAATGACGGATTGTGCTTTTGTGTTTTAGTGACTATTTTTTCTTGCCACCAAGTCACGAAGACACCAAGAAACACCAAGAAATTTGCGAACTTAATGACATTGCTCATACAGGATTGAAAATCAAATCCAAATCATACTCTTAGTTTTTTTGGAATAGTGTACCCTGTCACAAAGAGGTTCTGCCAGAAGCCAGTCGCCAGTTCCACCCGCCAGTCGCCAGAAGCCAGTGGCATTTGGTATTACATTAAATTTCAATGTAATAAACATCACATAACAAATACGTTACAATTATCAGGCATAAATATTAGGCATAAATTTATCCTGAATGGATGTGGCAAAGATCTGGGCAATCTCCTTTCGTTCGAAGCCGAGCTTCACTCCAAAATCGAAGACAAAATTCAGTTCACTATCCAGGATGGTACTATCGGCAATAATAATATTGATCATATATACCAACATCATATTCTTCTCCCCGGGATTAATCTCCAATAAAGCATTCACCGAATTCTCAAAAAACAGGTCGATCTTATTTTCATCAATCATCTCTTTGAGTGTCTGTTTCGGGAAAACCGTAAACGCTGAAAGCTCATCAACAATGGCATTATATTCATCGGGTTCTATCGCTTTATCAATGCCAGCAACAATCAAACCGGCCGAAGCAATGAAGCAGGTACGGTGATAATTCAACGGAGAATTGCTGATTACCATCAAACTTTGGATTAACTCAGAAATAGAGTCTTCCAGTGTTTTATCCAGAATAATTTCAGTCCCGGAGAGGAGGTTTCGGTACAATTCGGATTTCTCAAACAATTCTACCGCCTTAATCCTGATGGGATTGATCGGATGGGAGAGCAAGTTGCCTGAACCGGTCTCCTTGAAATATTTTAAAATCTCCTCGTTTTCAACGCTGAAAGCCTTCGGATCAAAGTTAAGCCGTTCAACACTAAGACCGGAGGCCATTTTAAAGAAGCAAGATAGTACCTTATCCAATTTGCCACAGGCTATAAATCCGAACCTATCTGCCGTAAGCTCGGACAATTTATCCCAAACGGCAATTTTGTGCTGCATCATCAAAGGTGTTTCAGCCTGATCAACAAAGATAAAATCGAGTAACTGGGCAATATTGGCGTTGTTACTGATCAGATGTCCAATTTCGTGCCCGACAATGAATTTCAGCTCATCATCGTCTACTTTATCGATCAGCCCGGAATTAATATTGATAATATGGCTCTCATCCGGTTCAAGCCGCGAGATGGCAAATGCATTTAACTCAGGATTATTGGTAATGAAGAACTCTGTTGATTCTTGAAAATCAAGTTTTTTCATCACATCCACAAAGCTGTCGTAAAGACGCGGGGCAAGTTTTTCGTTGACCTTAAAACTATGTCCCTGGAGAATATTTTTAAAATAGTTCTCCGTTTTTTCAACTTTCGCTTCGCGCAGAATTGTTTCAAGAACTTTTCCCTGAATTTGCTGGTACAACTCTTGTCCGATTTGAATTTCCAACGGAATCCGGATGGCTTCGTGATTCATAGCAGGTAATTTTTAATTGGCTGTCAACAATTATCACTTAAAGATAACAAAAACTAAGGCGGATTTGTATTTCTTGTGTTGGCCGTTTATTTTATGTTTAAAAAACAGAGCTATTATCCCCTCGTAACGAGGTGTAAATCTATTTACTTAAAAAAAATAATAGAATAATTCAGAACCTGGAAGGCCCTGGCACATCAAACCATTTGGTAGTCAACTCAGTGTACTGATAATTTTGAATGTAGTAAATCGCCTCTATTGAGTTTTCTGCGATAAAATAAGTCGATTTATAATCCTCCTTCGAGAACGATTCCCTATAAGCCCTTTCGAATTGATCAAACAGGGAATTGAAGAATCCATCTGTATTGATAAAGACAATTGGTTTCAGATGGTATTGCAACTGTTTAAGGGTGATTACTTCAAGGATTTCCTCCAATGTTCCAAAGCCTCCCGGAAGTGCAATAAAAGCATCCGAACGTTTGCGCATCAAATATTTCCGGTCGCGCATGTTTGGGGTAATGATCTGCTCATGATCGCGCGGGGAAGAGAGTCGCTTATTATGGATTGACTCAGGGATAATCCCAATAGAAAAG
>TBL_comb47_HYPODRAFT_10006321_pt1 | contig 12829 bp, 3 predicted proteins | sample TroBogypolimnion_40_FD_10682 | JGI IMG/M metagenome (IMG submission 10682)
ATTTTTAGTTTTGCTTTTTGACAGCTAATCTAGAATTTTTAGTCAAATTTTCTGGTTCTGTGCCACATCCACCTGTCAAAATATAATTTTAAACTTACAATTGATGTTTTTTCCTTCTCAAGTTGATTTCGCCAAGAAACAGGGATCTCTGATTTAAATGATTGGAGTTCTCTTTTTGTCTTCAGTAGGTCAAAAAATGGCCACTACGAAAGACGCTAAGAAAACTGTCAAAAGGATTTTTGTTATAATTTTGATAATTATAACAAAAGTTGCTGCTACAGGGACAAATTTCTTCTTACGCTACCCAACTGAGAACCAAATCCTGTTTCGCGATATTGGCACAGTTGTCAACAAACTAACTTATCTACATATAAGATATGTTATAAGCTTCTCAACACTACAAGACACTCTCCAACAATCTATTTCTATAGCACGGAAGTGCAAAGAGGAAGAAATGAAAAGAAAAGGATATAAAATTGACTTTAGCCAATTGACAAGTGAAGAAAAAGGCAAAGTCAATTCTATATGGAGGGCAAATGAATACCGCATGCTCTATGAAAAGAGAGCTAGCGATGGTGCATTTGTCTGCGGTGAGTTGGAAAGACAACTCAGCGACCGGAAGAAGGAGTTTGACAACATTCTATCCACCCTGCCTGCTCGATCAAGGGAGAATCACCTGACTCATAATAAAGTGAAAAGGTTCGCCATGCTTATACCTATCATAGCATCAGCTATAGGTATAGGCTTGGGACTCCACAATAGTAAGCGTCTAGGCGCCCTTGAGGGAAACATGGAGGAACTGTCCAACAAACACAACATCTTGGTCGATTTTGCCCAGTTAACTGGAGACAAAATTGATCGACTATCAATCGACACTCAATTACTTCAACAACTCAGCATATTATCAATCACGCACAACTACCACAAGATTATGACGACGATGTTCTTCCTACATGACCATATTCGCAATGTCATGAAGAATGTAGAAGGAACCCTCACGTCATCACAATCAAACAAGATGTCGCCACACATGGTAAATGGAGAACAACTAACAAAACTATTTGACAAGATAGTGGAGGTCGCTACAGCCCGCAAGTGCAAACTACTTGTCAATAACCCTTTCGAGTTATATGACTTGGAGTCGTCTTACGGTTATAGTGACCATAACCAGACCATGTATGTGGCTTTACACGTACCAATGGTCGAAGAAGGACAAGAGCTAGGGCTGAAAGAATTCATACCCTACCCCTTGAAACAATCGCTAAAGGTGAATGCTACTATCGTACCGGAAGTAGGAGACTATCGATTTTTGGCCATCATACCAAAAAAGGACACCAGTTCCAGAGACAGTCTCGTCCCTGCTCATTCATACAGAGTCTTCAACACAGCTGAGATAGACTCATGCTTTCGTCTTGGAACTGTAAGAATTTGTGCAGGCCGAAATACCCTACACACGGACATCGAGAATTCGTGTGTAGGCAGTCTCTGGTTACGGGAGGAAAGTCTCATACAGAAGAACTGCGAGATGTCCATTAGCAAAAAACAAGAGTTCGTTGCTAAAATGGACATTAACAAGTGGATGGTGTTTTCACCAGAAACCTCAGCACGTACAATCGAATGCGGAAAGGACAGCAACTGTACGTTTCGAAACTCAAACAGAAATCACACTACCGGAGGATTGCAAAGTGGAACTACGACAAAACATACTAACTACAGATGTTAATTTATATGTTGATTTTGTAACTCAAGCCTATGATTGGAGATTCGATGGAAACATTTTTAAAGATGATTTCTCAAATGACACCGAACTGCTAGAATCCATTCAGAGAATTGCTATTCAGAGGTCCAAATTTGGTCTTACAGACCTCAAGTACTTGAAACACAATTATGAAAGGGTTCTATACAGTGTCGATGGCATCTGGGACAAGATCATGAGTCTAGATTTTATTAGTTGGTTTGACAGCCTATTCGTAATGGGAGTAGCCTGCTTAGTACTAATCTTTCTCTACATAGCTATATCAAATGGTTGGCACAAAAAGTTATATCAATGTCTTAGAGGGAAAAGGAATTCGGACATGGACCTGCTAAATCAGATGAGTAGGTCTAACAGCCTGATCTCATTGGCTACTGTACGTAGTCAACCAGTTAATGGTCAACTAATACGTAACCATCTTAATGAATCCCTATTGAACATTCAGAATGGTCAAAGGGTTTCTTTTGGTCCAGAAGAGGTTCAAATTCCTCCTCCCTACTATTCTACTGAAACCTTAAATAGCGAGATTCTAAATCCTACTGCACCTAGAAGACCCGCTACCCCTTATTCAGAAAGCATTCCCAATATGATGGATTTAGAAAATGATACTTGGAGTAACTATACTAACGATAACAACAATAGGGCAGGGAGTTTCCTGTCGTTGGCTAGTGTTTTCCGCCCCGTATTTAATAGACCCAAACTATCAAAGCCTTCCTGCAACCCAGGTCCTATTTCAGACAAGGGTTTAAAGCTTCGTGATTTCGTATGCTCTATTCATAATCCTAAAGGTGGTTGTACTGGTCACTTTCAAAAATCTTAAACTAATTCTTGCCTGATTTACGTCAATATGTGCATTCTCTAAATAAAATGTGTATGTAATTGAGATCGTGTTTCACTACAGCCCATAACTTACTTAAAACTAACATCTATAATGCTAATCCCCATAAGCTATGAACTATGCGCGCGACTTCTAATCGGATCCGACTTGTGAGCCTTATGCAACTACGTGATATAAGTCAATGTCAGTCTATGTCAGTCTGTGTCTGTCTGTGTCTTGTGTTTAGACTTTAGCTTTGGATGGGAAGTAAAGCCAGTATGGCTTTAACAGGGGCCAAAAGTCCAAAAATGCGTCTTTGTTTGTCTTATATGCCAATTCCAGATCGTCAAGGATCTTGTTGATTGCCTTAGCATTACTCCGTGTAATGTCAAGGTTAATCTTAAGAGACTGTACTTCCTTTTGAATCTTCTTTTCTTCAGGCGTCAGTTCCTTTTCGATCTTCATCCCTTCCATGATACCTGAGTCTGTAGTACATGGTTCTGGGAACTCTTGTTTCACGTTATGATAGCGGAATAGTTTCAAAGGTGGATACTGGCATACTCCGGTATTGATGAAGAGGTCTTCATTTTTCCAGAACATGGACCATTTGTATCTCTTACCGACATTATTTCCGAAAATAATATCGTAACCGCATTCATATACTAGAAACGGGACTTCTTTAAGTAGGAGTTCATTGTCGAACCGAAGGTCGACAAAAGCCAGTTGTAGACACCTGTCTGGGTCTCCAGCAACAACACCGCAGATATTAAAGCTTGCGTTTTTGCATACCACTCCTTTCTCTGAAGAAATGTGTTTCAAAAGAGTGGGTGAGATGCAACAACAGCTAGCCCCTGTGTCATAGAGGGATTTAAGGCGATAACCTCCAGGTACTGTTACATAGAGAAAGGGTCTATCTCCTGATGTTTGCACATCTCTGGCTTCTTCCGTATAAAGAATCTGGTTCTTATTGGGTCTTGGTCTCCTTTTTCTTTCACCTTGTCTGGGGTGATACGAATTAACGTATCTCCCTTGACTCTGGCTATATGGCTGTCTTTCCTCTAGACGAGTATAAGGAGCCATACGAATAGGGAGGGATTTCCTAATAGTAATCCTTTTTTGTAGAGGCTTGCTATTAGTATCCTCATCTGTTTTCAGGTTTTCTTTAATCGTATCTGCATTCCTATACCCTCTCACATTCTTGTCTTCCAAACCCAAGGTGAGGTTAAAGAGTGTGAAAAGAGTCATAGTGATGCTCATGTGAGTGTTAAGGAACAAACTCATAGTTGATGCGATGAAAAGAAAGCCTGACACCATAGAGGGAATCCTATAATTATTTTTGAGGTAATCATAGAGTTCTTCCCATTCAAGACCCAAAAAGGTGTTGTCTTCTTTCTTCTCATCTTCTTTGGATTCTTCTTTCTTCTTTTTTCGATGTCTTCTCTTTAAGGTTGTGGGAAAGAATGGCGCGTCAACCTCAGTCTTACAGATAAGGCTATCCGTAGTGGGTTGATTACAGAGTGTAACCGGACTCCAATCGGATTGTGCGTCCTCAATGGGGTCATCTTCAGTTCCTACTTCCGTATAGTCAGAGACAAACGGGAGTATGGTTCCAAAGTGGCTTTTCTCCGCGTCTTCCTTAGATAGGATAAGGCTGTTCTCCTCAGGATCGTCTTGTAGTTCTAACGAACAGAGCCTTACGGGAACAGTCTGTTTGTAGTATCCTATCTCTTCCCAATCCTTAAAGTTTTCGATGTCCACGTCAGGGTGATCCTTCTTGATGAGGTCCAGGCATCCTTTGAGTCTGTCTTGCTCAATCTCCGTATCTCTTTTAAGAATCTCTTGAAGGTCTTTGTCACATGACTCCATAACCCCCTCGACTTGTAGGATTTCTTTCCCGGGGTTGTCTGGCATTTCTTTAAACTCCTTCTCATACAAGGGTGTTGTATGATAAAGGTGCTTTCCGTTTTTGAAATATTGCCAGGGTTGGAGCATGTTAGCTTGGGTATTGGCTTTCGCCTCCTTGCTTGACAAGACATCCAATTGATTCCCGACAAGTCCGCCATAAACCTTAATGTCTCGCTTGTATTGTCTGAGTTTAAACAGATCAAAAAGACTAAGGTTCAAGCCGGTCCTGTCGTAGAAATAGAAGGTGAGGTCTTCTTTTGTGAATGTTTCGGGATCCAAATCTTTAGGAAGGTATCCGAAATGGATGCCGATTGTGTTCATGATTAGTTCGGATGTTATCAGGGCGATAGTCTCCTGGTAATCATGTTCTTCGCCTTCCTTCCCGGCCTTAAAACTTGAAGTCTTATGACGCAGGTGTTTTGGAACCCGACCATTCAAAGGAGGTTCACAATGAAGGTCTTTGATAGTCTCAAAGTCTTCATTAAAGAAATCACTTCCTCGCGGAGGGATAGGCATGACTCCCAAATAATCTTCAGTGATATCGTAGAGTCTTACATATTTAACCCCATCCGCGTAGAAGTTTTTTTCTTTTGTGATCTCCTGTAACTCTTCTATTTTTGTTTGATGATCGTTTGACATAAAAATATTCAGATCCTCTTCTTTGGACCTGTTATCGTATGTCAGTTCATCTCTAGAAGGTTTTACGAAAAAGTCTTCGTCCCCTTCACCGTTAGGCATATAACCGAGGATCCTTAAGACTGTAGGCCCAAGGTTATACAAGGTGTAAGGGAGAATATACTTTTTCTCCTTTCCTGCTGATGTTTCTTCTTTTTCTTCAGTCTTGGCCGCTTCTTGTTCTTCAGTCTTGGCATCTTCTTGTTCTTCAGTCTTGGCGATGTCTTGTGCTCCGATTTCAGTGGTTTCAGTCTTTTTTGTTTCAAGATTAACAGTCTGGTTTTGGCATTTACAATTACAGCATTTTGGGCTTTCAGTCTCTTTCTTCTCAGGTTCCTCCGCTTTGTCTGTCTGTGTACCATCAATAGAAGTAAGAAGAGCAGTTGGATGAATGGTTTGGAAACCCTCATTCCCGATCCCACAAGGAGGCTTCTCAGTTTTTGAGGCTTCATTTGTGGTTCCAGGAATGTTTACTTTCATCGAGTCCGCTCCTCCTATGCTATTTTCAGGTTGTGTGTGTGAAAGTGTAGAGGATGGAGGAGGACCAGCTTTTCCTCTCAACTCAGGGCTACCCTGGGGAGAATAGGCGTACGTCCGATTCTCTTGTGGGCGAAATCCTGCGTTTTGAGGATAAGGGTTGTTTGGTCTTCCCCAACCTCTTGTGTTAGTCTGTCTGTAAGGTGGTCTAGGAGGCGGTGGTCGGTTTCCATTTCCTCTTGACATCTGATTTCTATCCAAGGGAGGACCTTGTGGCCTGCCTTCTTGTGGATAAAACCTTCTGTTTTGAGGATAATGGTTTTGCCGATTCCCATTTCTCCCAGGGTTGTAGTTGTCGTTTGTCTGTCTTTGTCGATAATAAGGTCTACTGGGTCCGTAATTTTGAGAGTTACCGGGGTAACCTCCTTGTTGGCGCTGGTAATTCTGATTAGGTCCATTCTGGTGATTATAGTTCCCATTACTAGAATAGCCATTATTACGGGGATTATTCCCTTGAAAACCCTGTCTAGGACCAGGACCTCTAGCCTGAAAAGATTCAGGGGAAGGGATTCGGCCTTCTACAGGAAAGTTTCTTGCTTTCTTAGGTCTAGGACTATTCTTACCCAGAATAAGATCTGAATCACAATCACTGCCAGTAGGAGTAGCCCACCAGTTCCTGTTCCTTTTCACGAGTCCAGTATTCCTTTGAGGCCTAGTATCCTTATTGTCTTGTCTTTGTCTTATGTCAGTCCCTACTCTAGTTTGGTCGGGTCTTTGTCGCTCATTCTTCCTACGAGAGTGGGGTGCGCTTTTCCCACTACCGTTCTCAGAATTAATACTAGGGTTGGGCTTAGTTCCCCTCTTATGTCTAAACTTAAGGTAAGGGGGTTTTCCTGACCTAAAATACCATAGATTCCTTTTCTCTGGTATAGGGTTAGGGTAGGAGTTTGAAGCTGTCTTTTGCACAGGAACTCGCTTGGGGTCGCTGAATGATCTCCAGGCCCTACGGGGACCAAAAAGAAAGGGTACGGGAATCTTGATGAGTCCGTTAGGGCCCATATACTCCCTTCCCTTCCAAGGGTAATAACCCCCTGGAGGGTACACCTTCTTATGGTAAATTTCCCCGTGAGGTCCGATTTCGTCAACGACCACTTGCCTAGTTTCCTCTGCACGCCTGATATAGAGTTCCCGTGGAGGTTGTCCCTCATGATACTTGTTATACATCTCAGGGTCGAAATAGCAAGGTGAAGCGCCATGTCTCCCTTCGCATATATCACAAGGCTTATCAGAGATATCCTCTTCCGGGTACGTCCAGCAGTATTTTTTAACATGCCCAGGCAATCGACAGAGCTCACAAAAACCTTCCCGCACCCTCCTAGGCTTAACGGGTTTGCTAACGGGCTTACTAATTTTCTTTTTGCCTAACTCTGCGCTAATTCCTACTGTGGTTGTACCCTCCCCTCTTAACTTATCAAAAGGGTTGTAGCTTTTCACGAACTCTGAGAAACTAGGGCTAACCTTAGGCTTAAACTGTCTATTTCTATTTTTCTTCTTAGAGACAACCTTTTGCCATCCTTTATCTGGAGAATCTGCTTTTGGAGTTTCAGTTTTTTGCTCCACAAGTCCTGGTTTTAGAAATGAACCCACCGCATTCATGTAAAGCATATATTCAGGCATGCTAACTTCAGGTCTCCCTGATTTTGCTTTTAATTTTTGTTCTTCTTTTTGCGCTTTACTCTGAATGCGGAAGTAAATTTCTATTGCCGAGGCTAGTGACGCAAAATGAGTATGAATGTATCTTCGCATACTGTACAGGGCGCTTTCATCCGCTATACGTTTTTGAAGTTCATCATCCCCATTACTGGTACTTTCCCAAAGAGCAGCAATCTCTTTCAAAACGATGTTTGGATCTTGTAAACCTTTTTTCAACAACTCATCCACCTTTTGTGTGATTTCTTGCAAAGGCACTACGGGTGGACGAGAGGCCGAAAGAACGTTCCACAATTTAACAAAAGGTATCTTTGTATCCCTCCTGCCACACACAAAAGAATTGGTCAGCCCCCCTGTTACAGAGGTCAAAAGCTCATAGGCTGCGCTTTCCGACAATTGATTCTCTGTGATAATGGGAGACAGTCTTTTCAAGTACTTTGTAATGTGGATGCTGTCTTCTTTCTCAATATCACAAAGACCCAATTCTCTTTTTAGCATTTTTACAGCTTCCCAAGTCTTATCTGTGTTATCGGAATTACCCAAAACAGGAGGGGGTTCTCTAAATCTAAGAGTTTCTGTTTGCACCAAATCAAGAACAGCTTTAGTCGCTGAACTCACTTGCTGTTCATGCATCTTTGAGTAATCCACTTGTCCTAATTCAATGTTACTAACGTCTTAACTTTTTGTGGTGAGAAAGGGTCGCTAAGAACTCTTCTTAAAATCCCAATCTTGGCTCTTTCTTTGGAGCCGGGATCCTTAAAATTAGTTCTTGCAAACTTAACTCCAAGAATTTCTTCAATGGTTTCTCCAAAGATGCAATAGTCAAATGAGTCAACGGCCAAATCTAGTTCTTGCCGTTCAACTACTGAAGGTGATGACTCATAAAATCCCTTTCTCAAGTCTGACATGGAACCCTCATCTCGAACTCTAACAAGAGTCGGGCCCATGTGACAGACATCTGGGTTAAAAATATCTGAAGCGATATTTTTTACACCAGAGGTTCTAACTCCTTTTCTATCGTAAGAGCAGTCAGAAAAATGATCGTTTCCTCTGTTTCGAGAAACAGGGTGGAAATTTTTCTCTTTTTCTGACCGAGACGGAAGAGAGAGAGAAGGAGAAAAAGTGTTAACCTCCGGCGGCGCAAGATAACCTTTATTAGCACGAGTGCTAATTGGTTTAGGGAAAAGGAATTTTTCCTCTTGCGCCTCCATCTGTGGAGGGTCAACAACTTCTTCTGGATAGAAGAAAGAGTCGTATCTATTATCTCTAAAGAAATGATCGAACATTTCTCGGACTTCAGACAAATGAGGAAGGCTGACACGGAAGTTAGGTTTTTGCACAAAGTACAAATCCTCCCTTTCGTGCTCAAGCTCCTCCCACATTGAATCCAAATCTCTATACGCAAAAATAGCTCTATCGATTCCGAAACATATCGAGATGATTGTGAATTTAGCCAAAGGGATAGAGCTAGTTTTATCAATGTCGCCTGCCAAGATCGAAAAGATCTGAGAGGTTCCCTTGATAAAAGCGCTAAAAATGTTTTTTGTAACATCTTTTTCTCTCCTATCAAAGTTTGCATAAGTCGGACCGTAAGCCTTGATAAGGATTGGAATCATGTTTTCCATTCCGTTCTCAAAAGTTTGACGCTCCAACTTATTTTTTTCAAAAACCTCTCTCCCCTTAGCCAAAGTCACATATCTCAGAAGCGGTAGTTCTATTTTTACCAATTCTAGTTGCGCCTCCGTAACAGAAATGTTAAGGAGTTTGCCCCTAAAATTGCTTGTATAGAAAGACTCGTCTAAGATCTCATGTTGAGGCTCAGGTTTTAGCTGGGAATTTTCCCTTGCGACTGACTGGCTATAAGCGTCCAGTTTTTCATTTCTGCTATTGCTTCGACCCCTAGCCACAACAGTAGACCAAAGGCGAGACAATCCGTTTTTTTCTACTTTAGAAGGAGGTATCCCCGAAAAGGACACCACCTTTTTCTTCTCAGAAAAACAATCCATATTTTTCTTCAAAGAAAAGTGAAAAAGAATCTCGAAATAGGCAAGTTACAAAATTACAATAGACCAATTAAAAATGGAAATGAAAATGGGTCCTACCGCAACTTTTTAGTAGCGCCGTTGTAATTGTGCAGAGGAGAATGAAGTCTTCTTTCTTCAGTTACCTTTTCGAGTATCTCTATATTCCTTTACTTTCTCAAACAGCAAACCCAATACTTACCCTTTACCTGGGTACTGTGGGGTTTTTGACGAAGACACTAAGTCGATCCAAAAGACAAAGATAAGACTTAAAGATTTTTTCAAGACTAACTTTTGCAAGTACGTCTCTTAAGTGCTTATGTTTGCAAAACGAGATTTCAAGAACCAAGTTATGTTTCAAGAAACTAGAGTTGCAAAAAATAAACACAACGGCTCGAAGGACCACTTTTTGAAAATGTAAGGCTTTTTGTGAGTTTAGGACTGTATACGAAAATGACTACCTTAGGGTGCCTTACAATAATCAAAAATAAGAAATGAGCCGAGTCTTTTGAATTCTTATCTTTTATTTTAAGGAAGGAAAAAGTGTTTACGTCGTTGCAGGTTTTGAGAGAGGAGATAAGCCGGAAGGGCTAGGTAACGCAGTAAAGCCGTAGTCTTAAAAAAGACTATTGAAAGTTTCACTGTGTTCTCTAAGTTCCGTTTTGTAAAACTTTTAAGTAAACTTTAAAAATAACTGGTGGGGTGAATCTGTCCGTATCCTGGTGGGAATGTGACTGATACTAAACGTAACGGGGCATCCCCTTTTATAGGGAGACCGTCGCATTTAGGCGGGAAAATCTTGTCTAAATATCCTAACATTGTCATTTGGCGTCCAGACAAATGACAATTCTTAAAACTCTAAAAAGTGGACTACTGTGGAGGGGGTGTGTTAACCTTATTTTACCTAAAAGTTGAGAAGTCGAAAAAACGTAACAACCGATTGTTGTGCTCGAGAGACGCAACAACAGGTGGCTGCGTATCAACGACGGACGCAACTACTGGATGGCACACCCAGGTGAAACCTTGCGGTGACATCTAGTGGCCATTTTCTAATTTACCTAAACTTATTCTAAAAATGGGAGGGTGAAAAAATACCTATTCGTAACCCTATAAATATAACCTAATCTACGAAAAATGATCTAATTTGCGGGAAAAATATCCTTACCTATCTTAAACTAAGGGGGATGAATAAAGCTTTGCAAAAAAGCTTTACATATTAATCTACCCCTCTCAAAAAAGTGACAGGGGTGATGGGAATGGCACCATAAGTACATAAAAACCCTATGGGAAAATTTTCCTTACTTAGCCATTTCCATCACTTCTGGCAGGCATATTTACAAATGGTGAACAGACATATAAAAAATAAAAAGCCTGCAACAAGCGCTTACAAAAAATGACAAAAATATGTACAAAAATTGCAGTAACTCAAGGTTGTGGGGAGTTCAGGAGGGTTTGAGCACTATTTCAATTTAATCACAGGGAAATGGAATTCTGATAACCTATGACAAGATAACCTAAATGCAAGCATTATAGGGATGTTATTAAGTGGATTGTTACCTCCACAAAAGAACACATTTTTGTTCCTGGCATAGTATTATAAGAGGACCATTACTTAACAAAACTACGTTTTTTACTTTCTTGCTATTGCTGGTTTGTGAGACCATTTTAAAAGGAAGTGAAAAATTTAAGTAATGTCTTATCTTGGGGGATCAAAGAAATAAAATGCTCGGGGTGAAGTCCTTATACTCTCAAATCACTACCTCTAATAGTCTAAAGTTGGTTTATTGGTTAATGATAACTGACTATGGGCAAATTAAACCAGAAATGTTCGCCTATAAACCAAACTTTCCTACTTTTCGGGGAGTAACTGGGTGGAGAGTATTCCTTGAGTTAAAGCTTACAGGGTTGGCTTAAGCCAAATGCATATCCTGGCAGTAGAAAAAATGTGCTAGAAGGGGCACCATCAAATGATTGCTTAAAAAAATGAGCTAAAAAGTATGTACAATGGATAGGGGTGAGTAAATAACCGAGCATTGAGCTAAAGAGGGTCACCCAATGTGGCTAAGTACTGCGAAGAGAACATGTGAGTCTTTACGTAGGCTTCTCTACATTTCATAGAGAGGTTTTCCGTAAATTCTCCTATAAACAAGGGAATGAAAAAACAACTCTAACAAGCACACTCTAATATTTACAGTACTGGTGCACAGCAAAATCTTGCAAAAAAGTGCTTCTAAAAAAAATCTCTTGTGGAAGTATTTTGCCTCTACTTCCAGGAAATGTGGGTGCTTGTGAAAATCATTTTTCCTTTCCCGCAATCATTTGTGGATAAGGGTCGGGAGCCTAATCCTTAATAAAATCAAGTCTTCTGCTTCCGAGTTCTTCTTTCTTCTATGGCATTTCTTCTTTGCTGTTTAAGATCCAACACCGGCTTCTGGTTCGGGTTCTGGATCTTTGTTTACGTCTTCTTCGTGAAAAGGAGGTTTCTCATCTTCTTCTGCTTCCTCTTTAGAAGCGGGAGGCTGGTAGTCCGGTTGCCGTTCTTCTTCGGTCCAGTCTTCAACTTCTTGTGGAGGGTCTTTGGAGGAATATTCTTCTCGAGTACCAGGTGTTTCTTCAGGGTTTGTAGATTCATCCTGGTCACGGGAGTAGGCAGGTTCCTGGCAGTAGATAGATGATGGTGTGTAGGATTTGGTTTCAATCCCGAGTATCTCAAACAGGTCAGGAGGGAAGCGCGGAGTAGCCATGATGAGAGACATGGTATCGAAGAATAGATCCTCCTCCGTAGTAGGGTCATAGTCGAGGAGAAGGAAGTAATTCCCTTGCCTCTTCACACAACCCTTAATGAGGCTTTCCTCCCTCTGGTCCAAGGGGAGCATGAGATACTGTGCGATGGTAGGGAACCGAACAAGTTCATTGATTCCCATCTGCAACTGAATAATCTGACGATTAAGGTTGTTGACAGCGAGAATAGATTCTTGTACGTAGGAGTTCTGGGATCCTCTGGATTTCATGATCTTGGTCCTGGCTTCGGAGAGGTCTTGCTGTTCCAAGCGGCAGTAGTTGATCAAAGCCCAGTAGGCTATCTTGGAGTCGCTGGAGAGGAGAGGAGGTTCTTTTTCCACCAAGGTCCAAAAACCTAATTTCTCAAGGGTGCGATGACAAAGGGTTTTTGGCCTATTCAGCCGTCGTGGATTGTTGGTGAGTCCTTTCTCTCCTTGGAACAGTTGTTCCAATTTCCGGATCCTGGCCTGAAGTCCATAGGAAGTGGTGTCGTAGAATTCCTGGTAGAAGCTTCGGTCCCAAGCTTGAAGTAGTTTCCTTCCTGTCTGGTTTCGAGAGAAGAGGAGTTGGGTGATGTTATTAAGGAAGAAAAGCGGACCTCGAGACTGGGAAGTTGAGGGTTTTTCCGGGTTTTCTGTCCTTTCTTTTCCTTCTTCTGTTTGGAAGGCATACTTGAGCTTCATCAAGTAG
>TBL_comb47_HYPODRAFT_10006322_pt1 | contig 12828 bp, 8 predicted proteins | sample TroBogypolimnion_40_FD_10682 | JGI IMG/M metagenome (IMG submission 10682)
AAATGGGTCCTGAATTGTACGATAAATTTGCTGTTGCTGTTGACCAGATCATTAAATACAAAGGTAGTTATTATGCTTATTATCATGCATCAGCATATAAAGACTGGCACGAATGGAGTTCCTGTGTGGCAAAGTCTGACGACCTGATTCATTGGGTGAAATATTCAGAGAATCCCATTTTACGCGAAAATAAATCCAGTCCTGTATTGGTCTTTGATGGAAATGGGTATCGTCTTTATACAATGCATTCCAAGATTAATGTGCACTTCCCGTTAAAATCACCAAGCCATAAATAGGATGCTATTGAGTTGAATCATAACAAATTAATATTAATACTGGAATTATGAACATAAAAACTGTTTTTACATTATTGATTTTATCCGTTGCCATTACCCCATTGCTTTGGGGACAGACGCCGAAAACAATTTCGACAGAAGCAGAGGTGCCACCGTACAAAATACCGGAACTTCTTACAGCCAATAATGGGAAAATTGTCACGAGCGTAAAGGATTGGGAAAAAATACGACGCCCGGAAATTCTATACCTTCTTGAAAAAGAGCAATATGGCAAAGTTCCTGGTCATTTAAAAATTTCAAAAATCAAGGTACTGGAATTTGACGATCAGGCGATGGGTGGGAAAGCCATCCGGAAACAGATCCAGCTCACATTCAATAAGAATGGGAAGAGCCTTAGTTTTGAACTGTTAGTCTACCTTCCGAAGGGGATCAAATCGTTTCCAACCTTTCTGGGCTACAATTTCAACGGCAACCAGACCATCTGCAACGACACTCTGATCCATATGGCCAACGCGTGGAATGGTCCGGCGAAAGAAAGAGGAAGCAATGCCGCTAACTGGCCCGTTGAAATGCTGATCAATGCCGGATGTGGGGTGGCAACTCTCTTTTACTGGGATATAGCCCCCGATAAAAATGATTTCTCAACCGGTATTTACCCGCTTTTCTACAACAAGAATCAAACTAAACCTGCTGATGACGAATGGGGAGCACTCGCCGCATGGGCCTGGGGATTGTCGCGAACGCTGGATTATCTCAAAACGGACAAGGATCTGGATGGGAAAAAAGTCTTCGTAATCGGCCACTCCCGCCTTGGGAAAGCGGCGCTCTGGGCTGGCGCTACAGATCAACGTTTTGCTGGTGTAATATCCAATTGCTCAGGGTGTTGTGGTGCAGCGCTCTCAAAGCGTGTATTCGGTGAAACCATTGGTTTTGTAAATGGCCGGTTTCCAAGATGGACGTGCGGAAACTTCAAAAAATACAGCTACAAAGAGGAGCTACTTCCCTTTGACCAGCACATGGTTCTGGCCCTGGTGGCCCCAAGGCCACTTTATGTCGCAAGTGCCTCAGAAGATCTCTGGGCAGATCCAAAGGGAGAATATCTTTCTGCCTGTTTTGCCGCCCCGGCTTTTCAGTTATATGGCCACACCTGCAACCTGAATCGGGAGATACTCCCCGTATCTGAAACACCCATTAGTGGCATTATTTCTCACCATATCCGAACAGGTAAGCACGATATACTTGAATACGATTGGAAACAATACATCCGATTTGCAAAACAAACAGTTAAGTGATACAACCAGTTGTTTAAACAAATCCTACCGGATCTACTTGGTATTCATTGGTTCCGATACCGATTGCTACCTGATCAGGTAGGAAAGGGAAATGAAAGTATTGTGATGCGTTCAGACAAAAGGGTTTTGGTGATATTTGAACAGTAATTCAAAACTGAGATAAGGTATCATAGAGTTGTTTTCAATGAATTTTATTGGTTGATTGAGTGTCGGATGTCCGCTAAAATTTGTACTTTTACCAATGGTAACAATTGTTGCTTAGTAACTCCAAAGGTAACCAGACCGAGTTGATTTTCCAAGGTTAACTCGGTTCTATATTTTTACCGGGCAACAGTGAATAACTATTTCTGTATCCCAAAGATATTGATCAATTGCTGAAATAACCCACATAAAAAATACATTCCCGAATATGTCTAAAAATTCACCCATCAGAATTGTTTTATTGATTGCACTATTTTTTGAATTTAGCCTATGCTTTGGAAACCAGCCTGGAACATCATCACTTCAACGAGCCGGGGTTTCCCCCAAGGTTGAACTGAATATCCTGTCTTTAAGGGCAAAAGGAGATGGCATTTTCTTAAATACGTCCATTATCCAGCTGGCTATCGATTCGGTAGCATCATTAGGTGGAGGGAAAGTCATCTTTCCTGCCGGGAGGTATTTATCGGGAAGTATTGTTCTAAAATCAGGGGTTCAGTTATTTCTGCAAAGGAATGCCATTCTGCTTGGAAGTACCAATCTGAGTCACTATAAGGGTCTCAATCGCTGGAAGGCATTTATTCTGGCGGACGGCCAGACCAATATCTCCATCGCAGGTAAAGGTACGATCGATGGTCAGGGGAGGAGACTGGCACTGAATGTTGACAGCTTGTTTTATATTGGCCAGCTGGATCCAAGAAATTACAACCAAAGACGTAAGAGACCAAATGAATTTATGCGTCCCCAAATCATTGAATTGGTAAAATGCAAAAATACCCGGATTACCGGCATTACGGTCAAAAACTCCTCCTGCTGGGTGCAAACCTACGATCGTTGTCAGAATCTGGTTATCGACAGTGTACGGGTCGATAGTGATGCGTATTGGAACAATGACGGCTTTGATATTTCGGATTGCCGAAATGTTCGTGTGACTAATTGTGTTGTGAATTCGGCGGATGACGGGATTTGCCTGAAATCGGAATTAAAGGATCATTGGAACGATAGTATCTATATTGCCAATTGCTCTGTCCGTTCGAGTGCAAATGGTTTGAAATTTGGCACCGCGTCTTCAGGAGGATTTAAAAACGTGAAGATTGAAAACATTAAAATTTACGATACGTTCCGCTCTGCAATTGCCCTGGAATCGGTTGATGGAGGAACACTCGAGAATATTGAAATCAATCATGTCGTGGCCATTAATACCGGAAACGGAATTTTCATAAAATTGGGACATCGCAATAAAGATGACCGGTACAGCGTTCTTCGGAACGTAAACATCAAAAATGTGGAAGTGCACGTTCCTTTCGACCGTCCTGACAAAAAATACGATTTAAGGGGACCGGATCTGGCTTTTTTCCACAATCCGTTCCCATGCTCTATTACAGGAATCCCGGGTCATCCGGTTGAAAATGTAACCCTTGAAAATATCCGGATCACCTTTCCCGGAAGAGGGAATGATGGATTAGCCTTTGCTCCTGTCAGCCGTTTAAAGGCTATTCCTGAAGTGGAAACCGATTATCCCGAATTTTCGATGTTCGGCGAATTGCCGGCCTGGGCTTTTTACGTGCGCCACGTAAGCGGTCTGACCATGAAAAATGTAACTGTTACAGCTGAGGCCAGGGATTACAGGGCGGCTTTCGTTTTTGACGATGTTACTAAATTGAAAATCAATAAATTGAACATCAAAGAGCCAGTCTGCAATAAACAGATAATCCTCAGGAATGTTATAAATCCTGAAATAGGATTTGATATTCGTAAAATTAAAGTTGTGGAGTAGTCACAATTTTAAGAAAATTGGAGATACTTAAGATGAAAGGCCGGATTCTGTTAATTGCAATCTTTTTGCTAGTTTATCAGGGAATAGATGCTCAAAATATTCAGTTGGATAAACTGTCCTCACCGGTACTTTTTCGGGGTGATGAGCATACGGCTTATCGTGATCCGGCTGTTTTATACTGCGACAGGACGTTTTTTCTTTTCTTTACCCTGACAGAGATTGAACCGGATGGCAAAATCTATATGTACACCGCTACTTCAAAAAGCGCCGATCTGGTTCACTGGACAACTCCCCGCAAACTAACGGTAAAGGATCAGAACCTTGATTTTTCAAGCCCTGGAAACATCATCCGGTTCAGGGATGAATGGTTGCTTTGCCTGCAAACCTATCCAAGGCCCGGTTATACTATTGACCAGGCGCCAAAGTATGGGAATCAATCAGCGCGGTTGTTTATTATGCGAAGCAAGGATCTTGAAAACTGGGGTGAACCGGAATTGTTAAAAGTCAAAGGACCTGCTGTTACTGAACCGGAAATGGGGCGAATGATCGATCCTTACCTGCTTCAGGACATGGATAACCCGGGAAAATACTGGTGCTTTTATAAGCAAAACGGAGTTAGTATGTCATTTACCTATGATTTTAAGAATTGGATCTTTTTTGGCCATACTGACTCGGGGGAGAACACCTGTGTACTGAAAGAACATAACCAATATATCTTATTTCATTCACCACCCAATGGGATAGCCATCAAAAAATCAACCGATTTAAAAACCTGGAAAGATTGGGGAAAACTGATTACTTTAGGTCAGTGTGAATGGGATTGGGCGAAAGGGAGGATTACAGCTGGAACTGTGCTTAAATTACATGAAAATAGACAGGCAAAATACCTGATGTTTTTTCATGGTTCCGGACCATTGAGTGAAACACAGGGTGACTTTGACAAAAATTCATCCATTGGAATCGCCTGGAGCAACGATCTTATAACCTGGGAATGGCCGGGGAAAACGAAAAATTAAATAAAAATTGTCTTAACAGTTCCTGAACTATAAATAAATTAATTTTGACAATTTTTCTGCTCATCTCCGGACTAACAATTTTTGCACAAAATATCGATTTCAACCCGATAATCCCCGACAATCTGGCAGATCCAACGGTCATGCAATTTGGTTGTACCATTTATTTTTAAACTTTGTAAAAATTAATGATGAAGAACACAATAGCGAATGGATTAGTAGGATATTCGGCTTTGTCGCTAATGATTTCAACAGTGGCTTATGGTCAGAAACTGCCTGCCAAACCCAATATACTGCTAATAATCACTGATCAGCAATCTTCTGAATCATTGAGCTTTAATATTGGGGACAAGTACCTGAATACCCCAAATATGGATTATCTGGCTAAGCATGGTGTCTCATTTACCAATGCCTACTGCGCCAATCCATTGTGTATCCCCTCACGAAGTTCAATGTTTACCGGGAGGTACCCTCATGAACTGGGTATTCAGGCCAATGAGGACAAAAAATTGAATGCCGCAGAATTCCCCACCCTGGGAAATCTGATGACAAAAGCAGGTTATGAAACAGGATATGTTGGGAAATGGCATCTGCCATTTATTTTAAAAGACACCGAAAAACATGGTTTCTTATTTATGGCGAATAATAAAGGTAATGGCGTTGACTCCCTTTTACCCGCTTCCGCTATCAGATTTTTTGGGAATAAGCGGACTAATCCATTCTTTTTGGTTGTATCATTCATTAATCCACACAATATCTGCGAATGGGCAAGAGGTCAGAAGCTACCCGATGGCGAAATTGGAACCCCGCCACCGGCAGATCAATGTCCCCCTTTAAGAGCAAATCATATGCCTTCAAAAAATGAAACGGACATCATGCAGCATATCAGGAGTTCGTACCAGTCGAGCGATATGTTCCCGGTTTCAGGATTTGGAGATGAAAAATGGAGGCAGTATATCTGGTCTTACTACCGGCTGATCGAAAAAACAGATCATGAGATTGGCAAAATACTGACCTTCTTACGCGAATCGGATCTTGAAAAGAATACCATCATTGTATTTCTAAGTGATCATGGGGATTGTCAGGGGGCCCATCTCTGGAACCAGAAAACTGTTTTATACGAAGAAGCTTCAAAAGTGCCGATGATCATCAGCTTTAAAGGTCTTGAGCCCCGAAAATCAGATTATCTGGTTCAAACCGGTATCGATCTCATGCCTACCTTATGCGAATTTGCAGGTATTCCGCTTCCGCAGAAAACCAGGGGAGTAAGTCTCAAATCAATAATTAGTAAAGATATGATCCCTGTTGACCGGGAATATATCGTTGTTTCTGACAAACTGGAGCAGGGAGAAGCAATAAACGGTTCGAAACCTGAACCCGAAGGTAGAATGTTGAGAAACAAACGGTTAAAATACTGGATCTACAATGAAGGGGTACAGCGAGAAACCCTATATGATCTGCAAAATGATCCGGGTGAGATGGTCAATCTTGCAAAAGATACAAAATATGCCAATGATCTCAAAAAGTGCAGAAATGATCTGTCCGAATGGGGTAAAAAGTATAACGATCCTTATCTGAAAAAACCATGATATAAAGTCACAAACCGAAATGAATTGAAACGAAGCAGAAATCTGCAACGCAAATATTTCATCATACCGCGGGATTAGCCGCGGGTCTTCGATTCCATTTGACAGCTAACAAACAAATTATATACAAATGAAAAAATCATTGCTTCCTTATCTGTCGTTAAGTTCGTGTCTGATACCATTAAGCATTGCCTGTACTCAGACGCCCAATGAGCCAAAACCTCATTTAAAGCAACCCAATATCATCCTGATTTTGGCTGACGATATTGGCTTTGAGACCATTGGTTCTTACGGTAGTGTAAGTTATAAGACCCCACGGATTGACAAGCTGGCTCAGCAAGGGGTGCGGTTTGAACAATGCTACTCTCAACCTTTGTGTTCCCCTTCGCGTGTACAAATAATGACCGGAAAATCGAATTTCAGAAATTATGAGCGATGGGGTTATCTCAACCAGAATGAAACCACTTTTGCCGACATTTTAAAATCACAAGGATACGCTACCTGTATTGCCGGCAAGTGGCAGCTTAAGGGTGACGAATATGCACCTTATAAATCGGGTTTCGATGAATACCTCTTATGGAATATTGTGGATACCAGCTCCACTTATAATGAGCGTTATAAAAATCCGCGAGTTGTGGAAAATGGCGAAAAGAAAAAATACGAAAATAGTGAGTATGGGCCATTGCTCTTCAGTAATTTCATTAATAACTTTATGGAACGGAAAAAAGATGTTCCATTTCTGGTGTATTATCCCATGGTGCTTTCTCATCGACCGTTTGTACCAACGCCACTGAATGCCAAAAGATATAATGAATTTAAGGTGGTCAAAAAGGGAGATCCGGGAGGTACGCCTGCTGATACTTCCAATTTTAAGGACGAGATGGCCTACCTTGATAAAAATGTGGGTGATATTATCGATAAGGTGAATGAATTAGGTCTGAGCGAAAACACACTTATTCTGTTTACCGGTGATAACGGAACCGGAGTCGGAATCACTTCAAAGATGAAGGATGGGAAAAAAATTCCCGGGATGAAAGGCTATACAAATGAGTATGGGATACATGTACCACTTATCGCTTATTGGAAGGGAAAAATAAAACCGGGTCAGATTAATAGTGACCTGGTTGATTTTACTGATTTTTTGCCAACCATTTGTGAGGCGGTAAAAACGAAGTTACCTGAGACTTTTGTTACTGACGGGCGCAGCTTCCTTCCATTATTGTTGGGACAAGAATATACTCCAAGGGATTGGTTGTTTTGCCATTACGATCCGCAAAAAGGTGATTTTCCGAAAGCCAGATTTGTACATAACAAGGAGTGGAAATTGTATGAAACAGGGGAGATATTTAACGTAATCAACGACCCGTTGGAAAAAAATCCAGTTGCGGAGAAAGATCTGAATCCTGAACAAATGAAACTGATTAGTACATTCAGGGAGGTATTTCCTAAAATGGTAAATGTAAAGGAACCAAAACAAAAGAAACTGAAAAAAGAGAAAAAACTAAAAAAACTAAAAAACCTTGATAAAGATGACGATTTATAAACGATTACTCGCAGTTATTATTTGCTCCTTGTTCCTATTGGGAGCAACAGGCACTTTTGCAATACAAAAAAATAAAAAAAAGCCGAAGCAATTTGGTTTGGCTGTTGATTCTATCAGTATTCAATCTGCAAAAGCTCTTGCAGGTGAACCCGTGAATTTTTTTGCTGAAAACGGGTTTGGCAAACCGCTTCAAACGATTCAGCATCCGTCGGGTGAATATTATAAAGGGGTTACTTACTTAGCCTATCAGGGGCCGCAGGAAGACCCGTATGTTTGTTCTTATAATCATAATACAAAAGTATGGATAGGACCAATTAAGGCTGGGATTAGTGCCTTGGGCAAGAAACCAAACCGGAAAAATCCCGGCAAAATTGACAATCACGGCCGACCTGCACTTCTGGTGGACGGACAAGGTTATATTCATTTGATTTTTGGCGGACACGGCGGAGACAGTGATCAGGGAGATAACTCTCTGGGGGCTTATGGCAGCGGAAAGCAGACTCATCTTGTTTCAAAAAAACCGGGAGATATTTCCGCCTGGGAAATTCTGGATAACATTCCTCCATTTGGGACTTACAGCCAGTTTATTAAAATGCCGAATAATAACATCTATCTGTTTTATCGTCACGGACCACATCGCAGCGACTGGGTATATCAAAAATCGATTGACAATGGCAGGACTTTTGCCGAACCGGTCTCTATTCTCAAACATAAACCGCAAAAGGGGAATCCGGGCGTCTATGATACCTGGTATGCCTGGTTTCAGGAGGGACCCGATAATACAGTTATAACCTCTTTCAATTATCATCCATGTGCAGAAAGTGCAGTGCATACTTCTCTCCGGACTAATGAATACGCCATGAAGATGAATGCAGTCGATGATACATGGGAAAATGCAAAAGGGGAGAGACTAAAAATGCCTTTAACCAAAGAAGATGCAGATTCTCTGACCATGGTATTTGATTCAAAAGGGGAAAAAACGCGCATTGGGACCAATCGGGCAGATTCCCAGGGGAATCCACAAATATATTTCCGGTACAATTCAAAAATTCAGTCAATTTTTTTTAGTCGCTGGACCGGAAAGGAGTGGCAAACTTCGGCAATAATTCCACCGGAATATTCCTTTAATGACGGTGATCTGTTCATTGAAAAAGGTGATAAAATTCGCTTTATGGCTGCTTATCGTCATCAGGATCTCAGCGAAGTTGGCTGGTGGAATTCCGCGGATAAAGGGTTAACCTGGAAAAAAGAAGATCCTTTACTATCCTCTCAAAGTTCAACTTTTGTAGTGAGTTCATTGATACGAAACGCTCATCCGGATGCGCGTGTAATTGTCGCCGAACTATCCGTCAATCCGGCAATTAAGTACAGTAAGCTGTATCTGCTTGGTAAATCCGGCCCGGTAAAAAGAAGATTTGTGCCAAAGGATAAAAGCATTAATGCTGGTTTGGGAAATGAAAAATAAGCATAAGTAATCAATTATCATACAATGTCTATGAAATTTTCGTTGTTATTGGTTATCCCATTTATTTTGCTCGTTTCAGCAGGCAAATCTCAAAATAGCACAGTGTCTGAAAAAGTCGCTACTAAAGCTGTTTATCCTAAAATAAGAATTTGGACAACCCCTTCCATGGGAGAGGAACCCAAATTTAATTCCCCGAGCCTTCAATGGCCAACCAGGAAAAAGGGAAATTACAGTGTCAGGATCTCACCATCAAAAGATTTCAGTCATAATTTAACAGAGAAGGAGGGATTACACTACGCAATCTTCAATCCGCATAAAACGCTTGAGGCTGGAAACTGGTACTGGCAGTATAAAGTCAATGACGAAAACTGGAATAAGCTCGATTCCTTTACCATTAAATCCTCGACACATCTGTTTGAAACTCCTGATATCAAAACAATTATGGCAGGGATTTCATCGGTACACCCAAGGATTTTAATCAAAAAAGGGGAGTTGAGTGAGTTTCGAATAAGGGCTAAAACGTACAGCGAATCAGCCTTGATCATTCAGAAAGCAAATGGTTACTTAAAGAAACCTGTACCTAAAGAGTTATCGGCTCTTCCCACTTTCAAAGGTAAAGATGATTTCGAGAACGAAAAAATTGCTTCCATCGCAAGTAAATGGGCAGGATGGAATATCAGGCAAACGATCGAATCCCTTTCACAGGTCTTCCTTTTAACCGGTGATGAAAAATATTTCAATGCCGCAAAAAAATGGATGTTGGAAATTTCCGCATGGGATCCCGCCGGTCCATCTCATATCAACAATTTCGGCGATGCCGGTATCATGTCCAGCCTTGCCATTGGTGTGGATACTTTCTGGGATCTGTTATCCGTAACAGAAAGGGATCAGATCATTCATCATGTGGCTATTCGGGCAAGCCAGTTTTACAAACTTTGGGTTGGACAGGTGGAAAGCCGCTCCTCCTCAATGCATGTCTGGCAGCATATTCTCCATAATCTGCTTCAGACATCACTGGCACTTAAGGGGGAAATTCCCGAAGCTGACCTCTGGCTGGAATATGTTTATGAACTTTGGATCGCCCAATCACCGAAAATGGGAGAGGACGATGGCGCATGGTTCAACGGAACCGCCTATTTCGGAATGAATATGCTTACATTGATTGATGTTCCATCTATTTTTAAAGAACTCTCCGGTGTTGACTTTATGGAGTCCGACTGGTTTAAAAATAATCCACGCTGGCTGATTTATGCATTTCCCCCCGGTTCCATTTCTGATGGTTTTTGTAATAACGGAGAAAGATTTCCGTCTCCCGAAATTAATTATGCCGGTTATAGCGATGCAATAGCACGTTTGCTAAATAACCCTTATGGCGCATGGTATGCGCAGACAATTGCAAAAAGTTTGGGGAAAGAGATAGCTGCTGATGATGAATTCAGTTGGTTCAGAATTCGAAATGGATTAAGGATGAAGCTTCCTGATCCCATAAAAGAATCAGATCTTCCGCAGGCTGCCGTTTTTCCTGATATTGGTGATGCTTATATGCACACCTCGGTACAAAAAGCCGAAACGGACCTGATGCTTTCGGTGCGAAGCTCTCCGTTTGGTCCGATGGGTCATGCACATGCAGATCAGAATACATTTAACATTGCGTATGGTGGCCATAGGCTTTTCTATAATACAGGTTACCGTCCGGCAATGGGAGATCCCCATTTTCTGGGATGGTACAAACATACCCGCGGTCACAACGGCGTTTTAATTGATGGCGAGGGTCAACCATTCAGCGATGGAGCTTATGGTTATCTGCCGCGGTTTCTTACCGGAAAACAGATTTCGTATGCAGTAGGTGATGCATCAAAGGCCTATTCAGGAAAAGATGAAGGGGTAAAAACCGATCGCGGATTGAAACTTTTCAGACGACATTACCTGATGCTTCGCCCATCCACCATTGTGATTTATGATGAACTTGAAGCGGAACATCCTGCTGAATGGAGCTGGTTGCTCCACAACGACAACGGATTGATAATTGATCCTGAAAAGAAAACCATTTTTGCCGAAAGCAAGTTGGCAAAAGCACAGGTATCGCTTTACTCATCTTCTGAAATCGAATTCCGGGTGACCGACCAATTCTCGGTCCCGGTTGCCAACTGGACAAACGAGATCAACGACGAAGGAGATACACTGGTCTTTAAAAATCAGTGGCATTTCTCCGGGGTATCGAAAGTGAAGACAGAAAAAATGAGGTACCTTGCCATTATTCAGGTTAAACCTGACGGCCGTTTTGAGGAGGTTATCAGCAAAAAAAATGGGATCTTTACAACAGGAAACTGGGAAATAAAGGCTGAAATGAATGCCTCAGAACCTGCCAGTATCCAGGTAACGAAAAATGACCAAAGTGTTTCGCTGGTATCCGATGGGACTTTAACGAATAATGGGAAATTATACAAAGGAAAAGAGAGCAGAAGTTCAAAATTAGTCGAATTGGTTGATGGAAAAGCTGTTTTTCAGGAAACGGCGGATAAGATTCCTTCTGCCATTCAAAGCGTGATGAATCGAAAATAAGAGATTGTAAAACAAAGTAATAGTAAAGATATAATGTTTACCTCTTGGCGACTTTGCGCGGGATAAAAAGAAAAATCACGCAAAGTCGCAAAGGCGCCAAGTATTAGAATTGCAAAATCAAGAATCTTAATAATGAAAGTTATGAAGCTGTTAAACCGTAGGAAGTCAATTTGCAGTCTGGTAACCTTTTCTGTTTTGGCTGGTGGAGTTATTGCCGGAGGAGCCCCTAAAATTGAAAAGACGAAAGGCAAACACCCTAATATTCTCTTTGCCATTGCCGATGATCAGTCGTATCCGTATGCCTCGGCTTATGGAACCAAAGGGGTTCGTACTCCCGCATTCGATGAAGTGGCAAAAAAAGGGGTGTTGTTTACCAATGCCTTCGTCGGAGCACCGCAATGCAGCCCATCACGGGCGGCAATTCTAACGGGTAAAAATATCTGGCAGCTCGAAGAGGCCGGTACGCACAGCAGTTATTTTCCTAAAAAACTGGTGGTCTTTACCGATGTTCTGGAAAAATCGGGTTATCAGACCGGTTTTACGGGCAAACCGTGGGCTCCTGGAAACTTCAAAGATGCTGGCTGGACACGTAATCCGGTCGGCCCGGAATATAACACCAAAACATTCAAAGTAGTTCCAACCAAAGGGATCAGCAAAATTGATTATTTCGAAAATTTCAAGGATTTCTATGCGAAAAAAGGTAACGGGTCCCCATTCTTCTTTTGGTACGGGGGACATGAACCGCATCGTGCTTATGAGGATGGATCAGGCGTAAAATCGGGCAAAACGTTATCCGAAGCGGTTGTCCCTCCATTTTTACCTGATGTCGATCTTGTAAAAAGTGATGTCCTTGATTATAATCTTGAGATTGAGTGGTTTGATACCCAGCTGGGTAAAATGATCAGTTTCCTGCGCGAAAAGGGGGAGCTTGAAAATACAATCATCGTCGTGACTGCCGACAATGGAATGGCATTTCCATCTTCAAAAGCCAATCTCAGAGAATATGGGACACATGTTCCGCTTGCCATTTGCTGGCCAAAGGGTATGGCAGGCGAAAGGGTAGTGAATGAGCTGGTCGGATTGATCGATCTGGCCC
>TBL_comb47_HYPODRAFT_10006323_pt1 | contig 12827 bp, 12 predicted proteins | sample TroBogypolimnion_40_FD_10682 | JGI IMG/M metagenome (IMG submission 10682)
CTCGCTCGCTGCCCTGCAGCACCAGTGCGGCAAAGGCGTGCCGTTGCTCCTGCGGGCTCTGCTCGCTCAATGACTCCATCAGATGGCCCAACCACTCAAACAGCCGCTTCTTGCGCTCCACTTCCGACAAGGCGCCCATATGCTGCGCAATGCGTGCATGCAGCGCCACCCGGGCGGGTGCGTCCAGCAGTCGCATGGCAGCCTCCTGGATGCGGTTGTGGCTGAAGCTATACAAGCCCATCTGCACGTTACGGATATAGCCGCGCGAGCCCAGGCGGTCCATGGCGTGCCACAGCGTTTCGGGCGTCAAGGCCTGCAGCGCACCGGCTTCACCGGCCCGAAACACATTGCCCAGCACCGCTGCCGTGGCCAACAACTGGCCCTGCTCGGCTGGCAATTGCTGGATTTGGTTGAGCAGCAGGTCCACCACATTTTGCGTCAGTGCACTGGCGCGAATGGCGGGGGCATCCCAGGTCCACTGACGCTCCACGCGGTCAAAGCGCAGCCAATCCTGTTGCACCGCAAACTCCAGAAAGCGCTGCACAAAAAACGGATTACCACCGGTCTTGCGCAGCACCAGATGCGCCAGTGGTTGCAGGAACTGGTCCGCGCCCTGCAGCACATCGTTCAACCAGTCGGTGATGCTGACCTCGTCGAGGGCCTTGAGCCGGAGCTGCAGCGGCGCCCGCCCGGCCTGCCGCAGGCGGTGCAGCAGCAGGTGCAGGTGCTGCTGCTCATCAAGCTCATTGTCACGGTAGAGCAGCAGCAGCAGCACATGCTGCAGCGTAGCGTCGGTCAATATATGTTCCAGCACCTCCAGCGTGGCATGGTCCGCCCACTGCAGGTTATCCAGGCACAGCACCAAGGGCGCATGGTCGCGGGCCACACATTGCAACAACAGCCTGGTGGCCTGGTAGTAGCGGGCGCGCAGTTCGATTGCCGTCAGCCCCTGGGGCAGGGTGAGGCCCGGCCCGCCCGACTGAGGCAACGAAGGCGCCAACACCTGCAACAAGGCATAGTCTTCGCCCAGTTCGGAACGCAGCGCGTCGGTCCAGGCCGGATCGGCCGCGTCCTGCGCCTCGCGCAGGGACTCGAGTGCCTGGGTCAGCGCCGAGTAGGGAATATTGCGCTGAAACTGGTCCACGGCACCGGTGACAAAGTGACCCCCTTCGAGGCTGAGCGTGCTGCGGATATCGGCCACCAGGGCGGTCTTGCCGATGCCGGCATAGCCCGCAATGGCCACGCCCGCACAGCCGCCACGGCGCACCTGTTCGAGGCTGCTGCTCAGAATGCGCAGCGGCTCTTCCCTGCCGTACAAGCGGCTGGGGTTGCCCAAGCGCCCGGAATAATCATCCATTGCCAAGGCGAAGCTCGGAATATGGCCGGTGCCGCTGAATGCCAGCAGACATTGCTGCAGGTCGTTTTGCAGACTCCAGGCGCTCTGGTAACGCTGCTCCGGCATCTTTTCCAGCAAACGGTCAATGATGCGCGACACCATCCAGGGCACGCCCGGCTGCAGCTCGTGCAAGGGGCGCGGACGTTGCGCCACATGGGCATGGATCCAGCCCAGGGTGTCGCTGGCATCAAAGGCATAGGCGCCAGCCAGCAAGCGGTACAGCACCGAACCCAGCGCGTACAGGTCGGCCGGCGCATCCACAAAGCGGTTCATGCGTCCCGTGGCTTCGGGCGGCATACAGGCCAGCTCGCCGTCCAACGTGTGCTTGACCAACACCGTGGCTTGTACTTCCTTGCGGCTACGCGTCAGCTCAAAGCCGCACAGGCTGGCAGCATGGGTGTGCGGATTCCAGAGAATGGTGGCCGCCGACACATCGCCATGCACCAGATCCAGGCTGTGCAAACGCTCCAGGCCAGCTGCTATGTCGGCGCCCAGGCGCAAGGCCTGCTCCAGGTCCCAGGGCTTGGCATCAAGCTGCATTTGCAGCGGCAGGCCGCCCAGGTCCCGCATCGCCACACAGGGTCTGCCCCGCAATGTGATCAGGCTGTGCGCACTGGCCACGCCACGCCCGTGGGCGCGCTGCTGCTGCGTAAAGCCCTGGCGAAAACGCTGCTGCAGGCTGCGCTCCGAAAGGCCGCGGCCGGGCCGGCTCTTGAGCACACGCAGCAACCAGGGTTGGCCCTGCGCGTCCAGCGCACGCAGGAACTCCACCAGCGGGCCTACGCTGAGCAGAGACACTTTCAGAAAATCGCCGGGTGGCAGTTCAGGGGCTTGGGGCATGGGTTCCGATCTGCGGCCCAAAGACCGCAATCCCCCCCCGGGTTGAAGCCGCATGAACATGTGCCAGCGGCTGAAGCGGCCTAGTCTATCGCTTACACCGCGCTTTTTGTCAGCGCCCCATGGGTAGTTCTACAGATGCGCGAATGTGTATACGGGTCCAAAATTCTCTCCAGAGCCTGGCACTTTGCATACGGCCACCACCATCAATGGAGACAAACCATGTTCAAACCCTTAGCCGCTGGCCTCTTGGCCTGCGCCACCCTGGCCAGCTTTTCCGCCCACGCCGCCGATGACGTGATCCGCCTGGGCAACCTCAAGCTGGCGCACTTTGCCGCCGTCTCCTACATCAAGGAAATCGCCCCCAAGTGCGGCATCCAGGTGCAGGAAAGCACCTTTGCCAAGGGCCTGGACGTGATGCAGGCCATCATTGCCGGTGAGCTGGATGTGGGCGCAACGGCGTCGGAAGCGGCCATTTCCGGGCGCGCCAAGGGCGTGCCGATTTACGTGGTGGCCGGCTTTGCCAAGGGCGGCGCCCGGCTGGTGGCTCGGCCCGATGCCGGCATCAAAAGCGTGAAGGACCTGAAAGGCAAAAAGGTTGGCGTCACGCGCGGCAGCATTCAGGAACTGCTGCTGGCCACCGAGCTGGGCCAGAACGGCATGACCGCCTCCGACGCGCCGGGCAAGGATGTGCAACTGATTTATCTGTCGTACCCGGATCTGAACGCCGCCCTGATTGGCAAGAATCTGGACGCCATCATGCAGACCGAACCTCAGGCCTCGCAGGCGCTGAACAAGAAGTTTGGCGTGGAGGTACTCAAGCCCTATGACACGCCGATTGGCGAGCCGGTGCGCACCCTGGTGATGAGCGAGAAGTTCTACAAGGAGCACCGCCCCCTGGCCGAGAAGTTCATGCACTGCTTTGTGGAGGCGACCAAAACCTTTATCGACAGCAAGGCCACGGCCGAAAAGTTTGTCACGCAAACCTTGTTCAAGGGCCAGATCACCAAGGAGGACTTTGACGATGCCATCGGCAACTCGCCCTACAGCTTTGACATCACACCGGAACATATCCAGATCTCCACCGACCTGATGGCCAAGTACGGCCTGGGCAAGATGGACAAGCCGCCGGTGGCCAAGGATTGGGTCAAGACCGACCTGCTGGACGCGGCCAAGAAGTCGCTCAACATCAAATAGGTGCACGCCATGAGCAAACCATTCAACTGGCGCGAAGCCGCTGCCGGGCTTATTGTGCCCATCGCGCTGATCGCCATCTGGCAAGCCGCCTGCAGCCTGGGCTGGGTCAACGAGCATGTGCTGCCCTCACCCTGGGCGGTAGTGACGCGCTGGGTGGCCTACCTGCTGCCGGCCAAACCCTTTGCCGAATTCGAAGGCAGCTGGCTGATGTGGGCCATCTCCGGCGAACTGTTGCTGGATGCCAGCGGCAGCATGTACCGCGTGGTGGTCGGCTTTATCGTCGGCGCCGGTCTGGCGCTGCCGCTGGGCTTGATGATGGGTGCCAGCCCGCGTGTCTACGCCTGGCTCAATCCGCTGGCGCAGGTACTGCGGCCGATTCCGCCGATTGCCTATATTCCGCTGGCGATTCTGTGGTTCGGCCTGGGCAATCCGCCGGCCATCTTCCTGATCGCCATAGGCGCGTTCTTCCCGGTGCTGATCAACACCATCGCCGGTGTGCGCCAGGTGGACGGCATTTACCTGCGTGCCGCGCGCAATCTGGGCGCCAACCAGAGCACGCTGTTTTTGCGCGTGATTCTGCCGGCCTCGGTGCCCTATATTTTGTCGGGCGTACGCATCGGTATCGGAACCGCCTTTATCGTGGTCATCGTGTCCGAAATGATTGCGGTGAACAACGGCCTGGGCTTTCGCATCCTGGAAGCGCGCGAGTATTTCTGGTCCGACAAAATCATCGCCGGCATGATCAGCATCGGCATGCTGGGCCTGGCCATCGACATGGGTGTGAACAAACTGAATAACTATTTGCTGCGCTGGCACCGTGGTCTGGAGCATTGAAATGAGCGCACCCCATATCGCCGTGAAGGGCGTCAACAAAATCTTCGCCAGTGCCGACCGTGAAGTGGTCGCGTTGAAGGACATCCACCTCGACATTCCGCAGGGTCAGTTTGTCTGCCTGCTCGGCCCTTCTGGCTGCGGCAAGTCCACCCTGCTCAACGCCATTGCCGGCTTCTCGCTGCCGACCAGCGGCAGCATCACGGCCGATGGCAAGGCGGTGACCGGCCCGGGCCCGGACCGCGGCATGGTGTTCCAGGAATACGCGCTGTTTCCCTGGATGACGGTGGAGAAGAACATCGCCTTCGGCCTGGAAATCAAGGGCGTGGCGGCAGAAAAAATCCAGGACACGGTGACCAGCCTGCTGGCCAAGCTGGGCCTGACCGACTTCAGCAACCGCTACCCCAAGGACCTGTCGGGCGGCATGCGCCAGCGCGTGGCGATTGCCCGCATCCTGGCGCTGGATTCGCCCATCATGCTGATGGACGAACCCTTTGGCGCACTCGATGCGCTCACACGCCGCAACCTGCAGGACGAGCTGCTGCGCATCTGGGCCGAGCTGGGCAAAACGGTGATCTTTGTGACGCACAGCATCGAAGAAGCCATCTACCTGGCCGACCGCATTGTGGTCATGACCTACCGGCCCGGCACGGTCAAGCGTGACTTGCTGGTGGACCTGCCACGTCTGCGCGACCCGTCCTCACCCGCCTTCAACAGTTTGAAGCGCGAGCTGGGTCAGCTGGTGATGGAAGAGCAGCAGCGGCATCACGATGCCGAACTCGTAGCGGCGATCGACTGAGCATGGCACCCACAACCCGAATCCCCCAAGTGCCGGATGCGCAACTCGGCCCGGCTGCGGTGGTGGATGCCATACGCAAACGCCGCGGCGGCACGCTGCTGAATCTGGACCGCATGCTGCTCAACAGCCCGGCCTTTGCCGTCGGCTGGAACGGCTTTCTGGGCGCGGTGCGCAACTCGCTCACACTGGACGCGAAGCTGCGCGAGCTGGCCATCTGCGCGGTGGCGGTGCTGAACCGCGCCGACTACGAGTTGCTGCAACACGCACCGGAGTGGCTGGCCGCTGGGGGCACGCAGGCACAGCTGGAACGTCTAGGCGACTATGACGCCGCGATGCAGGACACGGCGCTGTTCAGCGAGGCCGAATGCGCCGTGCTGCAACTCACGCTGGAGATGACGCGCAATGTGCAGGTTACCGAGGCCTGCTTTGCACGCGTGCAAAGAGTGCTGAACTCAAGCCAAGCGCAGGTGGAGTTGGTGGGCGTGATCGCCGCCTACAACATGGTGTCGCGCTTTCTGGAAGCGCTGCAGGTGCAGCCGGAATAGGCGACACGTTGGTTCTGCAGGCTGTGGCCAGGCAAGAGCAGATGGCTCAACATCTCCGCTCTTGCCCGCAGGCGGATGCCAGCGCTTGGCCTGCCACCTGAAACGCGTTACTTGCGAACGCAGTAAAAACCGCCCTCGGTCAGGGTCTTGCCGTCCAGACCCTGCGCGCGGGAGTGGTAGCCGGTAGCCATGAACTTGGCGTCCATGGTGTCAAGCTTGGCGCAGGTTTGCGCGCCCAGAGCCGCGCGTGCGGCAGGCACCGGTCCAAAGCTGCCCACGTTGTCCCACACCGCCATCTTGTCCTGCATAGACAGCCGCGGAGGCGTGGCGCCCTCCTGGGCGCCGGGGCCAGGCGCCGTGACACAAGCGCTGAGCAGCGCAGACCCGAGAATCACCGCGGTAAATAACGATTTCATTTCTTGATCCTTTTGCAAAATTAGGCCGCATCAGTACGGTCTTTTTCATGCTATCCATTTGGATCTTTGTACGCGTTGAAGATTGTTCAGGGCATGCACTTTGAGCTGCATCTTGCATGGGCCGCCACGCGCTCGTCAGCTTTCAGGGCAAGGCCTTGAGCGTCTCACCCATGCTCTGCAGCGGGCCTAGCGGATTGATTCGCAGGTCGGTGGATTCGATTTTTGGCTGGCCGGTCCACTGCTTGTAGACCACCTTGTCGGCAATCACCACGATCAGGGCCGAGAACTTCCAGCCGGTAGTCAGCGTATTGCGTTTGAAGTTCAGAAAGTCGAGCAGGAAGTTGCCCAAGCGCTTCTGGTCGATCTTGCCGGGCTCCATCAGGTAACCGACGCAGTCCTGCTGCACCTGCATGCAGTCCCGAATCCCTTGCGGAATCGTGGACCGTTCCTGCAAGGGCGATGGCAAAACGGCGCTGACCACCTGTGCCTGGTTCAACACCTGCATATTGGCGGTCTTAAAGGGGTCAAAGCCCAACTTGCGCACCGTCTCCATGTCCGTCTGAAACGGGATGATCTGGTCGAAGCTGCTCTTGGCGCTTTCAAAATCGGCCCAGGGTGACCTGACGTCCTGCCTGGCAGCCGGGAGCATGGCCGAGCAGGCGCAAAGACCGCAGGCCGCTGCGGTCAGGCAGAGTAGGTGCAAGAGGTTGGGCTTCACAGGCGCAGTCTATAGTCACTTGCAGGTTCTTGTCCAATGGCGCCATGGGCCGGTTTTCAGGACCGAGACTTCGGAACATGGGTGGCAGTTTCTTGTGATGAACTCAGGCATTGATTTTATACCCCATGGGGTATAAAATTCCAGCCATTCCTTCCACACTGTGAGCCCCCATGAGCACCTTTGACCATACCGGACTGATCCAGAACATCAACGCCAACCTGGCGCCCCTGCGCAAGGCGCAGCCCGAGGCCATGCAGGCCTTTGGCCAACTGGCCCGAGCCGCCATGGCCGAGGGCGCGGTCAGCGCCAAGCACAAGGAACTGATGGCCCTGGCCATAGGCATCACCCAGCATTGCTCCGGCTGTATCGGCTTTCACGTCAAGGCGCTGATCAAGCTGGGTTGCAGCAAGCAGGAGCTGGAGGAAATGCTGGCCGTGTGCGTCTACATGGGCGGCGGCCCGGCCCTGATGTACAGCGCCGAGGCGCTGGCCGCCTTCGACAAAATGTCCGCAAGCGAATAAGGATTTCCCATGAAAACCGCACATGATCTGGTAGCCGCCGCCAAGGCACGCGTTGCAGAAGTCACGCTGGGAGAGGCCGAGCAGGCCATCCGTGACGCCGACGTGCTGGTGGATGTACGCGAGGCAGACGAGTTCGCCGCCGGTCACCTGCCCGGTGCCGTACACATCTCGCGCGGCCTTCTGGAGTTCCGCTTCAGCGGTATGCCCGCGCTGCAATCGCGCGACATCCAGGTGGTGCTGTACTGCAAGACCAGCGGCCGAGCCGCTTTGGCCGGTGCGGCGCTGCAGGACATGGGCTACCTCAATGTGCAGAACATTGCCGGCGGTTTTGATGCCTGGGTAGCTGCTGGCAAGCCGGTGGCCAAACCCGACGCTCCGTCGTTTGACTAACGCAACCTAGCGCTAGTTCGACTGAATGAAGCCGGTTGCCGCCAGCAGCCACAGCGTGCCAAACACAAAGGGCAGGGCCTTGGCAGCCCAGTTGCCACGGTGGGCGGTGGCGCTTTGTGGTGTCAGGTGGCAGAGCCGGTCAAGCCCGGCTTTTTCATAGGCTGCCTCAATGGCTACCGAGGCGTCCAGCGCGGCATAGATGCTGACCCCGATCACCGCCGCCACCGCCATGCCAAACACCGGAAAGCCGTAAACCAGCCAGCGGTGCTTGTCGATGGTCAGCGTGCCGTAGGCAGTAAACAGAAGGCCCTGCGACAGGATCAGCCACATCAGGCGGTGGTTGACCAGGTTGTCCTCATGCGTCCACTGCTCGCGCAGGGCGTGGTACAGATCCCAGTCGGGCAGGGTTTGGGGAGGCTTGTCGTTCACTTCGCCGTCGGCATCACAAATTCGGCACCCTTGCCAATGCTTTCGGGCCAGCGCTGCATGATGGACTTTTGCTTGGTGTAGAAGCGCACGCCCTCTTCGCCATAGGCATGCATGTCGCCAAACAGACTCTTCTTCCAGCCGCCAAAACCGTGCCAAGCCATGGGCACGGGGATTGGCACGTTGATGCCAACCATGCCGACCTGGATGCGGCGGCTGAATTCGCGGGCCACGTTGCCGTCGCGGGTGAAGCAGCTCACACCGTTGCCGAACTCATGGGCGTTGATCAGGTCCACGGCCTCGGCCAGGTCACCCACACGCATGCAGGACAACACGGGGCCGAAGATCTCTTCCTTGTAAATGCGCATCTCGGGTGTCACGTTGTCAAACAGCGTCCCGCCCATCCAGAAACCGTGATCGCATCCGGCGCCGGCTGCTGCGCCGTTGAACTCGCGGCCGTCATGCAAGAGCGTGGCGCCTTCCTTCACGCCCTGGGCGATGTAACCGGTGATGCGGTCATGCGCCAGTTGGGTGACGATGGGGCCCATCTCGGCGGCCAGGTTCATGCCGTCCAGCACCTTCAATGTCTTGGTGCGTGCCAGCAGTTTGGGCATCAGGCGCTCGGCCACGTCACCCACCAGCACGGCCACGCTGATGGCCATGCAGCGTTCACCGGCGGAGCCGTAACCGGCACCGATCAGCGCGTCCACGGCCTGGTCGATGTCGGCATCGGGCATCACCACCATGTGGTTCTTGGCGCCGCCCAGGGCCTGCACGCGCTTGCCATGGTGGGCACCGGTTTCATAGATATGGTTGGCAATCGGCGTGGAGCCGACAAAGCTCACGGCCTTGACGTCCGGGTGCACCAGCAGCGCGTCCACGGCTTCCTTGTCGCCTTGGACCACGTTGAACACGCCGTCCGGCAGACCGGCCTGCTTGAACAGATCGGCGATCAAGAGGCTGGGGCTGGGGTCCAGCGGGCTGGGCTTGAGCACAAAGGTGTTGCCGGCCGCAATGGCCACCGGGAACATCCACATCGGCACCATCACAGGGAAGTTGAACGGCGTGATGCCGGCCACGACGCCGAGGGGCTGGCGCAACGTCCAGTTGTCGATACCCGTTGAAACTTGGTCGGTGAAGTCGCCCTTGAGCAGTTGGGAAATGCCGCAGGCAAATTCGACGATGTCGATGCCGCGTGCCACTTCACCCTGGGCATCGGTAAACACCTTGCCGTGCTCGGCGGTGATGACGCGGGCCAGCTCGTCCTTGTTGGCGTTCAGCAGCTCCAAGAACTTGAACATGACGCGGGCGCGGCGGATGGGCGGTGTGTCGGACCAAGCCGGGAAGGCCGCTTGTGCAGAGGCCACGGCGGCGTCCACATCGGCGGCATTGCCTAAGCGCACCTGGCGCGCCACGGCGCCGGTAGCCGGGTTGTAAATGGCTTGCGTGCGCGTGCTGCTGCCAGCGGTGCGGGCACCCTGGATGTACTGCGCAACTTCGGTGGAATCGGTATAGGGGGTCATCAGAGTCTTTTCAAAAAGTGGTGTCGGTCAGGCGTGTTCTTGCTGCACTGGTTGAGCGATGGCGCGCCGCTATTGTGGCGCAAGCATCCACTCGTGCGCAGGGTCATTTTTAAACACCCAGAAGCGGTTCGGGCCTGCCATCACGTTGAGGTAGTACAGGTCATAGCCATGCGGCGCGGTGACAGGGTGGTAGCCCTTGGGCACCATCACCACGTCGTGGTCTTCCACGGCGCAGGCCTCGTCGATGCTGCGGTCGTCGGTGTAGACGCGCTGGAAGGCAAAGCCCTGCGGCGGGTTGAGCCGGTGGTAATAGGTTTCCTCCAGCAGCGTCTCCACCGGCGGTTGCTCCACATCGTGTTTGTGGGGCGGGTAGCTGGAGCTGTGGCTGGCGGGTGTCATCACCTCCACCACCAGCAGGTGGGCGGCGCGCGGGTCGTCGTGCGGCAGGATGTCGCAGACATAGCGCGTGTTGGTGCCCTTGCCGCGCACGCTGCGGCGCATGGTGGCAGAGTCAATCACGCTGACCTCGCCCGAGCCACCCTGGCCGGGAGCGGTGCACAGCGCCACTTCGGCCACGATCGTGGCGCCGGGCACATTGCCGACCGTGACGGTCTTGCCCGCAGGCACATAGACGGCCGCGGGAGACTGCTCTTCAAACACGCTTTTTCGCGTGCCCAGGTTGGCATAGGTCTTTCCGTCCACGGTCACGTCCACGCTGCCGGTCAGCACCACCAGACAGAGTTCGCGCGTGCCGGTGTCCACGGTTTCGCTCTCGGCCGGGTTCAGGCGCACGGCTCTAAAGCCCACATGGGTCCAGCCCGCGCGCTCGGGCGTCACATTGACGATTTCGCGACCGGCAGGCGCGGCCTTGGCAAGTAAAGGGCTGACCATGGTGGTGCTCCTTTAAGCGAGGCTGTCGACGAGGCCGCGCAGGGTATCAAAACCCTTCTTGGCATATTCGTAGCTGGGCGCTACGGCCGGGTCTTGTTCCGCCTCCACGACCAGCCAGCCTTCATAGCCTGCGTTCTTCAGCACGGTGAGCGCGGCCTTGTAGTCGATGCTGCCATCGCCGGGTACGGTGAAGGTGCCGTTGATCACGCCGTTCAAAAAGCTCCAGCTGTCGTTACGGGCCTGTGCGATGACAGACGCGCGCACGTCCTTGCAATGCACATGCACTACGCGCTTGACATGCTTTTCCAGCAGGGTGACAGGATTGACCGCGCCGCCGAAGTAGGCGTGGCCGGTGTCAAACAACAGGAACACTTTGGCCGGGTCGGTCAGTGCCATTAGCTGGTCCACGTCGGAGGGGGACTCTACGTAGGCGCCCATGTGGTGGTGGTAGGCCAGTTTGATGCCGTAGGTCTTGATCAGGTGCTCGCCAAAGGCGTTCAGGCGCTCGGCATAGCCCTGCCACAGCGCGTCGCTAGCGAAGGTGGGGCGCTTGGACACGGGGGTGTCGATCTGGCCCTGCACGGTGCCGGCGCACTCGCCATAGACCACGACCTTCACGCCATTAAATTGCAGTTTGCTCAGATGCGCCTTGCAGCGTTCGATCTCGGCGGCGACCGCGTCGGCATTGCTCTGGCCGGGTTCTACCTCGGCCAGAAAACCGGAGTACCAACCCGACACGCAGGCCAGGCCGAACTCGTCAAGCTTGGCTTTCAGGCCGGGGCCGTCCTTGGGGAATTTGTTGCCCAGCTCAAAGCCTTCGTAGCCGATTTCCTTGCCTTCGCGCAAAGCGGTTTCCAGCGGGGTTTCGCCGCCCAGCGAGGGCAGGTCGTCGTTCATCCAGGACAGGGGGTTGATACCGATTTGTACGTTCCAGGTCATAGCAGTTCTCTTTAAAAAATGAAGGGGTGATCTCGGCGGTGTGTCGCTTTACCGGCGTTGCGTCACTCGCGTTGTCGGCATTTGGTGGGGACTCGCGTTGCTTACACGCGCTGGTCTTTTTTCGCGGTGAGGAAGCCGGCATAGGCCTGGTTCACCTCGGGGCGTTCCGACACTTCGGGAATGCCCACTTCCCACCAGCAGCCGCCCTCGGCGGTGGTGCGCTGGTGCGTGGTGTCAATCACCAGCACCTGCGTGCGTTTGGCGGCACGCGCCTTCACCATGGCGGTCTTCAGTTCCGCCACGCTCTTCACATGCACCGCGTCGGCACCCATGGCTGCGCCATGCATGGCAAAGTCGATGCGGCTGGCCTCGCCGCCTTGCGCGATGCAATCGTCCAGCATGTTGTTGAAGCTGGGGCTTCCGGTGGCGTTTTGCAGGCGCTGGATGCAGCCGTAGCCGCGGTTGTCCAGCACCACGACGATCAGCTTCTTGCCCAGCAGCACGGAGGTGGCCAGCTCGGAATTCATCATCATGTAGGAGCCGTCGCCGACCATCACAATCACTTCCTGCTCGGGCCGCGCCATCTTGGCACCCAGGGCGCCGGCAATCTCGTAACCCATGCAGGAGTAGCCGTATTCCATGTGGTAGTTGCCCGGTAGCGAGGCACGCCACAGCTTGTGCAGTTCGGCCGGCAGGGTGCCGGCAGCGCAGACCACCACATCGTGCAGGCCGCTGTCGCCGCCAAAGTCGTTCAGCGAGTCGCGCACCGCGCCCATCACTTCAGCGTCGTAAGGCAGCGTGCCTGCGGCGGGCACGTGGGTTGTCAGCTCGGTGACCTTCGCGACCCAGCCGGCTGCTTCCGTCTTGCAGCGCGCGGTCCACGCGGCATCGGCCTGCCATCCGGTCAGCGCCACGGTCAGTTGCTCCAGCCCGACGCGCGCATCGGCCACCAAGGCCGTGCCGCTCCACTTGCCGGCATCAAAGGGCTGCACGTTCAGACTCAAGAGTTTGGCCTTGGCAAACAGGGCGTGTGAGCCGGTGGTGAAATCCTGCAGGCGTGTGCCGATTGCAAACACCACATCGGCCTCGCGCGCCAGCGCGTTGGCCGCAGGGCCGCCATCCACACCAATGCCACCGACGTTGAGCGGGTGGTCCCAGGGCAAGGCGCTTTTCCCCCCATGCGACTCCACCACCGGAATGCCGAACTGTTCGGCAAAGGCACGCAGACCCTCGCAGGCCTGGCTGTAGAGCACGCCACCACCGGCCACGATCATCGGCTGCCTGGCGGTCTTCAACAAAGCGGCAGCGCGGCTCAGCTCAAAGGCATCGGCGGGCGGACGGCGCAAGCGAATCAGCTCGGGCTCGAAGAAGCTGGCCGGGTAATCAAACGCATGGGCC
>TBL_comb47_HYPODRAFT_10006324_pt1 | contig 12825 bp, 11 predicted proteins | sample TroBogypolimnion_40_FD_10682 | JGI IMG/M metagenome (IMG submission 10682)
ACGGATCAATTCCTGCTCGGCCTCGGCCTCGCAGACGACGCCGGCGAGTTCGATGAAGTCGCAGACGAGATCCAGGCGGCCGGTCTTGCGTACGAGGTGCATGGCCTTGAAGAGCAGCAGATCGCCGAGCAGGATCGCGCCGGAGGTGGAGAAGCTTTTCCAGAACGTCGGCATCCCGCGGCGCAGCAGGCCGCCATCAATCACGTCGTCGTGGAGCAGGCTCGCCGCGTGGATCATCTCCACCGCGGCGGCGCAGGAACGGCGCACCTTGGGAGCGACGGCGTTCTCGGCGCCGATGCGCAACGTGAGGCGCGCGCGCAGGAGCTTGCCCGCGCCGATGAAAGGCGTGAACTCCGCCGCGCGCCGCCGCAGGGCGCTCGCCACCAGTTCGCCGCGCATCAGGGTGGCCATCGCGCGTAAGTCAGTTGTCAGTATGGAATCAAGCCGGGCCGTCATGCGCTGAAAATAGGCTAGCGCGTCCGGCGCGTCAATCACGCGCTGCGACGCGGCGCTTTTTCCTGCGCCGACGCGAGCGGCAGCGGCGCAAGCTGAACCCGCGACGCGCTCCGAAAAAAATGTATGCGGATTGTTTTGCGCTTGTTTTGCCCGTGTTAAAAAACTAAACCTAGTCCGCACGAATTGTCAGAGGGAAAAGATATGAACAGGAAAATTCTTTGTCTGTTGCTGGGTGCCGCCGTTCTGGGCTGGATGACCGTGCCGGTCTGGGCCGGCAAGCCCGCGCCCCCGCCGCCCAAACCCGCGAAGCCGCCGAAAGACACCGACGCTGGCGCCGCCAAAACAGAATTCAAGGACATCCCCACGCTGCAAGACGGCCCCGGCAAAGGCTACTACGCCATCGTCCAGACCAAGCTCTACGACGCGCTCATCGTCTCCAGCAACTTGAGCGTGCAACTGTTCCCCAAAGAAAACGGCGAGCGCATTGATCGCCCGATCATCCTCGACAACCGCTTCGTCTTTACAACCGGCGAACACGACCCCATCAAGGACATCGTGCCTTTCGCCGGCGTGCGCAACCTCGCGCCGCCGTCCGTGAATCCCACCAAGCTCGTCTTCACCGTCGTCAACGATGGCGGCACGGTGCTGATCCAAACGTGGAAATTCACCGATGGAAAAATCGAAGTGGAAGATCACGTCAAGGCCTACACCGGCGAGCCGCCGAACCTGCGCACCTTCGTCAGGTTCCCGCAGACCCACAAGTTCACGCCCAACATCGAGAAGTCCGACCGCGAGAAACAAATGGCCGGCTATCAATACATCCTGCGCGGCGGCAAGGATGATAAGACCATGAAGACGACCAAGCTCTCCTATGCCACCAAGCTCGAAAACTTCAACGTGGGCGAGTCCGTGGAAAACGTGGGACCGTGGGGCGCCCGCAAGATCAGCATCAAGCGCAAGAGCGGCAAAGGCGTCATCAAATACGGCGGCATGTGGAACATGATGCCCTACGACGGCCTCGAATTCTTCTTCGGCACCGTCGCCGATCCCAAGACCAAGAAGCTCGACATCCAAGGCTTCGAAATCAAGATTGACTGAGCCGCCGCCCCGGAGCACGCCATGGTTTCCCTCTCGCCCGATCTCCAATCCGCGCTGCTCTGCGACGACGTCCGCCAGGAGAACAACGGCAAGTTCATCATCATCGGCATCTTCGACACCATCTACGCCCCGCAGTGGCCGCTCCGCTATCACCGCCTCTTCGTCGTCACCCGCTGGTGCAGCGGCAACGGCCAGTTCACGCAACGCACGCGCCTCCTGCGGCCCGACCAGAAAACGCCCGTCGTCGAAACCCGCCCGATCACGTTCCAGATGAACGACCCCGAGACGCTCGTCACCAACATCGAAGCCTTCTTCAACCTCGACTTCCTTTCCGCCGGTACGCACTGGATCGAAATCCTGCTCGACCAGGAAATGAAAATCCGCTTCCCCCTCCGCGTCGCCGCCATGCCCAACCCGCCCGCCGCGCCCACCGCCCCCGCCGCGTGAACTAAGCGTCCTCGTTCTCGTCGTCGTCCTCGTCCTCGAAAAAACGGCAACAGATCATCCACAGATTGCACAGATGTCACAGATTTTCAGAACAGCGCAGCGGGACAGTGGGACGACGCGAAAGTAGAACAACCTGCTGAAAGTAGACATCACGCTCCGCGTGATGTTTTTGTCCGTCGCCCTACCGCCTGCCCCTCCGTGTAATCTGTGAAAGCTGTGGATCACTCCTCTGCGCTTGGCGCTCTTGGCGTCTTGGCGGTGCCACATTTCCAAGCATTGGAAACCGGAACCACGACTTTTCCCAAGGCTTGGAAAGTTTCGCCGTTATCGTTTCCAATCCTTGGAAAAACCACCGGTCCCCGTTTCCAATCCTTGGAAAACTCCCCACGCGCAACGGCGCAGCGACGCTGCGCCCTCCAGAGCTTGCTCATGGAGGGCGGCGTGTCACGCCGCCGGATGCGGTGCACGAACGGTTTCCATCTGGTACGCGCGGCGGCGCGCGCCGCGCTTCACTGCACGTGCGCGACACTCCCGCTGTTTAAGGCTGTCCCCATCGTCCTCGTTCTCGTCGTCGTCCTCGTCCTCGCTCCGCGCACCGGAGCTCACCGCCAAGACGCCAAGAACGCCAAGGAAAACGTTGCCGAAAACTTGGCGGCCTTGGCGACTTGGCGGTGCACTTTTCCAACACTCGAACGTCCAACTGCGCGCTTGACCCGCCACCGCCCGCGCGCCTAGCCTGCGCCCCAGCTTGGCGGCGGCAGAAATGACGAAAGCTCCACGAGCATTGGCGGGGTCACATGAGGATGAAAAGAAGATGGAAGGTGTTGTTGCTGGTTGCGCTGATCTGCGGCGGACTCGTCTGCTGGCTGAAGCCGCGCGACTATACGTGTCAACGTTGCGGAGCAGGTATGAGGATGTGCGGACCTGTCATCATTGCATATCACATCCACTACATGTCCGGCGCTGGCGGTGATGTCGAACTCTATTGCATTCGTCATGGGCACATGCCTGTGCGCAAGTTCGATCCCGATAAGAAAGTGGATGACTGGATGTACCACAGAGACTCCTACGCAACCGTGCAAGCATACCTCGCCGACCCAGACGACAGACAGCAGCACAAATAAGCAAAGCGGTCAAACAGGCGGACGATACACGTTTCGTAGAAGCGACTCCCGGTCACTTATTTGAATGCGGACGACGGCCGCACTACAGAACGACAAAAGCAACCACGGCTTTCATGAAACTGCTCCAGTTCTCATCCTCGTCCGCGCTCCGCGCAACGGACTTCACCGCCAAGACGCCAAGCACGCCAAGGGAAACGTTGCCGAAAACTTGGCGGCCTTGGCGTCTTGGCGGTGCCACTCTTCCAGACATTGGAAAACCGCGGACCGCAACAGCGCGCTTCACTGCGCGTGCGCGTTGATGAAGTCGCGGACGGCGGCGGATGCGGCGGGCAGCGTGGTGCAGCGGGTGGGCAGGTCGGCGAGCGCATCCAGCAGCGGGTGATGCGCGAGGTCGGCGCCGGTCGCTTCGAGGATCGCCGCGCCGAACTTCGCGGGGTGCGCGGTGGCGAGGCAGATCGTCGGCGCTTCCGGGTCGAGATATTGTTCCGCCACGTGGACGCCGACGGCAACTGGCAGAAAACTGGCACCTTCGTCAAGCCCTGCGCTCTCCTGTTCAACATCTTGACCCCCGGAACAGTTTATAGCGTCCGCACCCACGCTGCGGCGGCACCACCGGATATCGCTTCTGGAGCGACTCCACCAGCCACCGCTGTTCCTGACCGCCCCATCCTCTCCGCCCCGCAAAATAACAGAGGCCGGGAACAAACCATTCAGGCGTGATTTACGAGATAACGCCGAGGGATGCTCTGCGTGCGAACTGAGTCAGGCGATCATTGGGTTTGAACCCAGTTAGCAGATCGAGTTACCGGATCGAATCCAAGTCACGCAAAATGAACTGCACTGCGCGATTCCAAGGTGAGCGTCGTCGCTCTTCTACCATCCATTTCCTTGCCGTGCGCAGGTACTCCGCGCTACGCTCGTTGTGATATCTCTCGTGGTACCTAATCGCCTGCTGGGCATAGGTGGTTGCGTGGTAGGCCGTTCGACGGTCCTTGCTGTGACACTCCTCTAGTATCGCCATGCTTCGATCGAGTGTCTCCTCGACCGTACCTTCCTCGGTCTCCGCAGCCTCGATGTTCGCCTTAAAGAGGACGATAGCGTGAGAGTTCCGTATCGTCCAACCGCCTGCTCTACCCAATAGAGACGGCCCGGCCAGCGCCACATCTATCCACTCGAACGCCTCCCGGTAACGTTTATGATCCGCAAGATACAGAGCTCCGTGCTGACGGACATACGGGGATGGTTCTCGATCCATGATATACTCATAGAACGTCTTTCCTTCATCGGCATTGGGGAATGCGCGGCGAAAGAGGTGCCAATCGAATCCGCGACGCTGGAACGACTGGTAGTTGGGAATCCGATAGGGAGAGACCTCTGCCCAGAAGCGTCTCAGCATCCTTCGTAACGCATCTGGTCTGGCAGACTTCTCGAGAATCGTCTCTGCGACAAGGGGTGACCGCGCTGAGAAGTAATCTTGAAGGTTATCCGGCGTCCATTCGGCGGCTAAGGCCAGCATTCGACCGAGGTTCGAAATCATCGCATAGATTTCTTTGTAGTCCTTCGCCGAGATGACCTCACGGAAGTAAGCGAGCAGCAAATCCGTAGACGCAAATGTTCGCGCCTGTTGCATGTAGCAAGTGACTAGCAAAAGGTCGACGAGCAGAGGATTGGCCTGTTCCAACTGCGCCAGCGCATGCGTGTAGCGATCCATCAGGCCTGTACCAACCAGATTGCCCTGAATCACCTCGAAGATTGAGGGCTCCCGAGACTGGTAAACTTTGGGTTTCACATACCTCGCAAGACGCTGGTGAGCGGGAATCGAGTCATACACTGTCTGCACGTCCTGTGCAGTAAGTTCGCTGACTTGAAGCACGCTAAAACGGTTTGCCCTGATGATGTCGCTCACGATTTCGAAGTTGTAGTCGCGGTCGGCTCCAACAATCTGCACTGAAGACTCGGAGGCAAGTCTATCAACAGCCTGCGCAGAGTCGGTGAAGTTCTCGATGAAGATGGTGCATGGGCGTCCGTGGAGTCGCGAGATGAGCATCTCGGCTTTCTCAAGTGGGAGGGAATTCACATACAGCTTTAGTCCCTGGGTTTCGCATTCGAGGGCTGCCTGCATGAGCATCGTGCTCTTCCCGGATCCTGGGACGCCAATCAGCAGGACATCCTCACGTCGGTGAACCGCGTCAACTAGCGTGTGATAGTGGGAGACGCGCGGGACTCTGTTTGAGGCCGCATCCGTCCAGACGGGTGCGGCACCGCCGAAGAAGACATCGAGTGGTCGCACCGGCAAGGTGGTCGGTTTCGGTATGGCATATTCAGGAAAAAGTTCCTCAACCGTGGTGGTGTCCGTGATCTCAATGGCCACCGGGACCTCTAGCGAACTGATGTAACCAAGCATCTCATCGGTATCTCCGATTATGAGGTTGAGGCCCATCGCCCTGAAGTAGGCCATCGTACCCTCATCTGCGGCTGACTCGATCAGATTGACCCACATCGGCTTGGTATCTCGTCCGCCACGTGTTCGAGGGTGGAGAACCTCAAGAACTCCCGCATCCGCAAGCGCGTATCCCCAGAAGAGAGATGAGTTCTCTTGCAATCGTGCACTCAGCAGGTACCAGCGATCTGGATCTCGAGCGAACGTGGCCGCAAGCTCCTGAGAACTAAATGTGAATCCGCTCGTTGCATCTCGTACACAACCATGCAGGGCCACGTAGTCGATGGCAGTCTTGTCACCGAGACTCGAACCCCTCTGATCAAGGTCGTTCAAATAGTAGAGAGGGCTGCCAGCGTAGACCTTGTGTATCAGATCGTCGACGTTGACTGTAAGCACGGACCTGATGCTCACCCTCGCGAGTGCTTGATAACGGTTGTCGTATGCCTCAACGGTGAAGCGACGCCTTATGAACGCTTCAAATTGAATTCGATCCCGAGCCTGGATGACGGTGGCAATCTGCGGCAAGTTCAGGTCGTGCCCCCCCGGCACTTTAAAACGATCGGCAAGTTCGTCGCGAAGCCCAGTACCCGTTGGGAGTGACTGTCCATCAAGGTCTTTAGCGAGCAGGGAGAAGCCTGCACCAGGGAACAGGTTGATACCACCGGTCGTCAGCGCGTGTCGGAATGATCCCTCTTGATCGATCTTCATTCGTATCCTCCTTCTCGTGACTTCAAACCAGCCGAACCTCTGCCGCCTGCCAAGTAATATGCTTGGGTTATTTTGGCTATGAACGTCAGACTGTCCATTCCTTATCTTACCCAACAGTATCGTTGAAAGAACTAAAAGTTGGCTTTATTCAGGCTTATTTCTTCGCTACGGCGGCACAATAGGGAGACAGCGCCGTCTTGACAAGCGGGAAAACGCCTTGCCTGGAATTAACGAGACCGGGGCGTTTTTCTGCTGGCGGGCGAAGATGTCGTTATGCTGAACCGCCACAGCCTGCTTAAGGTAATTTTCTTAAGGCAACGTAAGGCTGCGCGGGAAGGGTGTACCGGGCACGCGCCCCAGCGGAACACCTATTCTATTACATTGCACGATCCAATCGATTCCGCCATCCCGGAAGCTAAGGCAACACCGGCTCTCAAGGGAAAAACGCCGCGCTTCACTGCGCGTGCGCGTTGATGAAGTCGCGGACGGCGGCGGCTTCGGCGGGCAAGGTGGTGCAGCGGGTGGGCAGGTCGGCGAGCGCATCCAGCAGCGGGTGATGCGCGAGGTCGGCGCCGGTCGCTTCGAGAATCGCTGCGCCGAACTTCGCGGGGTGCGCGGTGGCGAGGCAGATCGTCGGCGCTTCCGGGTCGAGATATTGTTCCGCCACGTGGACGCCGACCGCTGTGTGCGGGTCGAGCAGATAGCCGTGCTGCTCGTGATACTTCTTGATCGTCGCGCGCGTCGCGGCGGTGTTCCCCACGCCGGCGACGAACAGCGGGTCGCGACCTTCGACGCGTAATTTTCCGGTGCGCGCAAAGTCGCTCATCAAGCCGCGCAGCCTGGCGGCATCGCCGCCGACGCGGTCGAAGAGGTAGCGCTCGAAGTTGCTCGCCACCTGGATATCCATCGAGGGCGAAAGCGTCGGCACGACGTGGCCGAGGCTGTACTCGCCGGAGTTGAAGAAGCGCGCGAGGATGTCGTTCTCGTTCGTCGCGAGGATCAGGCGCTTGATCGGCGCCCCCATCTGCGCGGCGTAGTAGCCGGCGAGGATGTCGCCAAAGTTGCCGGTGGGCACGGCGAACTGCACGTGCCGCGCGCCCGTCGCGTGGCAGTGGCGGAACGCGGCGTGGAAAAAGTAAACCATCTGCACGAGCACGCGCGCCCAGTTGACGGAGTTGACCGCGCCCAGCGCGTGGCGATCCTTGAACGGGAGATCGGCGAAGAGTTCCTTCAGGATGCGCTGGCAGTCATCGAAGCTGCCCTCGATGGCGAGGTTGTGGACGTTCGCATCGAGCACGCTCGTCATCTGCCGCTCCTGCGTAGGGCTGACGCGGCCCTTGGGATGCATGACGAAAATCTGGATGCGCTCGCGGCCGCGCACGCCGGCGATCGCGGCGCTGCCGGTATCGCCGCTGGTCGCGGCGAGGATGTTCATGTGGCCGCCGGATTTTTCCAGCAACAGGCTGAAGAGCCCGCCGAGGAACTGCAGCGCAACATCCTTGAACGCCAGCGTCGGCCCGTGGAACAGCTCCAAGATATTCACCGGCCCCGCAGGCACGCAGCAGACCACTTCCGGGTGACGGAATTTATCGTAGGCATCATGGACGAGCTTGGCGATCTCCACCTGGTTGAGATCGGCGTAGCGCAACACGAGTTCGTAGGCCAACTCGCGGTAGGACATCTCCGGCCATTGGTGGAAGCGATCGTCCGGCTGCAAAATCTTTTCCGGGATGAGCAGCCCGCCATCGCGCGCGAGCCCCGCCATCACCGCGTCACTGAAGCCCAGCGGCGCCGTCTGCCCGCGCGTGCTGATGTAGTTGATGTTAGACATGGAGCGCGGAGAATAGCGGCTCCCCCGCCGCGCCGCAAGTCGCACGGTTATGCCGAGGCTCGGGAAGAAGAACCACAGAGGACACAGAGGCCGGAGAGAGGTTCACAGAGGTGCAGGGAGAAAACACCCAACGTGAGGCACTCGTTCTGCCTCCGCGCAAAAGCCGAGGAGCGCACGCGCCCTTGGAGAAGAGCAAGGCCAACCTCGCGTGCAGCGCCCGTCAGCTCCCCGACGACTTGGCGGGCAGACGAATCTGGCAAACGCCGTAATCAATGACCCCCGGCGTCGCGCGGAATATGGCGGGGATCGAATACACCGCCTCACGGCGATCTTCGCCGGTCTCGCAAGCGAGCACGCCCGCATCGCGCATCAGGCGCAGATGTTTGCTCACGCTATCGAACTGCCGCCGGAACGCCCCCGCCACCGCACTGGCGCTCATCGGCTGGTTTGCAGCCAAATACTGCAACACCGCCCACCGGAACTCCGAAGCCAGCGCCCCAAACACCGCCACCGGATTCAGGTTGGTCACCAGTTGCACCACCACGACCGGTGCAGCCGCCTTCGTATCTGTTACTGGAGGATTGGTTTCCATGCCACGACCTCATAGCTCCAAACCCGGCCTGCGGACAAGCAAATTCCGATGAAGGAACCTTCGCCCCCAAGGCCGGGTTCGCAGTCCCGGCAGCGGGTTCTTCAATACTGGCGTTGGGTTTTCCAATCCCCGCGTCGGGGATCGCGAAACCGGACTCCGGTTTTGCAAACCCTGATGAAAGGTGGTCAGATACCGACCACGGGATTGCAAACCCTCATTAAGGTTTGTCCGATACCGACTCTGGTTTTGCAATCCCGGCCTCGGGGTTTGCAATCCCCTCGTCGGGGTTTACGATCCCCGACCCCGGTGTTGCAATACGCAATGAAGGTTGGTCAGATACCGAAGCCAATTTCGCACGTTATGATGGCAGTTGGTCAGATAACGAAGCCACTTTTGCAGGATACAATGCCAGTTGTGCCGATAACGCAGCCTCTTGCGCCCACCCGAAGGCCGGAATCGCTGAATTCCTTGGCAAAAGCGCAAATTCTTCCTCCAGTGCCCCGGAAGACAAGTCAAGGTGCCCAAACCCGGATTCCTCCCGCCCACCTCACGCCCCCAGTATCGCGCGCCTGGCATCCGCCATCGCTTCATCGCGTTGACCGTGGCAGGCTGCTTGGGCCGGAATTAGAATTCGCGTGTATTGTGAACGGCAAACGGGCGGGAGTTGGGGACGTTACGACGGCGACGCAGTGGGGACGGCGGCGACGAGCGGGTGCGCTTGGGTGTCGAAGGGTTCTTCGCCTTCGGCGCTGCGGCGTTCGATCCAGCCGACGAGGGAGCGGACGAGGCTTTCGCGTAGCTCTTCGCGCTCGGTCGGTGTTTTGCCGGTGAGGTCGAGCTGTCCGGCCGCCATATTGAAGTGGCCGCCTGCGGTGCCGCGGGAACCGATGACGGTCTTCAGCAACCGCCCGCAGCGCGCGCCGGGCTGGCTGGAGCGCATGGAGATCAACATTTCGTCACCGCGCCAACCGGTACAAAAGGTCCAGGTGACGCGTTCGATGTGGCTCAAGAGGTCAGCAATTTCGGGAACAATTTCGGGATGCTCGACGGCGTCGAGGTGCGTCCAGGCGACGCGGCCGTAGAGCTGCGCGTGATCCATCGCCTCGCGCAGGAGGGCGAAGTAGGAGCGCGGCAAGGCGGCGTGACGGATCTCGCCGAGGATCTTCATGTTCGCCTGCGGGAGCAGCGCGGAATAGGCCTCGAGGTCGAGCGGCGTGAAGCGGCGCGAGAAGTCCATCGTCTCCGTGGAGATCGCGTAGAGCAGCAGCGCGGCGAGCCAGGGCGGGACGGCGACTTCGGCTTCCTTCAGATATTCATACATGATGCTCGCGGTCGCGCCGGTGCCGGGCCGGAAATCCATCAGGCCGTCGAAGCCTTTTTTCGCGCGCGTCTGCGGGTGGTGATCGAAGACGCCGACGATGCGCGCGCCGGGCGGCACGGTGACGCGGCCGGACCACGGGACGCCATCGAGCACGAGCGCGGCGGGGCGTTTGCGGCCGAGCTGCAGGCGCGGGGCAAAGGTGAAGCCGTAGCGGCAGTGCTTGAGCATCTCGCGGTTCTCGGCGCGGTTGACCATCCCGGTGAACACGATGCGGCTGTGGACGCCGAATTTTTTCTTGAGCAGCAGGTGCATCGCGGCCGCGGAGGCGAACGCGTCGGGATCGGGATAGTCGTGCGGGATGATCAGCATCCGGCCGGATTCGGGCAGCACGGCCTTGAGCGCCGCGAGGCGCGGCGAGAGCGCGGGCTTGTCCGCCGCGCCGTGGCCATTTTTGCCGTTGCCGTTCCCGTTGGCCATGTTACGGGTTCCAAGGATTGGAAAAGGGATGACGCATGTTTTCCAAGGGTTGGAAAGGGGGCGTTTTGAAATTTGAGATGGGAAATTTCAAAGCGCCCGCACGCGTCAGGCAAACGCCTTGAAGCAGAGCGTGGCGTTATGGCCGCCGAAGCCGAGCGAGTTCTTGAGCACGCCGCGAATCTTGGCCGCACGCGCGGTGTTCGGGACGTAGTCGAGGTCGCAGTTCGGATCGGGCGTGGTGTAGTTGATGGTCGGCGGGACGACGCCGCGCTGGAGCGCGAGCGCGACCGCGGCGCTCTCGACACCGCCGGCGGCGCCGAGCAGATGGCCGGTCATGGACTTTGTGGAACTGACCATGATCTTGCGGGCGCGGTCTTCGCCGAGGCAGAGCTTGATGGCGGCGGTCTCGCACTTGTCGTTGAGCTCGGTGCTCGTGCCGTGGGCGTTGACATAGTCAATGCCGTCGGGCGTGAGGCCGGCATCTTCCATGGCGATGCGCATGCCGCGCGCCGCGCCGGCGCCGGTGGTGTCGGGCGCGGTCATGTGCGAGGCGTCGCACGTGGAGCCGTAGCCGGCGAGTTCGCAATAAATTTTCGCGCCGCGGGCCTTGGCGCGTTCGAGTTCCTCGACGACGAGGACGCCGGCGCCTTCGCCGATGACGAAGCCGTCGCGGTCCTTGTCGAACGGACGGGAAGCCTGTTCGGGCGCGTCGTTACGCGTGGAGAGGGCGCGGAGCGCGCAGAAGCCGCCGATGCCGAGATCGCAGAGCGGGGCTTCGGTGCCGCCGGCAAACATCACGTCGGCTTCGCCCCATTGGATGCGGCGGAGCGCTTCGCCCAGCGAGTGCGTCGCGGAGGCGCACGCGGTGACGACGCACATGTTCGGGCCCTTGAGGTTGAGTTCGATGGCAATGAGGCCAGCGGCCATATTGCTGATCATCTGGGGAATCATGAACGGCGAGAAGCGCGACGGGCCCTTGGTCATGAGCACCGTGTGCTGCTCTTCGAGAATCTGCAAACCGCCGACGCCGGAGCTGACGATGCAGCCGATGCGTTCGGTGTTTTCGGCGGCGAGGTTGAGGCCGGAGTCGGCCAGCGCGAGCTTGGAGGCGGCGATGCCGTAGTGGCTGAACGGATCCATGCGCCGCTGCTCTTTTTTCCCGACGAAGGAGTCGAGGTTGAATTCCTGCAGTTCGCCGGCGATCTGCGAGGCATAGCGGGAGACATCAATCCGCGTCGTGCGGCGGATGCCGGACTGGCCGGCGGTCATGCGCTGCCAAAATTTTTCGATTTCACAACCGAGGGGCGAAAGCACGCCCAGACCCGTGACGACTACGCGACGTCGTTGCATAGCGACTCCTTCCGACAAAATTGGGGACGATAGAAAAAGCCGGGGAGGAAGGCGCCCGCGCGCCATCAACCCCGGCATCCATCAGGGGGCTCAGGCCTTGTCGCCGAAGCCTTTTTCCTTGAGGTAGCTGACCACCGCGCCAACGGTCGTCAACTTCTCTGCATCCTGATCGGGAATCTCGGCGCCGAAGGCCTCTTCGAAGGCCATCACCAACTCGACTGTATCCAGCGAGTCCGCGCCCAAATCCTCGATGAAGGAGGCCTCGGGGGTCACCTGTTCCGGGTTGACACCGAGCTGCTCGACGATGATCTCTTTGACTTTATCTTCCAATGCCATGTTCTATCCTCCTGATTATGGCTGTTATGCTGTTACCATTCCGCCACAGACCGTCACCACCTGACCGGTGACATAGGCGGCGGCGTCACTGGCCAGGAACAACACTACGTTGGCCACATCCTCCGGCTCGCCGAAGCGCGCCAGCGGAATGGCTTCCAACATTTTCTTCTGAATATCTTCGGGCAATTTCTCGGTCATCTTCGTCTTGATGAAGCCCGGGGCGACCGCGTTCGCGCGGATGCCGCGGCTGGCCAGTTCCTTGGCCACCGACTTGGTCAGCGCGATCACGCCCGCCTTGGAGGCGGCGTAGTTGCACTGGCCGGCGTTGCCGATCAAACCGATGATGGACGCCACGTTGACGATCGCGCCACCGCGCTGCTTCATCATCGGACGCGCCACGGCCTTCGAGAAGAGGAAGGTGCCCTTGAGATTGATGTTCAGGACCGCGTCCCAGTCGGCCTCGGTCATGCGGATCAGGAAGGTGTCCTTCGTGATGCCGGCATTGTTGACGAGGATGTCAATCCGACCGAAGTCCTTTTCCACCGCGCTCACAACGGCTTGCACCTGCTCGCCATTGCTGACATCGGCGGTGTAGCACTGCGCCTTGCGGCCCAGCGCCTGTACCTTGCCCGCGGTCTCCGCCAG
>TBL_comb47_HYPODRAFT_10006325_pt1 | contig 12823 bp, 13 predicted proteins | sample TroBogypolimnion_40_FD_10682 | JGI IMG/M metagenome (IMG submission 10682)
TGCCGAGGGTCACCACCTGGACCGGCAGGGCCTGGCCCTGGCAGGCCACCTGACAGAGGGTCCGCGCTTCCAGCTGGGTTCCCCCGATGTCAATGATCCTGTTCAACTCGTCGAGGTACGGCAGGGGCTCCATGAGCCGATTATGCAGAGCCTGCGCACAGGTATGGGGGATCGACGGGGCCTTCGTGTCCACATTCCAGAGAAGTTGGCGGCCCGTTACGGACTTGTCACAGCCGCGACACGCCGGGCGCCGGCCCGGGCCCTACTGTGGCACTCATCCCCCCGGATGCATCCCTGCGTCCCTACCGCCGGAGGCCCTATGCGCGCGCATTCCGCACGCCCCCTGTTCCTTTCCGGCGCGGCCATCGGCGGGGCCATTCTCTGGGGCTGCACGGAATTCATCGCCCTCCAGTGGTGCCGACTCTGCGAGCGGCTCCACGCCCGCTCATGACCGGCTCCAGGCGCTGAACCGGACCCGGCAGCGTCACGAGATTGGGCTCCTCCGCCCACGGCTCAGTGCCCCGCCAGCAGCCGGTCCAGGTAGCGGGACTTGAGCTGCTCTGAGGCCAGAACCTGCTTGAGGGGAGGCAGCTTCAAGACGGCGCCCAGGATGGCGGCGGCGGCCCGGTGGCCATGGGTGGACTGGCCATCCACCAGCAACTCCGCCAGCTTGCCCCGCTCAAGGGCCATGACCACCGTGCGGTGGGCGGTGTTGACGGGCGTCAGCACCCGTGAGGGACGGGGCTTCAGGCGGATGGCCTCCTTGGCACAGACCCGCACGCACACGCCGCAGCCCAGGCAGCGATCCTCATTCAGCTGGGCGGTGCGCGCCACGCGGCGTATAGGGTCATGGGCGCTCACGAGCCCCAGGGCCTCCACCGGACAGGCGTCCAGGCACTTGCCGCACCCGTTGCAGCGGCCACTGTCCACCTCGGGCAGGTAGTTGGTGGTGTGCACGGGCTTCATGAAGGCGAAGCGCCGCGCCGCGATCAAGGCCTCGCAGCAACACCCGCAGCAGTTGCAGATGAAGCTCACCTGCTCCCGGACATTCTCGCCGAACTGCACCAGCCCCCGCTCCCGAGCCTGGGCCAGCAGGTCCAGACACTCCGGAACGTCCACCCGCCGGGCCACCTGGTGCCGGGTGAGGGAGTCCGCACAGCTGCCGAAAGTCATGCAGATGTCCATGGGGGCGTCGCAGGCCCGGTCCTTGCGGGCCATCTTATGGCGGCAGTAGCAGGTGCTGATGCCGATGGCCTTGGCGGAGCGCACCACCTCACTGGCCCGCTCGTAGTCCAGGACCACCAGGGCGTCCCTGGCGGGCAGGGCCGTCTCGTCCACAAAGACACGCCCCAGCTGGGTCTGCCCCGTGGCGAAGAGCTCCCGACCGAAGTCCTCCTCAACGTTGATGTAGTCGTAGTACAGCTCCGCCAGGGCCTGCTGATCCGCATCGCCCCGCACCCGCATCATCGAGAACTCGAAGAAGCCCGCCATGGGGGGCGGCAACACGTAGCGGGTCTCCTCACCGTCCGGGTAGTCCAGCAGCATGGCCCGGTCCGCGAGGGCGTCCAGCACCTGACGGGCCCGCGCCTCGGGCAGGCCCCAGAGCGCCGCGGCCCGGCGGGCGGTGAAGGGCCGGATCGGCACCTGGGCCAGCAGCCCGGCCTCCTCCTCGCTCACCAGGAGCCGGAGGATCTTGAACAGGCGCTCCGAAGGCGGCGCCCCCTGGGGCGAGCGATTGAGCCGCTCCACAAGTCGGTCGTAGGTGCCCTGGCCGGAGCCCAGCATCACTTTGCCCATGGGGTCCTCGTTTGATGGTGCCAAAGGAAGGTGATTGTAAGGAATCGATGAAAGCATCGGGCCGGGGGATGGAAGCGTCAAGCCATTGGACCTACATTGAAGACGGAAGCGAGGTGTCCCATGTTCAAGCGGGTCATTGTCGCCATCGACTTCTCGGAGAACAGCCGGCGCGCCCTGGACCAGGCGGCTGGGTGGGCCCGCCAGCTCAAGGTGCCCCTCACGGTCATCCATGTCGTCGAGGGGCCCAGCCTGACGGCCTATTCGGCCTACGCCCCCATGGGCGACCCGTCCTGGTTCGTGGATGCCCAGCCTAACGCGAGCCTGATCATGGACAGCTGGCTCGCACCCTATCCGGAGGCCAGGGGCATCCTCCTCGCCGGCTCCCCCGCCGAGCAGATCATCGGCGCGGCGGACCCCGAGGCCCTGCTCGTCATCGGCCAGGTGGGGCACAGCGTCCTGGAGCACCTGCTGTTCGGGTCCACGGCCACCAAGCTGGTCCGCCACGCCCCCTGCGATGTCCTCGTGGTGCGCAACGCGGCTAAGGGTCGGACGGCCTCCCCTCCAGGAGCCGCGAGGCGTGGGGCGCCAGCAGCCACGTGAGCGGAACCAGGACTGCGCCAGCCAGAACGTCCACCACATAGTGGGCAGAGATGTAGACCGCAGCGAAGATGATGGCCAGCGCCCAGAGGGCCAGGAGCGGCACCAGCCGCGGGAAGGGCCGGGCGGCCAGCACCACCGCCAGCAGCGAGAGTTGGGTGTGGCCGCTGGGGAAGGCGTCGAGGGTGGTGCGCTCCGCGTGGTGGAGGAAGGCCCGCACCCCTGCAGCCAGGGGCCCGCCCCCCAGCTGGGTGGCTTCCAGAACCTGGGGGATCCGCGGCCCTTCCGCCGGGCACAAGAAGTAGCCCAGGAAGGAGAGGTAGAAGCCCAGCAGCAGGGTGAACGCCATGGGCTCGAACCGGGCGGCGTCGAGGCGAACCCGCGCCAGGATGGCCACCGTCAGGGGCAGGAAGTAGAAGCTGGCGTAGGCCAGGTAGACCAGATCCGTGAAGGCGGAGGGACGCCCGAAGGCGCCGCGCCAGCGAGGTGCGAGGTCGCCCAGCCAGCGTGCGTCCGCTTGGGCCAGGAGGGGATCAAAGCGCAGGGGATTCACGGCGGCGACCAGGGGCTGCAGCAGCAGGAAGGTACCCAGCACCGCGACCACTGGCGCGAAATCCCGGACCACACCGAGCGCCCCCTTCCCGGGAGCCCTGGTCAGGAGCGCCTGCGCGAGGAGGATGCTGGCCAGCGTGAGGGCGGAGGGACCCCAGCCCTTGGGCCGTGCCAGGCAATCCAGGCAGAGCAGGACTGCCAGGACCGTGAGGGTCAGCCGCTCCGAGGGTCGGGGGCTCATGTCCAGGGCTGTCCCGTCCAGGTCGGCGAACCCTCAGGCGGGCCGAGCCACCGGGCCGGATCCTCGGTGATCTTCCGGATGATGTCCAGGCCCCCGGCACAGGAGAAGGCGTCATCAATGCGTTCATCGAAGGTCCAGCGCACCGAGAGGCCGGGCGCCACCACCACCCCGTCCAACTCCGTGAAGGCCGTCGGTCGCGGCTCTGAAACGGCGCCGAAGACAGAGGTGGTGCCGTACTCGTACAGGTGGTGATAGACATCGGAAATGCCGACGGAGCCCAGGTTGGCCAGGAACACCGTGGTGTACATGGGGTCATTGCGGATCATGAACGCGGGGTAGAGGTTCCAGTTGTCCAGGCAGCGGGCCAGGCCCACCAGGGCGCGGATGAGGAAGCCCGGCAGGCGCATGATCAGGTTTACCTCCTGGTCCACGGAGCGCTGGGTGGTCCGGGCCTCGTCCACGAGGGCGCCCAGTCGGATGGACCACTCGGCGAAGGGTTCCCCCCGGGGGGCCAGGACCTTCACCGTGGCGCCCGCAGCCTCCTCCCGGAAGGCCGTCTTCACCACGAAGGCCAGGGACACCTCCCGACGCTGGTAGTGGTGGCCACCGGAAACGAAGCGGTTCAACCGGGGGCGCTCTTGCATGCAGATGGCCGTCGCGTAGGCGATCAGGTGGAACATGGTCGCCCGGCCCGGGTGGGCCTGGTTGTAGGCCTTCAGCCACGCCCGGGCGGCGGCGATCCGGAAGACGGTCTCCTGGTAGACGCAGGCCTCGTTCCGTCCCCGCATGAGGTAGGGCATGAGCTGCCTCACCGGAGCTTCCCCGCGCACCAGGTCGCCGTCGGACCGTCTGAACATTGGCATGCCCCAAGGTCCGGACTGGAGGAGCCGCTGTCAAGATGCCGTTATTTCACTATTTTGGTCATTGACAACACCACCATCCAGAATTATCCATGGGAGATTCCTGCGAGGTGCTCCATGAGGCTCGGCCTCGGCTTTCTCATGTTCGCCTGCCTGATCTCCGCTTCGGCCCAGGACTCCCCCGGCCCCTGGTCCACCACCCTGTATCTCCAGCAGAGCTGGCCGAAGCAGACCGAGACCAATCGGCAGATCAAGCAGGACATCAACGGGGCCTTCGGCACCCACTTCCAGACCTGGGATGACGTGGCCAACCTGAACGTGGGCGTGCTGACCTTCCGGGATCTCACGCCGCAGTGGAAGGTAGGGGTGGAGTTCGACTACTCCTCGGGCCGGATCCACGGCGCGGAGACCGTGGCCACGCTGGCGGGCCCCGCCACCATGAGCTTCGAGCAGAATTACAGCACCTATGCCGACCTGCTCGCCCTGGTCCACTACCGTCCCCTGGGTCCCGAGGGCCAATGGGTGCCCTTCCTATCGGCGGGCGCAGGTCTGGCCTACGACAGGGACCGAACCCTGCTCACCCTGCAGAATTTCCTGCTCGATGAGCGCCTCCAGGTGGACAACAGCGGCTGGTTCCCCATCCTCACCGTGGGAGCCGGAGCGGACCTCTACCTGACGAAGGCGCGAACCTGGTACCTCGAGGTCGGCCTGAGCTACTCCTGGGCCCGCCTCAAGCACCGCGTCAACGCCAGTGGCAGCCTGGCGTCCAGTCCCACCGTGACCGCCGACACCGACTCCACGGGCCCCAACCTCTGGGTGGGCTACGGGCGCAGGTTCTGACACCTCGAGCCCGCCAGGTTCAGGTGCTGAAGGGGACCAGCCTGCGCTGCCAGAACTGAATCGCCTGCTCCGAGGGCAGGGCTGAGGCCCAGAAACCGTCCTTGCTGCGCTTGGCCACCCAGCTGTGGATATCGTCCGGGCCTCCGGTCTCCACGGACAGGACGAGGTGCACGGGCTGGCGGCCCCGGGCAAAGCGCAGGAGGGTGGCCTTAAAGGCCCAGTCTTCATGGGTCTTCAGACCCCAGATCACGCGGGGGTTCTTGTCATGGCGGAGGAGGGTGATCTCCAGGCGGAGGTGCTCCCCCACGAAGATGAGCAGGTGAGCGGATTCCTGGACATGGTGCTCCACATCCTCCAGGAAGGCCTCGAAGGATTCAAGGGTCGAGGTGGGCTCCATTGCCTGTAACTGGGACACAGCGGGCTCCGTGGGACAGAACCTTTCGGCCTCGGGATTCCATAAGGAAGGGGGCACAGAACCCTTGAGGGCAACGGAATCTCGGACAGATAGTTTACCGTGCAATCGGGAAAAGAAATCGGAACAGATCTTTTCCCACGGACAGAAAAATTTCGACCACGATCAAAAGGATGATGACCCACTCCAGACGCTGGTTCTTGCGCGTCTCCAGGAGGCCCAGGAAGGTCGCCCCGGCATCCTGGAGATAGGCAAGTTTTTCTTTGATGGCCCCCAGCCTTTCGTCCAGATCGAACTGGCCATAAAGGGCGCTGTCGAGGTGGGCCAGGGATTCGCTCTCCCAGGTTTCGGGAGGATCGTCGTGGAGCGAGAAGGCCCGATGCTCCCCAGGTGGAGCAAGACTGCGGAAAGGCGTTTCCCTGATCATCGGGGTCCCGGGCGAAGGTGCTGATTCCTTCGACTCAATTCCGTCATCCCATGGGAAGGCATCCAACGGTGGTCCTTGGGTCAGGCCTCACAGCCCATCCAGGCTGACTGGCCTTTCCTGGCCCATCCAGGCCGTGGCGCCGTCGAAGGATCCGACGATTCTCACCTCGATTTGGCGGCCTTCAGCATTGGTCTGGGAAAAGCCTGAAATTTCGAAATCGAGGTTATCAGAACGGATGATCGCCGCCTTCACGACAGCCCTGTCCAGGGACACCCTTCGCCTGACGGTGGAGGCCATCAAGGCATGCTCATTGACTTCGAAGGAACCCACGCCCTGCAAATCGATGATCCGGTTCGGGGATTCTGAAGCCTGCCCCACTCTCCGGGCCCATTCCTCCGCAAGGTCCACGAGGTCCTGGCTGGTGACGGTACCCAGCAACCTGATGTAGGAAAGCTCTTTGGCTTCGATCAGTTGAAAAGGCATTGGGGCATCCTCTGGTTTGAAGTCTGCTATTCCCACTGGGCATGGGGGTTCTATGGGACGTCCTGGAGCTGGCGCCTATGAGGATCGCCGTCCCCGGTGACAGATCGGAGTGCTCCACTCCAACTGTCTGTAACAAATGAACGAGCCCAGCGCAGTAAAGGGATCCAAATTTCAGGAAAGGTTTACGCGGATTTCATCATGGAGACACCTGGCCAGGCGATTCTTGGATTCAGTTAGAGCGGCCGATCCAGGGGGGTAGGCTGAACGGGAAAGCTAGACAACGGGGCCAGGGGGCCCCGTTTTTTTTGGGAATGACCTTGTCTTCAGGCGGGATGACCAAGATGGCGATATCGGCAACCGATGCGCTGGCACGAGCCAGCCCTTCCAGGCCTGGAGCGGGCGGACCCATCCAGGCTCTGGTGGGCCTCGCGCAGGTGTTCGCCTCCATCGTCCGGTACCACCGGTTGGCCGCCCGCTGCGAAGCCTCTCATGGAGGCCAGTTGCCCAGGGAGGACCTGCTGGGGTTCCTCAGCGCCTGGGCCAATGAGGCCCTGCCGCTACTGAATCTGGAGGTGGAGCGAGTGGGTTCCATCGCACCTCTGAATGAGCCCTGCTTGTTCGTCGGCAATCACATGAGCTACCTGGATATCCCTGTGCTGATGAGCCAGGTGCCGGTCGTCTTCCTCGGGAAGGCCGAAATTCTCAAATGGCCCATTCTTGGCTCCGCGGGCCGACGGGCGGGCATGGTCTTCGTGAAGCGCGAATCGGATGGCTCCCGGCGCGAGGCCACCAGGGCCATCCTCGAATGCTTGAAGACCCGGGGCATGAGCCTCGGCATCTTCCCGGCGGGCACGACCACCCTGGAGGAGGGACGCCCCTGGCGCCCCGGGGCTTTCCGAATCGCGAAGGCAGGGAGCGTGCCCGTCCAGCCCTTCCGCCTGTCCTATGAACCCAGGGACATGGCCGCCTTCGTGGGCCAGGACGCCCTGCTGCCCCACCTCTTCCGCCTGCTTCGATCTGGCTCCATCGCCACCCGGATCGAGTTCGGTGAGCCCAGGCTGGTGGGGGATCCTCACGCGGAGGCGCAGGCCTGCTGGGCCTGGAGCCGAGAGGCCGATTTCCACCGACCCCGCGGCTAAGACCGCAGGGCTACTTGGGAATTTCGAAGGACTCCAGAATCCGGGTTGGCCCCAGCCGCTCATCGAAACCGAGGACCTGGACGGAAACCCCTCCATCCTCGCGCACACTTACGGAAGCCCAGGCGTACATGCGGTCCAAGGGGCTGCCGGTCTGCCCCGGCTTGAAGCCGAAGGGCGAGCCGCCCGAGCCCACAATGACCTGCCAGGCCTTGCCCCCTTCTGCGAGTCGTGGTTGGGAGGCGTGATAGACATGCTGGTGGCCGCAGAAATAGGTCGCGCTGTAGGCCTCGACCAGATCCCAGAAGGCGTCCCGCTCGTCCCTGCGCCCTTCCAAGCCCCCCTCCTTGGGCACCTTCTTCCCCTGGGGCACATAGGTGAAAGGCATCTTGTGGCCGAACACAAAGAAGCGCCTGCACCCGCGCACCTTCGCCGCAGCCAGGTCCGCCTGCAGCCAGGCGAGGGGGACTGAGCCATCCCGTCCCACCGGGTCCGTGTTGATCACCGCCAGATGAATGGGCCCCACATCAAAGGAATAGCTGAGCTGCTCCTGGTTGGTGCTGATGCCATCGGAGCCTGTGAGGGGCCGGTTCTCCACCCGCCAGGCGGTGGCTTCCGAGCCCGTGAGCCGCTTCCAGAGTGCCGTGTTCAGGATCAGATCCCCCATGTTCCGGCGCCAGGCCCCTTCGTGGGTTTCCACGGCCAGCTTGATGGTGCGGCCATCCGGCCCGGCCGTGGGAACCTGCACTTCGTGGTTGCCGGGCACAGGCAGGACATAGGTCCCCCCTGCCAGCAGGCCCGTGACCATGCCCCTCCAGAAGGCGTACTGCCGGTCGAGGACGGTCAGATCGGTCGTATAGCCGTAGATCATGTCCCCGTTGAAGACCAGGGCCTGGGGGTGCTGCCGCCCAATCTCATTGAACATGCGCGCCGCCACGGCCGCGTTCTGAACCCAAAGTTCATCCTGGGCCGAATTCCCCGCAGCACCCGGCTCCCCACGGCTGTCACCCACCGTGGCAAAGGTGAAGATGACCGGCGACCGGACAGGCGGCGCGGCCTGGCCATGCAAGCCGGAAGAGCCCATGAGCAGCAAGATCGTGAAGAAGTGAAAGCCCAGACGCATGGTGAGTTCCTGTGGAAGCGTGAGTGCGGAAAAACCCGCCGGAGCCCTGGAGGGCGCCGACGGGTTCCGTCCAAGGGAATCGCTAGAAATCGAAGCCGATGGAGAAGGAGACGCTGCGGGCGGGCAGCAGGGTCAGGAAATCTCCAGGCGCCGCCACAGAAGTCTTGGAAGAGGCAGGAGTGATCGCCACGATGCTGTGCTTGTCTGAGATGTTGGTGACGGAGAGCTTCAGGCGAGTCTGCTTCATCCAGCTCGTGAGGTTCTTGATCGTGTAGTTGACGAAGAGGTTGGGGATGATGAAAGGATCGATGGGAATGGCTTCGTGAACAGCGCCGTTGTCGTTGTACAGCTTGCCCACGCGCTTGCCCAGGAGCCCGACGTTCCAGTCCCCCTGCTGATAGTAGAGCCCCAGGGTTTCCGTATCCTTGGGTGCGTTCGCGAGGCACAGGCCTGAATCCGAGTACTTCGCGCTGCCGAAGGTGGCATTCACGTAGAGATTGAAGCCACCCCCCAGCACGAGGTTGCCCTCGCCTTCGATGCCCTGGGTCACCGAGGAGCCATTGCCGTACCAGGTGGTGGTGCCGCTAAGGTCCGTGGTGGAGGAGTAGGTATTGTCGAAGGTGATGCGGTAGGCATCCATGGACACGGTATAGGTGTCGGAGGTACGGACCGAGCCGATCTGGAGAGTCTTGCTCTTGGTGGAACTGGGCAACACGGCCACATTGGCGTTCTTCACATCGAACACACTGGAGGGCGGAATCGCATCCCCCAGCGCGTATTGGAGGAAGATGGACCAGTTCTTCTCCAGCAGATAATGGATGTCGAAGGAGGGCAGCACCGAGGTATAGGTGGCCGAGTGCTTCACATAGGGCGCCCCGCCAAGGTTCCCCACCGTTTTGCCATTGTCAGCGAACTGGGTGAGGTCCTGCTTGTAGGAGGAATACTTCACACCGGGTGTGATCTTCAGGTCGTTGGTGGCGTTGAATTCGTATTCAACGAAGGGCTGGAGGGTGGTGGTCTTGAACTGCTCCGTGAAATTCGAAAGGGCCGCGTCCACCCAATTGCGCGGATCCGTGGGCGTCTGGTAGCGATGCGTGTTGGCGATCTCCGACCAAAGCCCGGTGCGGAGGGTGCCCGTGGCTGATTCCTGGCTGAACCGGAGGATGTTGCCGGTGGTGCGGTAGCTGTTCAGCTTATCGGTGCCACTGGTGGCGCTGATGGGGGCCGTCGTGTAGAGCTGCATGTTCTTGTAGTGGTAGGAATAGAGCTTGTCATCCAGCTTCCAGCCACTGCCCAGGTTGGAATTGATACCCAGGTAGGTGAAGTCCGAGATGATGTGATAGAAGTTGTAGGCTTGGTAGTTCAGCTGAGTGGGATCGGTGTTCTGCAGCAGGTAGTTGTCGCCGAACTGCGCAATCTGAGCCCGGGTGGAGCCCTTGATGTTCGGCGTATCGGCGCGAACATCCAGGTAGTCCGTGAAGGCCGTCAGCTGGGTGTCCGGCGTGAGGGCGTACTGGTACTTGATGGACATGGCATCGCGGTGCTGGGTGTTGAGGGTCTGGTAGCCGTCCGACTTCATCTCATGGGCATTGACCACGAGGTTGGACTTGCCGACGTTGCCAGAGGCATATTCCAGCCCGTAGATGGAGGTATTCCAGGAGCCTGCAGAAGCCTCGGCGCTGATGCGCCGCTCGGGTTCCAGGATCCGGGAGAGCAGATTGATGGAGCCACCGAAGTTGTTGGGGCCGATGGTGGCCGCCGAACCGGGGCTGCGATCCACGTTGGCGCCGCCCAGGAACTGGCCGGGGAAGAATGCCCAAGAGTGGTGAGTAGGATCGTTGGTGTCATTGAAAGGGATCCCGTCGAAGGTCATGGCGTACTTGCCGTCGGCAAAGCCACGGAAGAAGGTCTTCGTGTCGCCCAGACCGGGGCCGTTGGGGCTGTAGCTGAACATGCCCGGGGCCATCTGCACGACCTGGGTGTAATCCACCACGGGGGCCGTAAACTGGCGGACAAACTCGTCGCGCACTTCGGACTGGGCTGAGCGGGCCACGAGCGAGCCCTGCGAAGGCGCGGTACGGGTGGCCACGGTATCTTCGTTGGCCACCACACTGATGACGGCACTGGCGCTGGCCTGATCCATTTTGATATTGGACTTGGTGGTCTGTCCGGCGGCCACGGTCAGTCGGGCCTCCTTCACAGACTTCATGCCAGGGGCAGCCACCACCAGTTCGTAGTCGCCGGCAGGGAGGTTCGAGAAATGGAATTCTCCGCTCGCGCTGGACTCCTGGGTGAAGGTCTTGCCGTCCTTAAGATTGCGGAGGGCCAGGGAGGCACCAGGAAGGGGCTTCCTGCCCGCAGTGCGGACAACGCCCTGGACGGTTCCCGCCGGACTCTGGGCCTGGGCGATGGTGGTGCAGGCGATCACGGTCAGCAGGGCTGGACGCCAGCTACGGATGGGCATGAAGGACTCCAGGGCGCAGGGCCTCTGTTCGATTGGCGGCGGAGGAACGGGAACCAACGAGGTCGTAAACGGTGCAGTGCCAGCCGCCTGTCCCAGGTTCTCCGCGACGGCTGTGCGAGAGGGTCTGCAGACACAGTCCCACCCGAATGGAACGGCGCTGTGAACGCGCCGAAGCCTTGGCGATACAAAGTCGTTCTTTCTGTCCAGACAGGGGACCATCCACCGCCGATGAACACCGATGAAGCAGGACTAGCGCTTCGACATCCATTCCGCCTGCCGCACCGCCTCCACCAACCGCCGATTCGCGGCTTCAGCCAGCCAGGCCTGGGCCAGCCGCGCTCCCAGTTTCTGCCCCGCCTCGATGTCCGTGGGGTAGTGGACCCCGCCGATCACGCGGTTCACCCCCACCTGCCGCCCTTGGGCCAGCAGAGCCTCGCGTCGTTCTGGCCTCAGCTCCGCCAGGATCATGGCGATGGCGAGGCCGCGGGTGGCGTGGCCGCTGGGATAGGAAGGATTGGTCTCGCGCTCGATGGCCGGCTGAACCTGGGGGTCCGCCACGTAAGGTCTGGGTCGCGCAAACATCAGTTTCAGGCCATCACTCTGTGCCTTGATGTGCTTGGCCACCTGCAAAAAAAGGTTGGCGGTTTCTGGAAACTGAGAGGCCTCCAGGCGAACGCCCATGGCCTCCGAGTAGGCGCTCAGTTCCAGCTTGACCTCAGACTTGGCCCGCTGGATGTCCGCCTCCGTGCGGATGCGCTGCTCCCAGAGGACGACTGCCAGATCGGCCTTGCCAGCGTCGGATTCCACGCTTGGAAAGGGACCGATGAAGGCCGCCAACTCCTGGAGTTGGGGCGCTGCCTGCACCGGGGCCGCCACGGCCGGGGCCTGGGTGAAGCCCGGCTGAGACAGCAGCCAGAAGCAAAGCAAAAGCGGGCGCATGGGGGCTCCACGAAGGTCCGACCAGTGTGCCGAATTGGCCCTGCCGCTTCGGTGAACACGCTGTAAACAGATCGCTCCATGACCGCAGTCCTTCGGCTGTTCCCGCCTGCGAACTTCGAAGTAGCAGCGAGTTCACCTCAGGGCGGTCGGCCTGCGTTTAGTCTTCTGGTTGGGAAGTTGCGGGGGAAGAAGCTGCGGGGGGCGGGGGCCCCCCGCAGTCACGTGATGGACGACTCATCGAGCTTGCGACCAAGGTGGCACATGAACCACGGGGAGCGATTCAACTGCTTCAGCCACCTGCTGGGCCTCGGCCTGGCCCTCATCGGCCTGGGCCTGCTGATCAGCCGGGGCCTGCATGCGGGAGCCCCACTCCAGCTTCTCAGCTTCACCGTTTTCGGGGTCTCCATGGTCCTGCTCTACGGCGCCTCGACGCTGTACCACAGCCGCTGCGGCCCGGCCAAAGAGCGCTGGGCCAAGGTTGATCACTGTGCCATCTACCTGCTCATCGCCGGAACCTACACCCCCTTCGCCCTTGTGACCCTCCGTGGTCTGCGCGGGTGGACCCTCTTCGGCGTGGTGTGGTCCCTGGCTGCACTGGGCATCCTTCATGAGGTCAAGAAGCCTCACGGAGCAGAGCCCTCCGCCCTGCTCTATGTGCTCATGGGGTGGTGCGGCGTCGTAGCCTGCGAGCCCCTGGTCCAGGGTCTCAATGAGCACGGCTGGATCTGGCTCCTGGTGGGCTGTCTGAGCTACTCCGTGGGGGTCGCCTTCTATGCCCTTGGGCGCCGGTTGCCGCATGCCCACGGAATCTGGCACCTGTTTGTGCTAGTGTAGTGCGCCCGAAATAGACGGATCTATTTACAAGTTCTCGGCACTTGATACTGAGGGGTATCGGGTGCGAGAACTTGTGCGAATCGAACTGACCAATGACGAGCAAGAGCGACTGGAGGGG
>TBL_comb47_HYPODRAFT_10006326_pt1 | contig 12823 bp, 10 predicted proteins | sample TroBogypolimnion_40_FD_10682 | JGI IMG/M metagenome (IMG submission 10682)
CCATCGTCTCGCTTTTCAGAAGTAACCATAACCATGTTATCAACAAGCATAAACAATGCTCTTTGAATTGAAACATTGAAATTGATGGCATATATCTCAAGTGTTTCTTTTGCCCAATCATCACAGGGATTACCAAAATAAAGATTGATCATTTTTGATAATTAGACCCAAGCTTCTATATGTAGCTCATCTTGACACCTAACAACAATACCGTGCTTCTTTTCAAAATAATCTTGCCACCAACGTATCTTTTGGCTTTGGATCTGAATGTCATGCAATACAGCGTTAGTTCTCAAAGATTCAAAAGAATCATTTTGTACTGAAGTCAATTGAACATCAGGATCATTGAATGGTAATGAAGCGCTGAAATTATTCATTAATTTTGAGACTGCTAATAGTTCGGCAAACCTTGCGTATTTCTCGATCTCTGCAACACTATAAAAAGGAAGCTCATGATTCTCGATCATTTCAACGAGACCATTCCATATATATTTTTTATTTGATTGCTCCTGTTTTGAATCTAAAAATAACTGATCAAGCCAGATCTGAGCCAAAACAACATTAATTAAAAATCTCTCCTCAACAATTCTTTTCTTGAAATAAGCTCTATGGCTGGCAAAAAGATCTTTAATTTCGGGAATAAGTTGATCGGCCGTGATGTCCAAAAAAGCAGACTCGTACCCGAATTTTTCTAAATAGTAATCGCGCGCCTTCCAGCAATTCCTCTCACCCTCTATAAAAACGCAATGTTTTTCTTTGTTATTGATATATTGAACATAACCATCAAAATCATTAGTGCTTCCCGAAATTAAGAACTCTGGATTTCGCTCTATAAATTCTTTTACTGCCCTCTCTCTTAAAGCCCTATCTCGCTTGTTTGCTGGAATGCCAAGCATGATCTCCCGACCGCTACGTGTTGAGACCACTTCTGTAACATCTTTAAGGAAGTCAAATATTCCCATATGTATTAATCCAAACAAAGTCCTAAACGGTCACGGCCAAATTTCAAAGTCATTTTTTTGCACTGTGGGCACAAATTGCCATCCTTATATGCCTTATAGTCCCAAGCCTGTATTGATGGCCAAGCTTTTTTGTCCGTTGGCAAAATTGATATAGGCGGCAAACCATATGGCTTTATTTCAGGAGATTGACACCAAGGACAAGTAATTGGGTTTTCTCTAAAGTTAACGTTTACCAAGCCATCTTTTTCACAATAAAAAGGAAATTGTGACTTTTGCATGTGTGTATTTCTAAGCCCACCAATTAATCCGCCGGATTGGTACCCACATTCACACGTTGCTTCATAGCCCGTAGCCATTTATTCCTCATATCTCTTGACTCAATACAGCAAGCCTAATGAGAAAAAAATAAGATTTCAAGGGAATGAAACTATTTTTTTGAAATTACTGTTTTTCTGTAAAAATCCTACCCTTATCTGAATTTGTATGTTTACGGGGCGTTGTCACCTACAAACATAGTTATAGGCGTTTATCGCCCAACCGCTTCGCTTGGGGTCTCGAATGCTTGTATAAACATTGGCATCTCTGATCTCCTGCGTTTGCAGAGAATTATCGTCGTACCTATATCCAGCCCATTGTGCGGCAATTGTTTGCTCCTTACAGTCAAGCGAGAAAATAAATTCGGTTTGCACATAGGACATTCCAGCTTTTTTGGCGGCCTCTCTATTAGCACTTCTCACCACAAACTCTGCAATTCCATATGGTGACTTCTTAATAGAGTTTTTATCAAGGCTTATTGGACTTCCACTTGCTCCGTAACCCATAGGAATCCACTCTGGTTTCTTTTCTTTTGAGAACAAACCCCCCAAGTCGAAGGCCCATATGTTGGCAGAAAAAAAGACTATTACAAGCAATAAGTAAGCTTTATTTTTCATTTTGAATCCAGCCATTTGAAATTCTTTTTAATTCACCTAATTTTTCATTTTTCATTGTCAACAAAGCTGTGCCATAGGAGATGCAAGCCGAATCTTTATTTTTATAAATTTGCTCAGTTTTATCAAACCCTTTTGCGATATATGGAGGGATCTCTCTTTTAATAATCGGAATCTGCTTATCTAGTTCGAGTTTGAAAATACTTCGATATTTCGGATGAACTAAAGTATTTGCTTGATTAATACATTCTTGACTGTCAACCGTGCTTATTTTTGGGCATTGAGTTTGCTTTAAATAATTAATCCCAATACATGTTCCAACATAAGACGCAGAAACCTCTGCAAAGTCTTCGATAGGATGTGCAAATGCAAATGGTGGAATCAAAAGAAGAAATAGTAAATTGTTAATTAGTTTTTTCATTTGTCACTTAATCACTTACACATATTCATACTATCAGTCGCGCATGGATCTGACTATCGGCAAATACTGCGGTTTTGACTTGATGGCCATTAATGCGAACTAGGGCTTGATATTTGTTCATACAAATATTTATAGTCTTTGCGCCCCTCGGGTCTTTTAAATCATGTCGCATTCGGCTCTAGGCCAGCTGGCTCGCCTCTGCGATGAGGGCATCAGCCCACCCATCTTTTCCAAAGGCGCACCAGCAGGTGCTGGAAAATGATGGTCGTCTCTGTCTAAAAACGCACCAGCTGGTGCCAGACATTCGCCTTGTGCTTCGCTGGATCGGTGGCGACAGCCCTCGCCACCTATGGGGCCACCTTGCGGTGCGCCCCATATATAAACGTCCTTTAAAAGGACAAACATCAACGACCAAAGCCCGCACGAACGGCCCCACTTGCGGCCTCTATTTGTGCATCAAGCTCACCAGCCTCTACTGCAGTCTTAATGATCTCTAGGGCTTTAATCAGCTCATCAGCTGAATTGACCTCTACAGCAGTCTTATCGTAATGCTTACGCCCGCACAAGCCCTAGAGTTGGTGCCGACTATGCCGCTCAATGATGGTTTGCAGCGAACGCTACGGCCAACACTAGTTCTATGGGGTTTGTAATGAGGTCCTATGAGCAGCAAGAGCTAAAAGCACTATTTATAGCCGGATAATTACCCTTGGCAGCTTAAAAATATCCGTATACAATAGATTTCAACAAAATATTGTTGAAATTAACGGAAAAAAATAGAAAATGCTTTATTCAATCAAGGTTAAAAACTTTCAGTCCTTTCTGGATGAGGTCCATATTTCCATGGAAATGAGTCAGCACGTGCCCGATGATGATCGATCATTTACTACCGCTGCGGGCAAAAGACTATCTAAGGCGATGGCTATTATTGGCCCCAATGCGAGCGGTAAAACCGCCCTGATTAAGTCAATGGCCTTTTTAGACTGGTTTATTAAACATTCATTCCAAAATAAGGTAGATGCCCCCATTCCTTTGGCCTCACACTTTTCAGCCAAAGATCAGCCAAGCCATTTTGAAATTGAGTTTGAAATGGACGCAAAGGAGTGGAGATATTCACTAGATGCAGACGAGCATCGTGTTTACTCAGAATCCTTGTACTGCAAGCAAAGTCGTGCTTTTTCGTATGTTTTCACTCGGGTCTGGGATGGAGTAAACAACAAATACATCATTAAGCAAAAACAATTTGGCCTTTTACAAAAAGAAGCTGAGAAGGTTCGTGAGAATGCGTCCTTAATTGCCACTGCCGCCCAATATGAAGTTCCACTTGCCCTACAAATTGTGTCGGAATTTGTTTTGAGCAACGTTAATGTGTTCGGACGTCAGCATTTGGACGACCAGCAGATTATTGGCGCCTCTGCAATATATGCTGGCGATGAGCTCATTCGAAATCAAATGAATAACCTATTGTGCGGTTGGGATTTAGGCCTTTCTGGAGTAAAGGTGGAAAAGCAGATTCATACCCAGGAATCTGGAATGGAAGAGCATATTTTTGTGCCCTTTGGCTTACATAAAGTAGGCGATACCAATCATGCACTAATGTTTAAGCATGAATCGAGCGGAACTCAAGGCGCCTACCTATTACTTTCAAGAATATTGCCGATATTAAATAACGGTGGTCTAGCCATCATTGATGAGTTAGAGGCGGATCTTCATCCCCATATGCTCAATCCAATACTGGATCTATTCTTTTCACCAAAAACTAATCCAAAAAACGCGCAAATTATTTTCACCTGCCATTCGGTTGAAGTGCTCAGCCTCCTACATAAATCTCAAGTTGTTTTAGTTGAAAAAAATCAAGATTGTGTGAGCGATGCCTGGCGCTTAGATAGCATAAAAGGTGTTAGAGCGGATGACAATTTATATGCCAAGTACATGGCTGGCGCGTATGGCGCTATTCCACAGGTTTGATGCTCGGCTATGACTAAACCAAATCGCCATCAACGAAAAACGCTCCTAGTAGTAGGTGAGGGAGATTGCGAGTACGCATTTTTGAAGCACTTAAGAAATATGTATTGCTCGGACGGCGCTGGCGTTAACGTTACGATTCGCAACGCACAAGGCGGCGGACCAGATAGTATTGTGAATCAGGTTCTTCGCCATATACGGCTTGCTAGTTTCGATAAAAAGATTGCGCTTTTAGATACGGATATTGCCTGGTCCGATAGCCTCAAAAAAATTGCAAAGGAAAATAAGGTGGAGATGGTGGGTTCAAGACCCTGTCTTGAGGGCTTGCTTCTGAGCGTACTGAGCAAACCCGTTCCGCAAAATTCAGCAGACTGCAAAAGAAATTTGCAGTCGCACACAAAGGCAGACATGACCGACTGGCGCCATTATGAGCCCCATTTTTCTCAAGAAGCATTTGAACAGGCTAGGAAAATCTTGGCCGAACTCGATAAATTATTAAAACATTTCGAAGGGCTATAAGCTCTCATTCATTCGAGGACGGCATATTCCACCCCCAATATTTCAATAGCTTTTAGCAAGACTTACCAACACCCATCAAATAAGTGGCCGCCTCTAGATTCAAAGCGGCCATCTGCGTTAATTGCTAACTACCCGTCAGAGCCCCCAATCAGTAACGTTTTGGGCGGCAGTCATCAACCCGGAATCGGACTCCCTATAGGAAGAAAGCCCCCTAAATAACCCCTCCATCATTTGACCTAATGTAGCCTCGCTGAGGGCTTTCATTTCAGGCGACTCTTCAAGCGTGCCGGAATTTGACTCACCGAACCTAACTTCTTTCTCGACCCGCAAGGGCAAATTAAGCAGGGTAGAAAACTTGCATAAATTAAGCTCATGCTCAGACTTGCCGCCCGCCCCGAAGAGGCCAGAGTCTTTCTCGATGAAATCCTCCCTTTGGACCGGTCCTACCGCACGCAACTGTGGATACTCCATCCCAGAAAACGCGGCATTATTTTCGTCGATCTTCCATACCCAGAAAAGCTCCATACATCCAGCCTTCTGAGTATCGGCATCTGACGGCACCCTAGGTGCATTGGCCGCCTCCACCAACAACTGCTCAATCTGATAATGACGAAAAAGATCCTTTAAGAATGGGGCTCTTGCGACTAATGCGAATACATCGTACATAAGAACGCCGGGGGCCAGGTGAATAACTTCAAACAGGTGCTCAACAGCACGATCAGTTACATCGGAATCTAGAAAATCAATACTGTTTTTTTTCTTATCGTAAGTCGCGTGAGTCTTAATTAAATCACCGCCTGGATGTAAGTAAAGCCTTGAATTTTTATATTTAATTTCTTCTTGCGTCATAAAGGGTAACCTTATCAAAAAAGGTAAGTTCTAAAACTCACCAGCATTTAACTTCATTCATGTGGATGCAAACATTCGCGTCGGGAAAAATCTCTTTGAAGTCTGGCATGTATTTTCTTTGCCACCGTTTTGGAGAGAAGTCCATCAAATCATTCTAGTCGCCCGGAGATGACTTTCAAAGTGTTAAATAAAACAAAGTGATAGAGGGCGTGGACACGCTCTCACTTTCCATTAGTTGTCGAAGATTTTTTATAGCCATCTGACATTCACTTCGAATTAATTCTGTGCGATATACGCCATCAACATCAGATAACGAAATGCGAGTGAGGGGCCCTTAAATTTGCCAGGCGCCTCTTTAGGGTTTTTAGTTTTTTTGATTCTGACGTTCTCCCCTTGAAAAATGGGCGTAATGCACAACCAAGGCGGGGACCAATCTTTTCTGCCAATCGAAGGTTTGATTACTTTAATTTCTGGAGCACCTAGCCCCAATGACTCTTGCCACTGGCCAAGAGATTGTGAGCGTGAGCTCTTAAAATCATAGGATTCAATACGCAACTCCTCATTGCTAAGCCCCAGTTTTTTGAGCCAGCGCAAACAATTGATCGCGTCTTGCGGCTCATCCGGATTTTCAAAATGAATGCCACTTAACCTGGGGTGAGCGTTCTGCGCAAAATAACGCAATACGCTTAAAGACAGCTCGGGCTCTTCTTGGATCACATCTTCTAGGCTTATGAGCAGCTTTTTTAAAGCCTTTTGATCATTCTCGCCTGTAGGCTTTACGGGGCAGGCGAGCCAGCCTTTCGCAGACCCATTCTTGTCAAGCTGTAATGGATCTTCCATAAAGCGGTGGCGCGGGGTCAGGCTCTTTGCGCTCAATGTAATACCCCGCAAAAAAAGAGCATTGCGAATCAATCGATCCACCTGTGGCGCATCCTCTTTTTGTCGATTAACGAGCTGATAGGCGCTTTTGCTTTGAGTTTGATTTAGAAAAAGGTAACTCCAAATATTCTCGATCCCTGCCACAGTCAAGCTGATATTGACATTCGAGCTCTGGACTTGAGGGGCCGCTTCTGTGGGAATCAGATTTGGTTTATGAGCCAGAGGATGCGATTTCTCCCATAAATAATTGGCCCATCCATTCATTCCCATAGCGCCTTTATGACGATAGGCTGTAGTGCGATTCCGTCCGGAAGCCTCAATCACTGAGCTAGCATTTGGCGCAATCTCTGGGTCATCCAAATGCCAAGCAAGGCCTAGATCAAAAGTATGAATGTAATGCTCCAAACTCACATCCGGCCCAGAATGCCCCAGCAAGGTCGCAATCGCCCAAAGATCGCGTCGTGTCATGTTGGCATTGCGGTACAGTCTTTCGCGCATCGCAACACACTGCGCCATCTCAGACTCAGAATGGGGTAGCAAAGCATACATGGGATTGGGTTGGCCCATATGACTGGAAAATAGAGTGGTATTCATATGACAGGCAAAACTATGGCGCAAGTGATGAAAGCGAATCGTCATATCTCCCGTGACTTCACGCATCAGCGAATGCAACTCTTCTAATAATTTATCTTCCGGAATGGCGGTTTGGTTTGCTGCTTTGCTGGCGAACAAGTGGCGAGAAAAAGGGCCTTTCACTTCTTGCGCTTTACGATAGGCCAACCATGCACTTAGATCAGCTAACTCATCACTGTTTAACAGAGCATGTACCGGAAGTTTACGAGTAGCACTGGGCGTCTTTAAAGTACGGGAAGAAGTAGGGCGAATCAAAATTTCCGCGGGATGCTCCAGTAATAGGTCGACTAGATCGAGCATCAGCACTTCACTTCTTCGTAGGCCACATCGATAGGCGATCGTAAACATCAGTCGCTTAATCGTTCTGCGCTCTTGTTGCGGCAGCGTTACCAGCTGCTCTGCGATCGAATCAATTGGGTCTGGGGATAGCCTCGTTCGGACTAATTGATACTCCGCTTTGGTCAGTATATTGGCATCAACCGGAACCAAGCCTCCTGAGGGCCCCAAAATTTCTTGGGCCTCGCCTGCGTCAATCTTTTTTTCTTCTTGCAAAAAGCGTAAAAATTCTCGCAGCACCCGAATCAGTTTGGTGCGGAGTCCCTTCGTGCTGGCATCGGCCAAAACTTCTTCAAAAATGGCTGCCCATGATACAGAATCGACATCATCAATTCGATTCATTCCCAAAAGACCGCCGACCCGCTTGCCGATTGAAATGGAATAATCTTTTATGGTCGATAAGGCTAGGCGCACCTTGTCATTTTTCTTTGACGCCATGAGCCACAAAATAAACTGGGCAAACAGCTCTCCTGCCTCTTTGCCCTCAAAACCACTAACGGGTTGCTCTAATAATCGCCTAATACGCTCTTTCACCTCAACCCGATCGGTGCCCTCAAAAGCGGCTCGCACTACAGTTAACCAGCGGGGTTCGATCTCATCAAAGTCGACCACATCTCCAGTGATATCGATTGACCCTGGCAATGTCCTAGCATCGTGATCTGATTTGCTCAGAAAGGGGGGCGGATGAGAAACCCCTTGACCATTAATACGTCGCCAGACATCGGGCTTTAAGGAATGAGAAACAAAGCCCCGCATTGCATAGTTAGCCAAGACCATTGGGATGCGCGTGGCGAGATCTAAATGGGTGGCGACAAATAATTGATAAATTGTAGGGGGCTTGGCAAGCAAATCGGTCGCATGATAGACAAATCGATCAATGCAATAAGTCAATACATCTTTGCGCTCTTTGAGCGTCATGTCCATGTCATAGCGGTGATTCACAGCGCAGGCCACCTGCGCTTGAGTCAAGTTCATCAAGAGCACGGCGGTTAAAGGATCGATAAACCAGCGCCGAAATTCGGCATCCTCATGCTGTCGAAAGGATAAAGAAAACTCCACATACAAACGGCCCTCAGCCGACTGCAATATAGGTTCGTTATTGACTAGCATGAAAACTAGTCGATCTAAAAAACTAAAGTGCAACAAGCCGCCATGGACAATACTGGAGAGCAGTACACGTCCCAAGGCAATGGCATCTTTGGCCCTCGCATTTTGCAAAATGATTAAAGGCTCGCCTTCTTTTCGACGGCGCTTCTTGGTGGCTTTTTTCCTCTGGCTATCCACCGTTCCTAGCGATACCGGGGGTACTTTTGGCATCTGCCAAGCAAACTCCTGATGCTTAGCCAACAGGGAGCGCATTTTAGGCGCCAGGGACAATAGGGGAATTTGCTGCGCTCTAAAGGGACTAGGCTCCCGTTTTTCAATATGCGCCAGCGGTGGCGGGCACAAAGCAAAAATACCCAAGTCATTGCCGGCATCAACTACCTTGCCTAGTGCTTGCACTGCATGGATTGCGCTGGCCATCGGCTTGATCTTACTGAGTAGATATGCGGCAACCGCATTGAAATCTCCCTCCAGATCGCTGATGGCTACGGGCTCACCAATGAGAAATTGCGAATGCGCACACTCTTTTCTCGCGGCCAAACGCATCCTTAAGCCAGGAATAATCTCTTTTTGATTTTTTGAAAGCTGGGGTTCAATATCCACCCAAATTTTTTGCAGTTCCTCTGAAGATAGGCTAATAAAGTCGCTCATTGGCTAGCGAACTAAGGGACTGTGAATGACTGTCTGCAATCCAATGTCAGCATGTAATTTTTGCAGCGCCACTTTTAAAATCTCAATATACCGCCCAAAATCAAAACTAGAAAATTGCCCATGCGGAGCCTCCCCAATAATCCAATGACCCATACAGGCATCCACCACCTCCGGCAAACAGCCCCTTTCAATGAGCTCGGTGCGCAAAAAACGACGATGGGTATTGGCCTTCACATTCAGATAGCTTTTGAGAAGTTTTTCAATTTCCTTGGGTCTTGCTTCAACTGGATCGCCCTCATCATCCAAAAAAAACAGGGGGATTGTAAAATTCGTTTGCGGCGATGTTTGGTCCAGCGCTCTCGTACGCGCTGCAAATGCGTTGCATAGCTTTGCATTTGCAAAATAAGTTTTTCTGGCAGCCAGACTAAACGGGACTTATGATGAGTTCCATCATCTTTATCAGTGAGCGCCGCTAGACCCCTGCCTACATCAATTTGCTCCAAATCCAGATAGGGCGTTTTAATTGCGCGACAGGTTGTGGAATAAGCAAAATACTGCAAGACATATAAAGTAAATAGATTGTGAAATCGAATATATCCGGCAAGATCAGCATATTTCTGAGCAAGCCTGATATCTGCAACCAGTTGGGTAAATAGATTTTTAACCGCATCAACTGTCGGACACGCTCTTGCGCCCACCGATACTGCCTTTGCTTCTAGACTCATATCAGGCATCCATGCTTTACCCAAGGGCAGATCAAGATGGGTTGCCGCAAGTGCAACCGAGGACATCTCATGAATCACTTTTTCATAAGCAATCTGTAAATATTTGACTGAGGCACTGGTGTAGAAAATACGCACCTTAGCCAAGTGATTACTGCGCCCCGTAGTACAACTGGCCATCGTGGCATCGCCATAATGCAGCGCCATATTCTCCCAAATGGTGTTGGCGATCCTGCTTTGATTTACCCGACCATCCGGATCATAGTGCTTTAACCATTTGTCCAAATCGCTTAATAATTGCTTGGACGGTGTTTTAAATAGTGGCACTTCTTTTTTTCCCACGCCCCTTGCTCCTAAAACCGCATGGATATGTCGGCTCAACCAAGCCCAACAAGGCAAATAAAATGAACTGGCTGGCTCGCGAAGCTGGTTTTGAGTGGTATCGACTATTGATTTGTAAGGCGGGCGATAGGCTGGAATTTCCCAACAGCATGGCTCGCCCTCTACCGGGCAATAAATGCTGACCTCATCTATGGCTAATAAAGCTTCTCCAAAGCGCACCTTGATATTAGCCGCATCTTTAGCGGGGATGCCAGCCCAAAGCATCACGTGAATTAACACAATCACTTCGGCCTTGACCTGCTGCTCTAAGTTGATAATCGGTTGCTTGTTCAGGCTTTGTATTTGTTTTTGTAGACACAGTCGTAACTGCGCTATTTCTTCTACCGCCAAACCCAAATAATCCCAAGGTAACTTTTGATTCGACTTTTCCAGATGTCGATTTTTTGCTTTTGCGATGCGGGCTAGGGTACCCAAGCCCTTTTGGGTATCTTTGCAATCGAGGTGGCTTAATACGGTGTATTCCTCGGAATCGTCTTCTTCGGGGGACAAGTCGCTATCTAATAAAGCTTTGCGCTCACGGTGGGTGCCCGTTCTCGTAGTTACGATATCAATCTCACCCCACTGATCGGCAAGATCATCGCCTTCATCAAACTGGATGGAGTCGCCCAAATGAATGCGGCTTGTAAAAATACTTCCGCCTATCCACTTGCCACCGCCCCCGCCACCACCTCCACCACCTTCAGTTCTTTCAACCCAATCTTTTACTCCGTAGGCTTTATCCAAAAATCCAATGAGCGTCTCTCGCTCATCTTGCAAGGACTGAACCTCGTTAGCTGGCAAGGCTTCGAGTACAAATGTAAAACGCTCTGGAGCTACCGACAGATCAAGCTCGCCCAACTCTTGATTGATTCTCTCTTTTTGTTCTTCCCTTTTTTGCTCTTCTTCTATTTTCCTTTTGCCATTCGCTTGCTTTTCTTCCGCATAGTGACGCACTGCTCGGGCAGCTACCTCAATGCCATTGGGTAGCGCTTTCCAAGGACGCTCGATGGATCCCTCATAGGCCAACCTGCCGCCAGACTCATCCCTTAAGGCATAAGAGTGTGCGATTAAAAATTGCCCTATTAAAAGGGCAAATTGATCAGCGTTGCGTTTTGGAAATATCTCACAGAAAACTGCATAAAACGGATAATCGGATAGGGTGCTTCCTAATAGGGGATTTTTTCCGGTTGTATTGGCTCTTTTTCCAAAATGCGGGCCAATTTCTTTCGTGAGCTTAGTCTCGTTATCAAGGACCCAATCTAATAGTGGTCGCCAATCAATGATGCCTAACTCGTTTAAGTCTTTGTTCCAACTCTCAGGTGCGAGGTCCAACATTTTCCGAATCGCTCTAAAGGCAGATGGCAATGCCTCCAAGTGATCATGGGCAAGAATTTGAAAAAGAATGTCTCTGAGTAAGCCAACGTCTTGATCTTGCTCCTTTGCGAGCTTTAGCAAAATCTTATGGCTCGGACTTTCCTTGGGCGCAATGGGCTCAAACTCTGGTTGATCCTGTTTAGATTTTTTCATGCAGGCTCGTCTGAAAGATCGGCCCGATCTATGGAACCACCAGTAGCTTTTTTCTCAGCAACAGCAAGGCTCTGTCGGAGCAATGATTTAACAGATCGCTTATCGACACCATAGACATCTGCCACCCATTTTTCAGCTTTGCCTTCGCTCACTTTCAGTAATTTTGCACTTGCAGCATTTTTAGCTAATCTGCCTGCAATGCGCACATCACTGACGCTAATCCCATGAGTAACTGTTCCCAGAATCAATTCTTCTACGGCTCTTTTTTGCAAGGCTTCTGGCTGGGCCGTTTTAGTCAAAATACAAATTAGCTCAGCCTCCTCACGAAGTCTTTTTTTAGCTAAACGGAAGAGTTGGATGCCCCCAACACAGCACAACGCTTTTTCATTTTTCTGAACGCTAATGGGATGGACTTCTAAAAGTCTTATTAACGCCTCTTGCGACAACACCTCGTTTGACACTTCGCGCAGAGGCGCCAAATCCTTAAGTAATAGCTCTATCGCAGGATGAAGGCCTTCTACTTGCCCAACGGTTAGTCGTATGAGTCGTGGCAATTCATCTTCTTCCAAAAAATATTTTTGGGCTGATTTTGCTGTTTTAGGGGCTTTTATCACTATAGGCTAGTACTCAGGTTAACAATTATGTATTATTTACATGTTGCAAAAATATTTAAAATAGTAACTCTTAAATGGTGTTAATTGAATATACTTCAAATTACATTTTTAATATTTTATTGTTTAACACTATGATTTGTCTGGTTTATTTCTATAATTATCGTTTAACACCAAATTAGATATTGTTGGTGTCGAGGCCTCCGAAGCGGGTCGCAGGTTCGATTCCTGCCGGGCGCACCAAAAGCAAAGGGTTTTTGACCTACGTCATGCGACAAAACGCAAAAACCGCTATCATTTGCACCTAACTTATTGATTCTTATCGTGTCTAATTCTC
>TBL_comb47_HYPODRAFT_10006327_pt1 | contig 12822 bp, 10 predicted proteins | sample TroBogypolimnion_40_FD_10682 | JGI IMG/M metagenome (IMG submission 10682)
GACGGGTCATGGGTCTTCCTGGGCGCGGCGGGCGCAGCTTTCAGTTCAGCAAAACCGGAGGGAACCGTCGAGGGGAATGCGCACCCGAGCCTGGGTCGTCCAAACCCGGATGCCGCTTAGTCGCCGTTTAAATTACCATTTCATTTTGGGACGTGGGCGACATTAGGGGCCGTAACGGTATGGCCTTGCAAAGCATTGATTGTTATCTAACGGCCCCCAATGATGATGCCTCACCCCGGAGTGTTCATGACCTCACTTCGCACGCTACGTGTCCCGGCCCTGTTGTTCCTGCTGCTGGCGGGCCTCCCCGCCATGGTGCCGACCACGGGCCAAGCAGCGCCCGCGGCAGCCCAGGAGACCTACACCAAGCGGGAGGTGGCCATCCCCATGCGGGACGGCGTGAAGCTTTTCACTGCCATCTACACTCCGAAGGACGCCAGCCATACCTTCCCCATCCTGATGCAGCGGACCCCCTACAGCGTGGCGCCCTACGGCGAGAAGGCCTTTCCTGAGCACCTGGGACCCTCGCCCGCCTTCCAGCAGGAAGGCTTCATCTTCGTGTTCCAGGATGTGCGGGGCCGGGTGATGTCCGAGGGCGACTTCGTGAACATGCGCCCCCAGCGCAACCTGAGCGGTGCGGCCATCGACGAGAGCACCGACACCTACGACACCATCGAGTGGCTGCTGCAACACGTCGAGAAGCACAACGGCAAGGTGGGCCAGTGGGGCATCAGCTACCCTGCCTTCTACGCCGCCGTGGGCATGCTGTCCGGCCATCCCGCCCTCAAGGCCGTTTCGCCCCAGGCCCCCATCGTGGACTGGTTCCAGGGCGACGACTTCCACCGCAACGGCGCCCTCTGGCTGCCCCACGCCTTCAACTTCATGGTCAGCTTCGGCCAGCCCCGCCCGGCGCCCAGCCAGGCCTGGCCGAAGCCCTTCGTGCACGGCACCTCGGACGGCTACGCCTGGTTCCTGCGCCTGGGCTCCACGGGCGCCACCCGCGCCTTCACCAGGGACATCGCCTTCTGGAACGAGATGCTGGATCACCCGGACTACGATGCCTTCTGGCAGGCCCGGAACCTGCGGCCCCAGCTGAAGGCCGTGCAGCCCGCAGTGCTCACGGTAGGCGGCTGGTTCGATGCCGAGAACCTCTACGGCGCCCTGCAGGTCTTCAAGACCCTGGAGCGCCAGAGCCCCGGCACCGGTGGTCGCCTGGTCATGGGACCGTGGTTCCATGGTGGCTGGGAACGCAGCGAGGGCGACCACCTGGGCCCAGTGCAGTTCGGCGCTCCCACCTCCGAGTGGTTCCAGACCCAGGTTCTGCTGCCCTTCTTCCGCCAGCACCTGAAGGGCGCCCCCGACGCGGGCCTGGCCAAGGCCACGGTCTTCGAGACCGGCGCCAACCATTGGCACCAGCTGGATGCCTGGCCCCCCAGGGAGGCCCGGGCCGCGCAGCTGTACCTGCAGCCCGAAGGCCGCCTCAGTTTCACGGCCCCGAAGCCCGAAGGCGGCGCCGACAGCTTCCCCTCCGACCCCGCCAAACCCGTGCCCTTCATTGAATCCGTGGCCCTCGGCATGCCCCGGGAGTACATGACCGCGGACCAGCGCTTTGCTGGACGCCGGCCAGACGTGCTGGTCTTCCAGACGGAGCCCCTGAAGGACGACCTCACCCTTGCCGGACCCCTGCGGCCAGAGCTTTTCGTCGCCACCACGGGCACGGATGCAGACTGGGTGGTGAAACTGGTGGATGTCTACCCGGACGACTTCAAGAATCCAGGCTTCCAGGAAAGCGGCCCCCCCTGGGATCGCACGCCCAACCCCATGGGGGGCTACCAACAGCTGGTGCGCGGCGAAGTGATGCGCGGCAAGTACCGGGACAGCCTTTCAAACCCGGCGCCCTTCACGCCCGACCAGCCCACCCGCGTGGCCTGGTCCATGAACGACATCTTCCACACCTTCAAGAAGGGCCACCGCGTCATGGTCCAGTTCCAGAGCACCTGGTTCCCCCTCATGGACCGCAATCCCCAGGTCTTCCTGAACATCAACCAGGCCAAGCCCGAGGACTACCGCAAATCCACCCACACGCTCTTCCATGATGCGGCTCGGCCCAGCAGCCTCGGAGTTCTGACCTGGGCACCGAACTGAGCTGCACTCACTGGGCGCTCCCAGGGCCTCAAGCCGGGAGTACTTGTGGAATCTCAAGGACGAACAAGCTGCCCCGAGGGTCATTGGCCTCCACCCAGATGCGCCCTGCGTGGGCTTCAGCCACCACCTTGCAGAAGGCAAGGCCGATTCCAGAGCCGGAATGGGCCTCGTGTTCACCTTTGTGGTGGCGGATGAATTTATCGAAGACCTGTTTCCGCATGTGTTCAGGAATACCTTGCCCCTGGTCCCGCACTTCCAGGCGCACACCATCACCCGTGGGGTGGGCCTCGATCCGGGTGTGACTGCCCGAGGGCGAGTACTTCATGGCGTTGTCCACGAGATTCATCAGGAGCCTGCGCAGGAAATCCTGGTCAGCCTCGATCTCCAGCCCGGAAGGGCAAGCCCAGGCCAGGTTGTGCTTTCTGGAATGGGCCTGGGATTCCATCTCCTGCAGGAGCCCGGGAAGCCAGGTACTCAGCTGGATTCGAGTCTTATGGAGTTCCAACCCCAATTCCTCTGCCTGACCAATGTCGAGGATGTTCTGGATCATTCGCCCCATTTGGCTCCCCGTGTCCCGGAGTCGGCGTATTTGCACCTTGTGTGCCGGGGTGTTGTCATCCCGCTCGCTGAGGAGTTCCAGCCCCACCTGAATCGCCGAGAGCGGATTCTTCAGGTCATGGACGATGAACTGGAACAGCTGTTCCCGCTGTTTCTGGAGTTCAAGCAGGTTGTCCCTTTCCCCCTGGACTTCCGCCTGGAGTCGCTTGAGCCGCATGAGACTCCGGATCCTGACGATCAGTTCCCCGGAAAGGACGGGTTTCCGCAGGAAATCATCACCCCCGGCCCGAAAGGCCAGGGAATGAATATCCAGCCGTTCATCTCCGGTAAGGAAAATGATGGGCAGCAGATCGCCGTGCGGCATCTGACGGACCCTTTGGCAGACTTCCAGCCCATCCATCTCGGGCATCTGGATGTCCAGGAGGATCAAGTCCGGGGAATAGGAGGCAAGCAGGGCCAGCGCCTGGGGACCATCCTCTGCGGTTTCAACCTGATAATGCCCCCGTTCCAGCATGGCCCTGAGGCTCCGGCGCAGCAGGGCGTCGTCATCCACCACAAGAATCTTGGCCCCGTGGTCTGCCCTGCGGAACATAACGGGCTGGGTGTCCATGGCTGTCCTCTAAGGGCTCTTCGTAACAAATTTCGAAAATCCTTAATATTGATATTTTTTATCCCAGTCGTTGTCTTACGATATATATCTATTTAAATGCCTACTTGTCGAGTAGATATTTTGATTTCTGGCCAATCCCATGGGGATCGATCCGGGTGGTGATGCGACGGCACACGCTTAGCGGGCGCCGCTCGTTCCCTTCTCCAGGCGGGCGCCAAAGCAGGCCAGGGATAGCAACCAAACCACGCCAGCCAAAAGCAGGGAAATCGACGGCCACTTAGCTGCGGCGGAACCCACGAGGAACATGGCCGGCACCTGCACGGGACCCCACCAGCCCCTTGCGCCCACGGTGAAGCGCCAGGGCGCCTGGGGCTGTGGGTCGAGCACACTGGGGCCGTGGCCGATGGCCAGCAGGGTGAGGCCCGCAGCCAGCCCTGAAAGGGGCGCGAGCGGCAGCACCAGTAGGAGGAGGAGCAGCAGGAAGGCCAGATCCTTCGCCAACAGGATCTGCCAGCCCTTCAGGGGCCAGAGGGCGTAGCGCAGTAAGGCACCCCGCCCCTCCAGCGCGAAGAGCCGCTGGGCCAGGCTGCTGAAGCAGAGTGCCACCAGCAGGGTTAGGCCCTGGCGAGTGGCAGTGGGCATGGGCGGATGAAGCCACCGCTGCACCGAACCCGCCAGACAGAGCAAGAGCCCCACGTAGGGGTCCAGCACACGCACCTGCTCCCGGAGATTCTTCCCCAGAAGTGAACCAAAACGCCCCTTTGGCAAGGGGAACCAGCGCCGGACAGGGCCCTGCGGCTGCCGCTCCGCCCAGCGGGACCAGAGCAGGTAGGCGCCATTGGAGGCCAGGGCCAAGACAATGAGCCCACAAGACAGCCCCAGATACCTCCTGCCTGCCCAGAGCGGCAGGGCCAGGGCCACCCAGGGCACAGGGCTGAAGATCAGGCTGTAGGCCCTGATCCAAAGCCGCTCCGCACAGCTCAGGGGCCAGAGTCTCAGCCGCTCCGGTGGAACGAGGCGGAGCGGATCTGCGCTGAGGGGCAGGACGAGCACAGCCCCTAGCACCAGCAGCAGAAAGGCCGCGCCGCGAGGATTCACGGCGAAGATCAAGCAACTGAAGGCAATGAAATGATTTCCACCCAGCAGGTTGCTGTGCGACGTCCGCCGCAGCACCGAAGCCAGAGGACCAATTAAGGCCGCGATCCGAGCCACGGAAGCTCCACGGAATGGGGAGTCTCGGCCAGCTCGAAGTACAGGCTGCGGAGATCGCTGGGCAGGCTCTCCATGGGCGCATCCAGCACCAGTGCTCCATGCTGCAGGAGCAGGCAATGGCTGGCCACCCGTTCCACATGACCAAGGCTGTGGGAGGTGAACAGAATGGTCTTGCCACGCTCGGCCAGGCTCCCCAAAAGGTCACCCACAGACTCGGCGCTATAGGGATCGAGCCCCTCGAAGGGCTCGTCCAGGAAGAGCACCTCGGGGTTGTGGAGCAGGGCCATGGCCAGGGCTGTCTTCTTGCGCATACCCTGGGAGCACTGACTGCTGAGGGCGTGGCGGCCCTCCTCCAGCGACAGTAGCGCGAGCAGTTGATCCGTGCGCTGGCGGGTTTCATGGTTCGCAAGCCCATACATGGCGCCTGACAGGTTCAGGTGTTCCTCGACACTCAACTGGTCGAAGAGGCCCAGGCCCTCAGGGAGGACACCCATGCAGCGTTTGAGGGCAGACGCGTTCTGGCCCTGGGCCACGTCCAGACCGGCTACGGTCACGCTGCCGGAACTGGGCCGAAGGGCCCCGGTCAGCAGCTTCAGGGTGGTGGATTTCCCGGCCCCGTTGGGCCCCAGCAGGGCATAGACACTTCCTGGCGCCACCTCGAAGCTGATGGCGTCCACCACGACCTTCGCGCCAAAGCGGCGCGTAAGCCCTGAACAGGCGATCATCCGCCCCGCTCCTTCCACCCCTCGAGCACACGAAAGCGGCTGCCCATCATGTTGGGGAGGGTGAGCTGGAGCAGGTTCTCGGTGCGGGCGCGGCGCTCGGGGTCGGGCAGGCTCATCCACTGGGCACCCCACTGATCCAGCGGGGCGTGGGTGCGGACCCACCGGCTCAACTCCTGGTGGGCAAGACCTGTGAGGCCCTCGCCTTCCAGCAGGTGGGTCAGGCGCGTGAAGTCCACATCGGCCGTGAGGTCCGCCTCGCCCAGGTCCTCGTGCCAGAGACCATCCACGCTGTGGGCCTTGAAGCGACGCAGGTCCGCACCCTTGGCCAGGAGCCGGTCCGCGGCCTCGCCGTAGTCCACCGCCAGGAAGAGCCCCGCCTCCAGAGGCGCCGCCAATTCGTGGACCAGACCCGGCAAGGCTTCGCACCACACGCTGCCGTCGCGGTTTTCCAGGCCATCCGATTGGGACACGAACCAGTCCCCGGCCTCGCCCGGGTCCGCCACCTGCCATTCGGGGCCGCTGGCCGTCAGCACCTCGCGGGTCCACTGGTCGCCATCCCAGCGCCAGGGCTGGGCGGGCAGCGCATCGAACAACTCATTGCTGAACACGCAGCCCGCGAAGGGTTCCAAGGGGTCGCCCTGCTCGCAGAATCGCGCGCGATTTTGTGAGAGAAAAGGCGCCAGGGCGATTTCAGCCGCCTGCTTCGCCGCAGGATTATCGTCGCGATGGACGTAGACCAGGGCCTCGGCGAAGGGGCCCGTCACGGCGTTCAACAGATCCCGGCCCAGCCAGCCGCGGCCGGCGCCGGGCTCCAGGGCCGTGAAGCGGGCGGGCCGGCCCAGGCGCTCCCAGGCGGCCTCCAGGCGCAGGGCCAAGGTCTGACCCAGGAGGGGCCCCAGGTCCAGGGCCGTGTAGTAGTCCTTGCCGTCGAAGCCCCAAGGACCTTCGAGACGGCGGTAGTAGCCCTGCTCCGGGTGGTAGAGGCCCAGGGCCATGACCTCTGCGGCGGGCACGGGGCCTTGGGTGAGGCGGGACTGGAGCAGGTCGGTCAGCGGGTTCACTTCTTCTCCAGAGGCCATTTTTCCAGCAGCACCGGCAGCAGCCACTGGGTGAGCAGAAGTGCGAGAGCCACACCGCCCAGGCAGGCCAGGCCCAGGCCCCGGAGGCCGCGGTAGCCGCTGAAGACCATGCCACCGAAGCCCGCCAGGGTGGTGCCGGCGCAGACGGCATTCACGCGGGCCACGCGGCGGGGGGCGTCCGCCTCGGCCCGGGCCCGGTGCAGCAGGTTGAAAGCCGTGTCCACGCTCACACCCAGGGCGATGGGCAGGGCGATGAGAGACAGGAATGTCAGGGGTTCGCCGCCCCAGCCCAGGGCGCCCAGGGCACCGGCTTGGCTGGCCAGGAGCGGGATGAGCGAGAAGGCGGCGAAGCGCAGGCTGCGACCGAAGAAGGCGATGACCAGGAAGACGCCCGCCAGAGCCAGCAGAACCGCCTGCTGCACCGCCTCCTTGGCGATGCCCTTCACCACGCGGAAGAGGGGCTGGGTGCCCACGAAGCGCCCACCTGCGGCCTCCACCTGAGGCGTGAGGCGCAGCAGGGCCGCTTCATCCAGGCGGATGGGCACCGTGAGGGCCGGGTCCAGGGGCGGCAGGCTGCGATTGCGCCGGAAGCCGTCCCAGAGATTCCAGGGGTGGCGTTCCTCCTGGGGCGTGGCCCGGGGCAGCAGGGCCTGAAGGGCGGCCACGGGCTGGCTGGGATCCGACACGGCAGCGGCCAGGGCACTGAGGGGCCCCTCCAGCCCGGCCGGGTCCAGGCCCGCCTTGGCTGCGGCCTCCAGCACCTGGTGGCGCCAAGTCTCGGAGCCCAGCAGATGGCGCAACTCCGGGTCCAGGCTCTGCCAATCGGGCACGGGGAGGCCAGCCTCCCGGAGGATGGGACTCAGCTTGTTCCAGCGGGCCGGCAGGCGGTCCGGGTCCTCCAGGGGGATCTGAATGGCCAGGGGCTGGAGGCTTGCCCCCAGGGTCTTGGTGAGTCGCTCTTGGAGGGAGAGGGCCGGGTTGCCCTGGGCCCGGAAGCGCCGCAGGTCTTCCTCCCAGCGGGCCCGGGGGGCGCCGAGGAGGGCCAGCCCCAGGAGGCCCAAGGCCAGCCAGGGGGTCCAAGCGCGGCGCTGGCCCAAAGGCTGGGCGGGGCCCGGCGCGAAGGCGCCCCGACCCTGGTCGAAGCCGAGCAGAAGCAGCGGCAGCACCAGGAACGTGGCCACGAGGCAGGCCAGCAGGCCCAGGCCCGTGGTGAGGCCCAGGTCGCGCATGCCCGGGAAGGGGGCGAAGGCCAGGGCCAGAAAGGCGGCGGCCGTGGACACAGCCCCCGCCACGACGCCGGGCCCGGTGCCCAAAAGAGCCGCGTGGAGGGCACGGCCCTTGGTGCGGCCCGCTCTGCGCTCGTCGCGGTAGCGGCTGAAGAGCAGGATGCCCACATCGTCGCCCACGCCCAGCAGCACGGCCCCGAAGCCTGCCGCCATGAGGTTCACCCGGCCCAGCACCCAGCCCGTCAGGCCCAGGGCCCAGAACATGCCGATGAGGAGGGGCACCATGACGAAGCCGTACCCCGAGAGGGTGCGGAACCAAGCCAATAGACGAGGCCGATGAGGACGAAGCTGAGGCCCAGACTGAGCAGGACCTCCACCGTGAGGCGGTGGGATTCCCAGGCGGTGATGGCGTGGGCGCCGGTAATTTGAATAGGGAAGGTGCGGTCCTCCCGGGGAGCCAGGGCGGCTTCCGCCTCTCGCAGGCTGGCAGACACAGGAAGGGGGCCCTGGGCGCCACGGCCCAGCCAGGCCATGGCGCGGGTAGTGGCCTTGGCGTCCGTGGCGGGGAAACCCGCCACCAGGGGCAGCAGCACCAGGCGGCCATCCTTGGTCTCGAAGTAGCCCGTGCGCACCCGCAGGGAGAAGGCCTTGCCCAGGGCGGTGGCCTTGGCCATGCCTTCGCCGGTCTGAGGGGCCAAGTCACGCAGGCCCAGGGGGTCCAATCGGGCCAAGGCCGCCGCCAGGGGCTCGGGGGAGGCCAGGGCCTTGGCGGTGGCTTGCAGGCGACGCTGCAACTGGACAGGATCGCGCAGGGGCCCCAGGCGATCCCCCAGCCAGGCGGGGGCCAGCGAATACAACGTTTCGGTGGTGAGGCGGCTCACGGCAGCGTCACCTTCGCCGATGGCCCCTACCGCCAGCAGCGCGGGCCAGGGGGAGAGGCCGCCGGGGCCCGGCACGGGGACGGGATCGGAAAGTCGGCCCTCGGCGGCAAGCCCGTTCAGAGGCAGGTTGCCCTCCGTGAGCAGGCGGTCCACCAGACCTTCGGCCCAGACGCGACGGGCCTCCAGGTCAGCCTCGTTACCTTCCGCCACCAGCCAGACCAGCTCCTGCTGGCCCACGCCCGCCTCCAGGTTGGCCCGCACTGCTGGATGCTCTGAGGGCAACAGGCTCATCAGGTCCAGGGCCCGCTCCACCCGCAGGGTGCCCCACCCCAGCAGCAGGGTCACCGCCACCAGCAGGGCCCAGAGGCCGCGGGAACCCGAAAGTTGCAGGCGCAGCAGCCTACGGAGCAGCGCCTTCACACTCAGCCTCGCTCGATGCGGTCGATCCAGGGTTTGAGGGCTGGCACCATCTCCACGCGCTCGGCACCCCGCAGCCGCTCCAGGAGGCTGCTGTCCTCCAGTCGGGCCAGGGGGTGGTTTTCACGGCGCTCCATGGCCTCGGGCGGGCCCGCGGCCGTCAGGATGGTGGGGAGTTCTTCGCTGTACCGGTGATCCAGGAGCTGGGCAAGGGCGGCAGCCACGCGTACGTCCGTGTCCATGCGATCCCAGTCATCCAGCACCAGGAGGGGGGGCGTCTGCAGGGGCTCAATGAGGTCACGAACACTCTGGAAGCCCTGATTCTGGAAGCTCCGCACGTCGTAGTAGGTGTCCTTCACCGCTTGGCTGAGGGTTCGCACGGACACGAAGCGCCCGCTGCGCCCAGTGCGCTCGGTCCAAGCCCGCAGGGCCGCAGCGGCCAGGGTGCTCCGCCCACTCTGGGCGGGGCCGTGGATCCACCAAAGCTCCCAGCCGTGGCGGAAGCGGTGCTTGCCGTTGGAGGCCCACTGGGCGAGGCCCTCGGCGCCTGCGGGCCGGATGCCATGCTCGGGCCGCTTGCGCAGGGCGGCCAGCAGCTTCGTGAGCTCGTCCCGGCCCTCCAACTCGCCCACCTCATCCGCCGGGCGCGCCAGGAGATCCTCCAGGTCCGCCACACGGTCGAGCAGCGTGCGGGCCTGGCTGGCCTGGACGTTGTTCCACCACTTCCAGAACCGGGCGAAGTCGGCCTCGCGGTAGCGGGAGGGCAGACCCAGAGTCTCGGCATCCGGCGCCACGTCGGCAGTGCAGCCGCACACGAGGACCGGCTTGAGGGGATCGAGATCGAAGACCAGGCCCTGGCCCTGGCAGCGGGGGCAGTCGGGGCGACCCCTCATGGCCCATCTCCGCCGCGCAGGAAGCCCCCCAGTACCTCGCGGCGGCGGTCCCGAATGCGGGCGAAGGCGCGCTCCTCCAGCTGCCGCACCCGCTCCCGGGAGATGGGCGGCTGGAAGCGCTTGCCGATCTGCTCAAGGGTGAGGGGATCCTCGCCCCCAATGCCGAAGTGCAGGGTGATGATGGTCCGTTCCTTTTCGTTGAGCGAAGCGAGGCTGGCCTCGATCTGCTCCATGAAGGATTCCTGGTCCAGGGTGTGCATGGCCGAGGGTTCGACTTCCTGCTCCAGGCTGTCACCCACGGTGAGGTCCGAGTCGCCCAGGCCCTGCTCGGTGGAGACCGTGGATGTGGTCTGCTGGAGCAACTGGTAGCGCTCCACATCCTCAATGCTGAGGCCCGCCGCGTCGGCGATCTCCTGCAGCAGCGGCACCCGGCCCAGGGCTTGGCTCAGCTTCTGAGTCACGCGGTTGAGCTGCACGAGGTGGCCCGCCACCTTCTGGGGCAGGCGGATCTTGTTCCCGTGCTCGGCCAAGGCGTGGAAGATGGCCTGCCGCACCCACCAGGAGGCGTAGGTGAGGAACTTGTTCTCCCGCAGGGGGTCGAAGCGCTTGGCAGCCTCGATGAGGCCCAGGTTCCCCTCGCTGATGAGGTCCAGCAGGTCCAGGCCCATGCCTTCGAACTTGCGGGCCTCCTTCACCACGTAGCGGAGGTTGCCTTCCACCAGCCGCCGCAGGCCCTCGGGGTTGTGGTCATTCTGCCAAAGCCGCCCATTGACCCGCTCCTCCTCCGCCGTCAGCAGAGGCAGGTGCCGGATCGAATCGAAATACTTGTCGAGCGATCGCTCTTCGAGATGCCGGAGGGGCACGGTACTCCTTGGGGAAGGATCAGCATAGCAAGGGCCTCTGCCCTCCTGGTCAACTCAAGGTGAACTCAACGCTTCCGCAGGCCCTGGGGCACCAGCTTCACAAGACCTGTCGCCGAGGTGGGACGAGGCACATCCTTCATTCCGGCAGACTCAAGGAGCTGGGCCAAACGATCCAGGTCCTCCTGCAGGTGGTTCAGGCGGTCCCGGAGGCCCAGCACCACCTCCACCCCGGCCAGATTGACCCCTAGATCCCGGGTGAGGTTCAGGATGAACTCCAGGCGCTCCAGGTCATCATCGCTGTACAGGCGGGTCTTGCCCTCGGTGCGGCTGGGCTTCAGTAGGCCCTCCCGCTCGTAGAGCCGCAGGGTCTGGGGGTGCACGCCATAGCGCATTGACACCACGCCGATCATGTAGGCGCCCATGCGGGGATCCCTAGAGCTCATGTCGCACTCCGCTGCTGGCGCACATCCGCATCATTCAACTCCGCCAACTCCCGCAGCAGCTCCTTGCTGCGCTCGTCCTGGATCGCCGGGGTCACCACGGCGACCTCAGCGATGAGGTCGCCCCGCTGGTTGGCCCGGGGGATGGGCATACCCTGGCCCTTGAGGCGCAGCTTCGCGCCGGTCTGAGTGCCTGGGGGTACCTTGATGGTCTGCTGCCCCTCGGGGGTGGGCACCTCCACCTTGGCGCCCAGGGCGGCCTCGGAAAAGCTGATGGGCAGGCGCACGTAGAGGTTCGGCCCCTTGCGCTCGAAGCGGGCATCCGGCTCCATGCTGATCTGCAGGAAGAGGTCGCCGGGACCGCCGCCACGGCGGCCTGCCTCACCCTTGCCGGCCACCCGGAGCTTGGCGCCATCCTCGACTCCCGCTGGAATGGCGATGGTCACCGTCTCCTGGCGGGCATGGCGCCCGGTGCCGCTGCAGTCCGGGCAGTCCGGAACCTTGGAGCCCCGGCCGCCACAATCGGGGCACATGCGGCCGAAGGAGAGGAAACCCGAGCCGCCGCCCACCTTACCCTTGCCCTGGCATGTCCGGCAGACCTCCTGCTTGCGGCTGGCCTCGCCGGTGCCACGACACGTGAGGCAGGGCTCCGAGCGGTTCACGCGCAGGTTGAGGCGGGAACCCTCGAAGGCTTCGCGGAAGCCCAGGCGCACCGCGTGAAGCAGATCCTCACCCCGTTCGGGGCCGTGGCGCAGGGGGCGCCCACCGAAGCCCGCGAAGATGTCCTCGAAGGCGAAGCCCCCACCTTGCTGGAAGCCTGGTGGCACCTGAGCCCCGGGACCGCTGGGGTCGCCATAAGTGTCGTAGTTCTTCCGCTTCTCCGGGTCCGACAACACGTCGTTGGCCTCGGCCAACTTCTTGAACTCCGCCTCGGCCTTGGCGTCCCCGGGGTTCAGGTCCGGGTGGTGTTTCCGGGCCAGCTTCCGGTAGGCCTTCTTGACGTCCTCCTCCGAGGCCGTTTTCGGCACACCCAGGATCTTGTAGTAGTCGGGATGGGACATGGGTTTAGTCTAATGCACTAAGATTTCATTCGTCCGGAAAAAGGAGAGCCTCGGCTTGGCCGAGGCTCTCCGTGGGTTTCCGGGGGTCCGGGGGTCTCCGCGCAGCGAGGAACACCCGGAGAGCTTTAGCTCACGACTTCAGCATCGATCACGCCGTCATCGGCCTTCTTCTCGCCGCCGGGGTGGGCGCCGGGGGCGCCGGGCGTGGGGCCGCCGTCCTGGGGGGGCTCGGTCTTGTAGAGGCTCTCGGCCAGCTTGTGGCTCTTGGCCGTGAGGGTCTCCAGGGCCTTCTTGATGCGGGGCTCTTCCAGGCTGGCCAGAGCGGCCTTGGCTTCAACGATGGCCTCCTCGGCCTCCTTCTTGTCGCCCTCAGGCAGCTTCTCACCGTTCTCCTTCAGGAGCTTTTCAACTTGGTAGACCATCTGATCCAGGTGGTTCTTCTCCTCCAGGAGGGCCTTGCGGGACTCATCCTCGGCCTTGTGGGCCTCGGCATCCTTCACCTTGGCGTCGATCTCCTCCTTGGAGAGGCCCGTGCTGCCAGTCAGCGTGATGCTGGCGTCCTTGCCGGTGCCCTTGTCCTTGGCGGTGACGTGCACGATGCCATTGGCGTCGATGTCGAAGGTGACCTCGATCTGGGGCATGCCCCGGGGGGCCGGCGCGATGTTGCCCAGGTGGAACTGGCCCAGCAGCTTGTTGCCATCGACCACGGGGC
>TBL_comb47_HYPODRAFT_10006328_pt1 | contig 12822 bp, 14 predicted proteins | sample TroBogypolimnion_40_FD_10682 | JGI IMG/M metagenome (IMG submission 10682)
CGGCATCTTTGAGTGTTATTAGGCAACTGTTACTTTTCACCGATAAACTACCTTTATATATCAATAATTCTGCTTTCAGCAGAATTATCATATATAATCGGCGTTTGAAAGGTGAAAAGGTGTAAACCACGTCTTATTCCTGTTCAAAGATTTGGATAAACGAGGTCGTGTTTTCTTGGTTTTCCGGTGGTTTTTCGATATGAAATTGCGGATTTCTTTGGATTCCGCGATAATCCGGTCTAAATATTCTTTGTAGAATGGTCGGAATTTATTTCGGTTCCTCTTCATATCCGCAATTGTCATCCACGCGATCTCGATCTTTTCAAAGATAACTGACATCTTCGCCTTTTCATCCATGCTTTTCCAAAGAAATGCGTGATTTCGATTATAGTATTTCGGCATATTGGGATCGTATTCCGTCTTGAATATATGAATATGGTATTTATCCGCATTATTGATCGTGTATAGTCCGCCGTGTGTCTTTATGTGCTGTTTTACGGTCGGTGTATCTCCTAGAAATCCCGTTAATTCTTCCGCTGCTTCGCGCATTGCGGTTTTCAGCGGGGTTTCGCCGGTTTCGATTCCACCGCCGAAATCGGACCATCCAGGAGTGTCCGCATATGGATTTTCTTTGCCAAACAAAAAATAGAGTTGGTTTTTGTGAAACGCGACCGGTAATACGCTTGATCCCGGCATATATGTAATTATGAGATATTATGATATTACTATTACTATTACTACAGTCTGACATGTCGGGTATTGGTTTCCGGTGTATTGGTGGGCACTTGATACGCAAATTCATCGAAATTGAGTTCTTTGGTTTCTTTGGTTATTTCTTCTGTTCCTTCCGTCGTTCCTTCATCCAAGCTACACGCCCGCGTTTGTGTCGGCGATTCCAATACTTCGGTATAGTCTATCTTTGGTAAACCATTATAAAACTCTATGACTCGGGAATTTATCCGGATTTTGCTCGGATCGAACGACGTCAGATACAGTCCATCCAGCGTCTGAACACGCGAAAGTGCCACATATGTCTGTCCGCATTCGAATATCGACGCACCAATATCGATCTCCGCTTTGGGTAATGTCGCACCTTGGATTTTATGGATAGTCATCGCCCACGAAAGCACCAGCGGATATTGCCCGATCACAATCGTCGGATATTCTTCGTGTTGAATCTTATGTATTTCCATCTGTTTTACGACACCATTGCGAAATCGCACTACAGGATGGCCACCGACCGCTGTAAAATCGACGACGATCCCCTGTGCGCCATTGAAAATCCCGTTCTCCATATCAATATTCGACGTGCACATTACGATTGCGCCCTTTTTCAGCCGCAATATCTGGACACATTGGGAACTATTTACGAGAGTCGCGATTTCCGTGTCCAGCGCCTCTTTGGATAATTGTGCGCATTCCACCAATATTTCGGCGGGGATCGGTTTACCCGATTCGTTATATGCGATACAATTCGTTTGTCGCACATATTCGAAGACATTTTCGGGTTCTTTGATGTGCGAAAACATCGTCGTATTGATGAAATCCACTTTCGAACGGATGGGGAACAGTTTCGTCGGCACAATGCCGCCACTTTTTTCAGTCATTTCGTCCTCGTATTTCACGCCGACGCGGGCTTGTAGCTGGCGCTTGCTTTCCTGCGATATTCTACCGCGGCGGATCTCATTCAATATCTCGCAATATTTCGCATCGGTTTGTCTAAATATAGTCGTCAGTTCAATATGATGTTGGTGCGCGAATACCGCGGGCCATCGCGCGCTTTCGAAACAGAATTGTTCGGTCTCTGGCTCGCCGTATGTGCCAACGGGGGGCAATTGGAAGAAATCCCCCGTGAATATGATCTGGATTCCACCAAAGGGCGCGGGATTATTCCGCACAACCCGCGCGGTTTCCTCCAATAATTCGAAGATTTTCAGCGACATCATACTGACTTCGTCGATGATGAGGATTTGCGTTTGTTTCCACGTTTTCGCGAGGCGTTTGTTACGTAATATAGATTGTATAATGGGGCCTTTCGGGCCTTTTCCGAGGCGTATTCCGCTCCACGAATGGATGGTGCGCGCCCCGCAGTTGAGTAGTATTGCGGCGCATCCTGTTAGGGCACAGACCTGGATCTTGGCATTGCGCGAGTATGCGTCGGTTACGAGGGTTTGGATGAGTTTCGTTTTGCCCGTGCCCCCGGCACCGGTGATAAACAGATTGTGTTTGGCTTGGAATTGGCGGAAGGCGTATTGCTGCTCGGGTGATAATTGTTCGGGTGACAATCTTTGAGCGTTCATTTTTCGATGATGATAAATATATGTGATGTTACTGAGGTCAATGTTATATTATATGGTTGAATCTTTATATCTAATAGATTTAAAGATTTGAAAGCGTTCAATTTTATATTGGGGGCAAGCCCCCAGTAAAACCCCCACCTCCGGTAAACAAAATATTGGGGGCAAGCCCCCAGTAAAACCCCCTCCCTTCAGGTTACTATTCAGTTACTATTCAGTTACCGGAGGTGGGGGGGTTTTACTGGGGGGCGAAGCCCCCCAATACCTATTCGTGCTCTACCTCCAAACAGAATGAAAACTCCTGCCCATTCAAATTCACCGGATTCCCTAAATCATTCACCAACTGAACACGCAATCTTTGAATATCGATCTTTCCGGTATATCTTCGCCGATCTGTCAGCAAATATCCATTGAAATTATTCGCCGGTAGAACCGATCCAAATGGAAACGTGAGTTGATTCCGAGTTATTTTAGCCAATATATTCGCCTTTGCCAAGAAATCATAATTCGGCACTATAAAAGAACTCGGATTGCCATTACTAAATTCGTCGACCACCAAATACAGGTATCGTGGACCATTCAAATCATATAAAGCATTAGATAAAACTGGCGTGGATGTGTTTGATTGTGGTATTACATAAGATGGTTGCCTGAATCCCAATGTCCAGCCTAATTTGGACTTGAAATTGAATTTATCGAAATTGCCACTGGAATCTGTGTTAAAATTGACATAATAATCGCTTGTGGTCTGATTATTTATGACAGTTACATTTGGACTCGTATAGTTAAATGAAATATCCGTAAAAGTGGATGTTGTATTGGCCAAATTTATACGTGATGTCAGATCAGTAATACTATTATATTGTCCATCAGGCACAGTGATCATTTTGGTCTGTTTATCCGATGCTCTCACGATTTGAAAATAGTTATTGCCTAAACTCGCCGAAACATTATAGAACGACATTGGTATTTCCGCATTACATACCATCATACTCTTTACATCGGTTATGCGTTCTGGCAAAGATACGGTGTAATTTGCTAATTGACCATAATTATATTCATCGCGGAATTTGGTATCGATATTGACGAATTTATGTTTGGTCGGTTTCACGACATTCGTCATTACCATATGATTTCCGTATTGTGTCATCTTTGGATCCAAGAATCCGGGTTTATCTAAATAATTACTCATATTATACCCGTTATATAATATATAATATATGTATTATATTAGATGAAACCTACGCCCATAAGACCCTTTTTCCTTTCACACTCATTTGGCCCCGCAACTCGCACACGGTTGCCCATTTAATAATCGCCCCAACATATTTGACTGAACATTCGCCCTATATATGTTGATATTTTGAGTAGTATTTGTCATAATTCTTTGCGGCGGAGGAGGTCTTTGAACAACGTTTGGTCGCGGTGTTCCCTGTAATCGATTCATCGTGAAATTCATACAGAAAATTGACGCTATTATATTATATTTATATTATAATATGTTATGTCCCTACTGTCGAACACAAATGGATAATTCCGACGTGTTGGCGCTCCATATTAACGGCTGCGAATATTTCACCCAAACCCAAGTCGCACGTGTTAGTCACCGTCTCGTATCCGGTGAAGGCACGAATGCCGAACTACAGCAAATTGTCGCCATTCAGATGCGGCAGATCCAGTTATTAGTCGACGAAAAGCGGAAAACCGACGCAGAAATGCGCGAAATTCGCCAGACACAGCGGCAATTGATCGCGGCGATCAAGCGCGGCAACAATGGTCGTATGGCACAATTCGCCAAAGATGAAGTGCGTAATTGGCCGGCGCCGACGATTTCTTTGACAGACTGGTATAATAGTAATAGTTGGACGTGTTCCGCCGAATCTTTGACAAATGTTTCTAAAAATGGGATGCTGTATGGATTCAAAATATGTGTTGCGACGGCGATTTCGGCGAAATCGGTGGACACGATTCTACCAATGTCGGCTTTCAAAGATAACAAGAAAGTCTACGTATATAATGCGAATTTGATGCCCGTTTGGCATGTGTTATGCGAGGACGATATTATGTCGATGTTCCGGCGATTCCGGCATTTGATGAAGATGGAATGGTGCCGGTGGGAAGAGGCGAATCAGGAATATTTGTATAACACGGACGAAGGGTTGGAAGAAAGCGCGAATTTACAGTCGAAAATCTTTGGGGAACTGGCTAAACGCGAGATCAAGGGGCTTTGCGAATTTATGTATCGGAAATTGTCGGCGATTATTATTATGGGGGAATAATATTATGTATTATATATTTGCGTATAATATACAATGTTGTCAGACGACAATGCTATTACTGCTATACGCACATTACACCGAACGAAAAGAAAACTGATACAAAGTATCAGTTTTCTATCGGTAGGAGGCCTTCACCAAAAAGAAAAATGTCTCATTTTTCTTTTCGGTTGGTGTAATACGTATTTTTGATATGTCGCCCGTCGTTCAACAATCATTGGTTCCTACGTTACAACCTTTGTTCGGTAAGTTATTGGAAAAGTTCCCTAAAAAAAATAATTTTATGGCGTTTGTTTATGGAGGAAGCGATGCTGGTGGTATTCGTATTAACTATATAGATGATATTTGTCGACAGGAAGGGGGGTCAGAAAATGGTATTGATACGTATGACAGAGAAAACGACTATACCAAATCCGAAATCAAACCGAAATTATACAAAATAAAAGGTATTTTAGATAAACTTAGAAGAGTTATAAGTCAGTCTTTGCCTACGCGTTCTGCGCGTTCTACACATTCTTTGACAAGAGGTGGCAAAAACAGAACAAAAAGGAACAAACCAAGAAGTAAAAAGTAAAAGTAAAAAGTAACAATCTTGTATAATTTATGTATTTTGCCTAAATAATATATAAATCTTTGGTTTATCGACGACGGCGATATGATTTTCGACCGCGTTTTCGTTTGCTTTTGTTTTTTTGGCTTCGGCGCTTTCGTCTGCCCCCCCCATTAAAACCCTATTACTTACATCTAATTCATAGTTTTTTTTACACCAATTCTCATTTAAAACGCCCACTTCGTGGGCGGATTTGAGTGAGACTGGAGGCCTCCTTTGCGCATCCGAAATGCGAAAAGGTGTAAAATCATCTAGTGATATTGTTGGATGACTGACTGAAATATTAAACCTATTATCGTTACTTATTGAAACATTATTAAAAGTAACGATACCGTTAGCAATATTTGAAACATATAAATATGTTGATGGTAAATTTCTTGAAATATAAATTTGGCCAAACGCAGGTTCGGTTAACACAATTTCTGCCATTTTATACAATATACAAACAATATAAAATTGATCCAAAGATTATCAAATATACAATTAATAAATACCATTATAACGCATAATATGACCGAACTTATCAACTGTGAAAAACTGGTACCCTCTTTCCTCGCCCAGAAAAACCCCCATCCCCGCGACCAATTCATCACCTTCGAAGAAATCGGCCACAAATACACGGTTAATGGCGAATCCGACTACACATCCGTCACCACCTGGAACCACCACCATTTCTCCGATTTCGACGCCGATAAAATCATCACGAATATCCTGCGGGGCAAGAAATGGTCGACGGATCCCACATATAAATATTACAAAATGACCCGCAAAGAAATCGGCGATTCGTGGGACGCCAACCGCGACGCCGCATCCGGTGCCGGCACCAACATGCACTACGATATCGAATGCTATTACAACGGCCTAACTATCGTCAACGACAGCATCGAATTCCGGTTTTTCCGACAATTTGTCGCCGATTTCCCCGAGCTGCGGCCATACCGCACAGAATGGACGGTGTATTACGAAGAGCTGCGGATTTCGGGCTCGATCGACATGCTCTTCGAAAATGCGGCAGGTGAGCTGCTGATTTACGACTGGAAACGGTGTAAAGAAATCGCGTATGATTCGCCGTTTGGTAAGACGGCGGTCACGGATTGTATCCGGCACCTCCCCGATACGAATTATTGGCACTATGCGCTACAGCTTAATATGTATAAGACGATATTGGAGCACAAATATGAGAAGAAAATCGTCGGGCTTTATCTGATTTGCCTCCATCCGGATAATCCAGGGCAAAACTACGAACGCATCGAGGTGCCAGTGTTGGAGCGCGAGATGGCGGATCTGATGGAGTTTCGCAAAGCCGAGATTGGCAAATAGTTATAATCATAGTTGTAGTTATAGATATATTGGTATATTGATATATTGATATAAACCAAAGATGTTATATGTATACAATATGAATTTATCGTCAACCTATTACCAATACCCATACCACTTGGACACTGATTATTATAGTTTGTATCCATATTCCACAATACAAATAAATGATGGTGTATATAAAGACGACGTTGATATTTTCGGCTATTTTTTGATGTTCATGGGATTAGCAACTATGATTGGAACAACGGGGTGTATTCTTTATAATAATATTTTTTTATCTGATGTGGATTTTGACGATGACAAAGACCAAGACCAAGACAAAGACAAAGACCATCCAGATGTTCGTTTTTTCAAAGAAAAACACGCGCGATTTATCAAAATCTTTGACAAAGACGACAAATCCTCCTCCTTATCATCAAACATAGATCCAATATTCTATGATCGCAAAGAACACATCGAATATTTCACAAACGAAGACACGACCGACGTCACCGAAATCGAAAAACAATGGAAATCGCGGATTATATGGGAAACCACCCCCCGCGGTAATGTCGCTATGTATTATAATGCGTATAAACAGGGATTCGCATATTACAGTGACTCCTATATCACATATTCCGTGTTGAATGCCATCGCAATGAAGTATGTTGTTATGTATAGATGCCTGAATTTCTTCATAGATAGTCAGAGCGTTCCTGAATCGTTCGTATCCCCTATATTGAAAATGATCATATATGATGACAAATTGGATATCGCAAAGAAACAGAAAATGCTGAATCCAGTGAACTCGTCAAAGAACAAGTCGAATAACGACGTGATCGGTATAAGGGCGGGTTTTCAACCATTTGCGAAACTGAAGAACTACCAAACAGATAAAAAGATGTTAGAACCGAAACCAGAATCTTTGGATAACAAGTCTTTGGATAACAAGTCTTTGGATAACAAGTCTTTGGATATAGATCCGGTAAAACCCATTATCAAAGATTCCTATTTTAATAAATTCATCTATATGGGTAAAATGGCGAACTGGTCCCCCCTTCAAATACCACCGAAGAAAAACAACTCAATCTTTGACACAAATCCGGCCACAAGTTATGATATGGTATTCGACGATGCGCAGAAACAACAAACGCAGGTATTAGACTATAAATCATTCAAATTATCACTTCCCAAGCCATAATATGATCACACCGACAATTTCGGTTACAATTTCGATGTTATAATAGGCACCAAACTTTGGTCCTGTATAAATCGTAGATGCCACTGCCGAAATCCGATGCTTTTCGTAATATCAAATGTCGATCCCAGGTGCGATTTCGCAATCCCGTATGCTTTCAATTCTTTGGTGGTCAAAGAATTAATATAAATATCGATGTATTTCGGCGGTTGGGGTGTATTTGCGTTCGTATCCGTGTTGGATTCCATTGTATTGTCGGCGGATTCTATGAGTATACGTATAAATATAAATGATGGATGTTTATATTTATTATGCGGGAACTGTTTATTTCAATTTTACAGTCCGCAGGCAACCGGGAATCCGTTCGTGCTTCTGGGCAAATATTTATCTATTAATCCCAACCTTCCACGTAGCGTGGTTATGTAATCCCCTTCGGACGTGATGTGTTTCTGCGGTTTCGTGATAAATGTGACCGGATTACTTCGCAAATCGTTGATATAATTCCGCGAAAATATACCTAAACTATCACACGCATAACTACTACAGTTCGCCGTCTTAGTGGTTGTTAATCCAGGACTACAAATATCATCGCAATTCACGGTTTTATCCTTCAATTTGTCGATATAATCCTGTTGAGTATTGAAATTGTGATTGCTATCGGACTTCACCGACGTAAATGGCCGCGGTCGGCGTGTCCACCGATATTTGGTGCTGATCATACCGTCTGTTCCGACGACGGACGACTTCATGGTCCGCGCGTCTTCCTGATAATTGACACCCGATTGGACGATTGCGCCGACGCGGTATGTCCCGCAGCAGCCACCGTGGCCTTTTGGGGTATTCCCTTTCATCGGTGTTTGAGGTAAATGCCGCGAAAGCATTGTTTGACCGACATATCCCTGACTTCGGTGGACCCCATTCAAAGAAAACTGGCGTTGATTTACACTGTTATTTTTGTATTTTGCGGCGGTTTTCCGTTTTAAAGCGACGATGGACATATTATACTATACTATAAATATAAATATATTATACAGATATTATACAGATATTATACAGTATATGAGGCTTGATGTTGTCATATTACGATATACTAGCATTCGGTCCAAATTTATAAATTTACAAATATATTACATTGACGGCCAATATACACTGCCCCAACTTCTGAGGATCAAATATACCATTCGTAGGAAATCCATATAATTTGACATAAAGGGCATACTGCGGTTTGAGTTCGGCTTTGGTAGCCGTGATCGCCGTGGCCGGAACAACGGACTTTTCCTCTTGTAATTTCGTTAAATAAGCTTGTAGCAACGTCATATCGTGTAAGATGTTCGAATCTTCCTGTGTCGATGCTAGTTCCGCTTGCGCATTTAATACGACTATATACTGCGTTGTGCATTGTAACAGGCCACTCAAAGCATTATTAATAAGCAGGCGGAATTTCTCATATCCAGGATTAACATTGACTTTTTGCCTCAAGTTCACGATTAATATTGATAACGTATTATAATAGCTTTTAGTCAGGGTTTTCGCTATGTATTCGAAATTGCCTAAAGAGAACTGGACAAGCAGGTTATTTATTACGGTGGTTGCGGCAGCTAATGTATTATACAGTGTTAATTCAGTTTGGTTCTTCTGGGCCTGAGAAATGAATTTCGAATTATTAAGGTTATTGGATGTTAGGAACATTGTTTTTCCCGCAGTCGAAATCATAGATATTTTATTATATCAATATAATAAAATAAAATATACCACAGGCCAAATTATACCACAGGCCAAATTATACCACAGGCCAAATTATACCACAGGCCAAATTATACCACAGGCCATATTATACCACAGGCCAAATTATACCACAGGCCAAATTATACCACAGGCCAAATTATACCACAGGCCATATTATACCACAGGCCAAATTATACCACAGGCCATATTATACCACAACCAAGGCATTAAACAATGTTGAACTGGATCAAGTATGTTCTCGGTTGAATAGGAGACACCCCACTCAATGTTTCCTGTCCAGCGGCGGCGTTAATCGTCAACACGTTATATATAATATCACCAACGCGCAGAGGAACCGCCACAAAATACATTGGGAACGAATCCGCTCCAATATATGTTGTGAGTTCACCCTTTTCTAGATTACTAAATCGGGTTCTGGTCTTAGGATTGGACAATAACTGTCGCATAATCTGGTAACTAACATTGTTATTGGTGGTGTTTGATGCGGGAAGCACACCAAGCGCAGCCAATGCTTTAATCTGATTATTCAGTGCCGTGGTCGAATTGTTCAAAATGGAAGTAAGAACATCGGATTGATTCGAGAACAGATCAACACCTTCAGCCGTTCCGAACAGATTGAGCGAGAGAAACCGCAAATAATCATCAGCGACGTTTCGTTGATCAGGATCTGATCCATAAAAGGGGATTGCTCCACTAGACATTTGCGCACTTGCTAGATTACTCGATAGCCAGTTTCCAACACCGTTCCATTCAACCATATATTTCAAATTCGACACATTACTATCCAAAATATCAATAGCATCTGTGTGAAACTTGAATGTATCATAGCAAGTCGCAATGGGCAGATTTATAATGGCATCCGCGTTGGCCGTCAAAACGGTCGTGGTGTTACCAATGACAGCAGCCGAACTAGCAACCATAGACGCATTCAATCCACTCAAATAGAAATTAGTTCTAATCGCCAAATCCGCATTTAGTGCGTAATTAATGGTATAATTCACATTATTTGCTCGGTAAACCGCAATCGATGCCAAATTCAGCTGAAATGGGGTAGAAATACTCGAATCTGTGCCAAAACTGGCAAACAATATTTGTTCATTCGCCACAATATCAGCAATTGATGCGGCATTACTCAAAGACGCACCGCTAAATGTGTTCAATGGCATATATGTTGAGCCACTAGTATCGGTTAAATTGATAGTCACGGTGCCATTAATCACATCTGTGCTTGGTATGGTGACTACTATATTCAAACGACTTCTATACCACGATTTTTGATTATTCGCGGTATTAGCATCAGGAACGGTATAAAGAGCTATAATAAAATTATTCAATCCACCCGTCTTAGTATAGTTAATAATAAGAGTGGTCAGGTTACTAACAGTGCAGCCGGTTATATCCATATATGTCGGGACACGACTGAACACACTATTTTGTAAGAAATAATAGTTGATCTTACCTGTGGTTCCAGTTCTAGCATACTCCAAACCATTGGCCGTTTGGGATACACCAGCAGAACTATCCGCAATAACTGCGGCCAAAAGAGACTGAGTGCTATTATCACTAACATTTACGACCGGGAATGCGGGATCAAACTCGATCATATTGGGAACAGGAACTACGAGGGGTAAAGACATTGTATATGATATAAAAATAAAAAATATTATACGAATAATATACATATGTACACCATTTGTTAAGTGTATAATTGCGTTATTTCCAGCAAAAACGAATAATCATTATCCATCAGATCGATCACATCCCCGTATTTGTTCAACAATCGAATACGCATCTTTTCCAATTTAATAGGTCCGAAATATTCCCGCTTTTTGAACACGTGTGATTGCGCCGTGTCGATAAAAATGGTGAACGCATTACTCGTCAATGTTATTCTCGCCAATATATTATTGCCTAAATAGGTCGAATTCATACTATTCGCCGAAATAATCGTATTTGTCGGGAAATTGTTGTTAAAATCGTCTACATCCAAGAAGACGTAGTTCGTTATATTACTGCCGAATGACGATTCGCTTCTCAAATAGCCCTGATAATTTACCGTATTATTAAATATGGCACCACTCATATCAATCTGAACAAAACTGGGTGATACTACGGTAGCGTCTATGTATGAATTGTGTATATCCACGGTGTAAAATGGGTGTCTAAATCCCAATGTCCATCCCATCGTTTTACAGAACAACATACTCGGGTCTTCTTTGACACTGAAGTCAATTTCGAAATAAAATCTCGGACTATGATAATAAGAATCAGACTGATATACCCATAAAAGTGATAATGGTTCTGTGATCGGATTTTGGGTTCTTATTATAGTGTTTGATGTTAAAGCATTCACTTCTACTATTAGTAATTGTAGGCCATTATTTACATTATTGAAATAATTATTCATTGCTAGTGGAAATGACGCGGAATCGTAATTCCCTTCTGGCAAACGAATCGTATGACTAATATTGATGATCCGAACCCCATTTTTATCGTTAACACCCGCCATATTATACAGGTTAATCGTCATCTGATTCGAGTAATTCGCGCTGGCAAAATCATACCACATCTGCGGCAATTCCATCGATGTCAGCTTCACACTCGTAACATTATTGAGCGGTTCGGGCAAAACATAAATAAAATCTGTGGATTTAGAGTTGTTTGTTTTATTATTGGTTTGTGTTCGGAAAAGCGTGTCTATCGATAGATTCCGTGTTAATGTCCGCTTTTCGAGGGGGTTCAGTTTGCCCGGGAAATAATCGCTGTTTTGCGTATATACGAACTGCTGTTTGGGATGCTCGATCAGTTCGTGTTCCCTCGACATTGCGGATTTGGATCGTGGATAATCGGGATCCGTATCCAGCCGATAATTTTCCGGAATTATGGACGGCGTTTTCGCGGGGGCACATTTCACTCGTATTAGCCAGTCTTTGGCACTCGATAAAAACACTATCAGATCCGCCTTGAATCGTTTATCGACATGCCCACTCGTTAATAGCTGTTCGCGAATAGTATATTCTTTGGTCTCAATATCATTCGCGGAATACTGCTTTTTGGGGTTGAGTTTGAAGAATTTCTCCAAATCTTTGATACTATAGTTATTTATATCTAAATCGAATTCGGATGTCGACATATATTACAATTACGAAAAGAATATCGTATAAAAATCATATAAAATATTATGTGAATAATATAATTATATAATTATCCAAACCAATGTCAACCAGTTTAAATGCTGTAACCCTAATAGGAATCACTGGATATACTGGGCCTACTGGACCTACGGGTTGGACTGGATGTACTGGTTGGACTGGCTGGACCGGCTGGACTGGCTGGACTGGCGAAACGGGTCCTCAGGGTATTCCAGGCGAAGCCACCAATACTGGTGCTACT